>Ga0156237_1016_pt1 | contig 15738 bp, 11 predicted proteins | sample RifCSPlowO2_12_FD_107884 | JGI IMG/M metagenome (GOLD analysis project Ga0156237, IMG submission 107884) | candidate division NC10 bacterium RIFCSPLOWO2_12_FULL_66_18
ACTCGGTTCAGGTGGACTTCTTCGGCTCCCCCGACGCCCTGCAGAAGAACGCCGAGATCGAGTTCGAACGGAACCGCGAGCGATACGAATTCCTGCGCTGGGGGCAGAAGGCCTTCGCGAACTTCCGCGTGGTCCCGCCGGCCACGGGCATCGTGCACCAGGTGAACCTGGAGTTCCTGGCCAAGGGGGTGCTGACGCGGGGAGAAAACGGTGCCACCCTGGCCTTTCCGGACACCCTGGTGGGGACGGACTCGCACACCACGATGATCAACGGCCTGGGGGTCGTGGGCTGGGGCGTCGGGGGGATCGAGGCCGAGGCCGCGATGCTGGGCCAGCCCCTCTACATGGTCATGCCCAAGGTGGTGGGCTTCAAGCTGGTGGGCCGCCTCCGCGAGGGGGTCACGGCCACGGACCTCGTCCTGACGGTGACCCAGATCCTCCGGAAGAAAGGGGTGGTGGAGAAGATCGTGGAATTCTACGGCCCCGGTCTCAACCAGATGAGCCTCCCGGACCGGGCCACCATCGCCAACATGGCCCCGGAGTACGGCGCCACCATGGGCTTCTTCCCCGTGGACACCGAGACCCTCGGCTACCTGCGCCGGACGGGCCGCACCCCCGCCGAGGTGGAGTTGGTGGAGCGCTACACGAAGGCGCAAGGCATCTTCCGCACCGAGGCGACCCCCGACCCGGTCTTCAGCGAGACGGCGGAGCTGGACCTGTCCACGGTCGAGCCCAGCCTGGCGGGCCCCAAACGCCCGCACGATCGCGTGCCCCTCAGCCAGATGCAGACGGCCTTCCGCCAGGCCCTGATCGCGCCGGTCAAGGAGCGAGGTTTCGGCCTGGCCCCCGAGGAGGTCTCGCGGACGGTCCCCGTGGAGGTCCGGGGAGAGAAGGCCACCCTCGGCCATGGGGCCGTGGTCATCGCGGCCATCACCAGCTGCACCAACACGTCGAATCCGTCCGTCATGCTGGCGGCGGGGCTGCTCGCCCGGAAGGCCGCGGAGCGGGGGCTGAAGGTCCCGGCCTCCGTCAAGACCAGCCTGGCCCCCGGCTCCAAGGTGGTGACCGAGTATCTGCGAAAGTCGGGCTTGCTGGAGGACCTGGACCGGCTGGGATTCCACCTCGTGGGCTACGGGTGCACCACCTGCATCGGCAACAGCGGGCCGCTGCCGGAGCCCGTGGCCAAGGCGGTGACCGAGGGGAAGCTGGTGGTCGCGGCCGTCCTCTCGGGGAATCGGAACTTCGAGGGACGGATCCATCCCCATGTCAAGGCCAACTACCTGGCCTCGCCGCCCCTGGTCGTGGCCTATGCCCTGGCCGGGTCCACGGACGTGGACCTCACGAAGGAACCGATCGGCAAGGACGCCCGGGGACGGCCCGTGATGCTGGCGGACATCTGGCCAAGCCGGAAAGAGGTGGTGGACCTCGAGGAGACGATCGGCCCCGAGATGTTCGCCGCCTGTTACGGCAACGCCTTCGAGGGAAACCCGGCCTGGAATGCCATCCAGAGCGTCGTGGGAGACCTCTACGACTGGAGGGAAGAGTCCACCTACGTCCAGGAGCCGCCCTTCTTCCAGGGGCTGACCCTGGAGCCGCCGCCGCTCACCGACATCCGGGGCGCCCGGGTGCTGGTGATCCTCGGGGACTCCGTCACCACGGACCACATCTCCCCGGCCGGGGATATCGCCGAGAACAGCCCCCCGGGCCGGTACCTCAAGTCCAGGGGCGTCGAGAAGAAGGACTTCAACTCGTACGGATCGCGCCGCGGGAACGACCGGGTGATGGTCCGCGGGACCTTCGCCAACATCCGCCTCAAGAACCTCATGCTGCCCGGCGTGGAGGGAGGCGTCACGATCCACGTCCCCTCCGGCGAGCGCATGGACATCTATGACGCGGCCGAGCGCTATCGGGCCGAGGGAACGCCGCTGGTGGTCATCGCCGGGAAAGAGTACGGCAGCGGCTCCTCGCGTGACTGGGCCGCCAAGGGCCCGCTGCTCCTCGGGGTGCGGGCCGCGATCGCCGAGAGCTACGAGCGCATCCACCGCAGCAACCTGGTCGGGATGGGGGTGCTCCCCCTGCAGTTCAAACCGGGGCAGGGCGCCGAGTCCCTGGGGCTCACCGGGAAGGAGCGGCTGACCATCACGGGGATCAGCGGGGAGATCAGACCCCGCCAGGACGTCACCGTCCAGGTGGAGCGGCCGGATGGCACCCAGACCTCCTTCGTCGCCACGGGGCGGATCGACACCCCCGTGGAGATCACCTACTACCGGAACGGCGGGATCCTGCAGACCGTCCTGCGGAAGATGCTGAAGGGATGACGCCGAGCCCATGGCCTGCGGCGAGCACATGCGCGGCGCGGCCTCACCCGATGGAGAAGATGGCTTGAGCCTCATGACGCCGCAATCCCGGCGATGAAGTTTCGCGACGCCTACGGCAGCGGAAAGTTCGGGCTGTCCTTCGAAATCTTCCCCCCCAAGATGCCGGCCGGAGAGGGCGCCCTGCTCGAGGCCATCGAAGCCCTCATGGCCTTCCGGCCGTCGTTCGTGACGTGCACCTACGGCGCCGGCGGCTCCACCCGGGAGAAGACCCTGGAGCTGACCGTCGCCATCCGCGAGCGGTTCGGCGTCAGCACCGCAGCCCACCTCACCTGCGTCGGGTCCTCCTACGAGGCCCTGCGGGCCTGGCTTGCTGTGGCCGCCAGCCAGCGCATCGAGAACATCGTCGCGCTGCGCGGCGACCCTCCCCGCGGCGAGTCCCGGTTCATCCCCGCGGACGGGGGACCGGCGCACGCCACCGAGCTGGTGGCCTTCATCCGCCGGGAGTTCCCCCAGTTCGGCGTGGGCGTGGCGGGCTATCCGGAGACCCACCAGGAGGCCGTGAGTCCCGAGGCGGATCTCGCCCACCTGAAGCGCAAAGTCGAGGCCGGGGCGGACGCGGTGATCACGCAGCTCTTCTACGACAACCGGGACTTCTTCGCCTTCCGCCGCCGGTACGAGCAGGCGGGGATCCGGGTCCCCCTGGTTCCCGGCATCCTGGCGATCATCAACTTCGCCCAGGTCCAGCGCATCACGACCCTGTGCGGTGCGAAGTTGCCGCCGGCCCTGGTGGCCCAACTGGAGGACCGGCGGGATGATGCAGAGGCGGAGTTGAAGATCGGGGTCGCCCACGCGATCCGGCAGTGCCGGGAATTGCTGGACGCCGGCGTGCCCGGCCTGCACTTCTACGTCCTGAACAAGGCGACCGCCCCCGCCCGCATCCTGGAGGCGCTCGACCTGCCAGCCCGCGCGGCCGGGAGGGTGTAGTCAGCCTCCGAACCGCACCGCGCTAACCTGCCGGGGGCTCCGTGCCGTGAGATCCATCGCGCTCGCCCTCGTCGCGCTCCTGATCCTGGGGGCGACCGCGACAGCCGGCGCCCAACCCCTCACCCGGGAGCAATCGCTCGCGGACCTCATGAACACGGGCGACGTTGAGGCGCGGCGGCAGGGCGCGGCCTGGCTCGGCAAAACGGGCCTGATGGCGGACGTGCCGCTCCTCGTGGAGGCGCTCCGCGACCCCGACGAACTGGTCCGAGCCCTGGCCGAGCGTTCGCTTTGGCAGGTCTGGAGCCGCTCCGGGGATTCCGACGTGGATACGCTCTTTCAGCTCGGCATCGAGCAGATGAACCAGCGCGACTCCGAGTCGGCGATCGAGACCTTCAGCCGGATCATCCAGCGAAAACCCGACTTCGCCGAGGGATGGAACAAGCGCGCCACCCTGTACTACCTGATCGGCGAGTATGACAAGTCGCTGGCGGACTGCGAAGAGGTCATCCGGCGGAACCCGGTTCACTTCGGGGCCCTCTCCGGCTTCGGCATGATCTACCTCCAGCTTGGCAAGCCCGAGCAGGCCCTGGACTATTTCCAGCGGGCTCTCGCCGTAAACCCCAACCTCGCCCAGGTCGAGGCCGCCGTGGAGGGGCTGAAGCAGTTCCTGAACCAAAGGTCGCGGAACGGCGTTTAACTCAAACATCGAACTCGAACTGCCAGGCCGCACAGAAACTCCCCTTCACGTTCCCAGTATTCCTTCCACACGCTCGTCCCTCCGAAGAAGGCCGTTGTCAGTCAAAGCAGCCACGAGCTTCCTCCCTAGCGAGGTCCCGCCTGGGGCAAGCCATTCAAGACGATGCGAGAGACCTGCCTCGTTCGGAATTGATCCAGGGGGCGGTCAACCTCCCGTGCGTCAGGGACTTCCCTCGGCCCGATCCCGCACCGTGACGACTGATGGTGCTCACGGGCACCTGGGGACAGGCGATCCCCTTCGCGCACGGGATGTTTGCCTTGGGGAAGAAAAGCAATACCGGTCGAAAGAAAAGCAATCGGAGCCGAGCACGAGAGAAAACTGGAGTGATACAATCCTCCCCCTCTGGGGATCCGAAATATGCGCCAGGCCCTTTGGGAAACATCACCGATGGGGTCGGGCGGCACCCCTGTCGTCGAAGGCGATGCCCCCGGGTGCGAGGGACCGTCGTGGCCGCACATGTATCCTGCTCCCCGGTCCACACGACCGCCAACGCGGCGGCCGTCATGGATGCCCCCTGGGCCTCCCCCTTCGATCGGCTCCTCCTTGCCCACCGCCTCCCTGACTGCACCGGGACAGATGCACTCCGGTCAATCAGGTGCTCCTTCCCCTCCACCCTGGTCATCCACATGACCTGGGTCGCCTCGCGGGAGGTCGCCATCCGGCGCCGGCGAGGCGGGGCACGCGATTCCATCCGGAAACCCTTCGATTCCCGGGAACTGCGGGGAGGCATGGCTGCCCTCCCGGATATCCGCCGCACCGGCACTGAGCCACGCCAGAACCCCTCTGTCCCGCAGCCCGACCCATTCATACCCGGAACCCTCCCGGACCCCGAGCCCGCGAATCGCGGGCGCAGGATCCTGAAGGCCCTCCGGCACACTGACGTCCACCCGAACGCGACCCTCAGCCTCACCGCCGTTCCCGATGTCTCCCGCGAATTGGGCTTCAAGGACGTGACCCACTTTAGGCGGGCCCTGAAGCGATTCGAGGGACAGATCCCCTCGGAGTTCCAGAGATAAGGCGGCGGCGAGGACCCGGGGGTTCATCCTTGCGTTGCCGGGATGGGTCTTCGATCTGAGAGGTACGGTCGAACCTGCCGTCCCGGCACGCTGCTGTCGGTCCCGGAGATTCCCAGGCAGAGGGTTCATGCCTTCGAGCCAAGATCCGCAACATGGCCCAGAAAGAGAGGGACAGATCATGAACAAAGAAGAGAAGGAAGGATCCAGCGGGGAAACCGAAGCCGTCGAAGGGACTGACATCCACGACGAAGATTTCCAGTTCGTCTTGAGAGAATTTCTCAGTGTCTACCAGCCAATCCTGGAAGAAGATCTGAAGCGAGCCAAGGCGCCTGAACAGCTCAAGGAGGAGGCGGAGAAGACGCCTGTAAGTTGCGACGATGAGCTGGCCCTGGCCAACCGGATCTTCGGGAAGTTCTTCACCGAAGAAGTGGCAGTGCGCCTGCTTCCAACAGAGGGCCGCAGACAGCTTGGTGCGATCGAGCGGTGGCGATGGTGCCTGTTGCACGTTCGCTGCTGCATGATTTTCGGCTGGTTGGTGTGTCGCGGCCCGCGAACCTTTCGGGCGTTCGCCTATTACCTGTACCAATACTGGCTCTGCGTGCGCCAAGTGCTGGGTACACCTGTTGGCAGTCCACCCACAGCAGAACAGCGGCAGGATTTCCGGACCCTGGTCCAGGCACTGGCCGGCGCCTACAAGCCATATCTGACGGATCAGTTGGCCACCGTTGAGTTCCCGGCCGGCATACCAGATGAGGTGCTGACCGGAAAGATCGACTGCTTTGAGGGTGAAGAGGAAGCGACGGCGGTTTTCGAACGGTTTCTGACGGTCGAGACGGCCCCGGCTCTGTTGGGCAAAGAGGCCTTTGCCGCCCATAGCAAAGAACCGTTTTTCTGGTTTTGCCGCTGCTGGTGCTTATGCGCGATTCGCTTCGGCTGTTGTCTCGCACGTGCCCGCAGCTTCATTGAGGTGCTGCGCTGCCTGCTGTTCTACCGACGCTGTCTTCGCGAGTGCTTCCGCCCGCTTCGTTGTGAGATCACCAAGCCCACTGGCTGCACCGAAGAGGAGCTTAACCAGACGGTGGGCGGGCTGACCGTGACGGTTGTGGGCACCGCTGCTGGTGCCTTCTTCGATCATTACACCTTGGAGTGGCGCAAGGTCGAAGGGGCGGCTTGCGACGATGACGCGGGCTGGAAGAGTGATGGGGTCGTCTATCCGGGCGGGGCCGCAACCGGCACCTCGCCCGTGGTCAGCGGGTTGCTGGGTTGGATCAACACCACCGTGCTGGCGCCGGGATCGTATGAGGTCCGCCTGTGCGTGTATTCGTCCCAGCCGGGGGTGCCCCCTCAGTGCTGCTGCATCCAGTTCAATCTGTTCAAACGGCTCGTCTGGATCGAGCGCGTGGGGAGTGCGCCAGTGCAGACGCCGCCCGGTCCCTTCGTCTCCACGGCGCCGATCGTTAACACCAACCCTGGCGGAGTGGTTGTGCCGGTGGGGTGCTGCGTGACGGTGAAGGGCAGCGCCTTCGTTGGCGATTGTAATGACCGTCGCATCAAGTGCTTCGATCTGCGGTACGGCCTGGGCTTCCTGCCTGGCCCCGGCGAGCCGGGCTTCAACCCGGCCGACTACTTTGGCTCGCTGCTGGTACCGACCGGGCCGGTCTGCTACACCGATCCCGACGAGAGCGGCAAGCGCGCCCCCTGGAACCAAGTGATCGGTCGCGCGCTCACGACCCGGTTGGTGCAAACCGAGATAGACCTTTTCGGGACGAAGATCAAGGTCTGGAAGCTCCAGGATTTCTGCTTCGACAGCGCGAGCTTGCTGCCACCCTGTCCCGACCTTCACCATCACTGCCGCAGCGGGAAGTACACCCTGCTGTTGGATGTTGAAGATACCCTGGGCACCCACTATTACGACACGCAGCACGTCTGGTTCGATAACAAGCCGATCCATGTGGAGTTCGGCGGGTTGGAGGGGTTACCGGGCTGCGAAGACCTCGGCCTGCAGAAGTTCGTGCCGGCGGGCGCACCGTGCAACGTTGCCTGGCCGATCAATCTGCTCGGCATTGCCTATGATGAATACATCGACTACACCGACCTGACATATCCCAGCGACAACTTCGACTACTACAGTCTCTGGATCACGCGCCAGGCCGGCCCGACCTATACGGTTCCGATCACGCCGGACCTGGTTACTCTCGGCCCCGGCCCCTTCAAGGGAACACAGAGGGTGGGCGATCCAGGAACCCGGTGCGAGACGGCCATCCCGGGTTGTCCGCCGCCGGCGTTCCCCGCCAAGTTCTATAACCTGCTGACCAAGCTCGACCTGCGCATCTTCGACGCCGTCTGCGCGGCAAGTCTGGCCGCACCCTTCGCCCCACCGGCCGGCTTCGCTCTCGAACGGGGGAAGTGTTGTGGGTACACCTTCCAACTGTACGCGCAGGATAAGACGTGGACCGACGGCGGGCCCGGTTTGTGTCACCGCAAATGGTCGCTACCCTGGGCTGTCTGCATCTGTAACGATGTGGACGGTCGGGTCGTGAAATGATGTGATGAGCGACATGAGTGCATGGCTCCGGTTTGTGCTGGCCGTCCTCGCGACCTGGCGCATCACGCATTTGCTGGCGAACGAGGACGGTCCAGCCGCACTGCTCGCGCGCTTGCGAGAGCGTTTGGGCGGTGGACTCGCCGGCCGGCTGATGGATTGCTTCCACTGCCTGAGTTTCTGGGTCGCGGCGCCTCTGGCTTTCTTCGTGAGTGGGAACCCACTGGAGCTGCTGCTCACCTGGTTGGCCTTGTCTGGCGGCGCGTGCCTGTTGGAACGATTCGGTCAGGAACCGATTGCCCTTCAGCCGATGTCTCACACCACGGAAGGAGAGACACACGATGGGATGCTGCGGTCAGAAGCGAGCAGCCTTCAGGAGCACTCCCTCGCCGACGACAACGCCGGCCGTCACGCACTCCGTACCAGATAGCCGACAGCCCCCGAATACAGGTCAACAGACCCAGGGCTGGAGGGAGCCTGCCTCCTCTGCGGTGACTCTTCGCTATGTGGAAAGCTCGCCCATTCTCGTACGGGGTCCAGCAACCGGCCGGCAGTATGAGTTCTCGGCTGCCCACCCCGCCCGATCCGTTGATGCGCGTGATGCGGTCGCCCTCTTGCGCACCCGTTTCTTTCGTCGAACCACCTGAACGAGCCGGGATTTCTGGAGTGTCCGCGTTGGTGGGGTGTAGGTGACGCCACATCACGCCGCTTCCTGAGGCTGCTCCCAGCTTGGTCAAGGCGTCGACGTTTCTTGAAGCGTTGCGGCACGAATGGGTTTTCTCTCCTCCCGCGCCAGTCGCCGCCAGGTTCTCCTGCGTGCTCTGAGGCTCCGCGATGCCGTTGCGCCGGCGTCCGGCCTGTCTATGGCGGTCCTCGGCCCTGGCCTGCAGAAGCTGGCAGCATGCCCCCGATGGCGCGACGCCGCATAAATACGTAAATACCCTGGCGCATATCTGATATAGTCTCCGGTGCGTATTGGGCGCCATCGCATTGGAGGTTCGATGCCCATGCCTACCTGTCCGCTGTGCCGGCCCCACACGCCCTCGGGGCAGGGAGAGCGTAGGGCTGCCTCCCGAGGGGGGAGGGTCAGCTCCAAGTGGTGGTACCTTGCGGACTGGGCAGCCATCGTGGGGATGCTCGCGTTGGGGTCAGCCCTCACGGGCGTGGACGCGGGAGAAGCGGCCGCCGACGCGCCCCCGAAGGCCGGGAAGCTCACCGGTCAGCTTCTGGTGGCGACCGATGCGCTGCGCGATCCGCGATTCGTCCGCACCGTGGTCTATATGGTGCGGCACGACGCGGGCGGGGCCATGGGCCTCGTCGTGAACCGGCCGATCAGGGAGGTTCCCTTGGCCAGCGTGCTGGAGCGGCTCGGGATGGACAGCGAGGAAATCACGGGGGAGGTCCGCGTGCACTACGGCGGCCCCGTGGAGGTGAATCTGGGCTTCGTGCTCCATACGGCCGATTACGCGACCCAGGGGACCCGGCCCGTGAAGGACGGCATCGCCATCACCTCGGTGCCGGAGATCTTCCGCGCCATCGGCGCCGGGGCCGGCCCGCGCCTGACTCTGTTTGCCCTCGGCTATGCCGGCTGGGCCCCCGGCCAGCTCGAGGCGGAGATCGCCGGCGGAGACTGGATCAGCGTGCCGGCCGACGAGGAGCTGGTGTTCGACGAGAAGTCCGAGAAGAAATGGGATCGGGCGATGGCCCGGCGCAGGATTGATCTCTAGGACTGCCCCGTGCCCTTTTCGCCTTGCCCCCCAAGCTGCTCGTGTCCCCGGTCGAAAGCCCTCGCGACTACCGCCCCTGTGGTTCCTCTCGAGTAGGCCATCCGACGAAGAACCTGAATTGCACCCTCGCCACATCGGGTACTTAGGCCCTGAGTGGTGTCCGGTACATTTTTACGCGACCCGCTCCACTGAACCCGAAAAGTACAGTTTGACCGCAAAGCACGCGAAGTTCGCAAAGAAACTCCCCATATTCAAAACACTGACGCGGGAAGACTCGGAGATGCGGTTCGGGAGATTTCGGTCCGGCAGCTCCTCTGACCCGATGAGAGTTGGCGACTCTTTGCGATCTTTGCGGTCTTGGCGGTGAAATTCTTGGGCTGAATCCCGGCACCAAGTCCGGAGGGTAGAACAGCCTGGGGCTTTTGGGGTCTCCGATGAAGCAGGATGGCCTATTGAAGGAGAAGGGGGGGCCGGTTAGGAGCGCGCTGTGTCCGGAAAGAATCTGGGCACCAGGTGGTGTGCCCAGTTCGAGTCCTTCCCGGCTCCCCAAGCGGGGTGAATCTGGGCACTGGAAGGAGAAACTTTCGTGGGTGTGAAGTCTTAACGGTACCGATAACCGTCAGCCGATCGCAACGGGGGAACCCAACGGTGCAACGCTTGACCGGTCCGAGTTCAGCGGCTAGTCAGGCTGCTTCGCCTCATCATTCCAGTGCTTGTATTTAAGGACTAGCTGGTCCCCCTCGACCCAATATTCTCGGCCCCGGGCAAATAAGTGCCGTGGGAAGGGGCACTTCGCTTTTGGATTATGTACCAGCCGAAAGTCTTCGCCCTCGATCTTGGGGTAGTTAGCTGTATCCAAAAACGAAGAAATCACAGCGGAAACATCCGCGAAATCGGGTGACAAGAATATGTCAGTTCTGATCTCCTCGCCCGACATCTTCGTAACCATGTCACGGTACTTGTAGTGGGTATCAACCACCTCGTGGCTGGACGTATCCCACCCAACCATCAACGGTCCGATCGGGAGTACTGCTCTCAGGATAAATGGAGGCTCGGAATCATAGGGGGCCGGGCGGGTCTGACGCCCATTTATCGCAATGACAAAGCCGTCTTGGTCACCGATGCGACCTCGCGCGCGCCACTCGCCCCACTTCTTAAGCTTGTCCCGAATCGCGGACCGCAGGCGGAGGAGAATCTTCTCCTCCGGGACGGGGTCTATCTCCGGGACAGACTGCAAATTCAATGGGATCAATTCGGGTACTGTGTCGAGGCCCTCCCCAGGACCGGGAGCGGTGGCTTCAAAGAAGATCCGCCGCTCAGGTGTATGAATGTAGAAGTCCGGGCCGGAATTCCCAGATTTCTTCGGCGACAACCCCGCCGAATCTAGTGCTTTTGCTAAATACATTTCCCAGAAGCGCTCGAGGAAATGGGCCTTTGCATCTGAGAGGAAGTGGCGGTCGGAAAGAGGCTCGAACCATGCCCACAATCTCTCTACGTACTCACGGTGGGTCTGGCCGCGCTGAAGATCCCGGGTGTTTACGTAGGCAGGATCCGGAGCGGGGCCGGGCTGAAAGAAGCTAGTCATCGTTCTCGATTGGCTATTGTCCGCATAAGGATGAAAGTGATGCCCTGCCGTCATTTGGTGCCAGGGGACCTAGGGGGGTTGTCTTGACGAAGCCCTCTTCGCATTTCTGCAATCCAGACCTCCCTCGCTTGTTCTTTAGTCAGTCCTTTTTCCACAAGATCCTTTTTGAATACGGCACCCCTTTTGGTATTCATTGACCAGCTCATGAACCACTTGAATATACCTGAGACCAACAAACAGACGAAGAAGTCAGACCAGGCTCCACGGAAGAGTAGCGCCCTAAAGAACATTAATACAGAAAGTCCCGCCACCCCAATCCACATCCAGCCAAACGTCCCTTCAAGAAGCTCCGCGATCGCCCCCGCCAAGCGCAGATTAGCCTCGTCGTCCAGACCAAGGGCGATAACCTTCATGACTACAACTAAAGCTATGAGTAGTCCGAATGCCCAGAAGAACGGAGACCACGACCTCCCGGTGAGAAAGGCATAGAAGAACAGCGCTACACTCGCAATGCTTCCGGCTATGAGAAGAAGCAGCCCGTAACTGAGCGTCGTCCATCTAGTTAATTTCCGCATGTCGGTTTCCAGGCACCGAGAGACACGTAGCCTCTAAAGCAATGGGGGCCCGGCCGGCCCTTCGCGCACGGTGGGGCTGACTATCAGGATGGGACTCGCCTTGCGTGCGAGGAAGGGTCGTGCGAGAGCCTATCGAAGAGGCTGCCAGGTGTCAAGGTGAACCGCCCCCATCACAGTAACACGGGGGGCTAGAAATACATGCGGCATGAGGTGAGCCGGGGGGTCGAGAAAGGGGGGTAGTCCAGGTGAGGGCCGGGGGGGGATCGGGGATTCTGGGGCAACCCACGAGGCCGGATTTCACGAGGCGAGCCCGGTACGCCCTCCTTGTGCCGGGAGGATGGGGGACAGGACGAGCGCGCGGAGCGAGTGAGGACGACCGATTAGCCCCCGATTGCTAGGGGAAATTCCGCGCGCTCGCCGGTTGCCTCGTTGATTACCAGGAGTGTTCCTGCATCTCCTCGGCGGAGCTGCTCGTTCGCGTTCAGCAACTCGATGCCGTAGATCAATCCGTCGGGCGCGAGATCCACCGTCAGCTCGTCGCTCACGCGAAGCGACTCGACCTCTGCGCGCTTCTCGCAGAGGCGGATGTAGGCGATGTTGTGTCGAGGGTCGTATGTGAGTCGCATAGTGCCCTCCCCGCCGGCCCCTCAGAAGAACCGGGCAATCACCGTTCGGATCACGCCCGCCCACGCCTCCACAGCAGGCCCAGGCCCAGGATGGAAGCCAATGCCACCCCGCCCCCCGCCGCGTACGCGGCCGCGACCCCGAACCATTCCGCAATCGTGCCGACGAAGAGCGACCCAAGGGGGGTGACGCCGACAAACACGAAGCCGTAGAGGCTCATGATTCGTCCGCGCATCCGGTCGGGGACCCCCATCTGGAGCGTGCTGTTGCAGCTCGCCAGGAACACGATCTGTGAGAACCCCACCAGGGTCAGGACGAGCATGGCGGCCCAGAAGTTCCGGATCCCCGCGAGCAACAGTGTGAGGCCCGAAGCGGTTCCGGCGGTGCCGATGAGCAGGGAGACCGGAGGGGGGCCTTTCACCAGCGTCGCCAGGGCCAGCGCCCCGACGATCGCCCCCGAGCCCACGGCTGCCATGAGGAGGCCGAAGCCGTGTGCTCCCTCGTGGAGCACGTCTCGCGCCAAGAGGGGAACCAGGACATTGTGGTTCATGACGAAGAGACCAACGGTCAAGAGGAGGCTCAGGGTCAGGGCCACGAGCGGGGTACGGACCGCATAGTGGAGGCCAGCCGCGATGTCCTCGCGGACGGTGGTGCCCTGCGCGTGGCGCGGCAGGCCCTCGGCCCGCATGGCCGCCAGGGCGAGGATCACGGCCACAAAGCTCAGCCCGTTGATCCCGAAGGCAGCGGCAACTCCGTACCGGTCCACCAAGAGGCCGGCGACGGCGGGCCCCACCATGCGGGCGCCGCTGACCATGGTGGAATTCAGGGCGATGGCGTTGGTGAGGTCCTCCTTGCTCGCCATCTCCACGATGAACGACTGCCGCGTGGGCATGTCGAGAGTGAAGGCCAGGCCGTAGCAGGTGGCCAGGACCGCCACGTGCCAGTACTGCACGTGGCCCGACCAAACGAGGACGGCCAGGACAAACGCCTGGCCCATGAGGGCCGTCTGCGTGCCGATGAGGACGCGGCGCTTGGGGAGCCGGTCGGCGATGGCGCCGGCGACGAAGGCGAAGCAGAGCATGGGCACACTCTGCAGCGCGCTGATGAGCCCCAGCTTGAACGGTGAGTTGGTCAGCTCGAGGACCAGCCACGACTGCGCCACTCTCTGCATCCAGGTGCCGACCAGCGAGATGAGCTGCCCGGAGATGAAGAGGCGGAAGTCGCGATGATTGAGGGCGCGGAGGCCGGTTGGGAAGCGCATAGGTCGGTCAGCCAGGACGCGGAGGATACTCCGCTAGCAGGTTGCTGAAAAAGGCCCATCTGCGGCGTTGGCGCGCTCGCGCGGCGCTGCGACGTACGAGCTAAGTACGCCTCGCGCCTCGCATCGCGCGCCGCCTTGCATCTGGACCTTTTTGAGCAGCCTGGGCGAAAACGAGTTTTTCAGCAACCTACTAGTACTATTGTGTCACAAAACTTGCTCAGCCCTCTGAGAGCACCCAGGCCACGCAGACGCGCAACCAAGAGGGCGGGGGACCGTTTTGTGACACAGTCGTACTAGAGGCCGACATGGGTCAGGGATGCACTCGAAATGAGAGTTCAATCGGCGGCCCGACGGCCCGCTCTGTTCGGTAGGGACTTTCACGGAGCAGTATTCCCCTCTGTGCGAAATGGCGAATGCGGAGTAGAAGGGACAGGGAAGACGGGGAGTCAGTTGAACCGGACGCCCTTCCGCTTGAGGGCGGGGAGGATCCGCTTGCGCAGGCGGAAGGCCTTGGGGGTGACCTCCAGCAGCTCGTCCTCCCGGAGGAACTCCAGGGCCTGCTCCAGGCTCATGAGGCGCGGGGGAACGAGCTGGACCGTGGACTCGTCCGTGGAGGCCCGCATGTTGGTGAGCTTCTTCTCCTTGGTGATGTTGACGTCAATGTCGTTGTCGCGGGAGTTTTCGCCTACGATCATCCCCTCGTAGACCTCATCGCCCGGCCCCATGAACAGGACTCCTCGCGGCTGCAGGTGCCCGATGGCATAGGCCGTCGCGCGCCCCGGCCGGTCCGCCACCAGGGCGCCGGTGGCGCGATGCGGGATCTCCCCCTGCCACGGCTCGTAGCCGTCGAACAGGTGGTTCAGGATGCCGGTGCCCCGGGTATCGGTCAGGAACTCCGTGCGGAAGCCGATCAGGCCGCGTGAGGGCAGGCGGAATTCCAGGCGCACGCGCCCGGTCCCGTGGTTGACCATCTTGACCATCCGTCCCCGCCGCATCCCGATCTTCTGGGTGACCACGCCGATGAACTGGTCGGGGCAATCCACCACCAGGATCTCCATGGGCTCGTGCCGCTGGCCCTCCACCTCCCGGGTCAGGACCTCGGGCTTGCCCACGGACATCTCGAAGCCCTCTCGCCGCATCATCTCGATCAGGATGGCGAGCTGCAGCTCGCCGCGTCCGGAGACCTTGAAGGTGTCGGGAGTATCAGTCTCCTCGATGCGGATGGAGACGTTCGTGAGGAGTTCCCTGGCGAGCCGCTGCTTGAGCTTCGAGGAGGTGACGTGCTGTCCCTCGCGCCCGGACATGGGAGAGGAGTTGACGGAGAACAGCATGGCGATGGTCGGCTCGTCCACCTTGATCGGTGGGAGCGGTTGGGGGTCTTCCGGATCGGACAGTGTTTCCCCGATGCTGGCCGTCTCCAGGCCGGCGACGGCGACGATGTCCCCTGGTCCCGCCTCGTCAATTTCAATCCGGCGGAGGCCCTGGGTCCCGTAGAGCCCGGTGACCCTGGCCGTAACATGGCTCCCATCCAGACGGCACAGCGTCACGTCCTGGCCTTTGTGCAGCCGGCCGTTGAAGATCCGCCCGATGAGCAGCCGCCCCACGTAGTCGTCGTAATCCAGGGAGGTGACCAGCAGTTGCAGGGGATGGCCGGGCACATAGGCCGGCGGCGGGACCGTGCGCAGGATCTCGTCAAACAGGGGGATGAGGGGCTCATCGGGGCCGTCCGGCTTCGTGCGGCACAACCCCCTGCGCGCGTTGCAGTAGAGGACGGGGAACTCCAGCTGCTCCTCGGACGCGTCGAGGTCAATGAACAGGTCGTAGACCTCGTCCAGGACCTCCTGCGTCCGCGCGTCCGAGCGGTCAATCTTGTTGATGACCACGATGGGGGGCAGGTTCGCCTCCAGGGCCTTGCGCAGGACGAAGCGGGTCTGCGGCAGGGGCCCCTCGCTGGCGTCCACCAGCAGCAGGACCCCGTCCACCATCTTCAAGGTCCGCTCCACCTCGCCCCCGAAGTCGGCGTGCCCCGGGGTGTCCACGATGTTGATGCGGATGCCGCGGTAGGAGATGGCGGTGTTCTTGGCCATGATGGTGATGCCCTTCTCCCGCTCCAGGTCAATGGAGTCCATGACCCGCTCCACCACGTATTCGTTGTCGCGGAAGACCCCGCTCTGCCACAGCATGGCGTCCACCAGGGTAGTCTTCCCGTGGTCCACGTGGGCGATGATGGCCAGGTTGCGAATGTCGTTCCTCGTTTCCTGCTGCATGAATCCCTGCCTCCACGGCCGCGCCGGATCGGAGAAAGCAAAACGCCGCCAGGACCTTGGTCCTCGCGGCATCACGAAGCTC
>Ga0156237_1186_pt1 | contig 15529 bp, 17 predicted proteins | sample RifCSPlowO2_12_FD_107884 | JGI IMG/M metagenome (GOLD analysis project Ga0156237, IMG submission 107884) | candidate division NC10 bacterium RIFCSPLOWO2_12_FULL_66_18
ACCTCGGTCCGATGGAACCCCTTCACGGGGAAGAGGAGGCAGCCATGCGGAAAAAGAAACAAGGATCGGTGCACACCGGAGGGGACCGGACGATCAGCCGACGGGCGTTTCTCGGCGTGACGGCCGGGGCGACCGCCGCCCTCTCCTTCGGGACCTTCATCCGCAGCGGGCTGGGCGCCGCCAAGGTGAACGTGCTCACCTGGTCGAACACCCTGCGCGTCATGGATGACGTCTTGCGAGAGCAGGCCAAGCAGTACACCAAGGAAAAGGGCGTCGAGGTCAGCTTCGAGTTCATCAATCAGACCGACCTCCCGACCAAGACCGCGGCGGCCGTGGAGAGCGGCGCGGGCCCCGACATCATCACCCTGTGGAGTGACGGGCCGCACCTGCACGCCAAGGCCCTGGTAGATGTGAACGATGTGACCGCATCCCTGGGGAAGGAGCTGAAGGGGTGGACCAACATCGGCAAGGACATCGCCATCGTGGGCAAGAACTGGAAGGCCGTTCCGTGGGGGATCATCCCCATCGCCCTCACCTATCGTGAGGACTGGCTCAAGGAGGTGGGGTATTCCACGTTCCCCGACACCTGGGACGAGCTGCTGGCGGCCTCCAAGAAGCTCAAGGACAAGGGGCACCCGGTGGGATTCTCTCTCGGCCGCGCCATCGGAGACGGCAACCAGTTCCACTATCCGCTCCTCTGGGCCTTCGGCGGCGCCGAGGCGAAGAAGGACGGCAAGACGGTCGCCATCAACTCCCCCGAGACTGCCAAGGCCGTGGACTATCGCCGGAAGCTCTACCAGGCCGGGGAGACCGAGGATGTCTTCGCCTGGGACGATGCCGCCAACAACCGCGCCTTCCTGGCCGGTGCCGTCTCCGTCACGGTGAATGCCGCCAGCATCTACTGGGCGGCCAAGAAGGATGCCCCGCCCCTCCGGGAAGTGACCAACCATTCCTTCTTCCCGAAGGGGCCCGCGGGCCGCTTCGGCTACTCCACCGCCATCAGCCTGGGGATCTTCAAGTTCTCCAAGGCCCAGAAAGAGGCCAAGGCGTTCATCAAGTGGCTGCTGGAGCCGAAGCAGTACTCCGCCTGGATGGGGATCGGTGAGGGCATGATGGCCGGGCTGCTGAACTTCTACGAGGATGACCCGGTCTGGAAGAAGGACCCCAAGCTGGAGGTCATCCGGCAGATCCCGAAGTACGTCCGGATGCCGGGGTATCCCGCGCCGCCGTCCCGACCGGCGGCGGAGGCGATGATCAAGTTCGTCATCGTGAACATGTTTGCCCGGGCGGCCAAGGGGATGGCCACGGCCGAGACCATCAAGGTCGCCGAGCAGGAGCTGAAGGAGATCTACGGGAAGGCCTAGCGGACCGGGGGCCAGGAGAGGGATCGTGTCCATCGCGCGGGCGGAGCGATTGCCGGCCAGGCCGTGGGCGGCCCGGTTTGTGAAGCCCGAGGCGCTCACCGGCTACGGCCTGATCTCGCCGGCCGTATTCCTCATGCTGGTGCTGCTGGCCTATCCCTTCGTCCTGGCCGTGTCCATCAGTCTCACCGACCGGGTCCTGGGGGAGCCGGGGAAGTTCGTCTGGCTCGAGAACTTCCTCAAGCTCCTCCAGGACTCGCTGTTCCGCCAGACGGTCTGGAACTCCTTCGTCTATACCCTCTCCACGGTGTTCCTGAAGATGGTCCTCGGGATCGTCCTGGCCCTCTTGCTCAACCAGGAGATGCCGTACCGCAATCTGGTGCGCGGGGCACTCCTGCTCCCCTGGATCGTCCCGACGTCGCTCAGCGTCCTCACCTGGCTCTGGATGTTCGACTCGCTATTCAGCGTCGTGAATTACATCCTGCTGGGCCTGGGACTCATCTCCAAGAAGATCCCCTGGTTGGGCGATCCCTTCTGGGCGATGGTCTCCGTGGTCATCGTGAACACCTGGCGCGGCTTGCCCTTCTTCGCTGTCTCCTTCCTGGCCGGCTTGATGACGATTCCCCGCGAACTGTATGAGGCGGCCGAGACCGACGGGGCGCGGGCTCCGCGCCAGTTCTGGCACATCACCCTCCCCCTCTTGCAGCCGGTCATCGCCGTGGTCGTGCTCTTCTCCACCATCTGGACGTTCGCCGATTTCCAGATCGTGTACATCCTGACCCACGGCGGACCCATCAACGCCACCCAGATCTTCGCCACCATGGCCTACGACGTGGCCCTGGTGGCCGGGCGGATCGGCGAAGGATCGGCGATTTCCCTGTTTCTGTTCCCGGCCCTGCTGGTGGTCATCATCCTCTTGCTGCGGTACCTGCGCCGGGAGTAGGGGTCCTCCATGTCGCGGAAACGCTTCCGGATAGTCAGGCGGATCTTCGGTCTCTACCTCCCCCTGGCGGCATTCCTCTTCTTTGCCCTGTTTCCTTTTTACTGGATGCTCATCAGCAGCTTCAAGGGGAACCCGGAGCTTTACAACCTCCAAGCCAACCGGCTCTGGATCACACATCCCACGCTGGAGCAGTTTCAGGAACTCTTTGCCAGGACCGCCGTCCTCCAGTGGCTCTGGAATAGCTTCTTCGTCTCGTTCCTCACGTCCATGATCTCCATGACCTTCGGCATCATGGCGGGATACGCCCTGGCGCGCCTGAGGTTCCCCGGGGCCCAGGCCTTCGGCCTGGCCACCTTCGTGACCTATCTCGTGCCGACGACGCTCATCTTCATCCCCCTGGCCAGCGTGGTCCAGGCCCTGGGCCTGTCCAACTCTATCTGGTCCCTGGTTGTGACGTACCCGACGTTCCTGGTCCCGTTCTGCACCTGGATGCTCATCGCCTACTTCAAGTCCATCCCCCGGGACATGGAGGAGTGCGCGATGATCGACGGGTGTGGACGCATCGGGGCCATGGTCCGGATCGTCCTCCCCATGGCGATTCCCGGCGTCGTCTTCTCCGGCATGTTCAGCTTCACCCTCTCCTGGAACGAGTTCGTGTACGCGCTGACCTTCATCTCCACCACCACGCACAAGACCATGTCGGTGGCCGTGCCGACGGAACTCATCCGGGGAGACGCCTACTTCTGGGGCGAGTTGATGGCCGCCTCGCTGGTTGGCTCGGTCCCCGTGGCCCTGCTCTATTCCTTCTTCATGGATTACTTCGTGTCCGGCCTGACCGCCGGCGCGCTCAAGGGTTAACGCCCGTACTCCCCACCTCGAAAGGAGGCTCTCCATGCAGTACTTCGTGTCAAAGACGAGCCCGCGGGCCATCCTGGTGATGTTCGACCGGGATGACCTGCTGCTCGAGGGACTGCAAGAGGTCGTGAAGAAGGAACGGATCGACACCGCCGCCATCACGGGCGGCATCGGCTCGCTCTCGCGGGTGCACCTGCACACCATCACCACCACTGCGCTGCAGCCCCTGGACAAGTTCTGGAGCTTCACCGGCGCCATCGAGCTGGGGAGCGTCCAGGGATCGGTCATCGGCGGCGACGTCCACGCCCACATCAGCGTCTACGACTGGGACAGCAAGACCACCTACATCGGCCACCTGGAGCCGGGCAGCGTGGTGGCCTACCGGGCCGAGGTCAGCCTGAATGTCCTGGAGGGGGTCCAGACCGAACGATACAACGACGCGGAGGGGAACTTCTGCATCCGGCAGCGCTAGCCACCAAGGCCGATGCGTATGGCTCATGGCCTATGGCGTATGGTCCGGATTGAACCATAAGCCATCTGCCATACGCCATATGCCAGGTGCCCGCCTCGCGCAAGGCGGCGTGGTTTCCATCACCCAGTGATGAACAGTTTGGACCAGAGGAGATCCATCATGGAAGTGCACCACGTTGCCGTCGCCGGCACCGGGATGATGGGTCCCGGGATCGCCGCCATCTTCGCCCTGGCCGGCCGCCGGGCCACCGTCGTCAGCCGGACCCCCGAGGGGGCGGCCCGCGGCGTGGGAACGGCCAGGTCCCTCATCGAGCAACTGGCCGCCAACGACCTGGCGGATCCGGACCAGGCCCAGCAGGCCGCGGCACGCCTGGAGGCCTCCACCGATCCCGAAGGCGCCGCGCGCGCCGCCCAGCTCTTCGTGGAATCCATCCCCGAGGACCTGGCCGTCAAGCAGGCGTTCTTCACCCGGCTGGACAAGGCGGCGCCCGACACCATCCTGTGCTCCAACACCTCGGGCATCAGCATCACGGCCATCGCCGCCAAGGCCTCCCACCCCGAGCGCATCCTGACCACCCACTTCTGGAACCCACCCTACCTGATGCCGCTGGTAGAGGTGATCATGGGGGAACGGACCAGCCGGCAGATCGCCGACGGCGTCGTGGAACTGCTCCGGACCTGCGGCAAGGTTCCCGTGCTGGTGCGCAAGGACCGGCCCGGGCAGTTGGGCAACCGGATCCAGCACGCCATGATCCGGGAGTGCGTGAACATCGTGCAGGAAGGTATCGCCACCGCCGAGGACGTGGACCTGGCGGTGATGACCGGCGTCGGCCTGCGGTTCCCCGCCTACGGCGTCTTCGAGCACGCCGACCTCGTGGGGTTGGACCTGGTCAAGGCGGTCCAGGACTACGTCCTCCCCGACCTGGGCACCGTGCAGGGCGCCGGCCGGCTCCACAACGAGAAGGTGGCGCGGGGCGAGCTGGGGGCCAAGACGGGCCGCGGATTTCTCGACTGGACGCCGCAGCAGGCCCAGGAGGTCCGGGCGCGCCGCGATGCTTTCCTCATCCAGTTTCTCCGCTGGGAGAAGGCCCGCCGGGCAACCTGACCGAGTGAATACCGGCCAACGGCTCTCTGGCGCAGGCGACGGTCGGAGGGGTCTCTTCGCCTCCCGTCTCCCGCCCAGAGGAGATTCGTATCCACGGGGGTGTGGTACAGGATCGACGCGATCCAGAGGAACCCGGGAGAAAATGCTTGCCACGCATCTCTCATGGAGATATCCTATGTGCATATTTAGATAGGATATCCGAGGAGAGTGTCATGGGAGCCATCTCACTGAAGTTGCCCGACGATCTGTTGGAAACCAGCAGCCGGTGCGCCGAGGCCCTGCGGCTGTCCCGGGCCGCGTACATCCGCCGCGCCGTTGAGCGGATGAACCGCCAGACCCGTGCCCAGCTTCGGGCCAAGCGGCTGGCCGAGGTGTCCAGGAAAGTCCGCAAGGAGAGCATGCGGGTGAATGCCCAGTTCGCCGCCATCGAGCGGGACCCCGATGCCTGAGCGGGGCGAGATCTGGCTCGCCAACCTGAATCCCCGCCGTGGCACCGAGCCGGGCAAGACCAGGCCGGTGCTCATTCTCCAATCCCAGGCGCTTCTGGATGCAGACCATCCATCTACGCTCATTGTTCCGCTGACCACGAGCCTGGTGGATGACGCCGAGCCGCTCCGTATCCGCATCCCGGCCTCCGGTCGCTTGCGCCGCAATTCTGACCTCCTGGTCGATCAGCTCCGGGCAATCGACAATCGGCGCCTCATCCAGGGCCCGATGACCCGCCTCCCGCATGCGCTCATGCACCGAGTGGGAGAGGCTCTCCGCGAGGTCCTTGATCTCGTGGAAGAATAGAGCCAGTCGGAAAGGCCGCCCCCCTGAGTGTGCGGATATTCTGCTGTCTCGCAGGACAGTGCGAGCTCGCCGCGGTGTCGAAGTTCCTCCGTTTCTCGGGGAGCCGGGATTCATGCCTTCCAAGTTTGGTACTGTCTGACACTGATTGCAAGATGGGCAATGGATACGTCGAGGTGAGCGTGGTCGCCAGCAGCGAGACCGAGGAGGGGCTGTGTGATTTCCTCTTCTCCGAGGGCGCGCTGGGCCTCGTCACGGAGGATCTGCCCGGGGAGCCAGCCGGGATCCGCATCCGGGCCAGCTTTCCTGGGACCGTGCCTGTCGAGCCACTCGTCGAGAAGCTCAAGAGGTATCAGGAATCGCTGGAGGCTCTGGGGCTCTGCCGGACCACCAGAACGATCGAGGTCCGCGACATCCCTGTCGAGGACTGGGGGCGAACCTGGAAGGAGCACTTCAAGCCGCTTCTCGTCGGCAGGCGTCTGGTCATCGCGCCGCCGTGGGAGGATGGCCCCTTCCCCGAGAACCGCCTTGTGGTCCGCATCGACCCAGCCATGGCCTTCGGCACCGGTCACCACGCCACGACCCGGATGTGCCTGGAAGCCCTCGAGGCATTCATGGATGGATGGCCCGAGGACCAGGGGGGGCCGGTCGTTCTGGACGTGGGGACGGGGACCGGGATCCTCGCCATCGCCGCGGCGTCCCTCGGGGCAGCGCGCGTTGTCGCCCTTGACACGGATCCCGAAGCCTGTGATGCCGCCGGGAAAAACCTGGCCCTCAACCAGGATGCCGGCCAGGTCCGGATTCTTCACGGGGGGATCGAGATCCTCGGGCCCGCCGATCGGTTCGATCTGCTTCTGGCAAACCTCGACACCAGGACGCTCTGCCCGCTCCTCCACACCCTCTCGAGGCTACTTGCGCCAGGCGGCCGACTGATCGTCAGTGGGATCCCCGTTGAGGACAACGCGACCGTGGCTGCGGTGGTGCAGGATTCACCCCTCCGAATTGTCGAGCGGCGAGTCCAGGACGGCTGGCTCTGCCTGACCCTGGTCGCTCGATGATGCCTTCCGCACTCCGCACTTGCGATTCCGCAACTTGGTCACGGCTCTTCCATTGAAGCTTTGACCCTGAGACTGTGGAGACCCCCCTCGGCTCTCGGCTCGCGGCTTTGTATTTTGGTTTTAATGAGGCCACGGCACTGAGTCAGGGGAGATGCGACCCTCCGCTCTTCCCGCTCTTTGCCATCCTGTCTAGGCCCAGCCCTCTGCGCGAAGCACCGTCCGGCATCCTCCTCCTGCGCCGTGAGACGCAGGCCCCATATACGCCAGAAAAGTAAAGCCACCAAAGCCGCAACGTCCCCTTCAAACCCGACCGAAGCCCTGCCCGGTCAGCCCCCATCACCGCGATGACGCACGGCGCGGCCGCCGCACTCGGTAAGCCGGCCTGGCCTCCTCGACCCAGAAGCCACACGGGGCGACAGCGACAACCGACGGGGACAGCGGGGCTCCGCCATCGGTGAAGGCCGCAAGCGCCAACGCCCCGGTACGCCTTGCTATGCTGCTTGACATCAGATGCGGTCGGTGTTAGCATCAACGCATCATGCCGCGGACAACCCTAAACATCGAAGCCCCACTTCTGGGAGAGTTGAAGAAGTTGCAGGAGAAGGAGGGGCGCTCCCTGGGCAGGATTGTTTCGCAGCTCCTGGCGGAGGCCCTCGCCCGGCGGAAGAATGCGCCCGAACTTCCCAAGCTCCAGTGGGTCTCCCGCCCCATGCACGCTCTCGTCGCTCTCTCCGATAAAGAAGCCGTGTACGGCGTCCTCGACCGCAGCGACGAATGAGCTATTCGGTCGACGCCAACGTCCTCCTCTACGCTTCGGACACGTCCAGCCCCAAGCATCCGGAGGCCATCCGCTTCCTGAAGCAGCGCGCCTCGGACCCGGACCTGTTCTGCATCGCCTGGTCCACGCTGATTGCCTTTCTCCGCATCGCCACGCATCCGCGAATTTTCGCCCGACCTCTCTCGCCCGACGATGCCCTCGGCAACGTCGAGTCCCTCCTCAGCCTGCCGCACGTGCGCATGCTCTCGGAGGGGGAGGGATTTCTTGAGATCTACCGTGAGGTGACCGCCCGCTTCCCTGTCCGCGGCAACCTCGTCCCTGACGCCCACCTGGCAGCCCTCCTCCGGCAGCACGGCGTCCGCAGGCTGTACACGGTCGATCGGGACTTCAGGAAATTCGACTTCCTCGAGGTCGCCGATCCCTTCGAATAGCATGCCCCCAAATAGTGGACGTTGTTTCCCACGCTGACTTTCGCCTCTCCGCCCCGACCGAAGCCCTGCCCGGTCAGCCCCCATCACCGCGATGCCGCGCCGCGCCGCCGCAGCCGGTAGGCCGGCCCCGCCTCCTCGACCCGGAAGCCGATCCGGCGCCGGTCGGGATGTTCGGGGGCTCATGTACACCGGGCAGATTCCTCCTCCGGGCTGGAGGCTAGCACCTCCCTGTGCCAGGGGCGGAAACTGCCGGGACGGAATTTTCCCCGTCGTCGCTTCGGTTATGGCTTGATGTCAGTCCGGCGGGTCCGGCCGCGGGTCCTCTCGGCATCGGTAAGCGCCACCACCCGCGAAGGCCGGCGCCGGGGACGGGCTTTCCTGGCCGTGAGGCGCAATTCCTCGACCCGGCCCTCCGCGCCGCGGAGGGCGGCCAGCCACTCGCGACGGATGTCCTCCCGGAGGGACTTGGGCTCCAGCACCTCCACGTCCTTGCCGTAGCCAAGGATCCACCGGCGGACTTCCGGGGTCAGGGGAACCCGCAGGGTCATCTCCAGCTCGCCCGTCAGGAGCGGTGCCAGGCTCTGGCTGAGATGCCACTGGCGCTCGGCGACATAGCGGGCGACTCGCCGCGAGAAGCGGAGGGCGACCCGGACTGGCTCCCCCCGGAAGAGGCCGAAGCTGCCCTCCAGGTACCGATCCAGGTTGAATTCGGGAGGGGACTGGAAGGTATCGTCCGAGATGCGGACCTGCCGGAAGCGTTCGAGGGCGAACGTGAGGACCTGTCGGCGGGTGTGGCAGTAGGCGGCGAGGTAGATCCCGCCCTGCTGGTGCCAGAGGTGGACCGGATCAAGACGGCGCCGGCTGGCGCTGTCCCGTCCGAAGGAGTGATACTCCGCCTCCACGGTCCGGCGTTCGTGGAGAGCCTGCTGGAGCAACCGCAGCGTCTCCACTGCACGAGAGGAATCTTTGGCCTGCAGCGTTCCGGCCGAGATGCACTGCTCGATGTCATCCAGGAGGGCCTTGGCCTTCGGGCCCAGGGTGGACGAGACCTTCTCGAGGGCCGTGTGGATCGCGTCCCCAACGGGCGTTCCCCGGAGCGGGACGAGGAGATGGCGGCCGAGATGCAGACTCATGAGCTCGGTGAGCGAGAACGTGACGGGCGGCGTACCAGAGGGGCCCTCGATCAGCCGGTAGCGACTCTCGCGCCCGTCCTGCTCCGCTGTGAGGGGGAATCCGGCCTCTTGAAGAACGACCAGGTCCTGCCGGACGGTCCGGCGGCTGCAGTTCACCTCGCGCGTCAGCTCTCGGATCGTGCAGCCACCCCTGACGGTCAGGACGTGCAGCAGCCTCCACTGCCGGATCACTTGGTCACGTCGGTCCATACCACCCCCATTGGGCTGAGAACAAAACGGCCGCAGCCTCCAACTGGCAACGGACCTTACCCAAGACCCGGGCCAAACTGCAACAAGAAACATAGACGACGTTCCCCCTTCCGGATGATCCTCTGCCTCCCCCGAGAGCCGACAGGGATAGCGCGGGATACGTGCCGAACGGTTCTCGGCTCGCGGTTCTCGGCTCGCGGCTCACCCCCTCTCCCTGATAATTCCCTTGACACGTAAAAGTGCCACGTGTTAGTTGCATATTGTACATTTCTGTCTACGCATAGTGAGAATCCTTCATGGCGACCAAGACGCTCAAAACTCTCGAGAGGGGCATTGATCTCCTTTTCCTGTTCTCCCACAACCGCCCGGCGCTGTCCCTCCGCGAAATCTCGGTAGCCCTTGAGATTCCGCAAAGCACCGCGTATCGCCTGCTCGTCACCTGTCGAAAGAAACAGGTGATCGTTCGAGATCCCGCTACCAGGAAATACGTCCTGGACGCCGGGCTGCTCCGCCTCCAGGCCGCCATCCAGGCCAATCTGGACATCACGAAGATCGCCATTCCCTCTCTCGAGGATCTGGCCACGCGGTCCGGGGAGACATCCCAGCTCTACCTGTTGCAGGGGCACCAGGTGGTGTGCGCCGAGGCGGTCACCAGCCCGAACATGATCCGCTTCATGCCCGAGCGCGGCAGGGGGTTGCCTCTCCACGCCCCCGCCGCCGGGCGAGCGGTCCTGGCCTTCCTTCCCGGCGAGTTTCTCACCCGGTACATCAAGCACCCTGGCCTGCGTGCCATGACACCCTACACGGTCACGGATCCCCAGGCGCTCCAGCGCCTTCTCGCCAAAATCCGCGCCCAGTGCTTCGCGGTCAGTTTCCAGCAGATGTACGTCGGCGCGCGGGGCGTGGCCGTGCCCATCTTCGACCACCGTGGCGGGGTCCTCGGAAGCCTCTGCATCTCCGGCCCCGACCCCCGCTTCAGCGAGGACGCCGCCGATGCCCTGGCGCCGCTCCTGCAAAAGCACGCGCGCGCGCTCTCGGCGGCGCTGGGCGGGCCGGCGGACGGCTCGCCCGAGTCGGAAGGAAACTGATCGGTCCTGACGGGCGCAAGGGGATGCTTCGCATGCGGGCGCTCACCGACGTTCGAGTCCTGGACCTGTCCCGATTCGTGGCAGGCCCGTTCTGCTGCCAGATCCTCGGCGACAACGGCGCCGACGTCGTCAAGGTGGAGAAGCCGGATGGTGAGCCGGCCAGGCACCTGCCCCCCCTCGTCCAGGACGAGAGCCTCTACTTCATCGCCTACAATGGGAGCAAGCGCGGCGTCACCATCAACTTCCGCTCTCCCGAGGGGCTCGCGCTGCTTCGACGGCTGATCGGCAAGGCGGACATCGTGGTCGAGAACTTCCGCGCGGGCACCATGGAGAAGATGGGCCTCGGGTACGAGACCCTGGCGGCGACGAATCCCGGCCTCATCATGGTCTCCATCTCGGGATTCGGTATCCAGGGCCCCTACACCGGCCGCCCCGCCTTCGACGAGATCATCCAGAGCATGAGCGGACTGGCCAGCATGACGGGTGCGAGCGATGGGCCGCCCACCCTCACCGGAACCTACGTCGCCGATTTCGTGACCGGCCTGTACGCGGCCATCGGCGCGTTGGTGGCGCTGCACCTGCGGGAGCAGACGGGCCGCGGCCAGTGGGTGCAGACCAACCTGCTGGACTCGCTCGTCTCCATCCTGAACACCAGCGTGAGCCGGTACCTGCTGACGGGCCAGGCGCCGAAGCGCCAGGGCAACCGGAATCCCCTGATCGCGCCGGGCAACATCTACCAGGCCCGCGATGGCCACATCACCATCGAGGTCCTGACGCAGGACATGTGGGAGGACCTGGCCCGGGCCATCGGGCGGGAGGACCTGCTCCGAGATCCCCGCTTCGCGGACGTCGTCAGCCGGCAGCAGCACGCCGAAGCGCTGGACCGGGAGGTCCAGGCGTGGCTGGGTACCAGGGCCGTCGACGAGATCGTTTCCACCATGGAACGCCACTCGATTCCCTGCGGCCCCGTCCTCGACATCCCGGCGCTGGTCAAGGATCCCCAGTTCCAGGTCAATCAGACCGTGGTGGAAGTCGAATATCCTCCCCTGGGACGGATCCCCGTGCTGGCACCGCCGATTCGTCTGCAGAACGAGGCGAGCCCGCGCCGTGGACGGCCGCCCCGCCTGGGAGAACACACGGACGAGGTGCTCTCGGAATGGCTCGGCCTCACCCGGGGAGAGGTCGAGGCACTGCGGACGGCGGGCGCGCTCTGAACGGCCTGGAAAGCTCACTTCACACATTCTTGGACGGCGGGAGGAAACACGATGGGGGTCAATCGAGCCAGCAAGCTGAAGCCGTACACCTGGGACAACATCGAGATTGGTGAAGAGTTCGGGCCGGTGGAGGGAATCCTCTCGGAATTGAAGATCAAGACCCATGCCTTTGCCGTGGATGATTACGGGGCATGGTACTTCCAGGGATCACCCCTCGGGGGTCGCGTTGGCCATCCCACTCTCTTGGCCACCGACATGCTGATGCTCTTCACCCTGGGGTACGACGCGAATCCCCCCCATTTTGAAGGGGGCCTGCACGCCCGCAACGAATTGGAATTCCTCAGGCCCATATTCGTCGGCCAGAAGGTGACGATCAGGGGAAGGCACACGGAGAAGTACCAGAAACGCGCCCAAAACTACCGGGTCCTGGAGGGAGAGGTTCTGGACGCCACGGGGCAGCCCTGTGTGCGCATGCGAGCCACAGAGACCGTCGGCATGGGCGGCAGTATCCCGGTGGGACAGGGGATGAGCACGCCACCGCCGGATGCCATCACCGGCGACGCGCCCAGCGGGGCACCCGTGGTGAGCCAGGCCGGCAAGGGAGTTCCCGCCGGAGCCGTCCTTCGATCGGTGACGAAGCGGACCTCGTTCGAACAGAGTGTGGCGTACTCGGGCTTTCCGTACGGGTGGGTGGAAGGCGGTGCCAGGGCAATGTGGGTAAACATTCACACCGATCCGGAAGACGCCCGGCGTCGGGGCCAGCCAGATGCCGTCGTGCAGGGCCTCTGCTCGGCGGCCTACATCTCCGAGCTGTGTGTGAACTTCTTCGGGCCGTCCTGGCTGACGACGGGGCGTCTCTCCACAGCCTTCATCCGTCCTGTGATCATCCGGGATACCATCACGGCCGCGGGGATGGTGAAGCGACTGGAAGAGGAGGGGGGACGCAGCCGGCTCTGGCTTGACGTCTGGTGCAAGAATCAGCGGGGAGAGTTAGTGACGGTCGGCCGAGCCAGCGCTGTCGCAGAGTAACGCGTTCTCTCACCGCGGCGGCGTCGCTGGCGAAGCGCACGTCCACCGACATATGGACAGAATCTTCCGTCTCACGATACCGGGAACCTCGCTGGGAGCCGCGGCATGACCCCAGAGACCACCCGGGTGGCACCCCCACCCGTCGCCGCGCAACCGGATGCCCCCGGGCGAGGCTGGACGCAGACGCTCCTGCGCTGGAGCAACGTCGGCGTGATCGTCCTGCTCTTCGGGATCTCTACCCTTCTCTCGCAGTACTTCCTCACCGTCCGCAACATCATGAACATCCTCCGCGGGACCAGCATGATGGGGATCACCGCGCTGGGCATGACCGTGGTGGTCCTGAACCGGGGCGTGGACCTCTCGGTCGGGTCGGTGGCGGGGTTGGCCGCCGTCCTCGCCGCGGGGTTGCAACCCTGGGGCGTGGGGACGGCCTGGTCCATCGCCCTGCTCGCGGGCGTCCTGCTGGGCTTCACCAACGGCCTGATGATCGCCCTCCTCCGCCTGCAGCCCTTCGTGGCCACCCTGGCGACGTTGATCTTTGCCCGCGGCCTCGTCTACCTCTACTCCCAGGGCAGCAACGTCCTCGTCCTGAATCCCCATCCCCTCTTCATCTTCCTCGGCTCCGGCTACGTGTGGGTATTCGCGGTGCCGGTCCTGATCTGGATGGCGGCGTACGTGGTCCTCGCCCTGCTGATGAAGCACACGATCTTCGGTCGCCATGTGAACCTGGTCGGGGCCAACCCGGATGCCGCCCACGTCCTCGGGATCAACGTCAACTGGAACCGGATCCAGGTGTACACGCTCAGCGGGGCGCTGGCGGGTCTCGCGGGCATCGTCCTGACCAGCCGGCTGACCGTGGGCGATCCCCAGGCGGGGAATCTGTATGAACTCGACGCCATCGCCGCCGCCCTGATCGGCGGCACCACCTTCGACGGCGGGGTCGGCAACGTGCACGGGACCATCGCGGGCACCGTCATCCTGGCCGTCCTGTCCAACATCCTGAATCTCATCGGCGTGTCGCCGTACTTCCAGATCATCGTGAAGGGCATCATCATCGTCGTGGCAGTCGTGTTGAGCGAGCTCCGGCACCAGCAGAAGCCGGGAGCGTGGGTCCACCTTAGACGATAGGAGGAACGGTCATGGAGAACAGGCTGCGGGGGGCAGGTTGGACACGGCGCGACGTGCTGCGCACGCTGGGCGTGAGTGGCGCGGCAGTGGCGGGGACATCCGTCCTGGACGGGTGGCTCCACCGGTTGGAGGCCCAGGACCTTTCCAAGGTCCGCGGCAAGACCATCGGCTACACCCAGAGCTTCTCGACCATCGAGTGGACGGTGGCCCAGCGCGAGCAAGTGGAGGAAGGGTGCCGCAAGTACGGGCTGAAGCTGGTCTACCTGGACGCCCAGAACCAGGCGGCCAAGCAGGTCCGCGACATCGAGGACCTGGCCACGAAGAAGGTGGACCTGATCATCATCGCCACCTGGTTCGCCGAGGCGATCGCGCCCGCGGTGCGCGAGGTGAACAAGGCGGGGATCCCCATCGTGGTGCTGAGTTCTGACCTGGTCGGTGGGGTCGAGTACAACGCCCACATCACCACCGACAGCCTCGACACCGGGCACGATGTCGGCAAGGCCGTCGTGAAGGCCCTGAACGGGAAGGGGCGCGTGGTGCAGATCGAGGGCAAGCCGGGCTCCGTGGTCAATCAGCTCCGCGGGAAGGGCTTCCGGGAGATCGTGGACAAGGAGACGAACATCAAGATCATCGCCCACGTGATCGCCAACTACGAGCGGGTCCAGGCGTTGAAGGCGATGGAGGACATCCTGCAGGCCCAGCGGAATATCGACGCCGTCTACTGCCACAACGACGACATGGCCCTGGGCGTCATGCAGGCGTTCCGCGAGGGCGGCCGCAAGGGCGAGGCGAAGATCTACGGTGTGGACGGGATCCAGGCCGAGGCCCTGCAGGCGATCCTGGACGGCGAGATGACGGGCACGTGGCTCTACCTGCCGCTCGGGTCCGAGGGGGTGGAGCTGGCGGTGCGGGTCCTGTCGGGCCAGAAGGTGCCCCGGAAGCTGGTCATCCCATCTCCCATGATCAACCGGGGCAACGTGCAGGAGTATTACGACCCGGCCACCCGGAAGCGCAAGGTCGCCCCGGTGAAGCTGCCCATCTGATCTTTGTCGGAAAGCAACCTTGAACCGCCATGACGCCAAGGTCGCCAGGGATTCGATGTTCCAGCCCCTCAGCGGAATAGCGCGAACGCAGAGTCATAGGGGGATTCAGGAGCTTGGCACCCCTGGTCAAATGGCTTGTCGGCCTTGGTGTTCTTGGCGTCTTGGCGGTTTGGTAATCCGGGTGTCTGCGCCATGAGCCTGCTGGAACTCCGGGGAATCAGCAAGTGGTTCGGGGCCGTTCAGGCGCTCCGCGACGTGAACCTCACCGTCGAGGCGGGACAGGTCTTGGCCCTCGTGGGGGACAACGGCGCCGGCAAGTCCACTCTCATCAAGATCATCTCCGGGGTGCACGACCCGGATGCCGGGGAGATTCTGTGGGGGGGCCGGCCGACCGCCATCTCGTCCCCCCACCTGGCCAAGGAGCTGGGGATCGAAACCCTGTACCAGGAACTGGCCGTCTTCGAGCCGGCCGATGTCACCGCCAACCTGTTCGCCGGGCGGGAACTGGTGCGGTCGGGGCCCGGCGCCCGGCTGCGCATCATGGACGAGAGCCGGATGCGGACTTTCGCCCGGGAGACTCTCCAGCGCCTCCGGATCTCCATCCGGAGCGTCGAGCAGCACGTCCGGTTCCTGTCGGGCGGCCAGCGCCAGTCGGTGGCCATCGGGCGGGCCATCGCCTTCGGCAGCAAGCTGGTCATCATGGACGAGCCCACGGCCGCCCTGGGGGCCGTCGAATCGGCCAAGGTCCTGGACCTCATCCAGGAGATGCGCGCCCGCGGCCTGGCGGTCATCGTCATCAGCCACAACCTGCTGCACGTCTTCCGGGTCGCGGACCGGATCGCCATCCTGTACCA
>Ga0156237_1041_pt1 | contig 15386 bp, 10 predicted proteins | sample RifCSPlowO2_12_FD_107884 | JGI IMG/M metagenome (GOLD analysis project Ga0156237, IMG submission 107884) | candidate division NC10 bacterium RIFCSPLOWO2_12_FULL_66_18
ACCAGCTCCCGGGGGCTGAACGGCTTCGGGACATAATCGTCCGCGCCCATCTCCAAGCCCACGATCCGATCCACCTCCTCGGTCTTGGCGGTCAGCATGATCACGGGGATCCCCCGGGTGGCCGGGGCCCCGCGCAGCCGCCGACAGAGCTCAAGACCGTCCAGTCCCGGAAGCATGAGATCCAAAACAACGAGGTCCGGCTGCTCGCGAAGGATGAGGTCCAGGGCCTGTTTCCCGTCGGCGACCACCCGGGCCGGCAGGCCGGCCTTCTCCAGGTGGTACTTCACGAGATCCGCGATGTCCGGCTCGTCCTCGACGACCAAGATCGTTCCCATGGACCTCCTCGCCCGTGACCGCATGATCATATGGAGGGATGATCTCCCACGGCAAGGGAATTCCCTGGCCAGGAGCCAAGGCCACCCGTTACGCTGGTACCACAGGCGTGTTACAGGATGATGACAGATGGATGAGCAGGCCAACCAGCGTGGGGGTCGAAATCCCCGGATGCGCCTTCTCAGTGCGAGGCATTGGCGCTATACTCCTGGCGCCATCCCGGAACTGATAATGCGCGCACGCAACGGAGAGGCGACCGTGAAGCTCAAACTCAAGGTGTGGGTCGTGTTCGGGGGCCGGGTCAAGTTTGGCGATGGCCGCGCCGATCTCCTCGAACTCATCGACGAATTGGGGTCGATCCAGAAGGCGGTGGTCCGGTTCGGGATGTCCTACCGGAACGCCTGGGGGTACCTCAAAGAGCTGGAAAAGGCCGCCGGATTCAAGATCCTCCAGCGGGGGCCCGGGGGAGGGCCGGGGAGTGGGACGAGACTCACCAGGCGGGGCAGGCAATTCCTGGCGGAGTATCGGCGCTTCCGGCAGCAGGCGGAGGGGGCGGTCAGGCGACGTTTCATGCGTACCTTCGAGTCGGACTGATTTTTTTGGGCTTGACTATGCTTGGATAAGCATATACACGTGACCTCGCATGGTCTGTCGACTCGTGCCACCGAGGGGCGCTGGCGGGCGCGGGTCGCCTTCGATCGCATCCGCATTCAGGTGAGGCGTTGGGCAGCCTGGGCTTCCCCCATACAACCCGTCACGAACGTGCGGGGATCGGCAGAAGACAACTGGAGGAGCCGATGAGATGGATGCGTGGTGAGAAACAGTGGTGGGGACTGGGGGTGGCAGTCGCGGCTGGCTTGGTGCTTGGCCAGCTGGCGATACCGGCACCGGTCCCGGCCGCGCAGGCAGTCATCCTCTCCACGACCACCAGCACCCAGGACTCCGGGTTGCTGGACGTGCTGGTGCCCCTCTTCCAGAAGAGGACCGGCTACACGGTGAAGGCGATCTCGGTGGGCACCGGGCAGGCCCTGGCCCTGGCCGCCAGAGGCGAGGCCGATGTGTGCCTGGTCCACGCCCCGGACGCGGAGAAGAAGTACGTGTCCGAGGGCCTCCTCCTCAACCGGCGGCTCGTGATGCACAATGACTTTCTGATCGTCGGGCCGGCCGGGGACCCGGCGCGGATCAAGGGCTTGGCCAGCGCCGCGGACGCCCTGCGTCGGCTGGCCGAGGCCAAGATCACCTTCGTCTCGCGCGGGGACAACTCCGGCACGCATCAACTGGAAAAAAAGCTGTGGAAGGAAGCCGAGCTTGACCCAAGCGGGGCATGGTATCTCCAGGCCGGTCAGGGGATGGGCGCCACCCTGGTGATCGCCTGGGAGAAGCAAGCCTACAGCCTCACCGACCGGGGGACGTTCCTGGCCTTCAAGAAGCGGGTGCAACTCGTTCCCCTGGTGGAGAAGGACCGGATCCTCCTGAACATTTACTCTGTGCTGGAGCCCGATCCCACCAAATTCCCCCGGATCAACGTCGCCGGCGGCAAGGCCTTCGCCGACTTCATGGTCTCCAAGGAGGCCCAGGACATCATCCGCACGTTCGGGACGGAGAAGTTCGGCGAACCCCTCTTCTTCCCGGACGCGGGCAAGCGGGAGGAGGCGCTCTGAGAGGAATGACAAATGACCAATGACCAAATCCCAATGGAGTGGCGACACGAGAAAGCGGAGTGGAAGGACTGCCTCTCATTGGTCATTGGCAATTGGTCATTGGGATTTGCGCGATGGAGCTGATCTGGCAGGGACTGGTCGAGGCCGTCCGACTCATCGCCACGGGCGATCCCGAAATCTTGCAGATCGCGTGGCTCTCCGTGCAGATCTCGGGGAGCGCCACCCTGCTGAGCCTCCTGGCGGGCGTCCCCGCGGGGATGGCCCTGGCCCTCGCCCGCTTTCCCGGGCGTAGCCTCTGCGTGGCCCTGGTGAACACCGGCATGGGCCTGCCCCCGGTGGTGGTGGGCCTCTTCGTAAGCCTGTTCCTCTGGCGGAGCGGTCCCCTGGGCTTCCTCGGTTTCCTCTACACGCCGACGGCTATGGTCGTCGCCCAGTTCATCATCGCGGCTCCCATCGTCACCGGCCTCACCATCGCCGCGATGCAGCAGCTCAATCCCAGGTTGCGGCTCCAGCTCCTGGCGCTGGGGGCGTCGCGATGGCAGCTCCTCTGGCTCCTCATGCGAGAGGCCCGACTCCCCCTCCTGGCCGCGGTCATGGCGGGATTCGGAGGCGTGATCTCCGAGGTGGGCGCGTCCATGATGGTCGGTGGTAACCTCCAGGGGCAGACGCGGGTCCTGACGACGGCCACGGTCCTGGAGACGAGCAAGGGCAATTTCGACCTTGCCATCGCCCTCAGCGTGATCCTGCTCCTCCTGGCCTTCAGCGTGAACTACCTGCTCACCTGTATTCAGCAGCGGGGACGGACGCCGTGACCGCACCCATCCTGGAAGGCCTGGACTTGCGGGTCCTCTACGCGGGGCGGCCCGTCCTCGAGGTTCCCCGCATCGAGGTCCGGGCCGGAGAGATCCTGGCCATCATCGGCCCCAACGGGGCGGGGAAGTCCACCCTGCTCCGCGTCCTGGGACTGCTGGAGCCGCCGACCTCGGGCGTCGTCCGCTTTCGTGGGTCCCCGGTCGCCTGGGGCAGCGGCGATCTCCTGGCCACGCGCCGCCACTTCGCCTCGGTGTTCCAGGAGCCCCTGCTGTGCGATACCACGGTGGAGGCCAACATCGCCCTGGGCCTCCGGCTGCGCCGCGCCGCGTCCGAGGCCGTCACCACGCAGGTGCAGACCTGGCTGGCGCACCTGGGCATCGCCCACCTCGCGCGACGCGAGGCAGGCAGCCTGTCCGGGGGCGAGGCGCAACGGTGTAGCCTGGCCCGCGCCTTCGCCATCCAACCGGATGTCCTCCTCCTGGACGAACCCTTCGCCGCCCTGGATCCGCCCACGAAGGACGAGCTGCTGACGCTGCTGCAGGTCCTCCTCCGCCAGGAGGGATGCACGACGGTCTTCGTCACCCACGACCGGGACGAGGCGCTGCGCCTGGGGGACCGCATCGCGGTGATGATGGGGGGACGCATCCACCAGGTCGGAGTCCCTTCGGAGGTCTTCGGCCGTCCGGTCTCCGAAGAGGTGGCCCGATTCGTCGGGGTCGAAACGATCCTGCCGGGGCGGGTCGTCGCGGAGCAGGCCGGCCTGCTGACCGTGGAGGTGGACGGGATGAAGATCGAGGCCCTGGGCCGGGCCACGGTCGGAGAGCGCGTGCTGATGTGCCTGCGCCCGGAGGATCTGGTTATCCGGCGGCGGGACGAGCGAGTCGGCCTGGAGAGCGCCCGTAACCATCTCGAAGGTCAGGTGGAGGATGCCACCCCCGTCGGGGCCCAGTACCGGGTCCGGATCGCCTGCGGCCCCGCCCGTGGCGGGGTGGTCGCCCTGGTGACCAGGCAATCCTTCGATGACCTGGCCCTGGAGCGCGGGACGCCCGTCGTCGTCACCTTCAAGGCGTCCGCCGTCCACCTGATCCCGCGCTGAGGCCCCTCCCGGGCCTCCCGCTCTCCCCTCCCCCACGACGGGGGGAGGGCTGGGGTGGGGGTGCCTGAACCTGGGCAATGAGCCAGGGTTTTTATCCGTCGTGGTGACCCAAGGGATTCATGGGCACTGCGAGAAATTCCGTTGCTGGGACCCGCTACGTGGATTACTCTTCCAGCGCGCTGGTCACCGCGCCGGTCACTGTCCCCATCGCTCCTGCAGGCGTCATTCGGCGAAGAGGATATTTGGGATGCTCACAGAACAGGCGGTGCTGCAAGCCCTGTCTACCGTGCAGGACCCGGAGCTTCACCGGGACCTGGTGTCGCTGAAGATGATCCGGGACGTCAAGATCGAGGGGTCCGACGTCAGCCTCGAGGTCGTGCTGACCACCCCGGCCTGCCCCCTCAAGGATCAGATCGATCGCGAGTGCCGGGAGGCGCTGGCGAAGGTGCCCGGGATCGGCCGGGTCGCCATCACGATGGGGTGGAACGTGGTCGCCTCGCAGGGGATGCTCGAGCGGGGCGGCATCCCTGGCGTCAAGAACAGCATCGCCATTGGTTCGGGGAAGGGGGGCGTGGGCAAGTCCACGGTCAGCGTGAACCTGGCCGTGGCCCTCGCCGAGGCCGGAGCCAGCGTGGGGCTCCTGGATGCGGATATCTACGGACCCAGCATCCCCACGATGATGGGCATCCGCCGGATGCCCGAGATGAATCCCGAGCAACGCATCCTCCCCCTGGAGGCCCACGGGGTGAAGCTGATGTCCCTGGGCTTCCTGTTGGCGGACCCGTCGGCACCCGTCATCTGGCGCGGGCCAATGATCGCCAAGGCCCTGAACCAGTTCCTCCGGGACGTCCTCTGGGGAGACCTGGATTACCTGCTGATCGACCTGCCGCCGGGAACCGGCGACGCCCAGCTCACCCTGTCGCAGTCGCTGTCCCTCTCGGGCGTCGCCATCGTCATGACCCCGCAGGACGTGGCCATGACCATCGCCAGCAAGGTCCTCCTGATGTTCCGCCAGATGAAGGTGCCGATCCTGGGGATCGTGGAGAACATGAGCACCTTCCTTTGCCCCGCCTGCGGCGGGGAGAGCCAGATCTTCAGCCACGGCGGAGGGAAGAAGGCCAGCGAGCGGCTGGAGGTCCCCTTCCTGGGCGAGATCCCCCTGGAGGGCGAGCTGTGCGAGAGCGGCGACGACGGGCGACCGATCCTGATCCGGAACCCGCACTCCCCCATCGCCGAGGTCTTTCGCCGCGTGGCGGCGAACCTCGCCGGCCGGGTGAGTGTTGAGGCCGTCAATTCACAGACCGGGTTTGGCCCGCCGCTCCCCATCGTGAATATCCAGTAAGGCGCACCCCCCTTGGCCGGCAACGCGCTTCCGCCCTAGTATTCTTCCTTGCGCGGCTCCCCGTACCCGATTCCGCTCAACCACTTTCCCCCTCCCGCTCCTCCGCTCTGCACCCGCGCTCGGCCCTCGAGGCTCTCGGCTCGTGGCTCTCGGCTCTTCCCCGCTCCTCCGCCCCTGCACCTCCGCCAAATTCCTTCACATCCGGGCCCTGTTTGGCTATACTTCGCTGCCGCCGGTCTTCCGAGCCGGCTCCAACAGCACGGCGCACCCTGGCCCTCCCAAAGGAGACCAGACCGTGGCGAGGCGCTCCAAGAGAGCTCCTGTCGTAACCGCCCCCGAGATCGCGAGGGAACCCCCGATGGACAAGAAGGTCATGGTGGATCTGCTCTATCAGATGCTCCTCATCCGGCGCTTCGAGGAGAAGGCGGCCGAGATGTATGCCCAGGGAAAGATCGGCGGGTTCCTGCACCTGGGCGTGGGCATGGAAGCATCCTGCGTGGGCGCCATCTCGGTCCTGCGTCCCGACGACTACGTCATCGCCGGCTATCGAGAGCACGGCCACTGCCTGGTCCGCGGGAGTGATCCCCGGCTGGCCATGGCCGAACTGTTCGGCCGCATGGACGGCCTGTCCAAGGGCAAGGGCGGCTCCATGCACTTCTTCGACAAGGAGCGCAACTTCCTGGGCGGGACGGGCATCGTGGGGGGCCAGCTCCCCATCGGTACCGGCGTCGGCTTTGCTATCAACTATCGGGGGGGCGATCAGGTCTGCCTGTGCTTTTTCGGTGACGGGTCGGTTGCCCAGGGCGTGTTCCACGAGTCGCTGAACATGGCCGCCCTCTGGAAGCTGCCGGTGCTCTACATCTGCGAGAACAACCTCTACGCCATGGGGACCGCGTTGAGTCGGACCCAGTCGGTCACCGACATCTACAAGAAGGCGGAGGCCTACGGCATGCCCGGCGAGCAGGTGGACGGCATGGACGTCCTGGCCGTGCGGGAGGCGGTGACCAGGGCGGTGGAGCGCGCCCGCCGCGAGAAGATCCCGACCCTGATCGAGACCCGCACCTACCGGTTCCGCGGCCACTCCATGCGGGACCCTGCCGCGGCGCTCTACCGGACCCGGGAGGAAGTGGAGGAATGGAAGAAATCCGACCCCATCGTCCAGCTCTGGGATCGCATGAGCCGTGACGGCACCGTCAGCGACGCCGAGTACAAGGAGATGGACAAGGAGATCAGCCAGGTCATGGAGGAAGCGGTCCGCTTCGCCGAGGCATCGCCGGAGCCGCCGCTGGAAGAACTCTTGACCGACGTCCACGTCTAGGAGAACCCAGAGCCTAGAGTCGAGAATGAAGGGGATGGGGATTGGGGAGTAGGGGGTGGGGCGAGAGCAAGCGCCCGGATTCCCCAACCCCGAACCCCAGCCCCCAACCCCAAGCCCCTGCGAAGCGGAGCGAAGCATGGCCATCATTACATATCGTGAGGCATTGAACCAGGCGCTGCGTGAGGAGATGCGGCGGGATCCCCGGGTCTTCCTCATCGGGGAAGAGGTCGGGGTCTACCAGGGCGCCTACAAGGTCAGCCAGAACCTCCTGGAGGAGTTCGGACCCAAGCGGGTGGTGGACACCCCCATCAGCGAGGCGGGGTTCGTGGGCGTGGGGATCGGCGCCGCCATGGTGGGCCTCCGCCCCGTGGTGGAGATGATGACCTTCAACTTCGCCATCGTCGCCCTGGACCAGATCGTGAACCACGCGGCCAAGATCCTGTACATGTCCGGCGGCCAGTTCCGGGTGCCCATGGTCATCCGCGGGCCGGGGGGGCCGGCCGTGCAGCTCGCGGCCCAGCACTCCCAGGGTATGGAATCCTATTTCTATCATGTCCCAGGCCTGAAGGTGGTCCGCCCTTCGACGCCCCGGGATGCCAAGGGATTATTGAAGAGCGCCATCCGCGACGACAACCCGGTGATCTTCATCGAATCGGAGACCCTGTACGGCACCAAGGGGGAGGTGCCGGACGACGAGTACACGATCCCGCTGGGAGTGGCCGAGGTCAAGCGCGAGGGGACCGACGTGACGGTCATCGGATGGATGGGGATGCTCCACCGCGCCCTGGAGGTGGCCCAGGACCTGGAGAAGGAGGGAATCTCCGTCGAGGTGGTGGATCCGCGGACGCTGCGGCCCATGGACACTTCTACCATCCTCGAGTCGGTGAAGAAGACGCACCACGCCGTGGTTCTGGAGGCGGGCGCGGGTTTCGCCGGCCTGGGCGCCGAGATTGCGACCCTCATCACCGAGGGGGCCTTTGACTATCTGGACTCTCCGGTGGTCCGGGTGACCGGCGCCAACGCCCCCATGCCCTACGCCAAGAACCTGGAGCGGGCCAAGGTCCCGGACAAGGCACGCATCATCGCAGGCATCAAGCAGGCCCTGGCCGTATAGCCAACGGAAACTTTCAGACCTACCACGGACAACTGACAACCGAGAACTGCGTCATCCAGTTTTTCATTGTCGGTTGTCAGTGTGAAATTTTCAATTGCAACGGAGTTGCCCATGCCATTCCAAGTCATCATGCCGAAGCTGAGCGACGCCATGGTCGAGGGACGGGTCCTCCAGTGGCTGAAGAAGGAGGGAGATCGCGTTCAGGGCGGGGATGTCCTGGCCTCCATCGAAACGGACAAGGCCGAGATCGAGCTGGAGGCGTTCGGCAGCGGCGTCCTCCGGAGGGTCCTGGCGGACGAAGGCCAGATGGTGCCGGTGGGGCAGCTCATCGCGGTCATCGCCGAACCGGACGAGGACATCACGGGCCTCGTGAGCGCGGCGCCCGCCGCCCCGGCGGCCGGGGCTCCGGCCGCTCCGAAGGTGGAGGCGAAGGCCGCGGCCCCCGCCGCGCACGCGGCGATCCCCCCCGCGGCCCCGCCTGAGGCGGGGTGGGTGCCCGCCTCCCCCATCGCGAGGCGCATGGCGCGCGAGGCCGGGATCGACCTCGCCCAGATCAAGGGGAGCGGCCCGGGCGAGCGCATCCTGGAACGGGACGTGGAGGCCTACCTGGCCACCCAGGCCCAACGCCTGGCCGGGGCCGAGGTTCCCGTGGGCGAGCGGGAGTTCGAGGACAAGGAGCTGAGCACCATCCGCAAGACCATCGCGGCCCGCATGGTGCAGAGCAAGGCGCCCATCCCCCACTTCACCGTGACGGTCGAGGTGGACATGGGGGCGGCGCTGGAACTCCGCAAGTCGCTCAACGCCATCGAGGCCAACGTCGAGAAGCTCTCCGTCAACGACATCATCATCAAGGCCACGGCCCTGGCCCTCCAGCGGCATCCGGCCGTCAACGCGCGGTACAGCAACGGCCAGGTACGGCTGTTCAAGCGCGTCCACATGGGGGTGGCCGTGGCCATCGAGGACGGACTGATCGTCCCGGTCATCCGGGACTGCGACCGGAAGAGCCTGGGCGAGATCGCCCGCGAGGCCCGGGGCCTGATCGACCGCGCCCGCGCGCGGAAGCTCCGCCCCGAGGAGTACTCGGGCGGCACTTTCGCCATCTCCAATCTGGGGATGTTCGACGTGGTGGAATTCACGGCCGTGATTGACCCCGCCCACGGGGCCATCCTGGCGGTGGGGGCCATCGAGGAGAAACCGGTGGTGATGAACGGGCAGGTGGTCGTGCGGCAGCGGATGCGCCTGACCGGCGCCTTCGATCACCGGATCATTGACGGCGCCATGGGGGCGAAGTTCCTCCAGGAGCTGAAGAAGATCCTGGAGAACGCGGTGCAGTTGTTGCTCTGACCCCCGAGAGGACTTCTCGCTGTTCCACGCTCCCGGAGAGATCCCGCGAGGACCGGCTTCTTCCTGCTTCCGCGGCGCAGCCTTCTGCCCTGGTGGCCCTCCCCGTCGTCGATCCGCCTCCGGTGTCCCGTCCCCTAACCCCTGGTCCCCGTCCGCTGACCCCCGGCACCCGCGCTCCGTCAACCTCCTCCCTCGGCTTCCGGCTCGTGTCGCTCGCCGCCTCCCTTCATTCCGTATTCCCCATTCCGCACTCTGCATTCAGTAGGCCTTGCATCCTCCCACGACTCCGTCAGGCGGGACGTTGCAGCTCGTGTCACCTTGCGATTCTGCCTGATGTCACGGGGGAAGGCTGGGGGCCTCCGTGGGCCCCTGACTTCGTGTTGGCCAGCCTGCAAGCCCTGCCTCCTCTGACTCCCCCCACCGCCCCGCCATTCCGGCGTGCCCCCGGGCTCCAGCCCTTGACACCTCTTATCATGTGTGATAATAGAACAACATGGGTGAGAGGAAGGCTGGAGGCTATATCTTTCGTACATACTCCAGTGATCATCCCCCCGATCATGTGCACATTTTCGACGGACAGAACAGGCCAGTGGGGCGATGGGATATTGAACACCAATGCCCGCTGAAAGGTGAGAACTTCGAGGTTACCAAACAACTCCGGAAAGCCCTCGATCAGGCAGGGTATCTGAAAGGGAAGCCATGAAGCCGAGCGTTCTTGTCGCCACACAGGATTCGGGTCTAAGGACTGGGATTCGGACACACCTAGCAGACATCTGCAATGTATCCTCTACAAGTACAGTGGGCAACCTCTTAGCGGCGCTCAGCAAGAAGGATTACCAGGCTCTCGTGTTGGATACACGCATGCCAGATTTCGATGGGCCAAGCCTACTGCACGCGCTTCGACATCATGGGGACCCCAATCTTATCGTATTGTCGACTGGTGCCTTTGAACCCACACTTGTCTTGGGGGCACAAGAAATTTTGCGGCTAGTCCCGATCCCCCTCTCGCCCAAATCCACCATTTTGCGGACCCTGCGGGCGTTCCTTGATCCAGCAAGTTCGCGGTCCATGGAAAACGTGCGATACCAACCAAACGAGGGGAGGTTCTTTATCACCTTCCGCAACTGGAAGAGCTACGAGATCTCTCGAGGCCTTATCGAGGCGGACGACGGAACACCCATCGTCGGAGAGCCTGAGGTAATTCATGGAGGCGAGGCGTTCAGGGTTGGCCAGAGGTCGGGGAATAGGTACGAGGTCCCTTGGGACTTTGTACTGTACCACCAAGAGCCAAGCTATCCCTACTACAGGGGGAAGCCCGGCCAGCGCGAAGCGGAAGCCAACCGAGCCGAACGCATTGCAGCGCGCATACGCAATGAACGGCAGGCCCGCGGGTGGAGCCTCCAGAGCTTGGCCAGCGTGACCGGCATACAGCCGCCGAATCTCTCTCGCCTAGAGAGCGGCAAGCATGTGCCGTCTTTGGAGACATTGGAGCGCATTGCAGGCGCACTAGGCATGCGGGTAGCAGGCCTAATAGCGCAATGACGACGAAAAGTGGGAAGTCTCAAGAGGGGATTTAAACCTTCCCCGGCCTACCGTTCGCGACGGTGCGTAAAGGGGGACGTAAAGAGGGGCGTTGCCGCTTTCGTCTCCGTGCGGGACGGGACCAGGTTTTCGTTGCCCAGGCCAGCTCCACCTCTCGACGCCGGTGCGCCCCGAGTGAATCCCTGCTGACACTCAGAGTTCCCTTCGAGCCCGGGCGGCGCGGAGCGCCCGCCACCCCATGAGCGCCAGGGCGGCAAGGATCGCGCCGATCAGGACGAGGTGCTCGATCTCTCCCACGACCCGTTCGAGCCGGGCGACGTACTCCCCCAGCCCGTAGCCCACGGCATAGCCGAGCCCGACCGCCAGCGGGACGTACAGCGCCGCCCCGAGGACATTCGCCGGAAAAAAGGCGAGAGGTCGGAGGCCCGTGGCCCCCGCCAGGGGGCCGGCCAGGAAGCGGAGCCCCGGCAGGAACCGGGCGGCGAACACCCCGAGAGAACCATAGCGGGTCACGAAGCCCCGCATGGACGTTAACCGTTCCGGGTTCCCCACGACCCAGCGCCCGTAGCGCTCGATGGTCCCTCGCCCGTACTCCCGTCCGATCCAGTAGCCGATGTTATCGCCCGCGACCGCGCTGAAGATGCCGACCGCCAGGACCAGCGGAAGCCGGAGGTCTCCTTGCCACGAACCGCTCCACTCGCTTGTGCCGGAAGGTGATCCACGCGACGAACGCATTCAGCACGAGGATGACCGTGGCCCCGATCAGTCCCCCGCCCAGCGAGTTGTCGTTGCCGATCCCGGATCACTTTCTCGACCACCGGAATCTCAGGGATCAGGATATTCACCGGCACCTCCTCGCGTTCCGCCGACGGAGCAATCAGATCGGCTCGCCGGCCCGCGTTGCTCTCTCACCCTGCGCCTCACCGCCCACGGGGGACCGCGCCGGAACGAATGGGAAAACATGCGGAGGGTCGTCAGCGTCCCTTGCCTTCTTCCGGCCTTGCCGGCTGCGGGGGCAAGTCCTCGAAGGGACCGATGAGCGCCTCGGGGATCTCCAGCAGGTTGCGGAAGATGCCAAAGAGATTCCGGCCGACGGACTTCAGCGGGATCGGCGCGACCTGGGGGTCGCTCAGCGGTCCCGTGACGTGATAGTAGGCGACCAGCAGGCTCTTCTCCTTTCCCCCCAGGAGCCAGCCCGCCAGGGGGATCTTGGTGAGGATGCTGTCCACAGTCTGGAACGGCTTGGCCGCCACGGTCAGGTCCAGCGTGTCGTCGGCGAGGTTGACCTGGCCGACGGCGTTCACCTTCATGGCCGGGCTGTCCAGGACCAGGTTCTCCGTCCGGGCGATGCCGCCTTCGATCTTGATGTCGGCCGTGAGACGCCGGTACGGCATGCCCTCGGCGAGCAGCTCCGGCCCCTTGAACTCCAGGAGCTGCGCCACGTTCAGGATGGAGAGGATCTTGGACACCACGGTATAGCGTCCGATCCGGCCATCCCGCGCGACGATCTTGAGGTCGCCCCCCAGGTTGCGCCAGAAGTCGGCCGCCTCCTCCCCCTCGCTCCTCAGGATCCCGCCCAGAGACAGGCTGCCCGTCACCTCGCCCTTCCCGCGGTAGAGTCCGGCCAGGAGTTGCTCCGCCCGCCCGTCATCCTCCTGGAACGTGAGGCGCAGGTCCCAGCGCCCGCTCCCCCGGCCGATCTCGCCGGTCGCCCGGAAGTTTCCCTCGGCGAGCTGCGCCCGCCATTCCCGGATTTGCGTCCGATTGCCCCGGAGGTCCAGGGCGGCCTGGACCTCCCGGAACTCCGCCGGAATCCCCGACAGGCTGAGGCGACCCCGCTGGATCTCCAGGGTCCCCTGATGCTCCGGGGCGCTCTGGCGCCCGCGGAGGCGCAGGTTCGCTTTCGCCAGCCCGCCCTCGGGGCGCACGGTCGGGAGATATCCCGCCAGGGCCACCAGGGGAAGCTGCCCCGTCACGAAGAGGTCGGTCTGTCCCCCCTCGCCCAGCGTCCCGTGAAGGTCGAACTCCCGCTCGCCGGAGCGAAGACGCAGTTGCCGCAACGTCACCGTCGGCCCGCTCCAGCTCGCCCGCACCGGCCCCCGGCTCTCCCACACCTCGCCCCTCATGCGGAGGCGCAGGCTCGCAAATTCCACCTCGCCCGTCCCGGAGGTGGGCGCCTTGGCCTGGCCCTGGATGAGTATCCGCCCGCTTCCCCGGCTCTGCCAGGGGCGCAGGGCCTCGATCTCTCCCGCCCGGGCCACCAGGTCCAGCTCCGCGTCTGACAGCGTGAGCTCCCCCCGGAAGCCGCGATTCGGCGGCGGCCCGATGCTGGCCTGCAGGCGATGCGTCCCCTCGCGGAAGGTCAGGTCCACGTCCACGGCCTTCCGTTCGACCTTGAACGTGGCCGTCCCCGGGCCGAATGGGATCTGGCGGTAGACGATCGCGCTGGCTGTCGCCTGGCCCAGCGTGCGCGTGTCACGGAGGGTGCCCTGGAGGTCCAGGCGGAAGGTGGCCCGGCCGGCGAGGTCGCTGCCCGACAGCGAACCGACCTGGGCCAGATCCATCACCGTGCTGGTCAGGTGCCCGCGGAGGGCGCCGTCCGCCCCCACGCCGATCTCGCCGCTGAGCTGCTCGGCCCCGCGCCGGAGCGAGAGGCGGGTGATCTCCACCGCGCCCTGCCGGAGGCGGAGCAGGGCCTCCCCCCGCTGCCAGGATTCCTCCCAGGTTCGGAAGTTCTCGAGCGCCAGCTCCACCTCGCCCGTCAGCCCCTGGAGCGTCCCCGTGACCCGCCCGCTCGCCCGGAACGCCCCCTGAACTTCCAGATCCTCGGGCAAAAGCGCGACGATGTCGGCGGTCCGCGCCGGGTTCACCTGCCCCTGGATGTCCAGGACGAGATCCTGCTTCGGATTCAGTCGTCGGAGCGGGGTGGTGCCCCGAGCCTCCAGGCTGCCGCGCAGCACGGCCGTGGTCCGGCCGGTCCGCAGGGTGAGCCGCGGCGTCTTGAGCGTCCGGTGGGCGACCTCCACGTCCCCCTCGATCTGGTCAAGAAGGTGCCCGGCGATGCGGGCCTCGCGCCAGGTGACCCGCGCCTGAAGTCGCGGCGCCTCCCGGGTGCCGACGAGACGTCCCAGGAGCGTGGCCCGCCCGCTCAAGAGCGGCAGGCCGAATCCCCGCCCGAAGGCGGCCACGTCCCGGAGGTCGGCTCGCACCGGCAGGTCCAGCTTCCCGTCGGCGAAGGCCAGCTCTCCGCGGCCCTGGATCTCCCCGCCCGAGACCTTGAGCGTGAACGTCTCGACGGTGAGGCGCGAGCTGGTGGCGCGGAGATGCGCCTCCAGTCGGCCGGTCGGCGCCTCCCCCGCCAGGGCCAGGCCCTCCACCCGCAGGGCAGCGCGCCCGCGGAGCGTGGACAGATCCGGGCTGCGCCCCGTGAGATCCACGTCCCCCGTCACCCGGCCCCGGGCCTCGGGCGGCAACGGGAGTCCGGTCTGCGCCTGCCAGAGCTGAACAGGCAGGCCAGCCAGCTCGGCCAGGTCGGTGTTCTCCAGGCTGGCACGCACCCGGTAGAAGCCCGTGGCCGGCACGAGCGAGAGGGTCCCGCGGAGCGACCCGCCCGCCCACGATCCGCCGCTCAGGGTCTCGGCCTCCAGTCGTCCGCCCTCCCAGGCGAGGGAGAATCGAAGCGGCTCACCGCTTCCGCCGTCCTTCCCGAAGCGCAGGGCGCCCTCGCCCCGAAAGACCGCCTGGGCCCAGGGTCCCTGCAGTCGGCCATTCACCGCCAGCGTCCCCTCCGCCGGCCGGTCGGTGCCCAGGGCGAGGAACACCGCGCGGAGAGGTGCCTGGATGTCCAGGCCAAGATCCACCCGCGGGGCACCGCCGAGATCGGCGATGCCGCCCCGCATCCGCACGCGGGCGTCCGCCAGGGAAAACTCCGCCGCGCTGATCGTGACGGCGTCGCCCGTTCCCGCCAGCTCCAGGGTGATCCGGTCGAGCTGTCGGGTCGTGTCCCCGCGCGTGATGCCCACGCGGAGGGCGGAGAGCGTGCCCGCGGTGGACATGGTCCCGTCCGCCGCCTCCCGCCAGGCGAGGTTGCCCGCCAGGCCCTCCAAGATCCCCTGCGTCCCATCCGCCTCGACCCAGGCCATCTGGCCATCCTGCAGGCTCGCCCTCTGCACGCGGAGGGGCCACCCACCGGCCTGCACCGGCTGCACCTGAAAGAGCACGGGGAGGATGTCCGCCAGCGTCAGACCGGGAGCGGTCGCGGCGGCCAGCGCAAGCCGGGGGCGGACCAGCGTGATCTGCCGGAGGACGAGCTGCCGGCGGAGGAGTGCCGTCCAGCTCCAGCGTGCCCGGATCGTCTCCGCGGAGAAGAGGATGCCGTCGGCCAGGGACCTCTCGCGGGCCACCTGGATCCGGGACAGCACGAGGCTCCCGGCCCAGGGGCGGAGCGTCACATCCTCCACCCGGACCTCGCGTCCCACGGCCTCGGCCAGGACCGCTTGGGCCCAGATGAGGGCGCGCTGGCGGACCGGGCGGCTCTGGCTCACGGCGAATACCCCGAGCGCCAGGGCCAGCAACAGAGCGGCCAGGATCAGGAGAAGCCGCAGGCGAGCCGTCATGGCAGCCGTCGCTGCCCTGCAGGCCGGACCAGTTGGCCGGTGAGGAACGGAGGGCGACATCGCGACGCGCCGTCGGCCCGGAGCGAGGAGCCACTCCGGGACGATCCGCCGGCTTGGAATGAGAAGTATTGCTGCCCGGCGACCTCGGCGAGGCGATCGGTGGAGAGCATGTGCGTCATCGGGCGTCCCGCGTGGTCTCCTTGGGAC
>Ga0156237_1225_pt2 | contig 14806 bp, 14 predicted proteins | sample RifCSPlowO2_12_FD_107884 | JGI IMG/M metagenome (GOLD analysis project Ga0156237, IMG submission 107884) | candidate division NC10 bacterium RIFCSPLOWO2_12_FULL_66_18
TCTCCTCGGTGACGTTTCGCCTTTCCCTGCTGGCGCTGGCCGGAAGCGCCAGCGTCCTGTTCATCTTCGGCATGGTGCTGCGCAAGGCGCCCGTCTGGGGGGTCGGGGCCTCGGAGGAGGGGCCGAACCGTGGCCAAGAAACTGGATAGCGTGGTCGTCCTGCTGGTGATCGTGATCCTGGGGGCCCTGATCGGCAGCGTGATCGGCGAGGTCATCGGCACCCTGGCGCCGGGAGGATACGTGGAAAAGGTCTTCTCCCGGGGGGTGAACCCGGGGATCACCCCTCCGGCGGTCCTGGACCTCAAGGTCATCACCCTGACGCTCGGGCTGACCGTGAAGATCAACCTGGCGAGCCTGCTGGGGATCGTCCTCGCCCTGCTGATCTACCGGAAGCTCTGATATGGCCAAGACCTCCAGTCGTGATCGCTGCCGCGCAGGGGACGGGGGCCGCTCCCCCGGCGGATATCGGGCCACCGCCCCATCCGCTGGGTCCCCGGCGGTCGGTCACTTCGACCCCCCAGCCCCTGACCCCTGACCCCCGACCCCCATGCCTGAGATCATCCTGGCCTCGGCGTCGCCGCGACGCGCCGCCCTCCTGCGACAGATCGGCCTCCCCTTCATCCTCCACCCCAGCGCGCTGGACGAGGATCGGGCCTGGTCGGGAACCGGAAGCGAGTCGCCCGAGGCCCGCGCGTGCCGCTTGGCCCGGGTCAAGGCCGAGGAGGTCGCCGCCCGGCTCGGGCGAGGCCTCGTCATCGGGGCCGACACGATCGTGACCTGCGACGGGATCATCTTCGGGAAGCCCCGGGACGCAGATGAGGCCCGGGAGACCCTCCTGCGCCTGGCAGGCCGGACCCACCAGGTGATCACGGGCGTTGCGGTGGTGGAAGGGGCGACGGGACGTTCGGAAGTCGCCGCCGCGGGGACGGCGGTCCGCATGCGGGCCTTTGGTCCCGCCGAGGCCGCCGCGTACGTTGCCACCGGGGAGCCGTTGGACAAGGCGGGGGCCTACGCGATCCAGGGGCGAGGGGCCCTCCTGGTGGAGGGAATCGAGGGGGACTATTCCAACGTCGTTGGCCTCCCCCTCACGACCCTGGCAGCGCTCCTCCGCCGCTTTGGTGTGAGTGTCTGGGGGGCCGCACAGGAATGACGTTAGCGGACTCCGCCCGGCCTTCCACAGAGCGTTTCCCTCAACCCGGACGCTTTACGTTAGCTGAACCTCGAAAGGCTTGGTGCTCCATTTCTCAAATCCGATGACGTTGGCTCTTGCTCTCTCCCTGCCCTCCCCTCAACCTCACCTTCTCCATCCCGAGGAGGAGCGGGCAGGCAAGGGGTCAGTCGGCACCGATGCACAGGATGGGCTGGCTGGCAAGGACAAGGCGGCGGAGAACGACGAAGCTCATCGCGCCCTGGTGAAGGCGGCGGCGGACCCGCGCGTCCCGAATCAGGTCCTCTCCGGACATTTCAAATAGGGGGCCCGGTTTCAGTAAGCGCAGTATGCCACGCCGCGCATAATCCCGGCTGCCCTTGCGTGGGCATAAGGTGACGAAAGCGGGTCCCCTTTCCCACACACTCGTAAAGCGACTCACTGTTGAGCCTCCTTTCCGCCTGTGATGAGGGACTTCAACGCATCCCCACCATAGCCGGGGGGGCTCAACTCCCAACGCTAATTTGGACAGGAGCGGTCTGGTAACTTTTTACGAACCTCCTTTGGCCCCCCTCAACGAGCAGATGGACTTCGGTCCGTAGGGGGCATGGGTGAAATAAATGACGATGGTGGCGGCGTGTCGATTTCACGATGGCGCCGTGATCATTGCTGACACTCGTGCCATCTGGTTACCCGGTGGTCCCCCATTAATTCAGGACTCTCTTCAGAAAATACTGCCTCTTACGCGGCGCATTGCCATCGCATTCGCAGCTGACGATGTTCCCGCGGCAGAGTACATCATTCGTCAAATTCGAAGCCGAATGCGCGCAAAGCCTCGCCTCCAGCACCTTCGAAAACTCGCGGGCACTCTTCAGAGGACAGCCAAGCACGACTATGAAGTTTATGAATCGAGGACTCGTCGCCGAAAATTCGTCGCTTTTGTTCTCGCCGGGATCACCGACCATGGCCAAGTGGAGATTTGGCAGTTCGAGTCTCCCGATCTAAAGGTCAGAAAAGTAGAGTGTGGATTCGCAGTAATCGGCTCTGGACGGGTCGTTGCTCCCTATATCGCAGAGCAACTGAAGAGTCTCGATGAAGACCTTCCAGACCTTAAGTCACGTGCGGATAAGCTTGCACGGGGCTTGGAAGCCGAGCTTCAACGATTCGCAGCGGACACAGTGGGAGGACTGCTTCAGATCATTCTGGTCCAGCCAGATGGCATCCGTCCTCTGCCATATGGGTTCGTCAATTTGGATCCCGATCATCCAGCAGAAGCCATGGAAATAGAAGCGCGAGCAGGTCGCTGGACTCAGCGTGATTTGACAGGAAACCGGGAAGTCCCGTTATTGGAGCCCGCAGTATTGCTTACCCGAGGCCCCAGTGCCGTCCGCGTGCAGGACTTCAAGAGCCCCGATCCGCACTCGGCCAAGCCACACTTTCACTTAGCCTACTTCCTCACCTGTCTTCAAGTTGAGTCAGATGTCGGCAGCATTGAATTCAGAGGGGTATTCTCATCCCTCGGTTCAGCCGTCTATCCATTGACCTTTAACATCCCGGTAGCGTTCGGCCTATGGGGATCGCCGGGTGATCACGGAGTCCGCCTCAGCGTCTACAAGGAGGGAGCACAACCAATTGTCACCGAGTCTACACTTCACATCGAACACCTTCCGGAAGAGCATGAGTTTCTCAGAGGGTGCGAACTTAACCTCGAACGGCCCGGGGTGGTCTTTCTGGAACTGCATGTAGAGGATCAGCTCCTCGCGCGACGGGCACTGTACTTCGGCCAGGTGATCGAAACCCCCGTTCCCAACGAGCCTCAGAGCGCCTTCGGGCGCCGGGTGATCGGAAGGTTATTGCGGGAACAGCGAGCTTGTACGGACCCGCAGATTGAGGAAACGGGAGAATCCTTCCTTGTCTATTTGTCACTGTGCCAGAGCTGCAGAGATGAGGAAACCTTGTTGAGGTTTAGTGGCCAGATTATGGTGGTTTACTGGAAGAATTACCCACTCCCGCTGAGTGTCTTTCTTGCCAGCGCATTCAGGTTATCTAGAGGCGAGCATCGCCTCAAAGTCGATCTCGTGAACGCGGCTTCCCGAAGAACCTCAACGATAACGACGGCGACCATTACATCGAGTTCGAGTTGCATAGTATCGCCCGTTCACGGCGACCTCATCGTTCTAGTGCCTGAGCCAGGGTTTTACTTCGTTAATGTTTACGTTGATGACGTACGGTGTGGGACGGCCCTGTTCGTGGCAGAAACAGATGTTCCGCACTACTCTTACGTGCCAATGGACGCTGACTTGGCCCGGGTGACGGCTGGAGAATTGCTCGTGCTTCAAAAGCGTTCACCCCAGGCGCCAGCCGTTCAATGATCGCTCATTGTGAACCATAGAAGGGCACCCGGCCGCTCTTGTCACTTTCCATTTCCCGATCGCAAGATCGGGTGGGGAGGCTTCCGACCGTGCCCAAGACACGGTTGTTCATCGCGAGGAGGAGCGAGCAGGCAAGCGGGCAGGCAGCATCGAAGAACAGGATGGGCTCGCTGGCAAGGGCAAGGACGTCGAGAACGACGAAGCCCAGCGCGCCCCGGTGGGGGCGGAGGCGGACCCGCGCGCGCCGGATCAGGTCCTCCTCGGGCATTTGAGGGAGAGGGTCCGGTCTCGGTAATCGCGGTACGCCGCGCCGCGCCCAATCCCCGCTGCCCTTGCGTGGGCATAGGGTGACGAAGGAGCCTACGTTCCCCTTCTCATGCTACTGGTTCCGGAGGACCCCGCCGGCCTCCTTGGAAATAACCGCGATAACCGCGCTACGTAGTCCCGTATTATAGTCGCATCCGTGACAGGACTCCCCTGCTGCAGGCTGCAAGTGAACAGGCTGTAGATTCGGACGCTAACAGGGGAGGTTAACAGGACAAGGGAGGGGCGGACGGAGTTTTTGCCCACCACAATGGTGTTTATTAACGTGATCGCAGACGTGGGTTGAGGGCATCATTCAGACCATCTCCGAGGAGGTTGAATCCCAGGACAGTAAGGAAGATGCCTAGCCCGGGGAAGGTCGGCATCCACCAAGCAGTCCGGAGGAACGCGAGGGCGTTGTTGAGCATCCCCCCCCAGCTGGTCAGATTAGGATCGCCGAGTCCAAAAAAGCTCAGCCCCGCCTCCAACAGTATGGCCTGGGCTATATCGAGAGAGCCAGCCACGATGACAGACGGTAACGCGTTGGGCAGGATGTCCCTGAAGATGATCGTCGGGGTCGCAACCCCTAGGGCCCGGGCCGCTTCGACAAACTCTCGCTCCCGCAATGACAGGAATTCAGCCCTGACCAGGCGGGCCATTGGCGGCCAACTCAGAATCGCGATCACGAAGACAATCTTCCCGATGCCGGGTCCGGCGAGCGCCACGACCAGCAGGGCGAGAAAGAAGCGAGGTAGTACCTGGAAGAGCTCGGTCAATCGCATTAAGAGGGCATCGGTCACTCCGCCTAGGTAGCCGGAAATGGCACCGACGATCACGCCGATGAGGGTGGAGGTGGCGGCGGCCAGGAAGCCGACGGCTAGGGAGACGCGGGCACCATACACGACTCCACTTAGGACATCCCGGCCGAGGTTGTCAGTGCCTAACGGATAGCGTGGTCCGGGGGAAATGAAGGGCTGCGCGATCAAGGCGGTGGGATCATGGGGCGCGACCCAGGTAGCCACCAGGGTGACCAGGGTGAAAAAAAACACCACCCCCAGACCCAGGACCGCGCTCCTGCTTCTGGAGAACCTGCGCCAGAATACTCGCAGTCTGCGCCCTACCGCCCGATCCGTACCCCAGCCTCCTTTCTCGTGGATGCCTGGATCCTCGGCCCCCGCCAGCTGTCCCCCCTGCGGGGTATCACTTGTAACGGATGCGCGGGTCGAGAACAGCATAGGCCAAGTCCGTCAAGAGGTTGGCGATGATGACCGCCAGGGCAACGACGACGAAGATCCCGAGAAGAATGGGATAATCCCGTGTGGAGATCGAATCAAAGAGCAATCTGCCGACCCCTGGCCAGCCGAAGACGGTCTCGACTAGGGCAGAACCCGCGAATAGGAAGCCGACGTTGAGACCCATGACGGTCACGACCGGAAGGAGGGCATTCCGCAAGCCGTGGTGGAGGATGACCCGGAGTTCGGGCAACCCCTTCGCACGGGCGGTCGTGATGAACTCCCGGCCGAGGGCGTCCAGCATGCTCGACCGGGTTAGCCTGGCATTGATGGCGAGGAAGCGTGTCGAGAGGGCCAGGGCGGGCAAGATGAGGTGGGCACCGATATCCAGGTAGTAGCGCAGCCCTGTGTACTCCTCGCGGATGGACTGCATCCCCTGGGGGGGGAGCCAACCCAGACCGACCGAGAAAATCAACATCAGAAGCTGCCCGAGCCAGAAGACAGGCACAGAAAATCCGATGAGCGCCGCGACAGTCGTCGCGTGATCCACGAGGGAGTACTGCCGCAGAGAGGAAAGGATGCCCATAGCAACGCCGAGCACAGCCGCAAGCAGCCAGGCCGTGCCCGCAAGGAGGAGCGTCGCTCCCATCCGCTCAAAGATGATGTTGAGGACGGGGCGTCTCTGGGCGAAGGAGTACCCTAAGTCTCCTTGCGCGACTTTCCTAAGGTAGTGGAGGAGTTGAACTGGGAGAGACTTGTCCAAGCCGAGATCTTGCCGGAGCCGCGTCACGTACTCCTCGGGGGCAGGGAAGTTCCCGACTAGGGCCAGCACGGGATCCCCGGGGGCCAGGTGGATGATCAGGAAAGTGACGACAATGACCCCGAAGACCAATGGGATGACCTGAGCTAACCGATAGAGAATGTAACGGCCCAGACGAGCCTCCATTCATGGACACACGCGGACCCTGCTCCACTCTAATCTTTGGCCACCCAGACCGGGGACCAGAAGGAGTAGGCCAGGCGGCTCTGCCACATCCCCTTGACCCTATCCCTGGCCACGTCCAAGATCCCCTGCTCGGTTAGTACCAGGCTGGGGAGGTCGCTGGCCAGGATGACCTGCACCTTCTTGTACGCTTCGGCCCGCCCGGTGAGGGTAGTGAGACTAGCTCCTTTTTCAAACAGGTCGTCCACCTCCTTATTGCAGTACCCTGAGGCATTCACGAAGGGAGCCTTGCGGACGTCCTTGCAGATATAGATGCGCTGGATGCCGATTGCCGGGTCGCCGCCCGTGGTCAGGTTTTGGATGGTCATATCGAAGTCCCAGTTTATGTAGACCTTGTCGACCATGACGCTTCGCTCCACTCCCTCCAGTTGGAGCTGGATGCCCACGGCGCGCAGCTGATCACGAAAGATCTCCGCGATCGGTAGGAACCCGGCGCGCCGGATATCAAAGGTTACCCGGAGGGTGAAGCGTGAGCCGTCCGCCTTGCGAGGAAAGCCCGCCTCGTCCAGCAACGCGTTGGCCTTGGCCGGGTCATACGCATACTGCTTCTGGTAATCGACCTGCGGATTGTAGGCCCAGCTCAGTCGGCTATCGATGGCACTCCGAGCCGGGGCCCCTAGGCCGGCGTGAACGCGTTCGATGATGAGACGGCGGTCGATGGCATAGGCGATAGCTTGCCGGACCTTACGCTCCGAAAGGGGTGGCTTGCGCACGTTGAAAACCAACAGCTCATTTCCCGGAACGTCGCCATCGGGCTGGAAGACGAGGTCCTTGAGCCGAGAAAGTCGGGGGTAGGCGTCTTTCCCAAAGAAATAGTCCTGGATATAGTCGACCTGACCGGTCTCCAAGGCGATCGCCCGGGCGTGCACATCCGGGATCATCTTGAAGATGATCTTATCCAGGTAGGGCTGGCCGGGCTCGAAGTAATCGTCATTCCGCACAACGACGATTCGATCACCCCGACTCCAATCCTGGAACTTGAACGGTCCGGTGCCAACCGGGCGCAGGTTGTAGGGATTCTTGAAGATATCCGTACCCTCGTAGAGATGCTTGGGCAGGATCGGTGCAGACCAGACGCTCAGGAGCGGGAGGAACGGGGCGAATGGTTCTTTCATCCGGACGACTACCGTGTACAGATCGGGGGTCTCTACACTGCTCACATGGGCGAAGGCGGCCTTGGAAGTGGGATGATATTTGGCGAGGATCTCGTCGAAGGTGAACTTGACGTCAGCCGAGGTAAATGGCTTGCCGTCATGCCATTTCACGTTCCGTCTCAGCCGAAAGGTATAGGTCCGGCTGTCCGGAGTCACCGTCCACGACTCTGCCAAGTAGGGTTGGGGCTGCCACTTCAGGTCAATCCAAATGAGGCCGCTGAAGATCGTCCCCGCTACCCGATTCTCCGTCGCACCATTGGTGATAGCTACATTCAGGCTTGGGGGATCGGTATCAATCACGGCCACAACCGTTCCACCGCGCCGGGGCTGCTGCGCAATGACCTCCCCGGCAAACGCCAAGGCCACAAGGACGGCTCCCCCGAGGCACAGGCCGAGACGGCGAAGAAGCGCTTTTTTCATCTTACCCCTCCTTGAGATGCAGCAGATGTGGTGATCTTTGCCATACCGACATCTACTCTTCCACTCTGGCTATTCCCCTCTGAGACGCTTGACGTCCTCATCCACCTGCTTGAGTGCTTCTTGCAGCTCGCGGCGAAAGTCTGCACGTCCGTGCGCTGTCATAATTAACAGCCGCAACTTCGTCGGCGTGAGATGCGCCGAGACCAAGAGTCTTGGCTCTTCTCGAAGCACCGCGGCAGAACAAAGCTCCCCGCACCGACTGGCGTACGCGACCAGTTTTTCTCGATCCAAGAGTTCGCGGGCCAGCGCCAGAACCGGCTCAGGGAGGCCAAGCTCCAAGCCCGGGAATCCCACAAGTACGATCCCGTCTATGCCCTGCCTCAAGAGGGCGAGTAGATCCCCCGAGTCCGCCAGCCCAACTGTCCAGATCACAACACCTCGACGGATGGGTGACTGATCGGACCTATACCGCAGCCTAATGGGGGCGTACCGCAGCTCAACTGCACCCTTGTCGATACTACCCATCGGACCTAACGGTGGGGACTCAATTATGAGTCGGCTCCCGTGAACTGCCTTCCGCGCCAAGAGGGGGCTGTGCAGATTGCCCCCAAAGGCAATGGTCACCCCACGAAGGTCTGGGATGGGCTGGCGGGTCATCGTGAAGGCATCGCAAAGATTCCTGGCGCCGTCCCAGGAATCGTCATCGACAAGGCGGGCGGCGCCAGTCACGACCACGGGTTTGGCTGCGGGGACCGTGACCACAAGCAGAAACGCAAGTTCTTCGAGTGTCGCGGTTCCGGTGGTGATTACCACCGCAGCGATCGTGCGGTCTGCTATCATGCGGCGAACCGCCTGGATCACTGCGGTGAGGTCCTTCATATCCAAGCGGGATCCCCGCAACAGTCGGAGATCCTCGATGGTTACCTCTTCCCGCGATAGGCCAGCGCGCTCCAATAGTGCCCTTCCATCCAGGCATGGGAAAGGCGCACTCTGTTTGGTGGTGGCGATGGTCCCTCCCAGGGTGATCAGGCCAACGTGCTCGGGCGCCATATCGAGCGCTAGCTCCCTCCGCATACCCGCTGGATGGTCACGGCAAGAACCTTGGCCGCCTGTAGGATGTCGGCGATACGCATAGCCTCGTCGACCATCGGCCACGGCTCCTCCAGACCGGGACCGTAGGTGACTGCTTCTATCCCTGCAGCACGGAAGTGCGCAGAGTCATCGGCAAAGCCCAACCGGGCCTCCGGCCCGATCTTGGCGGGGGTGCCGAACACGACCTGGTGAGCCGAACTGAGAGTCTGGATAATCTTGGCATCGGTGCTGACCTTCGCGGTGTGCGGCCGCGGTCCGAACCCCGGATTAGGTGGCACTTGGACGGTTCCTTTGAGGTCGGGGTCCTCACGGGAAAGAGCATCGATGAGCTTCCGGAGGTCATGTGTTACGGACGTCTCGCTCTGGCCTGGGACGGTCCGGATGTCGACGATCGCTTCGGCGAAGTCCGCCTGCATTCGGGCGTTCACCACCCGAAGCCGTGGATACCCAGGAAGATCGGGGTTGGAATCATAGGTGAGCCACCCCCGCATTGGGACCTGTTCGTGCTGCGGTCCCAGAGCCCGCAAGATTTTCGTCAGCTTCTCCAGGGGATCTACAACCTTCGAATGGGAGCCCGCGTGCTTGGCTTTGCCCTCCACCCGGATCAGGGCACGTACGGCGACGACCATAGTATTGATGATGTGGAAATCGCTGGGCTCGACGACAATGCCGTAGGTCGTCCGGAGTCCCGACTCCATCAGTTGCTGGGCCCCAATGCCACCCGTGGTTTCGACCGCCACCCCCGCGAGCATTACATCCCCGGTAAGGGAGACCCCAGTCCGTTGAACGGCCTCAATGGCCGCCAGTGCCGCCCCGATCCCGGCTTTCATGTTCACAGTTCCATTGCCGTATATTTTGCCGTCCCGGACCTCGGCGGCGTACGGCTCGACCGTCCAGAGGTCTGGCCGATAGACATCGCTTTCCCAGACGGCGGTGTCGAGGTGCCCGCAGAGGAGAAGGCTGGGACCGCCACCTTTCCCGCGAAGGACCCCGTATGCCTGTTCCGTCGCGGCATTGTCCACCTTCACCTCTTGCCGGTGAACCTCGAGGCCCATGCCCTCCATATACGCCGCCAGATAGCGGGCTAAGGCAGTTTCCTGCAGTCGGGGACTTGGGATCCTGACCATCTGCCTGATCAAGTTGACTAGCTTCGCCTCGTCGACATTACGAACCACGGTAGGTTGAGGACTAGCCATCGCTGATTCCCTCCCAAGGGTACGAATAACGCCAGGCGTGTGTTCACACCAATCCCACCGTGCATGCTTATATCATCTCTGGCGTCGAAATGAGTCCGCTCAATGCAGCCGCCGCCGCAGCCACAGCGGCTCGGGCTTCGCGAGTTCTCGGGTGGCTGAATGAGCCGCCCTCGTGTACACCTCCTGCTTGCGAGCCCATTCGAGGTTCGGATGATTACGGGCGACGAGCTTCTCCGCGGCCCGTTGTGCTTCCGCGAGGATGGCGTCCTCATCCACAGTCTCGAGTCGTCGCCCTCGTACGATGATCCGCCCTCCGACGAGAACCGTATCCACCGAATCCCCCACCTCGCAGAATACGAGTTGGCGGATGGCGTGATTCAGAGGGGTGAGCGAGGTGCTCCGCCGTCTCAGCAGGACAAGATCCGCCTCCTTGCCTATCTCGATGGAACCGATCCGATCCTCCAGCCCCAGGGCACGTGCCCCCCCGAGGGTGGCATACCCGAACGTTTCCTCCGGACTCACCCAGGCATCCGGGTCGGACTCTAACGCCCGCGGGAGAGCCGTTGCCAGCCGCATGGACTCAAAGAGGGCATGGTGCCCGCCAGAGTTGGGACTGTCGGTGCCAAGGGCGAAGCGGATTCCTGCCTCGCGCAACCTCAGGAGCGGCATGATCCCACTCCCCAAGGTGAGGTTGCTCAGGGGGTTATGAACCACCGTCGTCCCGCTCTCAGCAAGGTCGCGGATCTCTTCATCGCCGACCCATACCGCATGGGCGACAGATACCATACGCGTGAGGAGGCCGAGTTTCTTCAAGTAGGTGGTTATCGGCATCCCATAGAGACGCCGCGCCAGCAGTGCCTGCGCTCTCGTTTCGAGCAGGTGAGTATGCAGGCCAACCCTGTACTCGCAAGCCAGCTGTCCAAGACCCGTGAGCATCTCAGTCGAGCACCGCTGCGGCGCAGAGGGACCTATCAGGATCGACAGCCGGTCCCCGACCCCCTGCCACCGTTTGATGCAGTGGCTGGTGAGGTCCAGGAGACTTTGGACCGACGGCTGAGGCTTGGCCCAAAGACTTCGCTTCAAATCGTCCGGGACCGCGTGCTGCGACTGCGGGATAGTCTCGAAGTATGGCCGATCCATGACGCTGGGAGCCATCGCGGCCCGGATGCCGAGGTCGAGATACGCCTGGGCCGCCGCGTCGAAGAGCGTCATGTCATAGACAGGGTGGTCGAGCACGGTGGTCACACCACTGCGCAGGCATTCGATGCCCGCGAGAAGCGCAGCCAACCGAGCCTCCTCAGGCGTCATGCCAATGCGGCCAGCAGCAACGTACGGGGACCACATTTCCAGCGGGAGAGTATCCACTACCCACTTACTGAGGACCCCATGCGAGTGGATGTGGGCGTTCACGAGGCCGGGGATAACGATCATTTCGGCCGCATCGAGTACGTGTGCCTCGGGGGGCGCGGGAGAGCCTCGAGGCGCAATGTGGGCGATGCGGCTTCCCTCCACCAGGATTGAGCCGTACTCGACGCGCACGTCATGATTGGTGGGTGTCACGAGAAGCCCGTCGGCGATCCACAGGCGCCCACTCGCCAGCGGGCTCATGGTTTCACCCCTTTTATTCGTGGACTTGAGGTCTCTTGGCAGTGGTTAATCACCTAAACAGGCTCCGTGGCGAGTTCCCGCAGAGACGGATAGGAAATGCGCCGGTGCAGGAGGAGCCGCCGCGTGTCGACCACCTGCCGTTTCTCGGGCTGCACGACCAGCTCCCCGTTCTCTTCGACAATGATGGTGCCCAGGGGATTCGATAGTCCTTCGATCAATGCCTTGATTTCATTGTAACCTGGCGTCCCCGGTTTCTGGATCTCGGGAAGGGCTTGGAGATTGAAGAGGGTGGGTACGAATGCCACCCGCTCGACCCCCTCTTCCGACATCCGAACCTTGAGGATGATGGCGCACCGACAGTGACTCGGGTGAGGATGGGTTGGCACCTCCCGATCGAGAGGAATCCCGTAGAACGACAGGTACTGGCCTACCCCTACCTTCGCGGCCCCCTCGGGCATTTCGAACGCGAAGTTGCTCAGACTGTAGAAGATGGCCTTGCCCTTGTAGACGTCGATGGCCTGGAGGCAATGCGGGTGCGTTCCCAGGACCAAATCGGCGCCGGCATCGATGGCCGCATACGCCACATCCGGCTGGTACATGGCCAAGTCGTAGGTGAAGTGGATTCCCCAGTGGAAGCTGGCGACCACCACGTGCGCCTCGCGCTTCGCGGCGCGGATGGTGTTGCACACCTCCTCGAGGTCGTCAACATCGGCGACCGTCCAGGTACGGGCGGGCGTCCCGGGTTGTTCGTAGATATTCTCCAGTGGCTCATAGAAGGTCCTCACGCGCAACGGGGCGATTCCTGGCCGATGTGGCGTGGCCTCATACCCGTCCCGCAGGATCGAACAGGCATTGACGAATGCGACCCGGACACCATTTCTCTCCAGGACAACGGGTCGCCTAGCCTCCTCAAGATTCTTCCCGGCACCTACCGTCCTGATGCCGACCTTATCCAGGCACTCGAGGGTGTCGAAGAACGCGTTCAGCCCATAGTCCAGGTTGTTGTTCCCTGCAAAGGTGACGAGGCTGAAGCCTCCTGCAACCAACGCCTCGATGTTCTTCGCAGGGACCCGATGCGTAGGATTCCGGACGTCGGTGCGGACGGTCCCCTTGTCCGATATAGTGCATTCCAACTGGCAGCAGGTGATATCTCCCTGCTTGAGCACGTCCGCGACCAGCCGGAATAACGTCCTCGGATCTTCCCGGTTTGGATGGACATCTCCGACTGCAACTAGGTTGAGCTTCGGTTTCGCCATGATGCGGTTCCTCCATTCCCTCACTCGTCTTCTGCAGGATTCGCGACTGCTATGTCCTTTCACTCAGACGCCTGGCACACCTCCGTGTATGAATCGCCTCGACGCGCTCTCCTAGAGTTGACCACCCACTTCCTGCTACCTACAGCGGCCGCGAGGCGCGCGTTCTCCTCTTGGACCGCTCACCCATGCGCCTGGCCGCGTCAGGTTGCCGCAATTTCACGGTGTACATGTACCGATCCGCCCGGTAGTACGACTTGAAGTAGGCAATAGGCCGTTCTCCCTCGGTGATGTAGACCCGGCGCATCAGCAAGAGCGGTGATCCGATGGACACACCCAGGTGCTCGGCGAGCCTCACGTCTGCCGTCTCTGCCTCGACGATCTGCTGGTCCTCCTCGAACGCAAACCGGAACTTGTTCGCCAGCACGTCAACGATGGAGGTGAACTCCAGATCCTCTTGGAGCACCCGATGGCCTATGTCCGCGGGGAGGAAGGCCACATGGTATGTAAGGGGCTTCTCGTCCAGGAACCGGAGACGATCGATGCGCACGATCAACACATCCTTCTCCACCTTCAGGTAACGACTCACCTCCTCATCGGCCTTCACGATCTCTTTCTGGAGCAGCTTGGCGTGGGTCTTCAGTCGGAGGGCCTTGAAGTCCTCGACCATTCCAGTGAGCTTCTTCGTCTGCCGAGACTCCGGACGCTTGGCAACAAAGCTGCCCCGGCCCCGTGTCCGCGAGATGAGACCTTCCTTTTCCAGCGGCTCCAGCGCCTGGCGGATTGTCTCCCTGCTAACGCCGAAGTCGACACTGAGGTTGACCTCTGGCGGGAGACGGTCCCCTGGCTGCATCTGCGTGAGAATGCGGTTCCGCAGAATGTCGGCGATCTGGAGGTATTTCGGGTACGGGTGGAAGAAGGACAGCATGCGCTTCATTGGCCTATCTGTGTATACTTAATAAGCCTATCTGTCAATACTTTTTATGACTATAGAATCCTACAATATTTGATAGGACAGGGATGATGGATTGAGCCAAGAGCTCTACTCCCGCTGGAGGATTCCTTGTGCTGCGCAAGAATTCTCGCCATTGTCACGCCACCGCCCTCTCCAGCCCATATTCCTGATGCAGGCCACCCAGAACCGATCGCGCGACGCGGGACTGAGGCGGCAACCGTTTCCCGAGGAGCGGAGGCACTGGCAGGCCGGGAGGGGGCTCGGGGACGCCCAAGGCTGTGTGGGCGGCCCCGGTTGTAGTGGCGCCCCACTCTTTGAGAATCCGCCGCAGGTGTGCCTCGGTCAACGGGATCAGGAAGTCCAGACACTCCTGGCGCAGGGTCCCGATGAGCCTCTCGCAGACCTCGTTGGCCTGAGGGGCCTGGAACGGAGTCCGGAGATCTCGCACCCTATTGCCTCGAGCGCCGCCTCCAGCCATCGCGAGTAGATGCTATCCCGATCGTGAAGGACGAATCGGTAGGGATGCTCCTCCGCGAAGACTTGCAGGAATTGCTGGAGGGTCCAGGCGGCCGTCGGATGTCCCGTGACATGGCAATACACGAGCCGCCGACTCCCCACCTCCATGAGATGGGGACGGAGAGGGGGACGGACGGAGAGGGGGACGTTCTTGACTAACTACACCTGCTCCGTCGCCCCTGGGCGGAGGCTCGTGTCGGTGGCGGGTGCGCCTGTGCCCGGCACCGGAGCCACCGCGGCGGGGAGCACGCCCCGGGCGAGGACCGACCGCCGGACGCGCAGGGCGCTCCCCCGGAGCGAGGGACGTTCGCGACGAGGGGGAATGACGCGGGTGGCTGGCACCGGCCACCCGTCCAACCCGCCGGGCCGCTCCGGGGTGGGGGTCGCGCAGGCCGCCGCCAGACGCCGAGCATTAGTAAGTTTGCTTGGTCAAGGACGTCCCCCATACCGTCCCCCATACAATATGACTTGTAATGCAACGTCCGCCTTTAGGTGGCCGATCCCCTTGCGTTTGACATTCCACCAACGCCCATGTAGCATCCCTGTGCAATCGCT
>Ga0156237_1109_pt3 | contig 14796 bp, 16 predicted proteins | sample RifCSPlowO2_12_FD_107884 | JGI IMG/M metagenome (GOLD analysis project Ga0156237, IMG submission 107884) | candidate division NC10 bacterium RIFCSPLOWO2_12_FULL_66_18
ACCGCCAGGGCCCCGTTGAAGGCGTCCCCCGCCCCCGTGGTGTCCACCGCCTCCACCGGGAAGGCCGGGAAATGAAGGGCCGAGGTCCCATCGCAGAAGAGCGCGCCCTGCGCTCCCAGGGTGACGATCACCCTTTTCACCCCGCGGACGAGTAACCCCTGGGCCGCGCGCGCTGCAGTCTCCGGCCCGTCCACGGCAATCCCCGTGAGGACCTCCGCCTCATGGGCATTGGGGGTCAGGCAATCCACCAGCGACAGCAGCGTGTCGGACAGCTCGTGCGCCGGGGCCGGGTTGAGGATCGTCAGGACGCCGTGCTCCCGGGCGGTGGCCAGGGCCCACTGGACGGTCGGGATGGGGATCTCCAGCTGGCAGAGCAGGATCTGGGCCCAAGCCAGTAGCGAAGCGTGCTGCCGCGCCAGCTCCGGGAGGAATCGGAGGTTGGCGCCTGACGCCACGGCGATCTGATTCCGGCCCTGCCCGTCCACCATGATCAGGGCGACGCCGGTCGCCGCCTCCTCCGTGCGGATCACCCCGTCGGTTGGAATCCCCTCGGCCAGCAACTGCAGGGCGATCCGGTCGCCCTGGGAATCCTGCCCGAGACACCCGACGAAGCGCACCTCTGCGCGGAGCCGCCGGGCAGCCACGGCCTGGTTGCCGCCCTTCCCCCCGTGGCTCACGTAGAACGTCCCCCCGGTGACGGTCTGGCCCTCGATCGGCAATCGCGGCACCGCCACGGTGAAATCCATATTCGCCGAGCCGATCACGAGCACGCGGGGCATGGCCACTCTCCAAGGAGGGAAACGAACCGCTCACCCTCGCCGGCATGATATCCGGGCCGCCCGGCGGGCCCCGGGACGGTCCCATACCCTATCGTGTCCCGGCCTTTCGATCAAGATGGCGTGCGATGGCATGGCTCCATCGGCGGCGTCTTCCGGACCGGGTTGCCCCTTCGCGGAATGCTATCGGCGTTCCTGGATTTCGCGGCGGACCTTGTCGGTCATCTGCTGGGTCATGTCCTGATACACCTCGGCGGGCGAGGCGGTGGGTGGGGAGAGCCGGTGGATCGATAGCACGGATGCGCGAGGCAACTCGATCGTCTCCGACGGCTTCTCGATGCGGACCCGGTCGCCGATGATCTCCGTCTTCTCCGCCCGGATCGTGCGGCCGTCTTGGAGGAAGATGATCTCTTCTGCGGCAGTGACCGTAGGCAGAAGGCAGAAAGCAGAAAGCAGCAGGAGGAAAAGCAGAACCCACGAGGAACCCGGCCAACAGCTTCTCGTTCGTCCCCGGCCCGTCGCGGCTCGCGGCTCTCGACTCACGGCTCTCCCCTCAGATATTCGATCGCGACTGTCCCCCGTCCACGTTGAGGCAGGCGCCGGTCACCCAACTGGCCCGCTCGGAACACAGGAACACGACGACATCGGCAACCTCTTCCGGCTTGCCGAAACGACCGAAGGGAATCTCCCGCTTCATGAACGCGGTGATGCCCTCCGGGTCCGCCTGCAGCCGCCGGTCCCAGGAGCCCCCGGGGAAGTAGATGGAACCGGGAGCGACGCTGTTGACCCGGATGTTCATGGGTGCCAGCTCCCGCGCCAGGGACTTGGTCAGGCTGATCTCGGCCGCCTTCACCGCATTGTAGGTCGCGGTCCCGCCCGTCTCCCGCCCCCAGATGGACGAGATATTGACGATCACGCCCCCGCCGACCTTCTGCATCTCCGGCACGACCAGCCGGCTGAACCGGACGACCGCCAGGAGGTTCAGGTCCACCGCGGCCTGCCAGGCGGTGTCGAACGTTTCCAGGAACGGCCCGGCGCCGCGCGCCCCTCCTACATTGTTGACGAGGATGTCAACGCGCCCGAAGGCCCGGGCGGTCTCCTCGATCAGCCGGGCGGGATCCTCGGGCCGCGAGAGGTCCGCGGTCACCGCCAGGACCTTCGCCCCTGTCCGCCGCAGTTCGGTCGCCGACTGCTCCAGGACGTCCGCATCCCGCCCGCACAGCGTCACCCGGCAGCCCTCGGCGGCCAGGCCGGTCGCAATCGCTTTGCCGATCCCCCGGCTGGAGCCGGTGACGATGGCGACGTTATCGGTCAGGCGAAGGTCCACGTTCTTTCTCCTTACGGATGGCCGGCCGACAATCCGAAACCCGACGCCCGAGAGTCACTCCAGTAACTCGTACCGCTCTTGCCCGCCCGCCTGGATCCGGCGCACGCGGTTCTCCCCCTCGAGCTTGACCAGGTGGTTCCAAACGGTTTCCTCCGCCAGGCGGTGGAACGGCTTCGGGACGCCGGTGTAGATCCGGGCCACCATCTCCGGGATCGTCCTGGCGCCGGCGTAGAGGGCATCCAACACTTCGCGCTCGCGCATCCGGCGATGCTCGATGTATTCGGTGATCTTGGCTTGGGGGTCCTGAATCGCCGGCCCGTGACCCGGGTACATCCGGTGGATGTCGAGCGAGCGAAGCCGCTCCAGCGAGGCCAGGTAATCCGTCAGGCTTCCCCCGTCCCGAGGCATCACCGCTGTCCCCTCGCCGAGGATCAGGTCGCCGGAGAAGAGCGTGCGCTCTTCCGCCCAATAAAAGCAGAGATGATCGGAGGCGTGGCCAGGTGTATGAATGGCTTTCAGGGTAATCCCATCGAGCCGGATCTGCTCGTCCGCAGCGATCGGCTGAAACGTGGAGGGTGGCTCGCCCCCCGGGAACTTGCGCGCGATCGCGTCCGGGTACATGCGCCGAACGGCGCGGATCCCTCCGATATGGTCCCGGTGTCCGTGCGTGACCAGGATGAGGGAGAGCCTCGCTTTCGACGCCTCCACCGCCTCTTTCAGCAGCGCATTGTATGCGGGCACTCCCTCTCCGGTATCGATGAGGACGAGCCGCTCCCGCCCCAGCAGATAGGTGTTGGTTCCCGGCCCGGTCTGCAGGCCGGGATTCTGGCCCGGCACCACACGCAGCCTGCCCTCTCCTCGACCCCGTTGACGCCGCACCGGACGCCGTCACGCCGCCATGGGCTTCAAGACGTCGTCAAGCATGGGCTGGGCCGCCCTCCAGGCCGCCTCCACGGCTGCCAGCGCCTCCTGGACGCGTTGCACGGTCGCCGGCTCCGGCCGGTACACTCCGCGAATTTCCTCCCAGCGCGACTTGACGACCTCTTTTGCCCGGTACAGCTCGGTGAAGGCCGGATGGTACCGGGCGTGCACGGGTTCAGGCGCGCGGGCCAGCGCGACCCGCAAGCGTTCCAGGTCCCACTCCCACGCCTTGATCTTCGCATCAACCTCTTCGCGATTGCCGCCTGTTGCCATGGACTATTCCTCGCACCTCTCTTGCATTCCGCTGTTCGTCTGGCCCGGTGTCCACTTGCCGTGCCGATCAGTATCACTGATCGGTGCAGCCAGCAGCAGCAGTCCCCGCCCTGGCCCCTGACCTCCGGCCTCCGACCCCCAGCCCCTGGCCTCCGACCCCTGGCACCCGCTGCTGATTGCTGGCCGCTGAATGGTTCTTGATCTATACCACGTGCGCTGACCCCTTGTGAAGCGGTGTCTCGCCTCGATCGGGACCTCCGGGAGGCGCCTGTCGCCCGCATGAGGAACCTCTTGCGGCCCCTCCGCGCCTGGTCTACCCTGTGAATCAGGCGACGAATTGGGAACCGACCCTGGCAGGTCGGCCAGGCATACTCGCGAGCCGGGCGATTGCCTTCCACAAGGAGAAGAGGATGCCGACGCGCTACGAGATCAACCAACTGGAAAAGGAAGAATCTTGGCGGTTGTTCCGGATCATCGGGGAGCTGGTCGAGGGATTCGACGCCCTCTCCCAGATCACGCCGGCGGTCACAGTCTTCGGCAGCGCCCAGGCCCGCCCCGGGGACTTCGCCTACGAGATGGCCGAGGCCATCGGGCGCGAGATCGCCAAGGCCGACTTCACGTTGGTCACCGGTGGCGGCCCGGGCGTGATGGAGGCGGCCTGCAAGGGCGCCTTCGAGGCTGGGGGCAAGACGGTGGGCCTCAATATCGAGCTGCCCCAGGAGCAACAGTCGAACCGGTATACCACCATCTCGCTTCACTTCCACTACTTCTTTGTGCGCAAAGTCATGCTGGTGAAGTATGCCACCGCCTTCGTCCTGCTGCCCGGCGGCTTCGGGACGCTGGACGAATTGTTCGAGACGGTCACCCTGATCCAGACGCACAAGATCCGGCCGTTCCCCATGATCCTGGTCGGCCGGGAGTACTGGCGGGGGCTCCTGGACTGGCTGCGGAACCAACCGGTCGCCCGGGGCTACCTGGCCGCGACCGATCCGAACTTTCTGATAGTCACCGATGACCCGGCCGAGGTCATGGAGCACATCACCCAATTCTATCGGGGGCAGGCGATGGACTTGAGCGTGACGGAATGACGAGAAGCTCGCAACCCGAGGGTGCCTCAATCGCACACAGCGCCCGGGGTCCCGGGGCTATTCGATCCGGACAATCGACGGGGGTGGCAGGCGATCCAGGAGGAACCGGAGGGCGTGCTCGACGTACTCGGGGCTTTTCGATTCCAGCGTCAGTATGACGCTGTGCTCGGGATTGTTGAGGATCGGATACGAGCCGAGCTGCAAATCCGGAAAGCGATCCAGCACGGCGTGGAGGTCGTCGGTGATCTGCCCCTCGTCGCAGCAGAGGAAGACCCGCCGCAGGATGAACGGCTGCTCTCGGAACTGCTCTCGGATGCGTTCGAACTTCCGGCGGACGATCTCCGGAATGCCGGGGAAGATGTAGACGTTCCGGACGGCCACCACGGGAAAGGACAGGTCCCCCTCCCCCACCAGCCTGCCGCCCTCAGGCATCTCCGCCATCCTGAGCTGGGCGGCTGTGATTCCCTCTCCGTAGTGCCGCCGGAGAACATCCTCCAGTAACGGATGGCGGACGACGCCGCATCCGAAGGCCTGGGCCACGGCTGCGATGGTCACGTCGTCGTGGGTCGGGCCGACCCCCCCGGTGGTGAACACCAAATCGTACTGCTCCGCGAAGGTCCGCACGTCCTGGGCGATGATCTCCGCGTCGTCCGGGATGGTGGTGATGCGCTGGACGTCCACGCCCAACGCCCGGAGTTCCCCGACCAGATAGGGGGAGTTCTGGTCCACCACCTTCCCACTCAAGACCTCGCTGCCGATGATCAGGATGCCCGCCGTCTTGGCCATGCTCGCCGTGCGAACGGGGGTCGGGTATCGGGGGCCGGGGATCGGGGAAAACACGGGAGGTGATCTGCTCACCCCCGGCCCCCGACCCCTGTCCCCCGGCCCCCGTCAAAAATATCGCTCCATCAGACGATTGACCCACTCGGGCACACGGGGAGAGTCCACGGCATCGAACTGGGCGACATAGGGCTTCACGTCCAGCACGGGCGTCCCGTTGATGGCATCCAGGCCCTGGACGAAGAGCCGGTTCTTCTCCCGGCGGAGCAACTTCACCGCGGTCACGCCGATGGGGTTTGGACGGTGGCGGGCCCGCTGGGCGAAGACTCCGACCTCTGGCATATCCAGCCGTCCCTGGGGGCGGCGTCGCATCCGGACCGGCTCGGCCTCAGCCGCCCGGTGCATCCAGTAGAGGATGAGGACGTGGGAGAAGTCCTGGATGCCATCCAGCCCGTCGGTGAGCGTCTCGTCCAGCACGACCTCGGACACCACCGCCCCCCAGCCCTCATCCGTCGGCTCCTTGACATCGTTGTAGACCACGCCGATCCATTCCACGGGATCCGCTCCTTTCCTCGTGCAGGGGTCGGGGAGGATCGAACCCTGACCTCCGGCCCCTGACCCCTGACCCCCGTCGCATTGCGACCCAGACTGACCCCTGCAATTCGGCTGACTCTACCGGAGGGGCCTTCCCGGAGTCAATGGACAACGCGCCAGGGCCGGCGAGAGAAGAATTCGCAAGGACAATGCGGCTGGGACTACTGGAGCAGACCGATGCGATTCAAAGGCCAGTACCGGGCGAACGCCTTGGCCCTCAGGTTACCACGGGGGACGAATCCCCAGGCGTGGGAATCGTAGCTGGCGTTTCGGTTGTCCCCCAGGACGAACAGCATGCCCTGCGGAACCTTCGTCGGAGGGAGGATGTATTGTGGCCGCTCTTTCAAAAAGGGTTCGTCAACGGGCTTGCCGTTCACGAAGACCTGGCCGTCCCGCACCTCGACCACCTCCCCTTCTACCGCGACCACCCGCTTGATCAGCGCGCCGGCGGCCAGTTGGGCGCTGGCCGGCGGCGAGAAGATCACGATGTCCTGACGGTGCGGCATGGTGAACCAGAACCAGAATTTGTTCCCCAGGACGCGATCCCCGACCTGGAGCGTCGGCTCCATGGATCCCGAGGGGATGACGAACGCCTCGACCACAGCCGTGCGGATGCCCAGCGCCAAGAGCACGGCCAGGCCGATGCTCTTCACCCACTCCCAGATCCGCTCCCGCTGGCCGTGAATGGGAGTCTCCACATGCGCCTCCATCACTCGCTCACTCCTGCTGGAAGCGGAATTCCGGCGCGCTCCAGCACCACCTCGCCGATCTTGGTATGGAGGCCCAACGGCTCCGTCACGCAGTACTCGATGCCCGGGAACGCTTTGGCTGCCTCTGTAACCATCCGGGGGATGTCGCTGGTGGAATGGCGTCCGGGCGAAAGGAAATACGGGTGAACCACCACGGCCGTGGCCCCCTCGCGGACGCACCTCGCGAAACCCTGCGCGATCGTCGGCTCCGCCAGCTCCATGTGGGCGTAGTGGACACATTCCAGGCCCGAGATCCGCTTCACCATGGTTGCCACGTCGGCGAGCATGTCGTTGGCTTCCTGAAACCGGCTCCCGTGATCCACGAGGAGTAGGGCGGCCTTTTGCCTAGAATTTGCCACCGGATTCACCCCTGTTGCTCTCCCGAAAGAGCATCCCAATGCCTGGCCGAGCGAGAGCCGCGTTCTTCAATCCGTTCGGGAACAGCCGGGACCCACGGCACCGCGGTCCGCTGTCAGGCGGACCGCCATGGCGTGGGTGCCCCGAACCGCCGAACAGCCGAACGCTTTTGCGCTCGGCCACGAGACCTATGTTGCGACACCGGCTCCCGCGAGCCGACCCCGGATGTCCGCCAGGCGCGCGGTGAACTCGGCATCCGAAAGGACGGGCGTGCAGCCCTCGGTGCTCAGGGCCTCGTCCAAGTCCACCCAGGAGACGCAACCGTCGTACCGTGGCGTGTTCTGCAGCGTGATCGCCTCGGGGCGGCGATAGACGCGGACGGTCATCACGTGTACCCCGGGCTTGTTCCGATAGGTGAAGCGCGATGCGATGCAGTCCCAGGACAGGATATGGTGTCCCTCCAGGGTCCGCAGCCGATCGAGATCCATCGCCTTCACCACGTGCTCCACCGTGGCGAAGAGCTGGAACGGGACGGTGTCGGCCGGCGGCCGGGCCGCCTGAACCTCCTCGAATTCTGCATGGACGGCCGGGACCAGGTCCGCCGCCTTCTGGTGCACGTAGGTCGGGAACAGCCAGAACTCCCGATGCGTCACCTGGAAGCCGCCCTTGATCTCCTCGATGCCGCCCTTCCGGATGAGCAGCATTTGCCGGCCGTCCGCCAGGGCCCGGCAGACGACGGCCCACTCCTTCAAGGCCGCGTTCGTGCGTGGCGAAATCATGACCTATCCCTCAGGGCGTGTCCTTATCGAGACGCTCTGGTCTTGCATTCAGAAGCTGCGAGCCGACCGCTGACGGCTGACCGCTTGCGAGGGATTATAGACGACGAATGCGGGAAGGGCAAACGCCGGCGTCATTTCCAACCGCTCAGTTATCGTACACGCAGTCGCGGGGCGTCTTCGACCTCGTCTTCATCGCCGGCTCGGGCAGCCAGCACCCCTCGACCCAGAACTTGAAGCGGCTCGTGAACTCGCCGTGCTTCTGCGGGTTCTCACTCCTCACGTCCTCTCCCACGCTGAACGTCTTGATGTGAACGCGAGGCCAGAGATCCCCGGGGATGGCATGCACGGCAGGCAGGAAGTTCTCGTAGCGGCCGGCGGTCCGGTCGAGATGGGTGAGGGGCTTCGAGAGGAAATTGTCGATCATCACCAAGAGCGACCCCCGGGGGCCCGGGTCGATCGGCACGTCGGCGAGCTGGTAGCTCTCGCGCTCCTCGGCGATCGGGTGGAGCATCAGGGTGTAGAACTTCGCCGCCGGTCGCTTCCGAAGATACGGGAGCACGCTGTCCAGCACGTCACGCACCGACGCCGCGGCCGCCATGTACACGATGTTCGTGATGGGCAGGTCGAGCGGCAACTGGACCACCTCCCGGAGCATCTGGTTCACGATGATCGTCCCCATGCTGTGCCCGACCAGCGTGATCTGCCACTCGCGCCCGTTGTTTTCCTTTGCCGCACGGATCTCCTTCGCCAGCCTCCTGAGGAAGATCGAGATCCCTCCCCGGCGCGGGATCTCGACCAGCCGCCCGCGGCCCTGCTCCATGGGTTCCGAGCGCGCATGAAAGAACTCGTCGTCTCGGTTGAAGAGCAGGTGCGTCCGGCGCAGCATCGTCTCCCACGCGCTGGTACCAAAGCTGTCCACGGCGGGGGCCACCAGCAGCCTGGACGGCACCGTGATCACGTAAGACAACAGGGAGCGCACCATCTCCGGGCAGCGGCGGAGGTCTTCACCGACCGAGATCGGGATCGTGTCGGCGTGTGGAGGGACGGCTTCCCGGAAGCTCCTGTCGCCGGCGAGCTTCTTCTCGCTCCGGACGTTGAACGGGATGCAGAATGGCGGATCCCTGAAGCGGAACTCCGCCCGGCACGTCTTCGGATCGGCGTACTCGTACGCGCAGATCAACTCCTTGGCCACCGTGTCGGGATCCCGGGACCCGAGAAACGTGAACCCCGGCGACGTCTTCAGGTCGTTCACGGCCTGGCCGGACCAGACCAGCGGCGCGCGCGTGATCCCGCGCATGACGTCCACGACGAAGACCGTCGGCGCGGTGGCAGGCCCCAGGAGCGGTTGCTTCTCGCCCTGGCGGATCAGCGTGAGGTTGTCCGCGTAGTTGGACGTGAAGGAGGCTCGCCAGTTGATGAAGAGCGGGTAGGAGCCCGCTGCTGCGATCGCATTGTAGAGCGGCAGCGTCTCCCGGGGCGCCTCCCCCGATTCGCGAACCTCGCGCGTGACGACCCGGCTGATGCTGCCGATCTGGGTGTTCAGGCCGCCATGAACGAAGATGAGGAGCCGGTTCACCGTATCCGAGGTCGCGGGGCGCGGCGCAAGGGGGGGCTTCTGGCGGCACTTCCGGTCCGCCGCAGGCTGGGGGGACTCACTGAAGTACTCGCGCAGGCAACCCAAGAGGCTCTCCAGATACGTCGCCTCGTAGTAGCGGTCCTCCAGCTCCGTGTAGTCGCGCACGCTCATGTGCGTGAAGCTCCCGTCCGCCGGCGTGGCCTCGTGGCAGAGCGGCCCCGCGCTCGACGCCCCTTCCGGGCAGTTCAGGTTGCCGGTCGGATCGACCAGCTTGCCGTCGGCGCTGAACATGAGGATGTTCTGGGTCGGCACGCTGGGAATCGTGGCGCAGCCGGCGAGGACGAGCGCGGCGATCATCAGCTTCGGATATGGACTCATTTTCGCCTCCCCCTGGCGCCACTGCGCGGTAGTCGCAGGGCCCGCCGGGCCGGCGCCAACCTACCCCACCAGCCGGGGCCAGCACCCGGCGAAGACCCCGCGCATCCGGCCTCGCCTGCCGCGGCTCGCCCTCAACTCAGGCCCACCGGGCGGCCGGACAATAAGTTGCTTTTGAACCTACTGCGGCAAGGCGTTCCGAACGGAAACAGCACCGAACTGGGGCCTATTATAGATAAGAAAGTCTGGAAGCGCAGGGGACGGAATAACGTGTGGAGCCCGACTCGGCAGGCACCGGTTGCATATGGTACTTTCTCAACCATCCCCAAACAGCATCGACACAGTACCATCCCTTCCGATTCTTGCAATAAATGGCGGGGGATTCTTGGCCACAAATCGCTCAATAGTTGGAAGGGCCCGAACGAATATTTCAGCCATCTCTGCCCCTTGAAGGTCACCTCTCGTCAGCACAAAAGCACGGACCCTTGCCCTCTGAAGAGCAGTCACTTCTGGCCCGCGATATCGGATTCGACTATCCTTCGTAAGCACAACCCATCCTCTGCGTCCGACCTCTCGGAGCCACTTCTCGTCTCGCTCATCGGGTGGAAAGTGGTCATCGTGGATGCGGACATCGGCACCCGCCTGGCGTAGCGCGGCCGCGATTATCTTCCTACCCAACGACCGGTCAATGAAGAAGATAAGGGGTTTAGGCAGCTTGGAGGGAGAGTTCGACTCGGATCGCTTCTTCGATCTCGACCCGTGGGCGGGCATAATCATCCGCTAGGTCATCCACCGATTCTCCGGCCTTGTATCGCTCCGCGATCACCAGGGTGGCAATGCCAGTCCCCACCAAGACCGGACGACCAAAGGAAACATACGGATCAATCACGACCGCCTTCGGTTCGTCGGGTTGCCGCTTCCTTGTGAAGGGGTAAAGCCTCACGGGAACGCCCTTTGCGTCGCGCTCCACTCGCCGCAAGTGAGCTTGAAGCAAGCTCCGCATGGCTAGTTGGCCATCCCGAGAGACGTTGATCAGATGGCCAAACTTCTGGATAAAGAGGTCCAAGCTATCGGTTTCGAAGGTCTGATCCGCCAATGGATGTTTCGAAGGAAATTGGGCCCTGAGATAATTGAGGGCCCTCCTGACCTTCGGCAATGGGATTTCATGCTCCCGGCGGATCGCGTCGAGAACATGGACCTCCACCAGGTTCATAAAGGAGAGCAGGGGGCGATCTTTGTCAGGGAGGGGAATGATTGGTTCGAAGAATCTCCGCCCAGCTTCAGTTGGGTAGTACCGTCCAACAACCCACGACCGAAGCGTCGCCTGCGGCATTCGGAGATAGTGTGCAGCCTCTGTTATGCCATAAGCAGCCAGTTCCCGGGGGTCCTGCTTCATTCTGAATTCAGCGCCTCTCTTAGCCATAGGCAAAACAGAGCATCCTTATTTGGCCAGAAGTAATCCCCGTCCGAAGGGTTCCCTGCCGACCAATCGCCGCCTTTTTATCAGCCTGGGAGCCCCGCGTCAAGCCCCATCGGGTTTACGCCCGGATCGGGAGTGCGATCGGTCTCCGGTACTTACTTAATAATTCAATAGAACGTCCCCGGACCGGTGGTGGAGGGGTCCCGGCGCATCCAGCCTCGCCTGGCGGGGCATGCTCTCAGCTCAGGCCCGCCGGGTTGCCGGAGGACAAGTTGCTTTGCACCTTTTTTCGGGGAGGATTTGCCATCTACGTCACCTGTCGGGAACGCAGACAAGGCTCCGGTTGAGGGTGTCAGGCTGAGTCCGGAAAGAAAAACAGGTCTCGGTTCTGGAGGAAGCTCCCGGTGAAGTACTTGTTCTGCCACCCATCGGTCTCGTCGAGGTCGGTAAACGCCGTCTGGGAGCCCTTGCCCTGCTTGGCGGCCCCGGCGAGCTTGTGGCGCCAGTTGTAGTGGTTGACCACGTCGAGCACGTGCGCGGTGTATGCCTCGGCTATCGCGCGGTTGCCGCGGATGATGCAGAGATTCTCGTCGTTCGAGTACGAGGCCTTGAAGCCGAGGTTGTGGCTGCCGGTGACGACCACGCAGCCGTCGCTGAAGGGATCGACGACCACGATCTTGTCGTGGATCACGGCATGGCCCAGCTTCGCCAGCTCCTTCTCCCAGTACGAGAACTGATCGGGGATGCCGGCGATTCCGGTGATCAGCCTGTTGGGCGCCTTGAGAGCCGAGTCGTTGTAGACACGGGTGGTGAACTGGTTGGCGGTTTTCGCGTCCGAGATGGCGCCGCGCACGAAAAATTCTTGCTCGGCGTCGGCGCGCTGCTGCGCGACGTCGGTGAGCTGCTCCAGAATGCTCGGCGCCCCGGCGCTGAAGAGCAGGAACAGCACGCCATGCTTCGCGTCGCTGATCGCCTGGAATACCTCGGCCATGTCTGGGGGGGCGGGCGGGTTCTTGGCGGGCTTGGTCTTCCGCTCTGTGTTCGGGGAGAACCAGATGCGCGCGGCCCCCTGCTGGGTGCCCAGGCTCAGGTCGGGCGGCGCCTCGGCGTTGTCGCGGCGGAGGTCCGGCCCCTGCTCCGCGTCGTCTGCGAGGAGACGCTGCCAGTAATCGAGATAGCGGGCCGCGATGGCGTCATCCTCGATGAGGAGGATGTTGTTGCTCTGCGCGCAGAGCCCGGTAGCCGTCCAGTTGGTCGAGCCGGTGAGCACCGCCTTCGCCGTGCCGGCCTTGGTGACGTAGACGACGAACTTGTTGTGCCCGATGTAATTGCCTTTGGGCAGCAGGCGATCGTGCAGCGCGTTGCCCAGCACCTCGTGCAGCTCTGTCCGGGTCTCCGCGTTGGTGCCATCGTAGACCTTCTGCTGCTTGCCATCCGCATCCGCTTCGGTGGTGTCGGCATTCGCCAGGATGACCTCGACGCGCCCCTTGTTCTTCTTCAGGGCGTCGATGAGTTCCGGGTCGGTGAGCTCGTAGAGCGCGCAGTAGCACTTTCCCCCGTGGTCCCGGGCGCGCTTCAGGAGACTCGTGAGCGCCTCGATCGCCTCGCCCGCCAGGCTCGCGCGGATCGTGTCGCCCGGTGTGCCGATGTGCTTGCGCAGCGCCGCTGCGCTGGGCGAGCCGGACTTCCCCTTCGGGAGCTTCTTGCTGAGCGCCTGCGTCGAGATGATGCCGCGATTGAACACCACGCGGTGGCGGCCGATGGTGTCGGTCGCCGTGATCGGGTTCGTGCGAATGGCCAGGCCGGGGATGTCCGCGAGTTTCTTCCCGGGGGTCCCCGTCACCGGCACGATCTCGTATGCGATCTCGGTCTCCTCGGGCACGAAGAGATCCTTCCACTGATACGACTGGATCGGCCAGTAGTCCGTGGTCGGCCGCTTGACCGGCGGCGCGTCTCCCTTCTTCGCGGGCGTGAAGCCGACGAAGGCAGGCAGCGCCACGGGCGACTTTCCCGTCTGGAGGCGGCGGATGCTGAAGCCGAGGCAGTGGGGGATCTTCTCTGAGTAGGTCCACCAGAGGTAGACCAGGTCGTTGTTCGCTATCGCCAGCGCCTTCCGGTTCATGGCTCTCTCCTCGGGCAGGGAAGAACTCCCGCTGCGTGTGCCCCGACGTGAACCTTGGCCCCGATGTGAGCTCCTTCGTCTCCGCCCAGCCACACCGGGGTTAGGCCGCCGCCAGGTCCTGAGCCGACTGCGGCGTCCTAGTCTTCCCGGACACTTCCGGCACCTTCAGCCCCAAGTCAGGAGGCCATCTTGGTCCCCGCAATCCCCCGGCCGACGCCGCGGTCTAGGTTGCCCGGCGCATCCCGCCTCGCTTACTCCGGCATGGCCTCAGCATAGGCTCCCCGTCTGGACGGAGGACAGGTTGCTTTTGAACCAAGGTCCCACTTTGCGCTGGAACCCCCCGGGGAGAATGTCTCCGAAAAATGACATGGCCTCTTCAGAAGTCCTGGCAGATAAGGCTTGACACCTGCGCTAAGGTACCCTAGCGTACGCGATGGTACAACGGGTAAGTTCTGCGAGGCATGCGCTACCGGAAATGTATGCAAGCTGGCGAGAAGCCAGCCACGCGGGGGCAGCGACAAGCCGACGGGCGAAGAGATAGCCATGACGCCATTGCCTGAGGCACTTCAGGAAGCCATCGAGAAGGGGGAACTCACGGAGGCCCAACTTCGTGAGCTCATCGCGCTTGAGGCGCAAGCGCTCGGCCTCACCTATGAGGAGGCGGTGAGGAGGGCGAGAGACCGGTGCCTGCCCAAGAACCATATCGCCGCAGACCTGGAACTGCTGGTCCAACTCCTTCCCGCCTAACTAACCTTCCTCGCCATCCATGCCCATCCAGGGGTGGACCCTCCGCGAAGCCGCGCAGAGGTTCTGTGATCACGTCAATTATGTCCTGACCCGGACGGTGACCCAGACACGCCTGGTAGTTTTTGAGGTCCCGCCGCGTATCCAAGTCACGTTCCGCCAGGCTGGGCAACCAATCGAGGCCCGGCTTCAGACCCGCTTCGGCCTGATGAGGTTATACCTCGGCCAGGTATGCGAGTCGGTCACGACACCGGACGGCATGCATGAGCTTCGAACTATCGGCTACCGGTACACCCTGACCCCTGGGGATACAACCGAGCCGCTCCTGCGATGGGAGTACTTGAAGATCCCTCCGGCTGGCGCCTTATGGTGTCGGCACCACCTGCAGGGCCCGGTGGAGCTTCAGATCCACGAGCACTCAGTGTCCCTGAACGACCTCCATCTGCCCAGCGGCTACGTGCCTTTTGAGGAAGTCCTGCGTTTTTGCATCGTGGACCATGGGGTCCCCCCGCTGTCCGAGGATTGGGACGCGGTGCTCCGGGACAGCTACGAGCGCTTCAAGACCGAGTTCACTAGATGATCGAAAAAGGTACCGGACGCCTGATAGCCTCCAAGGGCTTGAATGTGTGGAGGCACGGGGATGATTCTTCGTCTCCCGCGTGGGGGGAGATACCGGGTCAGGAAGGCGGCACTCCCCATGGCGCGGGGCATCGCCACCCGCAGGACGGGGCGGAGCAGATCCCCCACCCGCGGAAACGGCTTCATCATCGTCCTGCCCAGAGGCTCGCCTCCGAAGAATCGAAACCCGGTTCCAAGGAAATCAGGCAGTTACCGATCGAAAGGTGTCCGGTACCTTTTTATCCCCTTCGGGAGCTTCTGGCTGAGCGCCTGCGTCGAGATGATGCCGCGATTGAA
>Ga0156237_1198_pt1 | contig 14588 bp, 15 predicted proteins | sample RifCSPlowO2_12_FD_107884 | JGI IMG/M metagenome (GOLD analysis project Ga0156237, IMG submission 107884) | candidate division NC10 bacterium RIFCSPLOWO2_12_FULL_66_18
GCCTCGGACAAGAATGAGCTGACCGGGATCGCGTCGGACGTTCAGCGAGGGCCGAGCGGCAAGGGATCATGGTGCCCGCGCCACCCCCCGAGAACAAATTCAGGGCGGCCACGCGGCCCAGAAAACAACCGAACCCCGCCCTCCGGCGCGAGGACGGTGATCAGCAGAAGCAGATGGGTCAGTTCCCGGAAGGCGTCAGCCGCGGGAGGACCACCGGCTTTGTAGGCTTCCGTTAGGCTGCGGACTTCCGCAAGGAGGGCATCGCGCTCAGGCAGGGACAAAGAGGGGGTCGCTTTCGAGGAGGAGACTGGCAAACGCGAGGAGATCGGCCACGGCCCCCGGGTTCTCAAGACGGCCCGACCGGTAGGCTTCGACGAGTTGGCGGGCGGACATATTCAGTCGGTGCTTGGCCCCGCGCTCAATCATCTCAACGATCTCGTCCCGGGTGAGTTCGACAATGCCATTCTCTTCCATGCTGGTCCCCTTCCGTTCGAACAGTACATATCACCCGGACCAAGCGGCTTCAAGGGAAATATAAGAACGTTGCGTTAAAAGTGAAAAGTTGCCATCCGCTGATGGGTAGGCCCGCAGGCGGATGCTAGGCGCGAGGAGTCTTGCGGGTTGGCACGCCGCAGGGAGAAGGATAAGTTCCGGGGGGCGTACGTGGACAGGATCTTGCCATGGCGGTAGGTGCCACCCGCACTATCGTCCCTTGCGATACTCCTCGATAAGGCGCTCGACCGCTGGCTCTCTGACGCCGAGTTTGCGCGCCTGCTGGTCGCCATACCGGCGGAGGTCCATCCAGCGTTGCTCCTGGATGTATCGCCGGAGGGCCTCCCGGAAGAGTTCGCTCTTGGTCTTTCCCTCTCTCTTTGCAAAGCGCTCGGCCTCCCGGGCGAGCTCGGGCGGGAGCGAAAGGGAGAGAATCTTGCTGGTTCGCATCGGTCCGTCCACGGTATTACATGAGCTGCCCGCGAATGCCTCGTGCATTCAGCGAGGGCCGCGCTCTGAATCTTCCATTCCCGCTATGCCACCTTAAGTTCCCTTACGGGCACCTGGAGCACCTCCGATGGCGCCTCGTGGGCGTGGGCGGCCCTCTCGAGCTCCCGTACGACTTCGGACTTCAGGTATTGCTCTCCACAGGTCTGGCATACCCCAGCGGGCACATTCCGGATCACGGCCAGCAACTCGTCGCCCCACCGGTAGTCCATGGTGACGCGCTGCTCCACGACCTGCCCACCGCAAAAGTGGCACGGGTGATATGTTCTCTCCATTGCGAAGGGCCTCGTCGATTTCGTGGGTAAAGATCATGTCGGCTTGCCGTTCTCTCTCGGCATGCCGCGAGTACGAGTACCTTCCTTGAGCAATCAGCCGGCGTATGGCCAATGCGTCCATACGTCAGGCTCCCCGGGGAGGAAGAGCTGGTGACCCGGCTGGGAGTCGAACCCAGAACACCCGGCTTAAAAGGCCGGTACTCTGCCAGTTGAGCTACCGGGTCTCCAAGAGCCGTGAGGCGGAAGGGGTGAGGCGGAAGGCGACGGGCGGATTATAACCCAGGGAGGGCACCCCGTCAAAGGAACGCCCCCCATTCATTTCAGGATGGAACGCTTGGGCTCCTCCCTGGTCACGTCCTCCCCGTTGGCGGGCCGGAGAGAAGGAACTCTCTCCATTCGATGGCCCGCACGCCGATGCGGTCCGCGTTGGCAAGGCCCACTTTCTCGCAGACGATCAGCGGCGTGAATTTCGGATGGCGTCGGGTGAACTCCAAGAGTCCCCGTAGCGACGCCGCATCATACCTCCCGGTCTTGACCTCGATGGCCCAGCGGCCCCACGAACCCTCGGTGATCCCGTCCACCTCGTGCGGCTCCTCCCGCCAATAAGACACCTGCTGGCCCGTGTTCCACGCGAACGCCAGGCAGGCGTTCTCCACCCAGGCGCCGAACCGCGCAGGGTCCGCAGAGGGTTCGGGGACCCCGCGCGGGTCGGAGGCCGCCATGAGCGCGTTATTGAGCACGATGATCTTCGGCGGGGATGATCGCATCCGCCGCGGGCTCGCCGCGTATTTGGGGACAGCCGCAATCAAATACGCCTCCTCAAGGAGCCCGAGGTAGTGTGCGATGGTTTCAAGCGCGCCCCTGTCGTGCAATTGCCCCTGGAGCTTTTGCATAGATACGACCTGCGCCGGCGATGAGACGCAGATACCGAACACCTGCCGCAGGAGGGCGGGCCGCCTGACGGAGGCAAGGGCGAGGATGTCGCGACCGATGGCCGGCTCCACGATGGCATCGCGCACATAGGCCGCCCAGCGCGCTCGGTCCCCCCTGAGGCGCCAGGCCCCCGGATATGACCCCCAGCGGACCACGGCGTTGGCCGCGTCTGCGGCGCCGAGGCCGAACACGTTCCCAATTGACGCCGCAGACCAGTGGGTGAGGGTGAGGCGCTCGAAACGGCCGGCCAGGCTCTCGCGCGATCCCTTTCCCACCCGGAGCGCGGAGGAGCCGGTGGCGACGACGTGGACGGGGCTCTTCTTCCTGACGATGCGATCCCATTCACCCTTGAGGTGGGCGGCCCAATCGTGCAGCAGATGCACTTCGTCAATGAGGAACACGGAGGGCCTGCGGCGGGAGGCCTTTTCCGCCACCCGCACCCATGCCCGTTCGCGGGCCCCCGGAAGCGACGCTTCGGGCCCATCGGCCGCGAAGTAGAGCGCCGCGTCGCCCAGCCTCTGTGCGATCTCGAGCAGCAGCGTCGTCTTGCCGACCTGCCGCGGTCCCGTGAGTAGCTGGATCCTCGTTGGGGCGCGCTCGGAGAGTCGCTTCCAGAGCAGGTCGAGGCATTCGCGGTAACCAAGCCGGAATGAGGAATCGAACATGGTCGAATAATTATTCGACTATGACCGAAAAGTCAAGCCTCTCCCCATATTTTGAGACGACCTCGCAGGTGCTCAGGACAGTTCCGGGAGGCGGCCGCGTGGGTTCAACGGGCGGGATCGCCGAACGGGGGTCCGTAGGTCCACTCGTCCGGCATGCCGCCGCGCTCCAGGCCGCGGATGATTACGTGGTGCAGCGTCCCTGGCGCATCGAGACGGGAGTGGCGGGGCATGGGCTCGGGCTCCCCTGCGAGCGTCGCGTCGCTGAGAGGCGAGCAGGGAAAGTCAACTCAGGCAACAACGGACTGATATGATAGCCTGGGATGCGAAACTGCCTACCACACAACAAGCGAGAAGGGTACCATCTCCTGCAGGAGTTCGAAGTGTGTTCGGTCGGTAGTGACGACGGTGGCTCCGATGCTTCGGGCGCTTAACGCGATCAGGAGATCAAAGTGGAGGCGTCGAAGTGACTCTGGGTCAAGCGGATGCTGTTCCGCCAACCGCGCGAGGATTCGCCCCGACCACAACCACATCTGGCGGGTCGGGATGAGGACAATCGGTCGCCTCGCCCACGCGTTGATGACCCGGACCTCAGTCCTGGTGCGGGCGCCCCGGTAAAGCTCGGCGAGGACGACAGCGCTAAACCGGATCACGCCTTCCAGGCGTTGCACGGCATCGGCGAAGCGGTTGGTCCGCAGGTGGTCGATGAGGACAGAGGTATCAAAGACAAAAAATCTAATCGATGTAGCCTTCAAACTTGAGCTTCCCGCCGTATTTGAGCATGACCCGCTTGAAGTGATCCAGGTGGACGACCTCCTCCAGTGCCCGATGCACCGCCTCCGTGCGGCTCTTCGCCCCGAGAGCGCGTTTCGCCCTGTCGGCAAGTCTCAGGTCAAGTCGGATTGTCGTCAGCGTTGTGCGCCGCGTTCCCATGGCTCTCCTCCGGAAGTCCGTATATTCGGGATGCTATTCCCATATATACGTCCTGTCAAGGAGGTTGCAAGTTGCCGGGGGGATAGCGGGCGAGACGGGCTACCTTGAACCTTGAACGTTGAACCTCGAACCCCGCCGGCGGACGGTCAGGCCAGGCCCCAGGCCTGCCACAACGCATTGGGGCGGACGATGATCTCGTCGCGGCGGGGGCCGGTGGAGACGAGGGTGAAGGGGACGCCCACCAGGTCCTCGAGGCGCCGGATGTAGGCCTGGCAGGCGGGCGGCAACTTGGCCTCCTCGAGGATGCCGACCGTGCTCTGGCGCCAGCCGGGGAGGGCCTCGTACACCGGCTGGCATTCCGCCAGGATGTCCGTCTCGTTGGGGAACTCGGTGAGCACCTCGCTCCGGTACCGGTACCCGGTGCACACCAGGATGGGGTCGCGCTCGTCCAGCACGTCCAGCTTCATCAGGGCCAGCACGTCCAGCCCGTTCACGCGGGCGGCGTAGCGGACGCCGACGGCATCGAACCATCCCGTCCGGCGGGGCCGGCCCGTGGTGGCGCCGAACTCCTGCCCGCGGGTGCGGAGGTGCTCCCCGGTGGCGTCGGTGAGCTCCGTGGGAAACGGTCCCTCGCCGACGCGGGTCGTGTAGGCCTTGCAGATTCCCAGGACGCCGTCAATGCGCGTCGGGCTCACGCCCGTGCCCGTGCAGGCCCCGCCGGCCGTGGCGCTGGACGAGGTCACGTAGGGATAGGTCCCCAGGTCCACGTCCAGGAGCGTGCCCTGCGCGCCCTCGAACAGGACCCGTTTTCCCTCGCGGATCAGGCGGTCGAGGATCTGGGCCGAATCTACCAGGAAATCGCGAATTCGCTCGTAGTGCCGGACATGCTCGGCGAAGATCTGGTCGCCATCCAGCGAGGCCAGCGCCTGGTTCTCCGGATACTGGGCCCGTTTCTCCTTGAGGTTGTGCTGGAGGCGCTCCTTGAACAGGCCCGGCTGGTGCAGGTCGCCGATCCGGATCCCGATGCGGGCCATCTTGTCCACGTAGGCCGGGCCGATCCCCCGGCCCGTGGTGCCGATCTTCCTGGCGGCGCGCTCCTCGTGGGCCACGTCCAGCACCTTGTGGTAGGGCAGGACCAGGTGGGCGCGCCGGCTGATGAAGAATTGGTCCTCGAAGCGGACGTGCAGCCGCTCGAGCTGATCCATCTCGTGAATCAATTCGCCGAGGTCGATGACCACGCCGTTGCCCAGGACGCAGACCTTGCCCTTGCGCAGGATGCCGGAGGGGACCAGGTGCAGGACGACCTTCTCCTCGCCGACGACGACCGTGTGGCCGGCGTTGTTCCCGCCCTGGTAGCGGGCGACCACGTCGAACCGCTCGCTGAGGATGTCGACGACCTTCCCCTTGCCCTCGTCGCCCCACTGGGCGCCGACGACGATGACGTTAGCCATGCTGGCTCCCTGCTGGAAAAGCAATACGGAAGGGGCGATGGATGACCGGCTGGACGTGGGGCGCCTCGGTTGGCCCCTTGCCCTCGTCGCCCCACTGGGCCCCAACCACGATTACGTTGGCCATGGGGAGTCTCCCTCTCCGACGGCCTGCACGAAGGCCTCGAAGGGCAGGCTGCGCCGCGTCTCGGTGGCAAGGTCGAGAATCAGGACCGTGTCCGGCGGCTGCTCCGCGGAGCCCAGGATCACGGCCCGCCGGATCGCCGACGCCCGGGCATACTCCAGGGAGCCGGCCAGATCCCGCTTGATGATGTCGCGGGCCACGGCCAGGCCGCGATCGCGCAGGAGACGGGCCAGCCGGTGCGCGGCGCGCTTGTCCGGGCTGAAATCGATGAGGAGGATGTCGGGTCCGGAGACCTGCGGCAAGGCGTCGGTCGCCGCCAGGGCGGCCAGGACCCGATCCAGGTCGAAGCTGAACCCGGTGGCGGGACACGGGTAGTCGAACTGCCCGATGAGGTGGTCGTAGCGACCACCGCTGGCCAACTGGTAACCCAGGCCGCGGGCGAAGGCGCCGAAGACGATGCCGCTGTAATACTCGAAGGCGTGGGTCTCCGCCAGGTCCAGGATCACGTGCTCCGCCAGCCCGTAGTTCTCCAGGATCGCCACGACCTCGGCCAGGTTGGCCAGAGCGACCCGCGAGGCCGGCGGGAAGTGGAGCCGCGCTGCCTGGTCCAGGATCTCCCGCCCGCCGTACAACTGGGGGAGCGCCCGGATGGCGTCCCGGAGGCCGGGGTCGCCCGGGATCTCCCGCAGGAGGAGGTCCAGCTCCAGCGGGTCCTTGCGCCGGATGGCGGAGACGAGGCGCGGGCGCAGGGCCGGCGCCGGCTGGAGAGCGTTCAGGAGGCCCCGCACGACCTCCACCTGGCCCACGTCAATCTGAAAGGCGCGGAGGCCCACCGCCTGGCACCCCTCCACGGCCATGGCGATCATCTCCGCGTCCGCCTCTGGGGGATCCAGGCCGATCAGCTCCACGCCGATCTGATCGAACTCCCGCTGGCGTCCGGCCCGGGGCTCGTGGTATCGAAACACGGTCGCCGCGTAGGCCAGGCGCAAGGGCAATGGCGCGTGCCGCAGCGTGGTGGCCACCAGACGGGCGACCTGGGGCGTGATGTCCACCCGCAGGGCCAGCAGGCGTCCGGTCTGCCGGTCCACGAACTTGAAGACTTGGTCGCCGGCGTCCTCTCCCGTGGGCTGCTCGAAGACCTCCAGGTATTCGAAGGTGGGCGTGATGATCTCCCGAAAGCCCCAGCGATGGAAGACCGACAAGAGCTTCGCCTGGATCGCCCGAAGCTGGGCGGTCTCCTCCGGCGTGAAGACGCGGACCCCTTTGGGGATGGCGGTGCGGGGCATCATGGGCTCACGGCTCGCGGTTGATGGCAGGTCAACCCCGTTTGGGCCTTACACGCGGACGAGCTTGGCGTACACGATGTTCGGCATGCGCCGGATCTCGTCCAGCACCGGCGCCGGGATCGGGTCGTCCACGTTCAGGATGGAGACGGCGCGCCCCCCGCGCTTCTCGCGCCCGAGCTGCATTCCGGCGATGTTCACGCTGTTCTGGCCGAGGAGCGTGCCCATTCGCCCGATGACCCCGGGCACGTCCAGGTTCGAGAAGATCAGGAGGTAGCCGTCCAGGACCGCCTCGAGGCGGAACCCGTCGATGTCCACCACCCGCGGGTCCTGGCGGCTGAAGAGGGTCCCCGCCGTCTCGGTCTTCCCCTTGTCCGTCTGCAGGGTGACGGTGACCAGGCTGGCGAAGTCGGTGGCCTCGGTGGACTTGCTCTCGATCACCCGGATCCCGCGACCCTTGGTGATGGCCATGGCGTTGACCATGTTCACGCTGTCGTGGATGGGGTCCAGGACGCCCATCACCGTGGCCACCGTCAACGGGACGCAGTCCAGCGAGGCGATCTCGCCCTGGTACCCCAGGTGGATCTCCTTCAGGCGTCCCTCGGAGAGCTGGGAGGCCAGTCGCCCCAGCTTCTGCCCCAGCGTCAGGTACGGCTGGAGAGTGCGGAGCACCTCCAGCGGGACCGACGGCGCGTTCACCGCGTTCCGGATGATCCCCTTCTGCAGGTAGTCGATCACCTGCTGGGCGACCTCCAGCGCCACCGCCTCCTGCGCCTCCTCGCTGGCGGCGCCGAGGTGGGGCGTGGAGATGAAGTTGGGGAGAGCGAAGAGGGGGCTGTCGGTGGTGGGCTCCTCGGCGAAGACGTCCAGGGCCGCGCCTGCCACCTTCCCGCTCACCAGGGCGGCGTACAGGTCCGCCTCGTTCACGATGCCGCCGCGGGCGCAGTTGACGATCCGCACCCCGTCCTTCAGCTGGGCGATGGTGGGCGCAGCGATCAGGTTTCGGGTCTCCGGCGTGAGGGGCGTGTGGATCGTGATGAAGTCGGCCTGCGGGTACAGCTCGGGGAGATCCACCAGCTCCACCCCTAACGCCTGAGCCGCCTCGGCGCTGATGAAGGGGTCGTAGGCCAGGACCCGCATGTTGAAGCCCCTGGCCCGCCGCGCCACCTCGCTGCCGATGCGGCCGAGGCCGATGATCCCCAGGATCTTCCCCGACAGCTCCACGCTGAGGAACTTGCCCTTCTCCCACTTCCCGCTCTTCATCGAGGCGGTGGCCTGGGGGATGTGCTTGGCCAGGCTCATCAGCATGGACAGGGTGTGCTCCGCGGCGCTGATGGTGTTGCCCCCCGGGGTGTTCATCACCACCACGCCGCGGGCCGTGGCCGCCTCGACGTCCACGTTGTCCACGCCGACCCCGGCCCGGCCGACAACCTTGAGCCGCGGGGCCGCCGCCAAGAGGTCGGCGGTGACCCGGCTGGCGCTGCGCACGATGAGGGCGTCCGCGTCGCGGCACAGGTCCTTCAACGCCTCAGGGGAGAGCTTGTTCTGCGCCACCACCTCGAAGCCGGCCGTCTGCCGGATCAGATCCACGCCCTTCTGGGCCAGGTTGTCCGTCACCAGGACGCGGATCCGGGAGACGGGCAGGTCAGCTTGACTGGTCATGCGATTCCCCCCGCGGGTCGGGCAGCGCGGGCCTGCCCGCGACTGCCATCTATTTCTGGAGGATCTGCTGGGCGGCGCGGACGCCTTCGCCGAGCTTCACCGGGTAGCCCAGGTCGGCCAGGGTGAGCTCCAGGGCTCCCAGCGCGGTCAGGACGTCGAAGCCGTCCACGTACCCCATGTGGGCGATGCGGATGATCTTCCCCTTCATGCTGCCCTGGCCCCCGGCGATGGTGATCCCCCGCTTCCGGAAGCCCTTGACGATGGCCCCGCCGTCAATGCCGGCCGGCGCCTTGACCGCCGTGCAGGCCGCGCCGGGGTGCTCCGCGAACAGCGTGAGCCCCAGGGCCTGGACGCCGGCGCGCGTGGCACGCGCCAGGCGGTCGTGCCGGGCGAAGACGTTGGGGAGGCCCTCGGCCAGGATGAGGCGCAGGGACTCCTGCAGGCCCACGACCAGGGAAACGGCGGGGGTGTAGGCGCTCTGGTTCTTCTCGATGGCCTTCCGCTCCGCGGCGAAATTGAAGTAGTACTTGGGCAGGCGGGCGCCGGGGACGGCCGCCCAGGCCCTGTCCGAGAGGGCCGCGAAGGCCAGCCCGGGCGGCAGCATCAGGGCCTTCTGCGAACCGGCGACCAGGATGTCCACGCCCCAGGCGTCCATGGGCAGGTCCATCACGCCCAGGCTGGTGATGGCGTCCACCACCAGGAGGGCGGGCGTCTCCCGGACGATGGCCGCGAGGGCCTGGATGTCATGCACCGCGCCGGTAGAGGTCTCGCTATGGGTGGCGAAGACGGCCTGGATGCCCGGCTGGCTCTGGAGGGCCGCGGAGACGGCGGCCGGATCCACGCTCTTCCCGTAGGGGACGTCCACGGGCAGGACGCGAACGCCGTAGGCCTCACAGATCTCGGCCCAGCGCTCCCCGAACTTGCCCCCGCGGACCACCACGACCGGGTCGCCGGGCGAGAGGGTATTCACCACGGCCCCCTCCATGGCCCCGGTGCCAGATGCGGCGAACATCAGGACCTCGTTCTGGCACTGGAACAACTGCCGCAGGTCCCGGCGCACCTCGGCGAAGAGGGCCTCGTACTCCGGTGCTCGATGGTGGATGATGGGCTGGGCCATGGCCTGCAGGACCTCGGGCGGGATCGGGGTGGGGCCCGGCGCGAGCAGATAGCGCTTCATGACATCGAATCCCCCTCATGAGTGTGCGATGAGAAGAGCGCGGATCGTGGGGTGCGACCGACGGAATACCCGACCGCGAGGCGAGCCGGGATGATCTTCTTGCATGGGGATTCACAATCCGTGCGGACTATACCCAAGCGTCGCGAGACGTGTCAAGGCGATTCCCCCTCCGGTTGGCTCTTTGCACGTGATTCCGGCGCTTGAGACACGGCACCCCCTGTGCTAGGGTGCGGCGATCGGGCGGTCCGGCAATCAGGCAGTCCGGCGATCTGGCAATCAGGAAAGCCGGTCGTTCCAGATTGCCAAGTTGCCTCGTTGCCAAGGAGGAAGGGTGCTCGAGGATTCCCGGTGGCGCGGGTACGCGATGGTGGTCTGCGCGGCCATCTGCTGGGGCGTCATGGCCACGGTGGCCAAGCTCTTGTTCCGCGACCGCGGGGTGGACCCCTTGATCCTGGTGGTGATCCGGGCGGATCTGGCGACTCTCACGCTGTTCGCTGCCCTGGCCCTGATGTCTCCTGCCCGGCTTCGAATCGGGCGGCGGGACGTCTGGGCCGCGGCCGTGGTGGGGGTGGTCGGGCTCGCCCTGAACAACTTTTTCTACTTCCAGTCCCTGCACCTGACCAGTGTGGCCACGGCCCTCCTGCTCCAGTACCAGGCGCCCATTTTGGTCGCCCTGTACACGGTCCTGATCCAGCACCAGCGGCTTCGCGGGCGGGTCATCCTGGCCATGGGGCTGGCGCTCGTGGGTTGCGCCCTGGTGGTGCGGGTGTACGACCCCGCGGTGTTCCGGCCGAACCTGATGGGGGTGGCGGCGGGTCTCGGGGGGGCGTGCGGCTTCGCGTTTTATATCCTGGCCAGCAGGGTGGCCCTCCGGACGCTGGACCCCTGGACGCTCCTGACGTACGCCTATCTCTCTGCCGGAGTGGCCTGGTCGGTCGTGATACCTCCGTGGCGGATTCTCGCCCACGGCTTCGACCTCGGGATGTGGGGAGCGTTCCTGGCGGTCGCCACCGTCGGCACCGTGGTGCCCTTCGGCTTGTTCATCAGCGGCCTGCGCTTCCTCCCGCCGACGCAGGCCAGCATCGTCAGCATGCTGGAGCCCGTGGTCGCCGCCGGCGTCGCCTACTTCCTCCTGGGGGAGACCCTGATCCCCCTCCAGATTCTGGGCGGCGCCCTGGTCCTGGCGGGAGTGGTGGTGGTGCAGACGGCGTGAGCGGGCTGCGGCCCGCTGGGGCCAGGGGGTGGGGGTCAGGGGTCGGGGACCAGAGACCAGCGTTTGGGACCAACCCCCGATCCCCGGCCCCCGCACCGGCGGTGCTTGTGTTGACAGGCGTTTGATTCCCTGGTACGTTCACACCTCCAGAGCTCTTCTGCGACGACGCGAATGACGCCCCGGGCCGGGGCGTTTTTTCTTGAAGCAGGGATCAGGAACCGGGGGTCTGGGGCCGGTTTCTGCACCAGCCCCTGGCCCCCGACCCCTGCTGCAAAGGGCAGATCCCGAGATGGACTACAAGACCACGCTGAATCTTCCCAAGACCGACTTCCCCATGCGGGCCAACCTCCCGGAGCGCGAGCCGCAGATCCTCCGCCAGTGGGAGGCCGAGGGCCTGTACCAGCGTCTCCGCGAAGCGCGGGCCGACCGGGAAATGTGGATCCTGCACGACGGCCCGCCGTACGCCAACGGCCACATCCACATGGGCCACGCCCTGAACAAGATCCTCAAGGACATGGTGGTGAAGTCCCGGTCCATGTCGGGCTTCAATGCCGTCTACGTGCCGGGCTGGGATTGTCACGGCCTGCCCATCGAGCATCAGGTGGACAAGGAGCTGGGGCCGAAGGCGGCCGAGATCCCCGTCCCCGAGAAGCGCCGCATGTGCCGCGCCTACGCCCAGAAGTTCATTGACATCCAGCGGGAGGAGTTCAAGCGCCTCGGCGTCCTGGGGGACTGGGACCATCCCTACCTCACCATGGAGTACCGCTACGAGGCCAACATCCTCCGCGAGCTGGGGAAATTTTTTGCGACGGGGGGCGTGTACCGCGGCCTGAAGCCGGTCCACTGGTGCGCCTCGTGTCTCACGGCGCTGGCCGAGGCGGAGGTGGAGTACGCCGACCACACCTCCCCCTCCATCTACGTGGCGTTTCCCCTGACGTCCGACCCGGCGGCCCTGGACCCCGCCCTGGCCGGGGCCCGGCTCTCGGTGGTGATCTGGACCACCACCCCCTGGACGCTGCCGGCGAACCTGGCCATCGTGGTGCATCCCGCCGAGGAATACGTGGTCTTCCGGTCGAACGGGCGGCACTTCATCACGGCCGGGAAGCTCATGGACGAGACCGCGCGGAAGTGCAACCTGGCGGACCCGGAGGTAGTATTCCGCGGGCCGGGGGCCCGGCTGGAGGGCCTGGTGGCCCGCCACCCGTGGCTGGACCAGCCCTCGCCCCTCTTCACCGCCGACTACGTGACCATGGACCAAGGGACCGGGTGCGTCCATACGGCCCCCGGCCACGGGGCCGACGACTACGACACCGGGATCAAGCATACTCTTCCGATCTACAACCCGGTGGACGACATGGGCCGCTTCGTGCCCGAGGTGGCCCACTTCGCCGGGATGAGCGTCTGGGACGCCAATGCCGCCATCATCGCCCACCTGCGGAAGGAGGGCCGGCTGCTCCACGCCGAGGATTTCCAGCATTCGTACCCCCACTGTTGGCGATGCAAGAACCCCATCCTCTTCCGGGCCACGAACCAGTGGTTCATCTCCATGGAGGTGGGTGGCCTGTGCCGGCGGAGCCTGGAGGGCATCCGGCAGGTGCAGTGGATCCCGCCGTGGGGGGAGGAGCGGATCTCCAACATGATCGCCAACCGGCCGGACTGGTGCATCTCCCGCCAGCGGGCCTGGGGCACCCCCATCGCCGTGTTCAACTGCGCCGGATGCGGGTCGCTTCTGGCGGAGGAGCGGCTGATCGAGTACGTGGCCTCCCTGATGGACCGGGAGGGGGCGGATGTCTGGTTCGCCCGGCCCGCCAAGGAGCTCGTGCCCCCCGGCACCCGCTGTGGGAAGTGCGGTGCTGAGGAATTCACCAAGCAGACCGACATCCTGGACGTCTGGTTCGAATCGGGGGTCAGCCAGGCGGCCGTGCTGCGGGTCCGGCCGGACCAGCACTGGCCGGCCGAGATGTACCTGGAGGGGAGCGACCAGCATCGGGGCTGGTTCCACTCCTCGCTGCTGGCGGCCGTCGGCGCCCAGGGCGGCGCGCCCTACCGGGCGGTCCTCACCCACGGGTTCGTGGTGGACGGCGAGGGCCGCAAGATGTCCAAGTCCCTGGGGAACGTCATCGCCCCGCAGGAGGTGATCGAGAAGTACGGCGCGGAGGTGCTGCGCCTCTGGGTGGCGGCCGAGGATTACCGCGATGACATCCGCCTGTCGGAGGAGATCCTCACGCGGCTGGCCGAGGGATACCGGCGCATCCGGAACACCTGCCGGTACCTGCTGGGGAACCTCTCCGACTTCGATCCCGCCCGGCATGCGGTGGCGGTCCAGGCGCTTCTGCCCATCGACCGCTTCATCCTGCATCGCCTGCAGCTCCTCACCGAGCGCATGCGGGCGGCCTACCAGGACTACGAGTTCCACATCCTGTATCACAGCCTGCACAACTTCTGCGCCGTGGACCTCAGCGCCTTCTACCTGGACGTCCTGAAGGACCGCGTCTACACCTCGGGCCGCGCATCCCATCTCCGCCGGTCGGCCCAGACGGCGATGTCCGAGATCCTGGTCAGCCTGGTGAAGCTCATGGCCCCCGTCCTGTCCTTCACCGCGGACGAGATCTGGCGAACCCTCGCCATGCCGGACAAGCCGTCCAGCGTCCATCTCGCCGAGTTCCCCGAGGTCCGGGCCGACCTGCTGGACGATCGGCTGGCAGAGGAGTGGGAGCGGCTGCTGACGTTCCGGGACGAGGTCCTGCGAGCCCTGGAGATCGCGCGCAAGGACCGGCGGATCGGCAGCGCCCAAGAGGCCGCGGTGGAGGTGCTGGCGGCGGGCGAGGCGTTCGAGTTCCTGACGGCTCACCGTGAGGCGCTGGAGACGATCTGCATCGTCTCCCGCCTGACGGTCACGCGCGCAGAGGGCCGACCGGCGGATCAGGGCCTGGCGGTCCGGGTGGACCGCGCCCCGGGCGTCAAGTGCCAGCGCTGCTGGAACTTCCGGGAGAGTGTGGGCGCCTCGGCGGCGCACCCGGGGTTGTGCGACCGCTGCGTGTCTGTTCTGCAAGAAGCGTAGGTGACGAGGAGACCCCCGGACATGCGCATGCTCTTCTACTACGTCGCGCTGACCGTCATCCTGCTGGACCAGGCCACCAAGCTTGTCATCGTCCGGGCCCTCCGGGTGGGACAGGGCATCCCGGTCATCCCCGGCTACTTTGACATCGTCTTCGTCCTGAACCCGGGTGCCGCCTTCGGATTCCTGGCCACGCTCTCCGAGGGAGTGCGCAACCCCTTCTTCATCCTCATCACCGTGGCCGCGGCGATCCTGATCGTGTTCTACCACACGCGGTTCCTGCATGCGGACCGGTTGGCCACCGTCGCCCTGGGACTGATCCTGGGGGGCGCCATCGGTAACCTGATCGATCGCCTGCGCTACGGGATGGTCGTGGACTTCCTGGATTTCCACGTGTCTCGATATCACTGGCCTGCCTTCAACGTGGCGGACTCCGCCATCTCCATCGGCGTGGGCTTGATGCTCCTGGACATGGTCCTGGACTGGCGTCGCGAGAACCGCAAGGCTGCGGCAGATGGAACCGCAGATGAACGCAGATAAACGCAGATAAAATCCCCTTCATCGGAAAAAGAAGCACACACGGCCAACAATCATCCAGGCGTTGGCGGCCGGCTCTCGGTTCTCCATATCGCCCCCTTCTGGAAAGAAGCATCTGCGTTCATTTGCGTTCATCTGCGGTTGCAATCTGTCATGGATCTCCGGGAATTCATCGTCAGCCAGACAGACGCGGGACAGCGCCTGGACGTGTTCCTGGCGGGGGTGAGCGGCCTGTCCCGCGCCCGGATCCAGGGCCTCATCGCCGGCGGACATGTCCTGGTGGG
>Ga0156237_1196_pt2 | contig 14427 bp, 16 predicted proteins | sample RifCSPlowO2_12_FD_107884 | JGI IMG/M metagenome (GOLD analysis project Ga0156237, IMG submission 107884) | candidate division NC10 bacterium RIFCSPLOWO2_12_FULL_66_18
CCCGCTCCGGTGCTCGGATAGCCGGGGCCGAGGGTTGGTCTGTCCCGCCTGGCATTCCCCTCCCTCAGGACCCGGATGATTCCGCTTGACCCGCCAGTCCGCTGGCAGGAGCGTGCCCGTCAACCTCGGGTTCCGCCTGGGTCCTGCCTGCCTGTGCCGGCACGGCAGACAGGTGCCCGGTTCGGCTGTCCCGGCGGTCCCGCGCTGACGTGGGCTGGTCGCTCCCGGCCGCGGCCCGTTTCCAACTTCCGGTTTCTCTCGTCCGATCTGATCCCATCCGGGGTGTCTTGTATTCTTGCCAGTCGGCATGTATAGTAGCCACATGCGACCCCTGACCGGCACCTTGCGCCGCCCCCTGGATGCGGTGTTCGCCGCCCCGAGCCATCTGGCCCTGCTGCGCGTGCTATTCGACGCCCCTCGGGGTGCCAGCGGGCGCGAGTTGGCCCGCCTGGCCGGGCTCAGCCACCAGGCCGCCAACACCGCGCTGGCCCGCCTCGAAGGATTGGGGTTGGTGCGGCGGGCGGGCCGAGGACGGACCTTCCTCTACACCCTCAATCTTGAGCACGCGCTTCTGACCCGTCTACTCCGGCCGCTTTTGGACGGCGAGCGGGCCGTGTTCCGCGCCGTCCTCCAGACCGTCGAAGTGGCAGTGGCGCCGCACTGCTTGAGCGCCACGCTGTTCGGAAGCGTTGCCCGGGGGATCGAGAATCCGGCCAGCGACCTCGACCTGCTGGTGGTGCTGGGGCATGCCCGAGAGCGTCGCCAAATGGCCCGTGCTCTCTCCGATCTCGCATCCGACTTGTCGCGCGCTTGGGGGATACGCCTCAATCCCATCACCTTCACCCAGGCCCAGGTCCGCCGGCACCTCCGAGAGAAGCACCCCTTGTTCATGGCAGCCATCCGTGACGGGATCCCCCTTGCAGGCCGCCCCCTGAAGGAAGTCGGCCGTGGTGCGTAGGGGAACCCGCAAGCGCGTTGACCGTTCGGATTGGACCGGGTTTCTCGCCGCCGCCGAGGAGAACTACGCCAGCGCGTGCACCATCCTGGCAGAGAGGAAGTACCGGGCCGCAGGCATCCTGCTGGTACACGCGGCCATTGCTCTCACGGACGCACTCACGGTGCGGGGGGGTAGCGTGAAGAGCACTGGAGAGCATCATCGGGAGGCAGTTGATCTTGTCTGCGAGCTGTTGCCCACCGCCGCGGGCCTCGGCCCTGCCCTGCGCCACTTCGAGGCAATCATCCACGAGAAGAACCGGGTGTCTTACACCGGGGATGCCTTCACATCCAATGACATCGCCCGTATGCGGACCCACTACGAGCGATTCGCCCTTTGGGTCAAGCAACAACTCCGCACCTGACACGTTTCCAATCAACGCCAGGGGGCGTCACCCAGTTCTTTGCCGCTCGGCTCCAGGCGGAGGGACCCGAAGGCCACGCTCCCGATCCGGCTGGGATCCTGGAGCGGGCTCAGCACCCGGAGCGTCTCCTGTTCCGGGTCGAAATCCTGAAGGATGCCGAGCGCGAGGAATACGCCGTCGCCATCGTGAAGTCCCAGCAGTGCCCCCCGCAGTTCCTCGACGTCAATGACCAGGACATCCGAAACCTGGAGAGCATTCCGGACCTGATACAGGGTCGCCCGGCTGAAGGCGCCGCGAACGAATACCAGTCCCTCCTCCCCTAAACCACACAGTTCGCAGCTTACGCAAATTACCGGGGGAAGATTTGCCCCAGGAAATCTGCGCAATCTGCGTAATCTGCGGTTAAATTGGTTGTGGTTCCTACCTCGGTTTCTGCGGTGGCTTCAGTTCTCACCGCTGGCAGGTCGGGCAAAAGTGGGTGCCGCGCTGGCCCAGGACGATCCTGCGCACTGGCGTCCCACACGACAGGCACGGCTTCCCATGGCGGTGGTACACGCGGTGGAGGGCCGCGAAGCGGCCGGGCTGCCCGCAGGGGTCCCGGTAGTTGGCGATGGAACTGCCGCGGTGTCGGATGCCGGACCGGAGCACCTGGCGGATGGCCCGCTGCAGGGATCGGATCTCCTCCAGGCGAAGGGAATTCGCCCGTCTCGTGGGCCGGATGCCTGCCCGGAAAAGAGCCTCGTCCGCATAGATATTCCCGATCCCCGCGATCTTCGCCTGCTCGAGTAGGACTGCCTTGATCCTGGTAGAGCCTCGGCAAATCTTCCGCAGCGCCTCCGGCGTGAACGCGGGGTCCAGCGGCTCGACGCCGAGCCTGAGAGTCTGTTCCACTCTTTCCGTGGGCAGGATGAACATCTCACCGAACTTTCGGATATCCCGATACGACAGGATCCCGCCCCCAGCAAAGACCAATTGGGCATGGGTGTGCTGGTCGGGGCGAAACCCGTCCCCACTCTCCCACCACAGGAACTGTCCCGTCATTCCCAGCCGAACGATGAGGCTGTCTCGTCCAAGATCAAACACGAAGAACTTCCCGCGTCGGCGGAGGGCCTTTACCCTTCGACCGACCAGAGCAGCTTCCACCTCGTGCGGCGAACCGAGGCGGCGGGTCAGGCGTGATTCGGCGACCTTGGCACTCCGGATCCGGCGCCCCACCACTCGGTGCACCAGATCCCGACGGATGACCTCAACCTCGGGAAGTTCAGGCATGACTCACACGGCAAAAAGCGTTCGAGGGTTCGGTTGTTCGGGGGTTCGGGTGTTCAAGAACCCCTGAGGTTCATAGATCGGCGGGGTCAACAAACACCGGTCGGCTGCCGAGGGAGGGGCCACGCGCCCCGCCCAATTCCAGGCCGAACATCTTGAAGCCGAGCCGGATGGGCCGAAATTCGTCCAGCCCCGTGTACGCGGGATCCGCGAGGTCGTGCGGCACTGCCTGGACACGGGTTGCCCCTGGTCCCGATTCTCGCCGAAGAAGCGCCGCGGCCAGCCGCACTGCTTCGGCCCCACCTGCCGCTCCGCGAAATCCCAGCGGCATAGCGAAGCCACATTCCCTTCCATAGCGCCATGGCACCGACGCCGATGAGGCCCGAGTCTCCCTCAGCGACGTAGGCCCGCCAGGTCGAATAGGGCCGGGAGCGCGCGAAGAAGTCCGGCGAGCGGTCGAAGGCCACCGGCGTGGCGGCCGCCACCACGCACTCCCGATCCAGCGCGACAGGGAATCACGAATATTCAGGCAGCTCTGTTAAGACCCAGGATGAGACCCCACGGTTAACCACAGATTTCGCAGATTACGCAGATTATGGGGGATGATTTGTCTCGTGAAATCTGCGCAATCTGCGTAATCTGTGGTTTCTCGTCAGGTTTTGTGAGTGCCCCCGGATGAACTGCTCACGATTGCCGACCCGCAGGCTCGGCGTGCACGCTGATCCGATCGACGCCCGGGATATGTCTCCGAGCCTGTCGCTCAAGCTCCAGACCCAGCTCGTCGGTCTCCGCCACCGAGAGGCTGCCGTCCATGGCGCAGTGGCAGGCGATCCAGGTTCGTCCCCCCACCTGCCGGACAGAGATGTGGCTGCAGTCGTGGATCCCGGGAATCGAGAGGGCCAGGCGCCGCAGGCGCGCGGCCACGCTACCGGCTTTCCCGTCCGCCCGGATGCTGCCCTCGCCCGGCGCCCGCATGGGATCCACGTGGATGTGGATCGGTCCCACGCTCGGGGTCTCCCGGCGCAGGTCGGCCTCGATCTTCTCCGTGAGGGCGTGTGCTTCCGTGAGAGTCACTTCCCCGGGCACCTCCAGGTGGAGGTCCACTCCTGGCTTCCCGCCGGCGTCATGGATGAAGATGTCGTGCGCGCCGGCGGCGTGGCGGGATACGATGAGCCGGATGGCGTCCCCCAGGCTTTCGTCCGCGGTCCGCAACGGCTCCGCGTGGATGACGATGCTGGCTTCCGGAGCGACGTTCTGGATGCGTTCCTCCACCTGATCCACGACCGCGTGCGCGCCCTCGAAGGAGACGCCGCGCCCGATGGACACGGCCGCATCCACGAAGAGGCGGGGGCCCACCGTCCGCGCCCGCAATGTCACGGGTCCCTGGATGTCCGGCACGCTCCTGACGGCGGCGCGGAGCCGCTCCATGAGGTCCAGCGGGGCACGGTCCAGCAGGGCGTCCACGGCGCGCTTTCCCAGTCGACCGCCCACCACCACGACGATGGCCGCGACCAGGATGGCCGCCAGCGCGTCCGCCAGGGACAACCAGGTGACCCCCCACTGCCGTCCCGCCCAGACCCCCGCCAGCCCGACCAGCACCGTGAGCGACCCCCAGACATCGGTCTGGAAGTGAAGGGCATCCGCTTCTAGGGCCTGGCTGCCGGAGGCCACCGCCACTTTGGCCAGGGCCCGCGAGCGGGAGACGTCCACGATGATGGACCCGATCATCACCGCGAAAGCGATCCAAGTCGGCCCGATCTCCACGTGCTTCCAGAGCAGGCGCTCCAGCGCCTCGGAGATGATCCAGAGGCAGGTCAGGAGCAGGAGGCCAGTCTCGACGAGGGCGGAGAGATTCTCGACTTTCCCGTGGCCGTAATGGTGGTCCTGGTCGGCCGGACGGTCGGCCACCCGGACGGCGAAGAAGGTGATGAGGGCCGCCACGAGGTCCAGGCCGGAATGGGCGGCCTCGGACAGGATGCCCAGGCTCCCCGTCTGCCAGCCCACGATGCCCTTGGTGACGGTGAGACCCACGGCCGCGATCACCGAGGTGAGGGCCACCCGGAGCTTGCGCCGGGTGGCATCGAGGCCCGTCGGCAGGGGGGCGTTTGTCACGCTGGCCATGGGGGACCCTACCCAGAGGAGCCGGGGTGTGCGAACAGCTCCGGCCGGAAGGTCCGGACCCGGATGAGGACCTGCTCCCACTCCACCGCCGACGGAAATGCGAGGGCGAAGGCCACCGCCGACAGTCCGGCCAGGATGTAGAAGTCCAGCAGGTATCCCCCCACGAAATAGAGCGCCAGGCCCAGGATGACCGGAATCTCGCCCACGGCGAAGACCAGCACCTGGTTCGAGGAGAGGGTGGAGAGGAGTTCGGGCAGGTTCTGGCCCCGCGCCCGCCGGATCACCGCCTCGGGGTCGAACAGGCGCCGGCGCAGCACGAGGACCACCACGCAGGCGACGAGCCCGAGGGCGTACAGGGGATAGCGGAGCCAGTCCACGGCGGCGAAGGCGTCGCGCCCCCGCGGGATCTGGCCGACCTTCCGGATCACCTGTACCACGATCCAGTAGACCAGGATCGAACCGACCATGGCCCCGTACACCACCCGCAGGGGACCCAGGACGGCCCGCAGGCGATGGCGGATCGCGTCATCCAGCGTCGAGGATTGGGTCACGGGGCCCTCCGTCGGCCAGGACCGCGGCCAGCGGCACCGCGGCCAGATCATCCACCACCAGATCCGCCCCGACCAGGCTGTCCCGCGGACACGAATGGGTCACGGCCACACAGGCCATGCCGGCCGCCTTGGCCGCCTGGACGCCTCCGGGGGTATCCTCGATCACGACGCACCGGTGAGGCGCGAGCCCCAGTGCGTGGGCCGCCAGGAGAAAGGGCTCTGGATCGGGCTTGCCCTTCCGGCAATCCTCCCGCGTCACGATCGTGCCGAAGCGCTCGCGGATGCCCAGGGATCGAAGGATCCGCTCCACCTCGGGCCGCAGGGATCCGGTGGCGAGCCCCACTCGCCAGCCATCGGTTTGGGAAAGCAGCACCAGGCCGTCCTGGAAGACGGGGACGCCGGTATCCACCAGCTCCCGGTAGCGGCGCTCCTTGGCCACCAGCGCCGCTTCCAGCGCCTCCCCCGCCGGCAGCAACCGCTCCAGCACCTCCCGGTCCGAGTACACGATGTAGTGCGCGTAATACTCCTGCTCCGTCAGCGTCCGTCCGTACGCCGGCAGGATCTCCTGGAAGGCCCGGAGATGAAGCGGCTCGCTGTTGATAAGCACCCCGTCGAAATCGAAGATCACCCCGCGATCGTTGGTCACACGCTCAGCCCTCAGCCATCAGCGTCAGCCATCAAAGATCCGACAGCGATATCCGGGTCCCCGCTGGGTGGGGACAGGGAAATCCGATCGCTTTCGCTGTCCCTGTCGTCATATCGCCTCGCGGCTCTCGGCTCGCGGCTCTCTTTCCTACCGCTTCGGCAACTCGATCCCGTACGCCTTCAGCTTGCGGTGCAGGTTGCTCCGCTCGATCCCCAGCCGCTCGGCCGTGCGGGTGATGTTCCAGTTGGCTTCGCCCAGGCGGCGCAGGATGCATTGCCGCTCGAAGCGCTCCCGGGCCTCGCGAAGCGTTCCGTCCCAATCTCCCTCCGCCTCGGTCGGCGCCTCGGGCATCGCGCCCGGGCGAGCGCGCAGCGACGGCGCCACATCGAAGTGGCTGATGGTGTCCTGCGGCACCATGATTACCATCCGTTCAATGACGTTGCGGAGCTCGCGAACGTTTCCCGGCCAGGGATGCTGAAGGAGAAGCTGCATGGCCTCAGGACTCAGGCTCTTCTCCCGTCTGCCGTATTCCTCCGAGAAGAGGCGCAGAAAATGATTGGCCAGGATCGGGATGTCCTCCCTCCGCTCTCGCAGGGGCGGGACCTCGAAGGGGATGACGTTCAGCCGGTAGAACAGATCCTCGCGGAAGGTGCCTTTCTGGATCTCCTCCTCCAGGTTCTTGTTGGAGGCGGCGATCACCCGGACATCCACGGTGAGGGTCTCGGTGCCTCCCACCCGCTCGAAGGTCTGCTCCTGCAGCACGCGGAGGACCTTGGCCTGGGTCTTCAGGCTCATGTCCCCGACCTCATCCAGGAAGATGGTGCCCCCGTCCGCCAGTTCGAACTTCCCGCGCCGCTTGGTGGTCGCCCCGGTGAAGGCGCCCTTCTCGTGCCCGAACAGCTCGCTCTCGATCAGCTCGTCCGGGATGGCGGCACAGTTGACCTCGACAAAGGGCTTGTCCCGGCGCAGGCTCTGCCGATGGATGGCCCGGGCGATCAACTCCTTCCCGGTGCCGCTCTCCCCCCGGATCAGGACCCGGCCGTGGCTGGGGGCCGCCGACTGGATCTGGGCGCGCAGGGCCTGGATAGCCGGGCTCTCTCCCACGAATTCGTAGCGCTGTTCCAGCGTCTGGCGGAGCGCCCGGTTCTCCAACTCCAGGCGCTGCCGGTCCAGGGCGTTGCGCACAGACAGGACCGTCTTCTCCAGGCTGAGCGGCTTCTCGATGAAATCGTAGGCCCCCAGCTTGGTTGCCTTGACGGCAGCCTCCACTGTGCTGTGGCCGGAGATCATGATGACCGGCAACTCAGGGTGGAGCCGTTTCACATCCTCCAGGGTCTGGAGCCCGTCCATCCCCGGAAGCCAGACATCCAGGATCACCAGGTCGGGAACCGCCTGCGCGACCTGCTTCAGGAGCTCCTCCCCCGTCGCGATCCCGCGGACGCGATACCCCTCATCCTTGAGGATCCCCTCCAGGGAGCTCCGGATGTTCTTCTCGTCGTCAACGACCAGGATCTCTTCGTGGCTCATGCGATCTCACACACGCCGCGGCGCGGCGATCAAAAGCGTTCGGTAGTTCGGGTGTTCGGGGCACCCACGCCACGGCGGTGGATATCCACCGCGGTGCCGTGGGTCCCGGCTGTTCGGTAGCTCCAGAACGATCGAACTGCCGAATCCGCCGAAGGCGGAAACCGCCGAACGTTTTCGCCATGTTTAGGCGTTGACCGGGGCCAGCGCCGGCAGCTCGATGACCAGCCGGGTGCCCTTCGGCTGGTTCTCCTCGACCCGGATCTGGCCGCCGTGCTCCAGGACGATCCGGTCCACGATGGCCAGGCCTAGACCTCCCGTCGGGCGCTTCGTCGAGTAGTACGGGAGGAAGAGGCGGTCCCGATCCTCCGGCGGGAAGCCCTGGCCCGTGTCGGCGACCTCCAGCACGACCCGCCCCACGACCGCGAAATATTGCGTCCGGATCACGATCTCGCCCTCCTCCGGGATGGCCGCCAGAGCATTATCCACCAGGTTGATGAGGGCCCGCTTCATGTGATCCGGGTCCAGGTTGACGGGCGGGACCGAGGTATCCAGCTCGGTCCGCAGCCGGATCCCGGCCCGGACGCCCGCGTAGAGCTGCGCCACCTGCCGCACCACCGCGTGAAGATCGCCGGGGCGAGGATGGGCGCTGGGCATGCGCGCGTAGCGCGAGAACTCGTCCACCAGGTTCTTCAGCCCCTCCACCTCCTGGATGATGGTCCGGGTGCACTCGTCGAACACCCGCGCCACGTCGGGGGCCCCCTCGGCGAATTTCTTCCGCAGGCGCTGGGTTGAGAGCTTGATGGGGGTGAGGGGGTTCATGATCTCGTGGGCGATGCGCTTCGCGATCTCGCGCCAGGCCATGGCCTGCTGGGCCCGGATCAGCTCCGACACGTCGTCCAGGACCACCACCAGCCCCTGCGTCTCCCCCTCCGGGCTGCGGAGGCCGCTCACGGTGACCACCAGGGTGGCCGGCCGCCCGTTCAACGTCAGGCTGACCTGCTCGTCCGTGGTCTCCTGGCCGTCCTCCACCAGGCGGGCCACCAGTTCGCGCAGTGGCGCCAGCGCCTCACCGGAGAAGACCTCGGAGTAGGGGCGATGGAGCAGCTCGTCGGCCCGCCGGCCCAGCATGCGGGTGGCCGCCCGGTTCACGGTGTTCAGCCGGCCCTCGGCATCCAGGGACAAGACGCCCGCGGCGATCGTCTCCAGCACCGTCTCCATGTAGCCTCGACGACGATCCAGCTCCACGTTCGAGGCCTGCAGCTCCTGATACGTCTGGGTCAGCGCCACCTTGCTCCGGTAGAGGTCGGCGGTCATCTGGTTGAACGACTCCACCAGCATCCCGATCTCGTCGTCCGCCTTGACCTGCAGCGTGAAGTTCAGGTCGCCCGCCGCCACCTTGCGCGTGCCCTCGGCGAGCTCCTGGATCGGCCCCGTGATGCCCCGGGCCAGGTACACGCCGACCCAGATGGCCCCAAAGATGATCACCAGGGTGACCATGAGGAAGAGCATCAGATAGATGCCCTTGATGGGATTCTTCAGCATGCGGAGCTGCTGGTACTCCTTGACCCCGGTGCCGATCTCCGTCTCCTTGGTCAGCAGGGCCTCCGGCACGTAGGCCGTGACGGCCACCACGCCCAGCACTGCCTGCGGAGACCCCGGCCGCACGACCGGCGCCAGTGCCCGGATCAGGTCCCCCTGGGGGATGTGCTGGACCGTGACGAAGGCCTCGCCGTCCAGCCCCTGCCGGACCAGCCGCGAGGCGGGGGACAGCATGGCTTCCTCCGGCACCTTCGGCCCGCGCCACTGGGCCAGCTCCACCCGCTGCCGGCTGAAGAGCTGCGCCCCGTCCAGCCCGTACTCCCGGAACTTCTCGCTGCCCACCCGGCGCGCCGCCTCCAGGCCACCCCCGGACGTGAGCGCCTCGCCCAGCCGCGCCGCGACCTGGCGCGCCAGGTTCAGGGTGCGCTCCTGGCTGCCGCGCGAGTAGGTCTGGGCGACCTCCAGCGCCTTGTTCAGGGTCTCCTCCACCTGGATGTTGAACCAACTGTCCACGCTGGTGGTGATCAGGTTGCTGGCCACCAGGAACAGGAGGGCCGCCGGGAGGAGCGCCAGGCTCACGAAGGCGACCGCCAGCTTCACCCGGAACTTGGAGCCCAGGATGTTCTCCCGCCGCTCCAGGTAGACCTTGAACAGGCTGCGGAAGACCAGGAGCACCAGCAGGAGCAAGAGGACAATGTTGATGTTGACCAGGGCGAAGATGAGGATGTTGGAGGCGATGGGACTGGGAACGCGGAGTTGCTGGATGAGAACCTGCACCGCGGTCAGGGCCACCACCAGGGCCAGGACCGAGACCAGGATGATGCGGTTCCGGCGGGTGCGCGCTGCCGCGTCGCTTTGTGGGAACTCCGTCATTGGCTCGGGTGACACTGCGGGTGTCCGCCAGGACTCTGGCCCGGCGGGGAGCGCACGGGGCGACCGGGACCGCCCCGCCTGTCCCCGTACGGCGAGCAGGAGCTGCAACGGAGAGGCGCTGCGCCGCCCGGGGCACAACCCGCGGAGAGTATAGGGGATGGGTGAAGGAGAAGGCAAGGCAAAACCCCGCCCGGGCCGGGGGCGGGGTCAGATCACGGCGGCCTTCAGCGGGCGGGAAGGTGGGAGGAGTGGCGAGACCCACTGCTCCACGGCGGCGGCCGAGAGGCTGAATGGCTCGGGCTCTGCTTCCAGGTGCTCTTGGATGCGATGCACGAGTTGCAGGTGAAGCTGGTGGCCGGCGCCGTGGGCGATGATGGTACCCACCAATGGCTTGCCCAGGAGGTACAGATCCCCCAGGAGGTCCAGGATCTTGTGCCGGACCAGTTCGTCCGGGAAACGGAGGGGTCCGTTCAGGACGCCATCCTCGCCGATGACCACCGCGTTCTCCAGCGAACCCCCCTTGGCCAGACCCAGGCGAGAGAGCATATCCAGGTCCCGCACGAAGCCGTACGTGCGGCTGGGCGCCACCTCGCGCGCGTAGCGGTCGCGTCCCACCTCCATGGCCACCGTCTGCTCGCCCAGCACGGGGTGATCGAAGCACATCGTGTAGATCACCTTGAGCCGCTGCGAGGGGACGATCCGAAGGCTCCGGGTCCCCATCTCCACCGTGATGGGTTGCCGGACCTTCAGGAACGTCTTGGGGGCAAACTGCCGGCGCAACCCCGCCTGCCGGAGCAGCTCCACGAAGGGGGCCGCACTCCCATCCAGGATCGGCACCTCGGGGCCGGTGAGGTCCACCTGGACATTGTCCACCCCCATGCCGGCCAGGGCGGACATCAGGTGCTCGATCGTCTTCACCGAGGCGCCGTTTTTGGCGATAGTGGTGGCGTACTGGGTATCCACCACGTGTTCCGGCCGGGCCTCGATCGTGGGGGCGGAGGGGAGATCCGCCCTGCGGAAGATCACGCCGCGGTTGGCCGGAGCCGGGTAGAGAGTCATGGCGACCTTCTCTCCCGTATGCAGCCCGATCCCTTCGCACCGGACCGGCCGTTCCAGGGTTCGCTGGTGGCTCAAGACGTTCTCCCTTCGTGATTGCAGGGGACGAAGTGCATGGGGTGGACACAAACCGAATCGAGGTTCGGAATTGCAAGGCAGATACCATTTTCCGACATGCTGCTGCCATCCTAACCTATTGAAAACACGAGCGAAGATTTGTCTTCTGACCATGACAAATCTGCACGCATCCCTGGAACGGCGTTTTCTGTGGTTGAACTGCAACGGAGTGTGGCGGTTTTACCGGGATGGATCAGGGCCGGTGGGCCGAGAGGCACGCAGGAGGAGGCGGTACAGGGCATCCCGGAAGGGGGCATCGCGGAGCGGCTCCAGCAGGGCTTCGACCCGGGCAACCTGGTCCGGGTCCGGGGGAGGCTCCTCGGTCTGGCGGTGCGGACCCGAGGGATTCGCGGGAAGCTCCGGCAGCTCACCGACCCGGAGGATCAACTCCCGCACGACCGTGGTGTGGAGTTTCTCGTTGAGGGCGGTGATCACCCGGTGGCGCATCATGCTCAGGTGGTGCAACCAGACGGGATCGGTCACGTGGACGATCAGGCGGCCGTGCCAGACGGCGTGCGGCTGGGCATGGCGCGCGATCTGGGGGCCCACCACCGTGGCCCAGACCCTCCAGACCTCGCTCTGGCGAAACCGGGTCTCGAGTCCCAGGCGCTGAAACGTGCTGGGAACCGCCTCCGCGATCCGGACCGGCTGGCGCCAGGCGGGCCGGCTCATCCGGCTCCCCCGATCCCGTCAGGCTCCCGACCGCGGCGGCCCGGGCGATAGCCCTCCTCGATGCCCAGGTTCGCCAGCGCGTCCGCGTCGGCATTCTGTTCGCGGGGGACGTGCTGGATGTCGAAGCGGCTGAAGGCTCCGACGCGGTCCCTGACCATCGTATGCAGCTTTCGGAGCGCGGGATGCTTGACCTGGTAGCGTCCCTGAAGCTGGCGCACCAGGAGTTCCGAGTCCGAGAAGACCTCGAGGTCGGTGTACCCCAGGGCCTGGGCCCGTTCCAGCGCCAGGAGCAGGGCGCGGTATTCCGCCACGTTGTTGGTCGCCTCGCCGATGGAGCGGTGGATCCGCTCCGCCACTTGGCCGTCCGGGCCGATGATCAGGACACCCACCCCGGCAGGGCCCGGGTTGCCGCGGGCGGCGCCGTCAACATGGATCCGCGCGGTGCCGCTCGCCTGGGCCCGTTTCGCCCGGACGGCAGGTCGCGGCTCCAGGGCCTTCAGCGCGGCCCGGATGGTTTGGATAGCTTCTGCTGCGGAGAGGCCAGGAGGCAACTGCAATACGCCGGCACCCGGGAGAGCGTGGCTCAGGCGGCGGAGTCGGGAGAGGAGGTCTGCGGCGTCCACGCCGCTACCCGGCGAAATAGAGGATGCGGTTGCAGGAGCTGCAGGTGAACATGGTGTCGTTGCGGCGGACCTCGGTGTAGGTCTGCGGGGTCAGGGCGATGCCGCAGCCGCTGCAGGAGCCGTCCTTCACCACGACCACGGCCACGCCGCGGGATTTCCTCAGGCGGGTGTATTGTCGCAGGAGGTCAGTATCCAGCCGGCTGGCCTGGCCCTTGCGAGCCTCCTGAAGGTTGGCCATTTCCTGCCGCAGCCTGGCGAGCTGCGCCTCCTTCTCTGCCCGCTCTTTCTGGCAAAGCGCCTCCGCCTCCTTGAACCCCTTTTCCGCGTCGGCCACCGTCTTGGCCGCCACGTCGCCGCGTTCCAGAAGTTCCAGGATCTCCTCCTCGAGCTTGGAGTATTTCTCCTTCAGCATCTCGATCTCCCGCAGGACGGCGGAGTATTCCTCGTTCGTCTTGATCTCGAAAAGGCGGGCCTGTTTCTTCTTGATATTGGTGGTGGCTTCATCCAGCCCGCGCTCCTTGGCCCGCCGTTCTTTCTGGATCTGGTCCGCTTTTGCTTTGGCCTCATTCAGCCCGGCCCGCGCCTCCGAGAGCCGGCTCTCCAGGGTCTGGATCTCCTGTGGGATCGCCCGGCCCTCGGCCTCCAGCCGGGCGATGGCCTGATCCAGCTTCTGCAGCTCCAGGAGCTTATCCAGTCCGTTCCACATGCCTCGTAACCTGTTCGGCGGCCCGCGAAATCGGGCACAGAAGTATCGCACAGATACCCGACATGGTCAACCCGGCCCCCCTGGAGAGGCGGCGGTCCCGAAATTCAAGACTTCCATTCGGCAGATTGTACACAAACCTGCTCTTTAGATCGGCTTGGCTTTTCGACCAAACGAAAAGCCCGCGTGACCGTGCGTCACGCGGGCTCAGCGTTCGATCTTTCTGTGGTGGGCCCAGGAGGACTCGAACCTCCGACCATCCGGTTATGAGCCGGATGTCCTAAACCCTTGTGCCACGTGGAATCGCGTACTTCCCAAGTCCGCTCTTGCCCGGTGTCAGTAGAAGTGTCAGTTCACTTGCCCGCCGCCCCTCGCCAGGGCCATGATCTGGGAGGTCATGGCAGGCTGTTGAGGGCTTCCCGGATCTTGTCTTGTTCAGCTTCAAGATGGTCGAAGGTGAAAAAGTCCTCGAACCCCTCGGCCTCTCGAATCTTTCCCTGCTGAATGGCGGCATCGAACTCCTGGACGGTCCGCACACCGTGCTTTGTCGTCAGCAGGAATAGCTCCGCCTCCACCTGTCGCCGTCGGGCTTCCAGGTACGCCCGCAAGGATTCCCTCTCCAGGTCTCTCGGCTCCATATCCAGCTTTCTGCGGGACTCCCAACGACAAAGCTCACCCGCGCGCGGTAGGGCGGCGGCTCGAGCGAGGGGTTCTGCCTCAGAGATCCAATTGGATGGAGATCGCCCTGGCAACCCCCTGCATGTCCCTGGAAGCGATCACACCTTCCCTGTTGATCAGGCGTTTCTTGCTGACCGTTGTGATCTGATCAGCCATGGCCTTGACCCTCTTTCCCCTCAGGGTGACGTACGCCTCGCTGGGATATAGCCGCTCCACATTCGTTGTGAGGGGTACAACCTGGACCCGGTTCAAGAACTGGTTCGCTGCGTCGTTGCTGACAATGATGGCTGGCCGCTGCTTGCGGATCTCTCCCCCTACGGCCGGGTCAAAGTTGACCCACCAGATCTCACCTCTTCTCATCACTCACGTCTCCGCAAGTCGCCTCTGCCCAATCCAATGCTTCTGCCTCGCGCACGCTGTCTGCGCCCATCTGGCGGTAGGCGTCGTAGAGATCCTTCTTGAGCACGTGAGGCCTAACAAGCTCCTCGATAAATCGGCTGATCCTCCGCTGACCGATCACTCTCCGCAGCCCCTCGTAGACATCTTCGTCAATGGTCAGTGTTAGCTTCTTTTGCATCGGAATCGCCCCTTTATCTATTGCACGTAGTCGCCGTATCCGACCGCTGGCTAGCAGGAAGATTAGACTCTCTCGCTGGTCCTTGTCAACCAAAGTCGGGGCACCCTCCCTCACTCGCCC
>Ga0156237_1191_pt2 | contig 14328 bp, 15 predicted proteins | sample RifCSPlowO2_12_FD_107884 | JGI IMG/M metagenome (GOLD analysis project Ga0156237, IMG submission 107884) | candidate division NC10 bacterium RIFCSPLOWO2_12_FULL_66_18
CGCAAAGATCGCAAAGAGTCGCCAACTCTCATCAGGTCAGAGGAGTTGCCGGACCCAAATCTTCCGCGGCGCGCCTCGCCAATTTTCGATTGCGGATTTCCGATTGCCGATTTGAAAATCGACAATCGCCAATCGACAATCGCCAATCAGGGAATACGGGCAGTTCCTTTGCGTGCTTCGCGTGCTTTGCGGTTGACCTGCACTGTTCGGGATGAGAGGAATGCACCGCACGATGCATCCACAGGGAAAGGAGGTCGCTGCAATGAGGTTCCGGCTGATGATCGCGCTGCTGGTTGGCTTCGCGTTCCTCCAGGTCGGGCCGGGGGCGCTCGCCCAGGACAAGCCGCTGGTCATGAAGTGGGGGATCGTCCTGCAGCCCGAGCACCCCTTCGTCCTGGGCATGAAGAAAACGGCCGAGATCGTCACCCAGAAGACCAACAATCGGATCCAGCTCCAGGTGTTCCCGTCGGCCCAGCTCGGCACGGGCAAGGACATGATCGAGGCGGTGGTCTTCGGCAGCCAGGCCATGGCCACCGAGGGGGCGGCCATGTTCAGCCAGTGGGCGCCCCGCCTGTCCATCATGGAGGCCCCCTATCTCTTCCGCGACGTGAATCACATGTACACGGTGATGCGGGGCCCCATCGGCCAGGAGATGCTGGACGAGCTGGTGGCCAAGCGAGGCTTGCGCTCGCTGGGGGTCCTCTACTACGGGGTGCGGCATCTCACGGCGAACAAGCCGGTGCACAAGCCCGAGGACGTCAAGGGCATGAAGCTGCGGGTCCCCGAGGTGCCCTTGTACCTGGAGATGGCGCGGGCCTGGGGCGCCAACCCGACGCCCATGGCCTTTGCCGAACTCTACCTGGCGCTGAAGCAGGGGACGGTGGACGCCCAGGAGAATCCCATCCCCACCATCAACTCGGGAAAATTCTACGAGGTGCAGAAGTACCTCATCCTGACCGGCCACATCATGGTCCCCCAGTTCCACGCCATCAGCGACACGCTGTGGAAGAGCCTGTCGCCGGGCGACCAGAAGATCCTCCAGGAGGCGGTGGACGAGGGGATCGCCTTCAGCAACGACCTCTTGATCAAGCAGGAACAGTCCCTGGTGGACGAGTTCAAGAAGAAGGGGATGACGGTCATCACGCCGGACGTCGAGGCCTTCCGCAAGGCGTCCATGACGGCCATCCCCAAGCTGGAAGAGAAGTGGGGCAAGGGCCTGTACGAGCGGATCGCGGCGATCCGCTGAGACGGCCTGTCCGATGTCGGGGCTGCTGCGGGCGGTGGACCGCATCCTGGACGGGGCCACCCTGGCCCTCCTGACCGCGCTGCTTTTGGTGGTGGGGGCGCAGATCTTCGCCCGATACGTCCTGAACCACTCCCTCTTCTGGTCCGAGGAGCTGGCCCGCTACCTCTTCATCTACCTGGTCTTCCTCGGCGCCGCCATCGTCCTCCGGCGCGAGGGACACATCCAGGTGAGCTTCTTCGTCGAGAAATTCCCGCCTCTCCTCCGGCGAGGGGTGGCCATGCTGGCGGACACCCTGCTGCTCGCCTTCGTGGGGATCGTCCTCATCCAGAGCGTGCGTCTGGCCATCCTGGTGTGGACGGTCCCCACGGCAGCGCTCCTCATCCCGTGGACGTTCGTTTACCTGGGCATCCTCCTGGGAATGGCGGCCATGGTCCTGGTCATGCTCGGGGCCCTCTGGCGGCACGTCACGGGCCGTACCGACGGCGGTCGCGCATGCTGATCTTGCTGCTCTTCGCCTGCTTTTTCCTGCTCCTGGCGCTTCGGGTCCCCATCGCCTTCTCCCTGGGAATCGTCTCCCTGGGATTTCTCATCGCGCGGGGCGAGGTCCTGCTGGCCGTCTCCCAGCGCATGTCCGCAGCCGCCGACTCGTTTCCCCTCCTGGCCATCCCGTTCTACATCCTGATGGGGAAGCTGGTGAACGAGGCGGGGCTCACGGACAAGATCTTCGGCTTTGCACAAGCCCTGGTGGGCCACATCCGGGGTGGGCTGGCGCACGTGAACATCCTGAACAGCATGATCTTCGCCGGCATGTCCGGGGCCGCCGTGGCGGATGTGGGCGGGATGGGGGCGATGGAGATCAAGGCGATGGTGGACAATGGATACGACGTGGACTTCAGCGCGGCCGTGACCGCGGCGTCCTCCACCATCGCCCCCATCATCCCGCCCAGCATCGCCATGGTGGTGTACGGCGTCCTGGCCAGCACCTCGGTCGGGGCGCTGTTCCTGGGGGGCGTCATCCCGGGGGTCCTCGTGGGCCTGTTCATGATGGCCTACTCCTATGTGATGGCCGTCCGGCGAAACTACCCATTGCAGCCGCGCGCGAATCTGCGGGAACTGTGGCGAGCCTCCCTCCTGTCCATCCCAGGCCTCCTCACCCCGACGATCCTCCTGGGGGGAATCGGCCTGGGGATCTTCACCCCTACCGAGGCGGCGGTGGTCGCCGTCTTCTACACGCTGTTCCTGGGGGTCCTGGTCTATCGTTGCCTGGGAGCCGGCGATCTCCTCCGCCTGCTCCGGGAGACCGTGGACATGACGGCCGTCGTGGTGTTCGTCATGACGACGGCCTCGCTCTTCGCCTGGATCATGGCGCGGGAGCAGGTGCCACAGCGTTTTGCCGAGTTCATCCTCTCGACGACCTCCAGCCCGGCGGTTGTCCTCCTGCTCATCAACATCCTGGGCCTGATCATGGGGTGCTTCTTCGACGGGATCTCGATCCTGGTCATCGTGGTCCCCATCTTCCTGCCGATCCTCGACCGGCTGGGCATCGACCGGGTCCACTTCGGGGTCCTGTTCGTCCTCAATACCGTGATCGGGCTCATCACGCCTCCCGTCGGTGTCGTGCTCTACGCGACCGTGGAGGTGGCCAAGATCTCCTTCGAACGGGTGGTGCGGGCGACGCTCCCCTTCCTGTGGCCCATGGTGGCGGCCCTGATCGTGGTCACCTACGTTCCCCAGGTGGTGTTGGTGCTGCCGAGGCTCTTCGGGTTCCGCTAGGGTCGCGACGCGCATGGCTGGGTGCGGTCCCCCTCTCTGACCATGACCCCAAAGTCCCGCTACGTGCTGGACGGCATCGTCCCGATCCTCCAGACTCCCTTCCATGAGGGTGGAACGCTGGATGCCGACTCGCTGCGGCGACTCGTGGACCACGTCATCCAGGCGGGAGCAGTCGGCGTGATCTGCCCGGCCGTGGCCAGCGAGGTCCACAGGCTCACCCCGGACGAACGACGGGCGATGGTGGAGATCGTCCTCGACCAGGCGCGGGGGAAGGTCCCGGTCTTCGTGGGGGTGAGCACGGGAAGCGCCGAGGAGAGCCTGGGACTGGCCCGCCACGCGGCGACCCACGGGGCCGCCGGGATCCTGGCCCAAGCGCCCGAAGCGATCGGGGCCGACGGCGGCCAACTCCGGGCGTATTTCCGAACCCTGGCCCGCGGCGTGGACCTGCCGTTGATGATCCAGGACCTGGATTGGCGCGGGGGCGGGATGGATCTGGCGCTCATCTGCGAGCTGTTCGAAGAGCTGCCCACCTTCCGCTGCATCAAGGTCGAGACAATGCCGGCCGGCCCCAAGTATTCCCGGATCCTGGCGGCCACCGGCGGCCGCCTGCACGTCTCGGGCGGGTGGGCCGTGACCCAGATGCCGGACGGGCTGGAGCGGGGCGTCCACGCCTTCATGCCGGAGGGAAGCATGGTCGCCATCTACCGGGCGATCATGGCCCGGCATAGGGCGGGGGACCGGGAGGGCGCCCGGCACCTCTTCGAACGGCTGCTGCCCATCCTGGCCTTTGCCAATCAGCACATCGACATCTCCATCCAGTTCTTCAAGCGCGTGCTGGTGGCCAAAGGCATCTTCCGGACGCCCGTCGTGCGCGAGCCGATCCTGCGCCTCGACGGCGTGCAGGAGCGGATCGCTGCCGGCCTGGTGGACCGCGTCCTCGCGCTGGAGCGGGACCTGGCCTGAGGATCCCGGTGCGATCCTGTCCGGAGAACCACGCGGTCTATCGCGCCCGGGGACGCTCCTGAAGTGGGACTTGACAGGTCCGTTCCGACTGGATAGGTTGCACACAGAAATCCTACCCGACAAAGCCATTCAGGAGGGGGAGGAGGCCATCATGAAACAGCGGAGACAGCCAGCCGTTGGTTCACGCGGGATGACCCGCCGGGAGATCCTCCGGCTGGGAGCCGCCGTGACCGCCGGCGCCGCCGCCGGGCCGTTCGTCCTCAGGTACGCGGGGGCGGCGGACGCCTTCAGCTGGCGGCGGTTCGCCGGGCAGAGCATCTTCATCCAGTTCACCAAGAACCCCTGGTCCGACACCATGGAGAAGCTGCTGCCGGATTTCGAGAAACAGACCGGCATCAAGGTCGAATTCTCGGACCTGCCCGAGATCCAGGCCCGGCAGAAGCTGACGGTCGAGTTCACCGCAGGCTCGGGCGGCATCGACGTCTGGTACACCAGCCTGCACGTGGAGAAGCGCCGGTTCTGGAAGTCGGGCTGGTACGCCGACCTCGGCAAGTTCCTGAAGGACCCGACCATGACGTCGCCGGAGTATGACTGGAACGACATGGCTGGCGGCGCCAAGCAGGCCGTGACCCAGCCGGACGGCAGCATCTCCGGGCTGCCGGCCTTCGTGGACCCCTGGATCCTCTTCTACCGCAAGGACCTCTTCCAGCAGAAGGGGCTGAAGCCGCCCAGGACCCTGGCAGACATGGAGGGGTTTGCCCAGAAGTTCCACAATCCGCCGAGCCTGTACGGCTTCGTGGCGCGCGGGCTGAAGAACGCCAACGCCCCGGCCTGGGACTGGGTCCTCTTCAGCCTGGGCGGGAACTTCCTCACCAAGGACGGAAAGGCCTCCATCCAGACGCCCGAGGCGATCAAGTCCATGGACTGGTACGCCGGGATGCTCCGTCGGTTCGCCCCGCCCGGGGTGGTGAACTTCAACTGGTACGAGTGCAGCGCCGCCTTCATGCAAGGCCAGGTCGCCATGTACTACGATGGGGTGAACTTCGCCAGCCAGTTCGAGGACAAGGAAAAGTCCAAGATCGCCGGGAAGGTCGGATACGCCGTCCTGCCCGCCGGGCCCGGCGGCCACTTCTCTCCGATCTTCAGCAACGCGGTGGCCATCAGCGCCCAGAGCAAGCGGCAGGGGCCCGCGTACTTCTTCGCCCAGTGGGCCACCAGCAAGCAGAGCGCGATCAAGGAGCTCCTGGCCGGCGTGGGAAGCGCGCGGACGTCAGTCTGGAACGATCCCGAGGTGAAGGCCAAGGCCAAGATGCCGGTGGACTGGTCGCAGGCCTACGTGGACAGCCTGAAGATCGGCCGGCTGGGCCTGCCCGAGATCGTGGGGGTCACCGAGTACCGCGACATCATCGGCGTGGCCATCCAGAAGGCCATCGAGGGGGCCAAGTCCGCCGAGGTCCTGGCCCAGGCCCAGAAAGAGTTCCAGGAGGTTCTGGACAAGACCGAGAAGTAACCTGTGGGGAACAGGCGCTTCGGAGGGCGCCTGTCCCGAGGACGGACGAGACGGGTCTGCGTGAGTCTGGAGAGGGCGCGGAAGACGTGTTGATGGAGCAGACAAGGGGGAGGACATCATGACGCAGCGGCGACGGAACGGGATCGGTTCTCGCGGGGTTACCCGCCGGGAGGTTCTCAGGCTGGGGGCGACCGTCGCCGCCGGGGCGGCGATCGGTCCCTTCATCGCCACCCCGGGACACGGCCAGACATTCAACTGGCAGCGCTTCAAGGGGAAGGAGCTGTTCCTGCTCCTCTACAAGCACCCCTGGGTGGATGAGATGGTGAAACATCTCCCGGAGTTCGAGTCCCTCAGCGGGGTCAAGGTCAAGTACGAGATCCTCCCGGAGGTGCAGGGGCGCCAGAAGTTCACGGTGGAGATGACGGCCGGCGCCGGCGGGATAGACGCCTGGCACGCCAGCATGCACGTGGAGAAGCGGCGGGCCTGGAAGTCGGGCTGGTTCCAGCCCTTGAACGCCTTCCTGGAGGACAAGACCCTGACGGCTCCGGACTATGACTGGGGGGACTTCACGGCCGGGGCCCGGGCGGACGTGACGCAGCCCGACAAGACCATCAGCGGGCTCCCCACCTTCGTGGACCCCTTCGTGCTCTTCTACCGCAAGGACCTGTATCAGCAGAAGGGGTGGAAACCGCCGAAGACCATGGCGGAGCTGGAGGAGCAGGCCCAGAAGCTCCACAACCCGCCCGGCATGTACGGCTTCGTGTCGCGCGGGCTGAAAAACGCCAATGCCACGCCCTGGGCCTGGGTGATCTACTCGATGGGCGGGGAGTACCTGACCAAGGACGGGAAGTCCGCCCTCAACGCCCCCCAGTGGGTCAAGGCCATGGACTGGTACGCCGGGATGCTCCGGCGCTTCGCCCCGCCCGGCGTGGTGAACTTCAACTGGTACGAGTGCAGCGCCGCCTTCATGCAGGGGCAGGTGGGGATCTACTACGACGGGGTGAACTTCGCCAACCAGTTCGAGGACCCCAGCAAGTCCAAGATCGCGGGGAAGGTGGGCTACGCGGCCCTGCCCGCGGGCCCGGCCGCCCACGTCGCCCCGACCTTCACCAATGCCATGGCCATCACCTCCCAGAGCCGGAACAAGGAGGCGGCCTTCCTGTTCATCCAGTGGGCCACCAACAAGCAGAATGCGGCCCGCGAGCTGCTGGCGGGTGTGGGCGTCGGCCGCGTCACACCCTGGAACAACCCCGAGGTGAAGGCCAAGCCGAAGATGCCGGCCGACTGGTACACCGCGTACCTGGAGAGCCTGAAGGTCGGCCGCGCCGGCCTCCCGGAGATCATTGACGTCACGCAGTACCGCGACATCATCGGCGTCGCGATCCAGAAGGCCATCGAGGGGGCCAAGTCCGAGACGGTCATCGCCCAGGCCCACAAGGAATTCCAGGAACTCCTGGACAAGACCGAGAAATAGCCCACCGACCACGTGGAAGAGCCTGGCCTTCCCGCCGAGAGTTCTCGATATGGCGGGAGGGCCGGGCTTTTTTCGCGGGAGGAGACGAGGCGACCCGACAGATGCCCAATCCCACTGACGCCGTTCGACTGTCCGCCCCCGAGCCGGCCCTGGGCGTCGGTGTCCGCCTGTCGCGGTTCGCCCACCGGAACGCGCGGTTTCTCTTTCCCGCCCCGGCCGCCATCACGGTGGCGCTCATCATCATCTACCCGGTTTTGTACACCGGCTGGATGAGCCTCCAGGAATGGTTCGCCTCGAGCCTGACCCTGCCCAAGTTCATCGCCCTCGCCAACTATCAGCAGATCCTGACGGGAGACCCCAGGTTCCGGGAGGCGTTCTTCCGGACGCTCTACTTCACCTTCCTGGCGGTGTCGGTGGAGACGATCCTGGGCGTGGCCATGGCCCTGCTGTTCAACCGGGAGTTCTGGGGGCGCGGCCTGGTCCGGACGCTGTCCATCCTGCCCATGATGGCGACGCCGACCGCCATCGCGTTAGTCTTCGTCATGATGTACCACCCGACGCTGGGGGTGATGAACTATCTGGTGAGCCTGACCGGCCTGGCCCCGTTCAAGTGGACCTACAGCAGCCGGACGGCCCTCTACGCCCTGGCGCTGGTGGACGTGTGGGAGTGGACCCCGCTCATCATGCTCATCGCCCTGGCGGGTCTGGCGGCCCTGCCGAGGGAGCCGTACGAATCCGCCCTCATTGACGGGGCCACGGACCTGCAGTCGTTCTGGTACATCACCCTCCCCCTCCTGCGACCGACGATCATCGTGGCCATCCTGTTCCGCGCCATTGACTCCCTGAAGACCTTCGACATCATCTTCGTCATGACGCAGGGGGGACCGTCCAACGCCTCCGAGACCATCAACATCCTGCTGTTCACCCAGGCCTTCTCGTATTTCAACATGGGCTACGCCTCGTCCATGGCGGTGGCCCTGTTCGCCATCGTCATGGGGGCGTCCCTCATCCTGATGAAAGTCAGGAGAGTCGGATGGTGATGCCACGGGGAGGGACCCGATCCAATTTTCGATTGTCGATTTTTGATTGTCGATTTTGAGCAATCGGCAATCTGCACTCCAAAATCAAAAATCCCGGGGGGATGGGGCCCCGCGTGATCAATGCCCGGAGGGTCGGATGGTGAGCGGAAAAACGCTGCGTAAATGGCTCCGGACGGCGGGGTTCTACGCCCTGGTGATCGCCGTCATGCTGCCCACGGTCTTCGTCTTCTACTGGATGATCACCCTCTCCCTGAAGCCGCAGGTGGAGGCGGCGGGATACCCCCCGAGCTTCTTCCGCTTCTCCGTCACCTTCAAGGGGTACCAGGAGGTCTTCGCCAAGCATCCGTTCCTGCTCTACACCTGGAACAGCCTGGTCGTGGCCGTGGGCTCCACCCTGATGGGCCTGGCGGTCGGGCTGCCGGCGGCCTACAGCATCGCTCACTGGCGGCAGCGCGGCCTGGCCCTCACCATGCTGGTCGCCCGCATCATTCCCGGGATCAGCTACCTGATCCCCTGGTACATCCTGTTCCGGAACCTCCGCATGGTGGACACCTACCAGGCGCTCATCCTCACCCACCTGGTGGTGGGCCTGCCCATCATCATCTGGGTCATGATCGGGTTCTTCGAGGACATCCCGCCGGAGCTGAAGGACGCGGCGCTGATTGACGGCTGCTCCCACTACGGGGCCTTCTGGCGGGTGGCGGTGCCCCTGGTGAAGCCGGGGATCGTGGCGACCTCCATCCTGAGCTTCATCTTCTCCTGGAACAACTTCCTGTTCTCGGTGATCCTGGCCGGCCGGAACACCCGGACCCTGCCCATCGCCGTGTTCAACATGATCGGCTACGAGGAGATCAACTGGGGGCCCCTGGCCGCCGCCGCCACGATGATCACCCTGCCGGTCATCATCCTCACGCTGATCGTGCAGCGCCACATCGTGACCGGCCTCACCTTTGGGGCGGTCAAGGGGTAGGAGGAGAGCCGAGAGTCGCGAGCCGAGTGGGGGCGCTTGATTTGTCCAAAGAAGGAGAGGATGCTCCTGCCGGGCATGATGCCGTCGTGATGTTCCGGAAGCAGCGCGGGGACCAGGAACATCTCTTCGTGCTCATCGTGTTCGGCGACATCGTCGGCGTCCCGGTGATCCCGCCCTATTACGCCCTCCGGCTTCTCCCGTACATCGTCCCCGCCGTCAGTAACTGGAAGCGCCGGATGCTGCGGGAAAAGGACCTCACCGACCTCGCGGGCGCCGGATGACATCCCGCAATTTCAGATTGAAGATTGCAGATTTGCGATTGGTGGGATGTTGGTTCGCCCAGATCCCTGGTCCCCAACCCCCAACCCCAAGCCCCTGATCCCCGATGCTGGAGCGCTGGTTCACCGGGACCGACCTGGCCATCGGCCTCGCAGCGTTCCTGCTGATGTGGTACGTCCTGGGGATCCAGGTCAACCGCCGGCGGGCCGTAAGCCTGGTGCGGCAGGTGCGCGACTCCATCCAGCCCTTCGGCGAGACCGCCTCTATCCGCTGGATAGGGCGGAGCGCCTTCCGGATCGAGGCGGAGCAACTGACGCCCCCCTTCGTCCGGCTGGGCATCAGCGTCCTGCTGGAACCCCGGGAGACCTTCTTCCTCTGGGCCTTTGGCCGGCTGGGTGGACGACGCGACTGGCTGGTGATCGGCGTGACCCTGAACGGCCGCGTCGGCGCGAGCTTCGAGGTGTACCACCCCAGGAGGCGCGGCGCGTCCCAGGTCGCTCACGACATCCGAGAAAAAGGCTGGCGCGAGGAGCCGCTGGTCGCGCGGCCGCCCCTGCTCTGCGCCGGCCCGGACGCCGACGAGCGGGCACTGGCGCGGGAGGTCATGAGCGCCATCGGCGAAATGGATGTCTGGCGCGTCGGCCTGCAACCCGAGGCCCCGCACCTGATCGTCAGTCTTCCGATCCCGGCGACCGAGACCCGAACCCCCCTCCCGATCTTCGCCGCCCTGCCACAGCTCGCCCAGACCATCCTGGCCCGAGGATCTCGACGCTAATCCTCTCCGCCTCTCCCTCTGCCCCGCTCTCCTTGGCGTTCTTGGCCTCTTGGCGGTTCCCAAAAAATGTCAGGCATCACAGACCTCCGCATAGACCGGGCGGGCCTCCGTTCTCACCGGACCACCCGGCCCGGCTGGGACTCGTGGGGAAAGCCCAGGATGTCCGTCGTGTTGCACTGGTGGTCGGCGAGGACGAAATGCCAGTCCCTGGGATCAATCGGCGCCTGCGCGGTATCCACGGCGAGCTGGTAGACCCCCTGGGGGAAGTTCTCCTTCAGGTTCCGAACCCGCCTGGGAGGCTCCATGGCGAAGGCCCGGCGGGTCTTGGCGTTGAACGCGAGAACCTGGGGGCCAAGGTCGTTGTTGGGATCCGCCACATCCATCTTTACGTAGGTGGTCTTGCCCTGGTTGCCTTCCCAGGGGAAGAAGCCGACTCGCTTGATGATCGGATCGTTGGCCCGCGTCGCTTCGGGAACCAGGGTCATCGTGACTCGGATAGACTTCCCCTCCTCCACCAGCACCGCTTCGGGATGGTAGATGTAGCCGCTGGAGTAGACGTGCAGGCCGTACTGCCCCCCCTTTGTGAGTTGGATGCTGAACTCGCCCCGCCTGTCCACCAGGGCGCCCGGTCCCCACACGTTTCCGTGCAGCTCGCCGATCTCGATCAGGGCCAGGCCTGACACGGGCTGACCCGCCGCGTTCTTCACCGTGCCGGTGATGGTGGTCGCGCCCTTCGCCTCGGCCCCCCAGACCGCCACAACGAACAGGACGATGCTCGTGAAGATTTGTCGCCGGCGCATGGATGCCCCTCCTTTGGCCTCCTGTCGAGGCACGCAGACTCTACTATTCTGACTGGCGTTCCTCAAGCATGATCACCCCTGGACGGCGGCGGGACTGTGAGGGGACTTACACGGCCGGGGAACCGGGGGGGTGGTGCGGGCGCAGGGGCGCTGGCGCGGACCGTCGGTCAGGCGGCAGGGGGAGCGGTGGGAAGCTGATTCAGGGCGTCAATGAGCTGGCGGAGCCGGCCGACGTCGCGGCGGTTGAAGTGCAGCACGAGCCGCGGCAGATCGGAAATGGGGTCCTCGTTGCCCTCTTCTGGCAGGGCAGGGCTCACTGTCATGGCGCCATCCACCAGGATCTCATGGAACTGCCGGTTGAGGCGATCCAGGTCTTCGGCTGTCGGCGCACGCTGAAGGCGGATCACCAGGCGGTCCCCCACGTATCGGCTGCTGTGGTAGTTGCGGTAGAACCCGCTGACCTCGGCGATGGCCTCGTCGAGCCGGTCGGTGACCCGGTACAGGCAGAGATCCTGGGGCGCAATCAGGCCGCGCGCCAGCAGGACGTTGCGCACGTAGCCATCCCAGGTCTTCCAGTAATCGCCGCCCGGCCGATCCACGCACACCACCGGCAGCGGGTTGCTCTTCCCCGTCTGGATCAGCGTCAGGATCTCGAAGGCCTCGTCCAGGGTGCCGAAGCCGCCGGGAAACAGGGCGATGGCGTCGGTCTCCTTCACGAAGATGAGCTTCCGGGTGAAGAAGTACTTGAACGTGATCAGCTTGGAGTCGTTCTGGATGAACTCGTTGGCCGGCTGGTCGAAGGGCAGGCGGATGTTCACACCGAAGCTCCGCTCCCGGCCGGCCCCGCCCTGGCCCGCCTTCATGATGCCGTCGCCGGCCCCCGTGATCACCATCCAGCCCAGCCGGCTGATCTCGTGGGCGAAGGCCAGGGCCTGCCGGTATTCCGGCTGATCCTCCGTCGTCCGGGCGGAGCCGAATATCGTCACCTTCCGGATGCCCCGATATGGGGTGAACAACCGGAAGGCGTGGACCAGCTCCCGGAGGGCGGCGTTCATGATCTTGACATCCCCGCGGTCCGCCTGGTCCTCGATCAGGCGGAGGACGGTCTGCACCATCTCATGCAGGAACTCGGCGTGCGGGGAGCCGCCAGCTGCCTTCACCAGCCGGTCAATCAGCTCGCCCACCTCCCCGCTGCCGGACGGTGCCAGGGGAGGGGGACCAACGTTCCGTGTCTGTTCCACTTCAGACCTCTGGAGAAAGAATCTGCCTGCCTTCCGGCCAGTCAGCCCGGCTGCCCCCCGATTCCGCTGCTCGAACTCCGTCGCAGACCAGCGGCGACCTCGCCGGGGAGTTGTCCTCGGAGCTACTGGAGAACCCGCTCTTGAAAAAGACGCAGGAATCGGGCCGCTTCCACCTCGACGCACACCGTGGCCGTCGGGGCGGCCTGGCTCCGCCGCCGGAGGTCCGCCACCGCCATGCCCGCGGTCAGCTCTCCCCGGCGCTCGATCGCCACGGCCATCGGCTGCCCCCGGACCAGGGAGGGATCCACCACGACTCCCACAGCCAGCGGATCGTGGAGGAACATCCCGTCGAACCCCTCGTGATCCCGGTGAAAGGCCATCGTCACCGCCGTCATCTCCCGGATGAATCCCTGGAGCGTCCCGGCGCTCCCCGCCTCATCCACCATCTTACGGGAGAGGATCACCTGTTCCGTCACATCCAGGGGCACCAGCGTGAGCGGCAGCCCCGCCCCGAGGACGATCGCCGCCGCCTCCGGGTCCACGGCAAAGTTAAACTCCGTCGTGGGTCCCACGTTGCCCGACACGCGGATGGCACCCCCCATTACCGTGAGACCCTGCAGGCGCCGCATGGCGCCGGCATCCCGCTGGATCGCCGTCGCGACGTTGGTCAGCGGCCCCGTGGCGATCAGGGTCAACCCCCCCGGATGCCGGTGGATCATCTGCAGCAGAAATTCGGCTGCGCCCCGGGTGGCCTGCCGCAACGGAGCGGGGTATCTGTGCGTCACGTCGCCCAGACCGTCGCTGCCGTGCACCTCGGCTGCCGTGAAGAGTGCCCGCGCGAGCGGCGCGGCCGCGCCCGCCACGACGGGGATCGTTGACGCCCCCAGCATCTCCAGCGCGAGGAGCGTGTTGGCCGTGGATCGGGCGACCGGCACGTTCCCGCTCACCGTGGTGATCCCCAGGACCTCCAGTTCCGGCGAGCGGATCGCCAGCATGAGGGCCAGGGCATCATCCACGCCCGTATCCACGTCCAGGAGCACCCGCCGTCGCCCCACGGCGCCCTCAGCCCCTCTCTCCGCTCCGGAGGCCGCGGGCGTTGGCACGATCCAACGGGATTCCGACAGGGCTCACGCCCATCGATTCTCCTGCGGTACCGGCGGTTGACGCACGCCACGACGACGGGGCAGACATCGCCGGACCAACGGTGCATGGAAATCGAAGCGGCAATCCAGACCGCGAGAGCGCAGGGAGATGCCGGGCGAGGGGGAAGAAGGAGCGGTGCGGCAGATCAGTTCCGCTCGATGGATTCCAGCGCGCGGGCCAAATCCTCCTTGATCCGCACGTTGATCTTCAGGCGGTTCAGGAGGTCCGGCTGGTGCGCCGTCAGGTACTGCACCAGCGCCGCGGCATCCAGCGGTGCCGTGCGGGGCTGCGTATCCAGGATCCAGTCTGTCAGCGACTCCTTGTACAGCCGCCGCACGTCGGGATCTTGGAAGATGATGTCCAGGATACGCTGGGCCAACGGGTCATCCACGGAATCCTCCTCGGCTTTATCCTCGATCCGCCTGGGATCCATCTGAATGCATATATAGCAGACGAACTGGTGTCTGGCAAGCGGCTCCGGCGGCCGGGCCCCCATTCATCTGTTTTGACGCCTGCTCCTCCGTGAGCGGTCCGCCGCGCCGGTCAATGCCCGCCGAGCCCGAGCAAAGATCCGCTGGAACATGGCAGCGGTGAGCCGACCGGTCTGCGTATTCTGCTGGCTGGGGTGATACGAGGCGAGGAGAAGCACGCCGTCCGGCAACTCAGCCGTGGCGCCGTGCGCGAATCCGGGTCGTAGAGACGGGAGGGACCGTCCGGCCTGGACCCACGCCTTCAGGAACGCCTCGAAGGCGATGCGGCCGAGGGCCACGACTACCCGCACACGGCGGAGCAGGCTGATCTCTTCGACCAGGTAGGGTCGGCAGGTGGCCAACTCGTCCGGGGTGGGCTTGTTCTCCGGCGGGGCGCAGCGGACGGCCGCGGTGATGTAGCAGTCCCGGAGCGTGAGGCCGTCCCGCCGATGGCGGGACCAGGGCTGGCTGGCGAGCCCCGCGCGATGCAGGGCGCAGGTGAGGAAGTCGCCGCTCCGGTCTCCCGTGAAGATCCGGCCCGTGCGATTGCCCCCGTGGGCCGCGGGAGCCAGGCCAACGATCAGCAGTCGGGCATCGGGGTCGCCGAAGCCCGGGATCGGCTTCCCCCAGTATTCCTCATCGCG
>Ga0156237_1253_pt1 | contig 14242 bp, 13 predicted proteins | sample RifCSPlowO2_12_FD_107884 | JGI IMG/M metagenome (GOLD analysis project Ga0156237, IMG submission 107884) | candidate division NC10 bacterium RIFCSPLOWO2_12_FULL_66_18
CCTGTTGGCATTCCGTGCGTGAGCGTGGAGAGAAAGGAGGACGAGATGCTTGCCAGGACCAAGATTTCCCTGAGCAGTGTTCTTCTGGCGTCCCTGTTGGTTGGGATCCCCACCGGTGATGCCCTGGCGCAGGCCCGGACGAAGATCCGGTATGCCCTGGGCGACGTGATCTCGGTGGACGAGCTGCCGCTCCTCATCGCCGTGGAGCGGGCGAAGGCGCGCGACGTGGATGTCGAGATCACTGCGTTCAAGAGCGAGGAGATCGCTACCCAGGCCGTCATCAACGGCCAGGCCGACGTCGGCCAGGGGACGCCGTATGCGGCCCTCCAGAAGGTGAGCGTCCCCATCCGCTTCTTCTACCAGCTCATGGCGCTTCAGTTCTTCCCCATCGTCAACAAGGAGCACTACAAGGGCTGGAAGGACCTGGACGGCCAGGATGTCGTGGTGCACGCCCGCGGCTCGGGAACCGAGGCGATCATGAACCTGATGGCCAAGGAGCAGGGGATCAAGTACAAGAACGTGAGCTATGTCCCCGGCTCCGAGGTACGCGCGCTGGGATTGCTGAAGGGGACCATCAAGGCCTCGATCCTGGACGCGACGAACAAAAACTACGTCATGAAGGAAGCGCCGGATAAGTTCCTGATCCTGCCGCTGGGCCAGGTGAAGGCCAGCGACGAGGCGCTCTTTGCCACGAGGGACTACCTGGAGAAGCATCAGGCCGCCGTCGCCATCTTCCTGGAAGAGCTGATCAAGGTGTCGCGGCAGATCAACGCGAACCCGAGCAGCGTCCTGGACGAGCGCAAGAAGCTCGGGCTGTTGAAGGACCTGCCTCCCAAGCTGGAGAACGAGATCCTTCCCTTCTTCCAGGAGGCGGTTAAGAATGGCGTGTTCCCCAATGACGGCGGCGGGGAGCGGGCGGCCAAGAATGACCTGGAATTCTTCCGTCTCTCCGGCCAGCTCAAGGGCGAGAACTTGAAGGTCGAGGACTTCTGGCACCTGGCCCCGTTGAAGGCCGCGCTGACCAAGGTCGGAAACTAAAGACTAGGGGGAGTCGACGTCCCCCCTGCTGAAAACTCGCCTGTGCTCGAATACGCTCGTGCCCAGAACACACCGGCCTGAAAACCCGCGGGTCCTCTGGCATCTGGTCTCGTTTGCCCTGGTGTTCGGCTGCTGGGAGATTGCCGGGCGCTGGCCGATCAGCGTGGCCTTCCCGCCGTTCAGCCAGACGGTTCTGGCGCTGCTCCGCATGCTGGCGGACGGCAGCCTGCCCAAGGCCTATCTGTCGACCCTCCAGCCGCTCGTCATCGGGGTGATCCTGTGCGGCATCGCCGGCATCGGGTTCGGGATCGGGATGGGGCTCTCCCGCGCCGTTGAGTGGTTCACGCTCCCCGTCTTCATCATCCTCCAGGCGGCGCCCATGGCGGCGATCATCCCGCTGATCACCTATATCTACGGGATCGGGCTCACCGCGAAGGTGCTGGCCGTCGTCTTCCTGGCGGCGCCGGTGGTCGTGATGAACTCCTACAAGGGGATCCGCAACACCAACCCGTCGTTGATCCAGATGTGCCGCGCCTTCCTGGGGACCCGGTCCCAGGAGGTGGTGAAGATCATCCTCCCCCATGCCGGGGCGCTGATCTTCGCGGGGCTCCGGCTGGGCCTGGCGATGGGATTCATCGGCGTGGTGATCGCGGAGCTGTTGATCACCCCGACGGGAATCGGCGACCTGATCACCTACCACAGTTCCGTGGCCGATTACCCCGAGATGTTCGCCGCGGTGGCCTCGATCATCCTGATCGCCAGCCTGACCATCCACGGGCTCGAGCGGCTGGAGCGGCGGCTGTTTCCCCCCGAGCTGCGAGGCTCCTCGTGATGTCGGCAGACGCGATCGTCGAGGTCGCAGGGGTCGGGAAGACGTACGAGGGCCGCGTGCAGGCGCTCGTGGACGTCAGCCTGGGCTTCCCCAGCGGCAAGCTGAGCACGCTCCTCGGGCCGAGCGGATGCGGGAAGACGACCCTCCTCAAGATCATCGGCGGGTTGATCCCAGCGACGACGGGGGAGGTGTGGGTCAAGGGGAGGAAGGTGGAGGGCCCGGGGCCGGAGCGGGCCTTCGTCTTCCAGGACTTCGCCCTGCTCCCGTGGGCCACGGTGCTCCGGAACGTCGCCTTCGGCCTGGAGCTTCGCGGCGTACCCACGGCAGAGCGGGAGGAGATCGCCCGACAGCAGATCGTCGAGGTTGGCCTCGCCGGCTTCGAATCCACTTACCCGCACCAGCTTTCCGGGGGGATGCGCCAGCGGGTCGGGCTGGCCCGGGCCCTGGCCGTGGATGCCGATATCATCTTGATGGACGAGCCGTTCTCCTCGGTGGACGAGCAGACCCGGCGGAAGTTCCAGGAGGAGCTGCTGGACCTGCTCCGGCGCAAGCAGAAGACGGTGATCTTCGTGACGCACAGCATCGAAGAGGCGGCCTACCTCTCGGACCGGATCGTCCTCCTGTCGCCGCGGCCGGGGACGGTGTCGAAGATCATCCAACCCAACATCGCGCGCGGCCAGCGGAGCGCCGACGAGATTCGCCGCGACAAGAACTACCTGGATGCCGTGGACGAGATCTGGCAGATCCTGAGGCGGTACGTCGCCTGAAATGGGAGCCCCATGAGGCTGTTCGGCAGGCGAATCCCGGTGGGGTTCTCCCTCGCGTTCTGGTTCATCGTGTGGGAGTTGGTGGGACGCGCGAGGCTCTCGACCATCGTCCCGCCCGTCTCCCGGATCGTCATGGCGGGGATCACCATCCTGCCCAGCGAGAAGTTCATGAAGGCGGCCGGGATCTCGTTGCGGTCTTTCGCGATCGGGATGGGGCTGGCGCTGGTGCTGGGCATTCCGGTCGGGGTGCTGATGGCACGGGTGGAGGGCATCGGAAGAGTCCTCGGGATGTGGGTCAACATCTTCGTGAGTGCGCCCATTTCTGCGCTGGTGCCCATCCTGATGGGGGTGATCGGGATCGGCGAGACGACGGTGGTCGTGACGGTGTTCCTCTTCGCCGTCTTCGTCATCATCCTCGACACCCAGGTGGGGGTGAGGAACGCCAACCGGTCGCTGGTGGAGATGGCCCGCTCCTTCGGCGCGCGGAGGCTCCAGATCCACACCAAGGTCCTGGCGCTCAGCGCCCTGCCCGAGATCCTGACCGGGGTCCGTCTGGCGGCCATTCGCGGCGTGAAGGGGGTGGTGATCGGCCAGCTCCTGGTCGCGATCATCGGTGTGGGCGAGCTGTTCGAGCTCTACTCGAAACACTTCCTGATGGAGGAGTTCTGGTCCCTCGTCATCCTCGTGTTCCTCTTCGCCTACCTGGTGTCCGAGGCGATCGCCTCTCTGGAACGCCGAGTGGAGTACTACGCCAGCACCCGGTAGCGCCACGTCTCTCATGGAATCCCTCGAGAGTGGAGGGCGATTGGGGAGTCGATCGGGGTCGGGCATTGGCCTGCGGGCCTGACCCGGGCGAGAGGAGCCCCCGATGCCGGACATCCGGGCCTTCGTCTTCGACGCCTACGGCACGCTCTTCGACGTACATTCCGTGGTGGCCGCCTGCCGGGAGGTGACGTCCGACCCCGAGGCGCTGAGCCGGGAGTGGCGGGCGAAGCAACTGGAATATACCTGGCTCCGGGCCCTCATGGGCCGGTACGAGGATTTCTGGGAGGTCACCGGCTCTGCCCTCCGATTTGCCCTGAAGCGTCTGAAGATAGCGGCCTCCGAAGAGCAGGTGAACCGGTTCATGGCGGCGTATCTCAGCCTTCAGGCATTTCCGGAGGTTTCCGAGACCCTCAAGACTCTTCACCCGCGCTTTCCCCTGGCCATCCTCTCGAACGGGTCTCCTCGGATGCTTCAGGCTGCCGTCCAGAGCAGCGGCTTACACCCCTACCTTCAGCACGTCCTCAGCGTGGACACGCCCAAGACCTACAAGCCGAACCCCGCCGTGTATGACCTCGCACCCAAAGCACTCGGGCTAGCCAAGGAAACGATTGCTTTCGTCTCCTCCAACTCGTTCGACGTCATCGGTGCCAAGGCCTTCGGTTTCCAGGTGGTCTGGTGCAACCGCGCCAAGGCGCCGCTGGATGAGATGGGAATCACGCCGGACTTCACCGTCGCCCGGCTGGACGAGATACCCAAAGCGCTTGGGCTCTAGCATCACCCCCTCACCTTTCGCCCTCTCCCCTGAACTGGGGAGAGGGTCCCTGCGGCATTTCGATATCCGTTGGCCCGTTGACAACCGAGACCCATCCACTTATGCTGCATTCGGATACGACATGCCGCTTTGGAACGAGGGCAAGAATGCGACGTGCTGTAGTCGTCCTGGTTGGTGCTTGGTTCGTGGTGGGAGGAGGGGAGTGGGCGGGTGCCCAGACCAGCCTGATTCCCCCTCCACCCGGGCACGTGAAGGTCACGGTGGAGTTCCGCCAGGTCAGCCAGAGCACCCAGGGCGGCATCACCACGCAAGGAACCGGACCGGGCGGGACGATCATCCAGGTGGAACCCAAGGGCGTCACGGGATCGGCCCGGGTGCAGATCCAGGAGTCGCAACGGACGGTTCGGCGGAGCGTCGGTTCCTTCCTCCTCGTTCAGGATGGAGGCGAGGGGCACCTCACCGTCGCGGAGCAGATTCCCGAAGTCGTGTGGTTCCAGCAGTACGCGCTCGCGCACAATTACCTCACGGCGGTCGTGATCCTCCGGCAGGTCGGGACGGCCCTCGTCGTCCGCCCCACGATTCTTCCCAACAAGCGGATCCGCCTGAAGATCACGCCACAGATCAGCTATCGCAGCGACGATGGGTCCGGCACGATCGAGCTGGTGGAGGCCGCCACGGAGGTGGTGGTGCAGAGCGGGCAGCCGATCACCCTCGGAGGCAGCGGGGGGAGCGGCGAGGTGTTGCAGCAGTTCCTGCTTGGATACGAGCGGGTGAACCGAACGGGCCAGGTGAGCATCATCCTGACGGGGGAGGCCCCGTAAGCGAGCCACATGACGTCGGCAAGCGGAGGCACACATGGCGACCATGGAGATGCGCGGGTTTCGACGGCAGGTGCTGGGCAAGCTGCGCGAGTATGAAGGACACGTGAAGCGCCTCGAGGGGCAGCTCATGATCCTGCGGGGCAGGGCCGAGCGCGCCACCGGCGAGGCGCAGGAGAAACTCGGAAAGCTCCTCACCGAGGTGGAACGGGAGGCCGAGGGCGTGCGGGGCGCCGGCCGGACCGCACTCGAGGGGCTGGAGCGCGCCGTGGCAGCCGGGCAGGCGTTCCTGAATCAGCTCAAGGGCCGGGCAGCCGAGCTGGAGACCATGGCGCCGACGGTAGTGGCCAAGGGACGCGAAGCGATGCGCCGGGCCGCCATCGAGGCCAAGGCACTCCGCCACGGCGTGAAGGTCGGCCTGCGCGTCGCGCGCCGCGTCTCGCGACGCACGAAGGCCGGCAAGCCCTGAATCGCGATCCACGGGATTCAACAGAAGGCAGCCGGTTTACCTGAGGGCGGAGCAGTCTGTGCAACCTCTGGGGGCTCTTGGACTGAGCGCCGAATCGTCCGGCAACAGCGAAGCTGAGACGGTTCACCGCTTCTGCCGGACCTGCATCTCCTTTCACGAGACCCGAGCCAGGTTTCTTCCGAATGAAGCCCCCGACCTTGTCCCGCCGGTCTGCTATTTCCAGGGCCTGGCCAGGTCGCTTGGCTGGTGCGGTGGTACTGCCTACCAGGAAGACATCCCCTGACCCCGACATCACATTAGAGGAGGAGTGCGATGCGGCGATTGATCGCGGCCGCCATGATGTGTGTCATACCGAGAGGGCGCTTGCCGTTATAAAAAGGAGACAAGCGCCGGTCACCTCGGGCGCGACCCTTTTTCAGGGGAGGTGAGACGACATGGCAGACGCTTTGATTACGAAGGACATGGTCATGGGTCGGCCGATCGTGCCAAAGGAACATGGGGCCTGGGCGGTCCTCTACGGGGCCTTCGTGGCGGGCGTGGGCGTGGCCGGACAGGTGACGCTTCCGGTGGTTCTCTTCCTCCTGGGCGTCACCGCGATCGCCTTTGCCAATGCTCCCCTGGCCATCCTGGCGCGGCCGGCCATCGGCCCGGGCCAATCGGAACGACAGCGACACGCCCTCGCCTGGTTCCTTGTGTACGGGGCCGCGGCCGCGGCAACCCTGTCCCCGCTCTGGGTGATCTTCCGGATGAGCTTCCTCCTTCCCTTTGGGATGGGGGCTACTTTCTTCCTGCTCCTGCGAGCGTTCCTGGTCCGCGAACGGGACGACCGGACCCTGATCGGTGAACTCGTGGGGACTGCGGGATTGACCATGGTCGGGGCCGCCGCGCACGCCGTGGCAGTGGGGGAGGTCCAGCGGGTCGGCGCCCTGTTATGGCTGCTCCTGTTTCTCTTCTTCGCCAGCGGGGTCTTCTACGTCCGGATGCGGGTCCAGGGGTTGGTCGTCGAGCGGAAGGGGGGGACCACGGCGTCCAATCCGGCCCTCTGGCCGTGTGTGCTCTACCATGGGCTTCTGGTCGTGGTGGTCCCTGCGCTCATTCTGGTGCGCGTCATCCCGTGGCCGGTCCTGCTGGCCTTTGCGCCCGCCCTGTGGCGCGCCGCCTCAGGCCTCTGCCGAGGAGAGACCCGCCTCAGCCTCCGCCGCCTGGGCTGGTCCGAGGTCGCCGTCGCGACCGCTTTTGTCTTCCTCCTCATCGCCGCCTTCTGGTTCACGCCGCTGGCCGGCTGATCCGCTTCACGAATTCCCTCCGATAGCTACCCTCGAATATTCCCCCGCCAGGTTCGCCAAGGGCCCCTGGGCAGGTCAGTTCTCAACAATACACCGGAGCCATCCCAAGAATTCCCCTGTCTGGTCTCGAGCCTCTCTTCGTCTGAAGCTGAAGATGAGAACCCTTGGCGCGCTTGGCGTCTTGGCGGTTCAAGTGTCCTGTCGTGGTTCAGGGGTGGTCGAGCGGGCCGTCCTGTGATACAAGTCAGCAGGGAAAGGAGATCGAGCGTGTCTGTCCCCATCATCGCCATCGTGGGCCGGCCGAACGTCGGGAAGTCCACGCTGTTCAACCGGCTGCTCCGCGGGCGGCGGGCCATTGTGGATGACACGCCCGGCGTCACGCGCGACCGCCTGTACGGAGAGTTCGACTGGCGCGGGCGGCGCTTCATCCTGGTGGACACGGGCGGCTACGAGCCCCACGCCACCGGGATCATGGCCCTCGTGCGCGCCCAGGCAAGGCAGGCGGTAGCCGAAGCGGATGCGATCCTGCTCCTGGTGGATGGCAAGGAGGGGCTCACGCCCGCCGATGCGGAAGTCGCGGGGTTGCTGCGCAAATTCGCGCGGTGCCCCATCCTGCTCGTCGTCAACAAGGTGGATGCCGTCAGCCAGGAGGCCTTGACGGCCGAGTTCCACCGCCTGGGATTCTCCCCGGTGTTCTCGGTCTCCGCTGAGCAGGGGCAGGGGATCGGGGAACTGCTGGATGCGGTGGCCTCGAAGGTGCTGGAGTCGGAGCCTCCGCCGCAAGAGGCGGACGCGATCACGGTGGCGGTGATCGGCCGTCCCAACGTGGGGAAGTCCTCCCTCGTCAATCGGATCCTGGGGGCGGACCGGGTGCTGGTCAGCCCGGAGCCGGGGACGACCCGGGACGCCGTGGACACACGGTTCAGCTATCGGGGGCGGGACTACATCCTGGTGGACACGGCCGGGATCCGGGCCAAGGGGCGCATCGGCCGATCGGTGGAGCGGTACAGCGTCTCGCGCGCGCTGGCGGCCGTGCGTCGGGCGGACGTGGCCCTGATCCTGCTGGATGGGGTCGAAGGGGCCGCGGAGCAGGACACCAAGATTGCCGGCGAGGCGCTCGAGGCGGGCTGCGCCAGCATCCTGGTGGTCAACAAGTGGGATCGTCGGGCCGGAGAGGGGGACGCCGAGAGAGAGTACCGCCTTGCCCTGCAGGAGAAATTCAAGTATCTTGCCTTCGCGCCGATCGCCTTCGTCTCCGCGCTGACAGGGGATCGCGTGATGCACCTGTTTCGACTGATTGACGCGGTGGCGGCGGAGCGCGAACGCCGGATCCCCACGCCGGAACTGAACACCGTCATCCAGGAGGCGGTGACCCGCCGCCCGCCGCCCGCCGAACGGGGCCGCCCGGTGCATATCCGGTATGCGACGCAAGTGGGCATCAAGCCGCCCAGATTCCTCTGCTTCGCTACGGCGGCCCGCGGCCTGCATTTTTCCTATCTGCGCTACCTGGAGAATTGCCTGCGCCAGGCCTACGGTTTTCGCGGGACGCCGATCCGCCTGGTGATCCGCGGCCGCTCGTGATGGAACACATCTCCCGATCTGTCATGCGAGCACATTGCACGATGCACACACACCCCGCGCATGGCGTAGCACTGGGAGGATGGCGATGAGCACCCAGGGCTACGACGTCGCCGTGGTGGGGGCGGGGATGGGCGGGCTGGCGACGGCCTGCCTGCTGGCCAAGGCGGGGCGGTCGGTGATCCTCGTGGATCGCGCGCCCGTGGCAGGCGGGGTCTGCCAGAGCCTGGCCATCGACGGCCTCCGGTTTGACATCGGGGCGACGCTCTTGCCCGGGTTCGGTCCGGGCGGCCCACTCGCCACGCTGTGCCAGCGTCTGGGCATCAGCCTTTCCACCAAGGAATGTGATCCCGCCTTCCAGGTGGCGCTGCCTCAGCATCGCATCAGCCTGTGGGCCACGCCTGCGGCGTGGTGGCGCGAGATTCGCCGCGAGTTCCCTGACGAGGAGGCGGGCTGGCGGGCGCTGTGGTCGGAACTGGAGGACCTGGCGGCGGAGCGGGAGCGCGCGCTCCGCGAGGTGCCGCCGCTGCCCCCCGAGGGCTGGGGGAATCGCCTCCGGGTCTGGCGTGTCGTGACGATGGGGCCGGCCTCGCCCGCAACGACGCACCCGGGCGGGATGTTGAAGCGGAGCATGGCCACGTCCTTCCGCGTGACCATGCTCCGCCACGGCCTCGGCCAGGCGAGCCAGCGGGTGCTGGAGGCGGGCCTGGGGTACCTTCTCCTGCGGGATGCCGACGAATGCTCGACCCTGGAGGCGGCCGTCGCCCTTCAACGGGTGCGCCAGGGCGTCGTGGCCGTCGCCGGGGGAATGGCGGCGGTGGTGGAGGCCTTGGTCGGACGGTTCCAGCAGGATGGAGGGCAGTTGCGCCTGGAGACACCGGTCGCCCGGATTCTCGTGGACGGCCACCGGGTCGCGGGCGTGGTGACGGAGGGCGGCGAGACGATCCGGGCTCGCTGGGTGGTGGCCAACGTCCCGCCGGACGTCCTCACCGGGACGCTGCTGCCTCCCCGTCGCGGATGGTTCCGGCGCCGTCGCGCCGTGGATGGGCCGTGGCACCCAGTACAGGTCGCCCAGGCGATGCTTTTGGCCGTGCCGGAAGCCCTGCTGCCGTCGGAACTTTCTGGGCACTGCTTCGTCGTCGGGGATCCCCAGCGCCCGGCCCGGGAGGAGAACCTGGTCTTCATCCGGACGGCTCCGGCGGGGGACGAGGGGCAAGCGCCCGGCGGGATTCGGTGTCTGACCGTTGGGCGCTTTGTCGTGCGTCGGGCCGGGTGCGAGGACGACGCCATGGCGTCCGACCTGCTGGAGGCGGTGGACCAGATCGTGCCGGGCGTCGCAAGCGCAATGGTCTTTCACCGGCTGTTGACGCCCGCCGCCCTGGCAGAGGCATGGGGTCGCCCATCGGCGGCCGTGCGGTATTCGGTGGACACTCGCGATTGGCTGGGCGAGCGGGGGCTGCCCCACCGGCTGGGGCGGCCGGGTCTCTTCGCCGTGGGGGAGTGGACCTACCCGGGACGCCTGGTCTGCAACGTGGCGGAGGGGGCGATCCGAGTAGCGGACCAGATCTCCGAGAGCGCGTGACCATTTCCCTAGGAGGTCGCTATGCTGGAGCGATGGTTCGACCTGCGGGCAAAGGGCACGACCGTCGGGACCGAAATCCTGGCGGGGGTCACGACCTTCATGGTCATGGCCTACATCATCTTCGTGAATCCAGCCATCCTGAATTTCTCCGGCATCAAAGAATTGCAGGGTCTGGGTCCCGGCTTTGCCCCGACGCTGGCCGCCACCTGCCTGGTGGCGGGCGCCATGACCATGCTGATGGGCCTCGCATCGAATTATCCCTTCGCGGTGGCCTCGGGCATGGGGCTGAACGCGGTGGTGGCGTTCCAGCTCATCGTGGGAATGAAGCTGCCCTGGTCGGCAGCCATGGGGGTCATCTTCCTCGAGGGGGTCATCATCACGATCCTGGTCCTCACCGGGTTCCGCGAGGCGGTCATGGACGCTATCCCCCTCTCCCTCAAACGGGCCATCGGCGTGGGGATCGGCCTGTTCATCCTCTTCATCGGCCTCTTCTCGGGCGGGCTGGTCAAACCGGGACCGCCTGGGGTGCCCGTCACCCTGGGCGATTTGAAGTCGCTTCCGGTCCTGGTCACCCTCATCGGGTTGTTTCTGACGGTCGCCCTCATGGCGCTCCGGGTCAAGGGGGCGCTCCTGATCGGGATCCTGCTGACGACGCTCGTGGCCATCGTGGTGAATGCCGCGAGCGGCTACACTGCCTTCACCCTCCCCGGGGTGGCCGTGGTTCCCTCCAGGATCCTGGCCTGGCCGGACTTCTCTACCTTCGGTCGGGGTCTGGACGTCTCGATCTTCTGGCGGGCCGGCGCCATGGCGGCCGCCCTGACCATCTTCTCCATCATGCTGGCCGATTTCTTCGACACCATGGGGACGGTGATCGGCATCGCCGGGGAGGCGGGCTGGTTGGACGAGAAGGGCAAGCTCCCCCGGCTGAACCGCATCCTGCTGGTGGACTCGCTGGCGGCCGCTTTCGGCGGGTTCTCCTCGGCCAGCTCCGCCACCACCTACATCGAGAGCGCCGCCGGCGTCTCTGAAGGGGGCCGGAGCGGGCTCACCTCGGTCGTCACCGGACTCTTGTTCTTCCTGGCGCTGTTCTTCTCCCCCGTGGCCGGGGTGGTCCCCCCCCAGGCAACCGCGGCTGCCCTGATCGTTGTCGGCTACCTGATGTGCAGCATCGTGAAGGACATCCCCTTCAAGGACTTCGAGGAGGGTTTCCCGGCCCTCATGACCCTGGTGGTGATGCCCTTCACCTACAGCATCACGAACGGAATCGGGGCGGGCTTCGTGACCTACGCCTTCATCAAGCTGATCCGGGGCAAGGCGCACGAACTCCACGGCATGATGGTGACGGCCGCGGTGGCCTTCGTCATCTACTTCGCGCTGCCCTGGCTGCGGATGGTGTTTGGTTTCTAGGAAGAGCAACGCAACCGCAAATGAACGCAAATGAACGCTAATGGTCCGATGGGGAAACCGCTGGGTTGACCCCGGTAAATGAACGCAGTTGATTCAAATCAGGGGGCGGGGGCGGAATTTTTTGGGTGATCCTAAGCGGGGATGGCATGAGTCGTGAGAGCTACATGACCCTCCTGCGAACTGCCGACCCCCGGATCGCCGAATTCTTGGATCAGGGGTTTGAATTCGTCACGAACGCGTTCCGGCCGGGCCAGGCCCCGCGCGGCGTTCCCGCCCGGGACTGTGACCAGATGGCGGCGCGGCTCCGCCGCGAGGGCTGGGAGGTGGAACTGGCGGCGGCGTACGACGAGCGCGGGAAGGCGCTCCCCCAGATGGCCTCCCTCTGGCGCCGGCGTTTCACCTAGCCCGGATTATTCGCGAACATGTTCGCGAATAATCGCGGGGAATGACCAAATCCCAATGGCCAATGACCAATTGCGGATGGTATTCCCGTGACGCCCCTTGACGGCGCGCTGTGCGCGCCCACCATCATTGGTCATTGGAAATTGGTCATTGGTCATTTGAGTCGGAGAATTCACAGCGCTGTTCGTGAATAATCCGGGCTAACCGCTCCAATGTTCGTTTTTCCAGACGTTCGGGTGACGTCCTGAGTTCCGCTGGCCGCCACAACCGTGCGGAAAATCCGGGGATTGACCTTGACACCTCCAGACCCCTGTGCTACCACAATTCCGCCACAGGAACCGCTCTCCGATTCCCGCCAGACTCGACTCATGAGGAAGAGGGGGACGCAATCATGGCGACAAAGGTGAAACTCAGTCCGCCCAAGGACGGCAAGGCCATCACCCTGCGGGGCAAGAAGATGGTCGTGCCCGACAACCCCATCATTCCCTTCATCGAGGGGGACGGGACGGGGGTGGACATCTGGCCGGCCTCCCGGCGGGTCCTGGACGCGGCGGTGGCCAAGACCTACGGCGGGGCCAAGCGGATCGCCTGGTTCGAGGTGTACGCCGTGGAGAAGGCTAACCGCGTCTACGGGAAGGAGATCTGGCTCCCCGACGACACGCTGAAGGTCATCCAGAAGTACCGGGTGGCCATCAAGGGGCCGCTGACCACCCCGGTGGGGGGCGGGTTCCGATCCATCAACGTGGCGTTGCGGCAAATCCTGGACCTGTACGTCTGTCTCCGACCGGTGCGCTGGTTCAAGGGGGTTCCTTCCCCGGTGAAGCACCCCGAGCTGGTGGACATGGTGGTCTTCCGCGAGAACACCGAGGACATCTACGCCGGGATCGAGTGGGAGGCGGGGACGCCCGAGGCCAAGAAGATCATCGCCTTCCTGCAGAAGGAGATGAAGGTCAAGAAGATCCGCTTCCCCAAGACCTCCGGGATCGGGATCAAGCCCGTGTCGGCCGAGGGGACCAAGCGGCTGGTGCGCGCCGCCATCCGCTACGCGTTGCAGCACAAGCGCAAGAACGTCACCCTGGTCCACAAGGGCAACATCATGAAGTACACCGAAGGCGCCTTCCGCAAGTGGGGCTACGAGCTGGTGACGGAGGAGTTCAAGGACGTGGCGGTGGGCTGGGACGACTGCGGGGGCAATCCCGGGGGGAAGCTTCTGGTCAAGGACGTCATCGCCGACGCCTTCCTGCAGCAGATCCTGACCCGGCCGGCCGAATACGACGTCATCGCCACCCTGAACCTGAACGGCGACTTCATCTCCGACGCCCTGGCGGCCCAGGTGGGCGGCATCGGCATCGCCCCGGGCGGCAACATCAATTACGACAGCGGCCACGCGATCTTCGAGGCCACCCACGGCACCGCCCCCAAGTACGCCGGCCAGGACAAGGTGAACCCGGGCTCCGTGATCCTCTCGGGCGCCATGATGCTGGAGCATCTGGGCTGGGTGGAGGCGGCCAACAAGATCTCCGAGGCGATATCCGCGACCATCGGCGACAAGATCGTGACGTACGACTTCGCCCGGCTGATGGAGGGGGCGCGCGAGGTGAAGTGCTCCGCGTTCGCCAACGCCATCATCGATCGCATGTGACGTCATCGGGGGAGGGGGGAAGGAGGCAGGACATGGCACGCAAGAAAATCGCCCTCATCGGCGCGGGTCAACTGGGAGGCAACCTGGCCCTGCTGGCGGCGGAGAAGGAGCTGGGCGACGTCGTCCTCTTCGACATCCCGGCGGCCGAGGGGATGGCCAAGGGCAAGGCCCTGGACATCGCGCAACTCTTGCCCGTCGAGGGGTACGATGCGGGGCTGACCGGCACCAGCTCCTACGACGAGGTGGCGGGCGCCGACGTCTGCATCATCACCGCGGGGATTCCGCGGAAGCCGGGGATGAGCCGCGAGGACCTGCTGGGCACCAACGTCAAGATCATCACGGACGTCGCCAGCAATCTGAAGCGCACCTGCCCCCAGGCCTTCTGCATCGTGGTCTCCAACCCCCTGGATGCCATGGTCTACGCGTTCAAGCAGCTCACCGGGTTTCCCAAGCAGCGGGTCGTGGGCATGGCCGGGATCCTGGATTCGGCGCGCTTCCGCGCCTTCGTGGCCATGGAGCTCCACGTCTCGGTGGAGGACGTCCAGGCCTTCGTCCTGGGGGGCCACGGCGACGACATGGTGCCGCTCACCCGTTGCTGCACAGTGGGTGGCATCCCCGTCACGGAGCTATTGCCCAAGGACCGGATCGACGCCATCGTGGATCGGACGCGGAAGGGCGGGGGCGAGTTGGTCGCCCTCTACAAGACCGGGAGCGCCTACTACGCGCCGGCCGCCGCGGCCATCGCCATGGCCGAGTCGTACCTCCGGGACAAGAAGCGGGTCCTGCCTTGCGCCGCCTACCTGGAGGGGGAGTACGGGATCCACGGCTACTACTTCGGGGTCCCGGTGGTGATCGGTGCCGGGGGCGTGGAGCGCGTGCTGGAG
>Ga0156237_1111_pt1 | contig 13972 bp, 17 predicted proteins | sample RifCSPlowO2_12_FD_107884 | JGI IMG/M metagenome (GOLD analysis project Ga0156237, IMG submission 107884) | candidate division NC10 bacterium RIFCSPLOWO2_12_FULL_66_18
GAGCACGGCCCCGTAGACCGGAAGGGCGACGGACAGTGGCAGCAGCCAGAACAGCGGCAACGCCAGGACAGGCGCGAACAGGATCAGGTGACACATGGATTCCCTCCACCGCGGCACTCAGGACGGCGTCGCGTCCTCGCGGAACTCGCGGATGGTGACCTTGAGATCCAGGGACTGGCCTTCACGGATCACCCGGACAATCACTTCCTTCCCGATGGGGGTGCTGCCCACGAGGCGGGGAAGATCCGTGGCGCTAGCGACGTCCTTCCCATCGAAGCCCACGATGAGGTCCCCCTGCTGGAGGCCGGCCCGATCCGCAGGGCTCCGCTCCACGACTTCCGCGACGAGCGCGCCCTTCTTGTCCTTGAGCTTCAACTCCTTCGCCGCCTCGTCGGTCACTGGGCCAATGGAGACGCCCAACCAGCCCCGGCTCACCCGGCCCTTGGCCTTCAGTTGCGGCACGAGGCTCTTGGCCATGTTGATCGGAACCGCGAAGCCGATCCCGATATTGCCGCCCGACTGACTGAAGATGGCGGTGTTGATCCCGACCACCTCGCCCTTCGTGCTGAACAGGGGACCGCCCGAGTTGCCGGGGTTGATGGCGGCATCGGTCTGGATGAAATCGTCGTAGGGGCCCTGCCCGATGACCCGCCCCTTGGCACTCACAATCCCGGCTGTCACCGTCTGGCCCAGGCCGAAGGGATTGCCGATGGCGAGGACCCAGTCCCCGACCTGAAGCGAGTCCGAGTCCCCGATGCGCACCACAGGGAGGTCGCCTCGGGCATTGATCTTGATCAGGGCGAGGTCGGTCCGGGGATCGCGGCCCACGACCTTGGCCTCGTACTCCTTCTCGTTGGCCAGCTTCACCATGATCATGCCGGCGTTCTCGATGACGTGATTGTTCGTCAGGATGTAGCCGTCCCTGTCAATAATGAAGCCGGAACCCAAGCTTTGCTGCGGGCGCGATTCCTGTGGCATGGGGCCGCCAAAGAACCGCTCGAAAAAGTCCTCGAACGGCTCCTGCCCGCGGAACGGGGCCCGGAACCCGCGGCGGGGCTGCTGCCGGGGCGCCTGCGTGGTGCTGATGTTGACCACCGCCGGTTTGACCTCGGCCACGAGAGGCGCGAGGCTATCCGGCCGCGAGGGGACCCAGCCTTCGGGGGCCGGCTTCGTCTCCGCCGCAGTGGCGGTGGCTCTCGGACCCCGGATGAGGTCGGTGCCGCCAAAGTAGAACAGATAGCCAAGGAGCAGGACGACGGCGACCCCGCCGACGGCTTTCACCACAAACTTACGCTGACGCATGGTTCCACAGTTCGAAAGAAACTCTGCCATGATCGTCCCTCCCCTCGATCCCCCCAGGGATCCTGAAGACTTCCTCTGCCTATGGAGATGAGCAACCGGGATGCCAGAGTTGGCCGGATCCCATCCAGGATCCGCGAGCGGGCGTATCCCCTTGATTTTTCAAGCAGGATCGAAACGGGTGGCTGCGGGCAGAAGGGAAGATTTGGGAGAGCGCAACCTCAGGCTTGACGATTTGGCAAGAGGCCCTTTTTTCCCTGTGAGTTGGCCCGACAGAATGTCAACACCCGGCACGCTCGGTCCTGACCCTCGGAATCGGGCCTCCCAGACACACGACTTCACATCCGCGCTGGCAGCATCAGAGATGAAACCCGAGCAACTCTGGGACAGGGCCCCACGTCGTCTGTGGGAGAATCGTACGAAGGGGCTCGGGACACGATCGGATGACTGACACTCTATTGACGGACCTCGGATACCTGGCCCCTGCCTATAGCGTCTCGCGATCTCCAGCCCCGTTGAAAGGCCCACCAGTTCCTGGGCCATGCCTGGTCAAAAAACCTCTTGCATTTCCAGTCGACTGGAAGACCTATATTCTGTGCGGCGGACGAGGAACCCTTCCCGAGGAGGAACCCATGCGGATCGGCGAGCTGGCCCGAGCCTGCAGTGTCAACCCCAAGACCATCCGATACTACGAGGCGTTTGGCCTCCTGCCCAAGGCGGCACGGGCCCCATCGGGGCACCGGATCTACTCGGAACGGGACATCCAACGGCTCCGGTTCATCCGGCGGGCCAAGGAGATCGGCCTCGCTCTGGCGGGCATCCGACAGATCACCACCTACGCGGACACCGGAAGCTGCCAGCATCTGCGCCCGCGCCTCAAGGAGCTAATCGCCGCGCAGCTTGCCGAGATCGAAACCCGGATAAAGGACCTCCGGGCCCTGCAGCGGGAACTGCAGAAACATTCCGCATCTCTGTGCCAGCCTCAGGCACCAGCGCGAAGCGGCGCAGCCTGTTCGTGCCTGGACGGCCCGTCCCAGAAGGCTGCCATTCTCCCGGCGACCGCTCTGGTCAAGCGACCACCGAGGAGAAAATCCTGACCGGAAGGAGGTGAAAGCGATGGGCAAGCGGGTCACCAAGAAGAGCCAGGCGCCCCGGCCGTCGGTCAGCAGCAACTGCGGCTGCGGGTGCCTCCCGGTGAGCAAGAAGTAAGGCGATGCCGGTCAGCGGCCGGGGCCCGGGCCCGGCCGCTGACTTGCCACAGAGTGCCGTGTACTCTTGGGGCCCCTGGCGGTTCAAGCGCACTGACCGCCCTGCCGCCAACGCCCGACACCTTCCCTCACCACGAGGGATGCTGGGCCCGCGACAGCTCCGGGGTGAGATTCCGCTCCCCACTCCCGTCCGTCCGCACCAGGAACAGCCCCATGCGGCCGTTCCGGTACGACTCAAAGATTACCGACGCACCGTCGGGAGACCAGGACGGGTGCTTGTCGTCCATGTCGTTGTCGGTGAGGCGGCGCAAACGGCGGCCGTTGGCCAGCATGGTCAGGACCTCGAACGTCTGCCCGGCGCCGCGGTTCGACTCGAACAGGATCCGGCTCCCGTCCGGGGACCAGTACGGATGGCCGTCCCACGCTGGATGATCGGTAAGGCGGCGGAGGTTTCCCCCGTCGGCGTCCATGACGTAGATCTCGCGATTCCCATCCCGGTCCGACGAGAAGGCGATCTGCCGCTGGTCGGGAGAGAAGGCCGGATCCCCGTCGTTGAAGCGCCCGTCGGTCAGATACCGCATCCGCCCGCTCTCCACATCCACGAGAGCAATGGCAATCTTGCGGCCCCCGGGGGGAACCGTCTCGATGAGCAACTTCTGGCCGTCGGCGGACCACGACCGGGGATAGTCCCACACGGTATTCTCGGTCAGTCGGCGGCGCCCACTGCCGTCCGCATTCACCAGATAGATCTCGGCCTCGACGCCGATCCCCGAGACGTAGGCGATGCGGCGGCCGTCCGGCGACCAGAGGGGGGCCCAATCGGGCGCCTCGGCCTCCGTCAACCGCCGGAGACCCTTGCCTGCCGGATCCACCCAGTAGAGGTCTCCGTTGCCAGTCGCGGGCGAGACCAACACCAACCCGTCCCCTCTGGGTGACCACCCCGCCTCGTCCACTGGAAATCCGGGGAGCGGCCGGCGCAGGCCGGAACCGTCCGCCTCGATGATGACAAGTTCCCCTCGCCCCGCCACCTCGGAGACGAAGGCAATAGGAGGGAGACGGACTCCGTTCGCCGCCGATGCCATTCCCTGGCCGCTCAGCGGAAAACTCAGAATGTAGAAGAGGACGAGGACGAAGATGCCGGCCGCGCCCGTCGGAGCGACGGCAAGCCGCCGGGGCACGGGCGCGCGTCCACCCGGCTGCCACAGGCGCCCCGATACAGCCAGCGATCCGATGAATCCCGCCAGGAGAATGAGGAGCTGCGCCAGGAAGAGGGCGCGCGCATTCACGGCGATGATCATCACACCCGACGCCCCACCTCCCGGTGGGGTGAGCAGTGCCCGGAGGCTCTCGCCCACGCCGCCCCCCTGCTGCACGAAGTGATCCAGGTTATGCGCCAGGAACATGGCCCACACCAGGGGGACCAGGACATAGGCGAGATCCGGCACCCACCAGGGCCCGCGATCGCCGGGATTCTCTGCCGGGGTTGCCAGGCGGCAAATCAGGGCAAAGGTCCCCACGGGAAACAGTACGCTGGCGACGATAAACGCCAGAGTGTATCGTGGAAAACTCTGCAGCCAGTTATCGGCGAACCCGAACATCACGAGGATCTGGAACAGGGAAACGCCGTAGAGCGCCAGGATCACGGCCGCCTCATCGGTGCGCCGTACCTGGCTCGAGATGAGTGTCTGCCCTGGCCAGGTGAGGTCCAGACGGAACCCCGCTCCGCGGGGCCAGCGCGCGCATGCCAGGCAGTAGTGGCAGTGAACGTTCCGGTCCATCCGGTATGGCTGCTCCAGCAAAGGACAGGACTCCGGCCGACCCCCGCTCGGACGCGAAACCCGCGTCCCGGATTCCGCTCTTCCAAGCCGCGCCGTAAGCCGCAACGGACTGAGTATCCCGAAGAGGCCCAGCATCCCGCTGATGGGACAGAGATACCGGCAGAATGTCCGCCGCTCGAAGACGAGGGCGGCCGCCACGGCCACCAGCGTGAATGCGAGAAGGAACAGGGCCGTTCCCCTCGCGCTCATGGCGATGTCCCAGTAGGTGAATGCCCAGGTGATGACGAGGAGCGCCAGGATCTGGAGCCAGGCATTCTGGAACGCCCGCGGCAGCCTGCGGCGCAAACCAGCGAACCGCTGGACCCAATCCCCGATGGCCGCGGGCGGGCAGGCCAGACACCAGATCCTGCCGCCCAGAAGCGTGAGAAGTGCCAAGCCGGGCCACCACACACTCCACGTGAAGCTGGAGGCGAGATTTCCCCCGAGCGACGGGGAGACGACAAGACCCACGACGATCAGGTGGATGAACAGGAGAAGGGCGGGAATCTGGAGGAGGAGCGGGAAGCCACGCCACAGCAGGAGCCGGCCGATCCATGGAACGCAGAGGAGGTCTAGGCCCCTGCGTGTGGTCGGCCGGTCAGGGATCCTCGGCCGGCGGATAGCAAGAACAATGAGGCAGACGAGGGCGGCACCCGCGAAGGCCAGGGCCATCCGGTAACGCGCCAGCTCGTCGACTGCCGTGCCCGGCAGCGGAACGATCTGTCCCCCGTGGGTCCCACCTGCCCAGGCGATCGCCGGCAAGACAGCCGCGACCGCCGCGGCGGCCAGCAAGAAACGGAATAATACCATTGCTGGCCCCGGGTCTTGATCTACTTGCAGCACCCACCGCCACCGGATGCGCCCAGCCCTCGCCGGGTCCGGGCCAGCGCCTGCTTGAAGCGGTATTTCTCCGCGTGCTTCTCGGAGCAGAAGCGGCGACGCCCGAGTTTCACCGGATCCTCCGGCAAGGGTCCCCGACAGAAGGCGCATCGCTTCGCGCCAAACCACCAGCCCAAAGCCATCGCTCCTCCTTCCGAGCCCCACCGCCTCTCAGGCGCGGGATGTCGTGGCTGCCGTGGCTCGCCCTTCGTCGAGCTGCGCCAGCACGTCGCGCAGGGCCTTCCGCTTCTCCTGACGCAGCCGACGGTACTCCTTCTCCGGGATCCGCCCCGCCTCATGCCCGGCCTCCAGCTCAGCCAGAGCCGCGACCAGTTCCACCTTGCGAAGCGTCAGTTCCGTCGGCCCCTGGACTCCTCCAAGCTGTGCCGCGACAGCACCCCCCGGGGCCGGCGACCCAGCCTCATGGCTGGGTGCCCGCAGCACCGTACGGCGACGCCGCACCATGGGGTACGTAACGCCCGCCAAGAGGAGGATCCCCACCGAGGCATAGGCATACGGCCGCCAGCTTCCCCCGATGACCGGCAGGTTGTCGAGGGTCACCGCAATGGGTCCCGGCACCTCCAGGCCGGGGGCCGTGTAGCGCTGGAACCGCTGGTTCTGTCCCGAGATCATGCCCGCCAACTTCAGCCCCTCAGCCGAGACCTGTGCCGCTCCCTCAGGGACGAAGACCTCCACCGCCTCCGTCCGGTAGTCCACCGGCCGGACGAACTGGAGGCGCCCCTTCGTCGGCGCCACGGCATACGAGAAAGTCACCTGCCGCTCGCCGGGCTTCACGTCCATCGTATCCACGAAGCCTTGCTCGCCCGGGACGACACAGCACTCCATGAGGCCTTCGCCGTACTTGACCTCGCGGGCACCCGCGGGGAGGCTGAACTGGAGCGTGGCACGCCGGCCTCCCGCAACTTCCTTCGCCCCGACGTACGCCTTGTCGCCGGAGTTGCGGAACAGCAGCACTTCCTCTGCCCGCAAGCTTCCATCGGCGACGGAGAAGACCACGTGATGGATCTTCACCGAGATCTGGCTGGCGTCCGTAGTGGAGTCGTACACGGGGATTTCCAGCGTGCGGGTCGCCCCCGCGTCCTGCAGGACGATCCGTTCGCTGTTATATTCAGCGTCCTGGTATCGGACCGTCACGGTGTAGGTGTCGCCCGGCTTGGCAGAGAGGTCTTGGAACTGAAAACGACCAGCTCGGTCCGTCCTGGTGGGGGTCTTCCCGGCCTCCTGCTCGTTCCGGTATGCCGTCAGTGTGACCTCAGCCCCCTCTACGCCCTTGCCCTTCGGCGTCTTGTTGACCAGCCGGCCGCTGATGCCAGCGGCGTCCGCCCGGCCCGGTATCCCGACGAGGCCGATCAGGATAATCCCCAGGAGAAACACCATGGACAGCAGGCTATGCCGTTTCATGAACTGCTCCCTCCTGGTTGACCCGGCGGGCCCGCCAGGCGGACACCTCGGCGTCTATCAGCGCGTCCAGGTCACGGGGAGGTGTGGCGCCCTGATCCATGGCCTTCAGCGCCTCGGCCGCCTCCACTCGGTAAACGGCGCGAAGTTCCTCGTAGTCTTCCTGGGAGAGCTTGCGGGTCCGGTAGTCGAATTCCAGCTCCTTCAGCGCCGAGTAGGCCGCTTCTTTGCGGGCCAGCAGGTCGGAGGGCGCTTCCGGCGCCACCTCCAACGCGTCCCCGTGCCGTCCCCAGAGGAATGGCGCCATGAGGACCGTCACTACCCCGCTGCCGATGAGCACAAGGAAGAAAAAGGCCAGCATCACACACCTCGCTCAATCGAAATGCTTCAGTTCTTCGTCCACTCGCTGGAGGTACTTCCCTTCCACACTCGCGGGCATCCTCAGCCGCACATGTTGCGTAGCGCGGCGACGCGCCACCCACTCCCCCACCGCCAGGGAGATCATCACCCCGCCGAGCAGGATGGCGGCGAAGGGGGTCACCCAGGCGGTCAGGTTGAAGCCCGATTTGGTCGGGGCCGCCAGCAGCTTTTCCCCGTAGTTCCTCACCAGCATGTCCATGATCCGCGGCTTGTCCCAGCCCTCGCCGATCTTGGCGGCGATTACGCCGCGTAGTTGTTCCCCACACTGCATGTCGCAGTCGGTCAGCATCTTGTTGCAGCCGCAGTTGCACACGAACTCCTTGGCCACGTCCGAGACCACGAGGGCCATGGCGGCCGGTGCCCAGAGCCAGGAGACTGCAACCCAGGCGAGAATCAATCCTGTTCGTCTGGCTATCGTGCTCGCGGACGGTCTGCCTCCGCGTCTCACCCGATTCCAGGACGCCGCGTATCCGAAAGAAGCATCAGGCCAGCGCATTGCGTCCCTCCAGGGCATACTTTGCAGCCGCGCGCTCTCGCCGATCCGGCCACATGACGAGGATCACACCGAGGGCCATGAGATACGAGCCGACCCACATCCACATCATCAGTGGATTCACCAAAGCCTTGATGGCCGCACCTTCTTTGGTGTAGTTGATCAGGATGAGGTACAGGTCCTCTCGGAGGCTGCTCAGGACCCCCACCATGCTGTGAGGCTGCTCCGATCCCGGGTGAAACCGTTTCTGAGGCAGGAGTGTCCCCAGGGGCTTCCCCGTATTGGAGACATGCACCTCGGCTGCGAGGACCGCGGAATCCCGCCGGGGGATCTCCCGGAAATCCTGGAAGTGCACCTGATACCGGCCGATGGCGAGCGTCTCGCCTCGCTTTAGGAAAACCTCTTTCTCTTCCTTGAAGATCCCGCCGACCATGGCCAGGATCATCAACAGCGCGCCCAGGTGGATGACGTACCCGCCGTAGCGCCGTTTGTTCCGCCATATCAGAGTGCCGAAGGCCCGGAGGATTCCCTCGCCCGTCATCTGCCGGCGAGCCCGGGTTCCCCGCACGAACTCCGCCACGATGGTCGCCGTGACGAAGACGAGCAGGACCAGGGTCACCCACGCCACCGGATCCCGAATCCCCCACACGAAGAGGCCGGCGCCGCCCGCCAGGCCCGCCGCGGCGGGGAGCAGGAAGTTCCGCTGGAGGTTCTTCCACGAGGCCCGTCGCCATGCGATGAGCGGGCAGACCCCCGTCAGGAACAACAGACCAAGTCCCAGGGGGATCGTCACCTGATTGTAGAAGGGCGGCCCCACCGTCACTTTCACCCCGCGAACCGCCTCAGCGATGAGTGGGAATACCGTCCCCCATAGTGTTGCGAAGGCGATCCCCACGAGCATGAGGTTGTTGAACAGGAAGCTGGACTCCCGGGAGATGAAGGAGTCGAGCTCGTTCTGGCTCTGTAGCGCCGGCAAGCGCCGGAACAGGAGGCCGAAGGAGACGAGGAGAATCAGCGTCAGGAACCCCAGGAAAAAGTAGCCCAGGCTCCCTTGGGAGAAGGTGTGGACCGAGGACAGGATCCCGCTGCGGGTCAGGAACGTCCCGAAGATGGAGAGGGCGAAGGTCATGATGATGAGCGACATGTTCCAGACCTTCAGCATCCCCTTCTTTTCCTGGATCATCACCGAGTGCAGGTAGGCGGTCCCCGTCAGCCACGGCAAGAAGGAGGCGTTCTCCACCGGATCCCAGGCCCAGTAGCCGCCCCAGCCCAGGATGTTATAGGCCCACCAGGCGCCGAACATGTTCCCGAGCCCCAGGAAGAACCAGGCGAAGATGGTCCAGCGCCGCGTGCTGAGAATCCAGGCGGACCCCAGGCGACCCGTGATGAGGGCGGCGATGGCAAAGGCAAAGGGGACCGTGAACCCGACGTAGCCGATGTAGGTGGTGGGCGGATGGAAGAACATACCGGGATTCTGGAGCAGAGGATTCAGGCCCTGGCCATCCGGCGGGGGCACGGGCAGGCGGGTGAAGGGGTTCGCCAGCAGGAGCATGACCCCCACGAAGAAGAACGCGACGACCCCGAATACGCCCGCGACGTGGGGCATCAGATCGCGATGTCGGTGACGGTTCTGGATAACGACGATCGAGGCGAAGGCGGCCAGCATCCACGCCCAGAACAGGAGGGAGCCGTCGTTGCCCCCATAGAGGGCCGAGATGGTGTAGGCCATGCTCTGTGTTCGGTTGCTGTAGTTGACCACGTAGGCGAGCGAGAAGTCATGGGTCACCAAGGCATAGATCAGGGCCGCGGTGGAGATGGTCAGGAGCCCGCAGAGGGCCAGGAGGGCGTTCTCACCGGAACGCACCCATTCACCCCGTTGGGAGCGCCACCCCAGCCAGGAGGCGACCGCGGCGTAGGCTGCCACGCTCACGGAGAGCAACAAGGAAAATTCGCCGATGGCATTCATCATGGATGAGTCCTCAGGGGAGAGATGTGAGGGACAAACTCATGCAACCGCAGATGAACGCAAATGAGAGCCATTATTGCGTTCATTTGCGTTCATTTGCGGTTCCAAGTTTTCTGGCGGCGTCGGCCAATGCCTGCTGGGCGATGGTGGGATCAGCCGCCACCCAGACCACCACTGCACCCCGCCGGAAGTAGTAGTGCACCTGCCCCTGACCCAGCGTGGAGTAGACCGTCATCCCGAACCGGACGGATTCCCGCAGGTTGGTGAACGGCCCGTTGCTGGCCCGGATCCGCGTGGTCATCTGCTCCACCTGTCGCTGAGCCACCTTCTCATCCCGTGCCTGAGACACGTAGAGCATGGCCGCAGGAGACTGGTTGCCGTAATGGGCCACGTAGCCGTCGGTGATCGGGATGCCCTTCCCGTGCAGGCGCTCGATCTCTGCCCGGGCCTCGGCCCCCTGCTGGGAATGCGCCAGGGGAAGGCCGGCCAACTCCTGCGGTACCGACAGAGCGCTCCACGCGATCCCCGGTCCCGCCAGAAGGAGCAACGCCAGCCCGATCCACCTGCTCACCTGCACGTCACTTCCCTCTGTGACCTGATCCTCGAGGAACGAATCCAATACTTACGAAATCGCAGATGCACGAAAATGGACGCAGACGGATTTTCGCAAAGAACCGCTTCCGAGAAGGTCCCATTTGCGTCTATCTGCGTTCATCTGCGGTTCCAAGTCTTGCCGGCTAGAATGCCGGCACCGGGATCGACCCCCAGGTATGGCGGCGCGGGGTCTCCATGGTCAGCGTCACCTGCTCCGCCTGCGCGTCGTAGTCGGCGAAGAACAGCGGGTACCGCTGCACCGAGATGTCCAGCGCCTCCTCCCGGCGAACGCTTTGCCCGGTCGGATCCAGGGCCTCGGTGAAGATGATGCGTTGCTCGGTCGCGCCTGCCCCATCCCGCAACTGGCGCATCGGCTTCAGGGCGTACATCTCCCCCAGATGCTTGAGGACCGCCACTACTCCGCCCTGCTCCCCCTCTCCGTGGTGCGCCTTGTGCTCGTCCATGTCCGCGATCAGATGTTGCATCATGTATTCCCTGGGCAGGACGTACGCCACCAGCGTGTGCCCCGGGCGCGCGTGGTACTTCGCGAGCATGGCCTGGACCTCCGGGTGCTGGGCGGCCTGGGCCAAGGTTCGATTCAGCCTCGCCGGATCGCTGGGCGACATGGCCACCGCCACCAGGCCATCGCGCCACACCTGGGGAACCAGTCCCTCGCTGTAGGCTCGAAAGCCGAAGGCGAAGGCGATCGCGGTCACCAGACTGAAGGCGTATAGGCCGAAGAGAATGGGCCCGCGGCGTTCAGGTCTCCCGAAGAGTGCGCGGAAGAGGCAGCCTCCCGGGTTCCCGGGCAGGAACATGGGCGTCCGCTCCAGGTACGCCGCATAGCCTGCCCCGAATTTCCGGAGCATCCGGCCCTCTTCGTTCCGGGCCAGGAGGTAGTACACGAACAGCATGCTGATGAATGTGACCAGGATGAAAAAACGCGGCCAGTAAAGGAGCAGGCCCGCGCCCGCGATGCCTAACCCGAGGTACTGGGGGTGGCGGATCACCCGGTACAGACCCCCGGAGACGACCCCTTTGCGGAACAGCTTCGCCCCGTACACCTGGCCCGCGCAGACGAAGAAGATGCCGAGGCCGAGGGTGAGGAGCGTCGGGCCCGCATAGGCCAGCGCCACGAGGAAGGGGTCCCCGGTGTACGTGATGTGGGGCAGGAAAAAGGCCGTGAGCCAAGCGGTCCAGGGGCCCCGCTCCAGCCAGGTGAGGACCGGCGCGTACACCGAGTAGAAATAGAGGGTGAACGGGGTGACCATGATGATCACCTCGAACGCCGCCAGGAGGTAGAAGAGCAGGGCCGCTCCCCAGACGGCTCGGCCTCCACCCGGGCCCTGATCCTGATCGGTGCGGGCGGCCGGACGCTCCGGCTCCAGCACATCGGTCAAGGCGTCCAACGGTTTCGTCGCCATCACGGCCTCCCTGGGTCCGAGCACCGCGCCGGTCAACCTTCGATCCGGGCCATCACCTTCACCAGCGCTTGCGGCGCCCGGACATCGTCGCTATAGATAAAGGCCCCCTGGACCACCGGCTGTTCCTGGCCGTGGTCGTGGATCCCGGGATCCAGGGTCAGGCGCAGGGTCCCAGCCTGACCCGGGAGGAGTTCCTGGGACCAACGGGGATACTCACTGTGCATCTCGAACTGCGGGCTCTGCTTGCCGGCCACCTCCAGGGTGGCGACGGTGCAGTCTCAGGTAGGCACGATTCGCTGGATGCGGAGGGGTGCCCGCCCGTCGTTCCGCAGGGTGAACGTTGCCTCCACCTTCCCACCGCTCTTCCTGATCGTGCCGAAGTCCACGCTCGCTGGAGTGATGATGAGCCGCGGTAGCCCCTGTGCCGCAACGGGGGCGACCCGCGTGCCCAATGCGAGCCACCCCGTCGCGGTGAGCGCGACGAGCCCGAGGCCGACCAGTCTCCAGGACCTACGTCGCCGAGAGCCTACAAGCCATGGATACCGTTTCAACATGCGATCCTCCTTCGTGTGGCGCGCGGAGGTCACGCCTTGGACACCAGGATCTTGCCGTCCGCCGCCACCTGGATCTTGTAGGGGTCCAGCGGTCGGGGCGGCGGGCCGCTCACGTTCTTCCCGTTCAGGTCGTAGATGCCGTTGTGGCAGGCGCACCAGATGTCCTGCTTTTCCTCCCGGTACTGGACCGTGCAGGCCAGGTGGGTGCAAATTGCCGTGAAGGCCCGAAGTTCACCGGCCGGGGTCTTGACCAGGATTCCGGGCTGGCTCCCGAATTTGAAGATGCGGCCCGAATTGGCCTTCAACTCCCCGGCCTTCCAGGGGACTTCCACACTGGCCACGCGGGGTTCCCCCGCCTTGGGCGGCACCAGGAACCGGAGCACCGGGTAGGCGAAGCTCAGAAACATGGCGCCAAAGCTACTCGCCAGGAGCACCTGAACGAACCTTCGCCGGGATGCCAGATCCTCGAAATACTCCGTCTTGGTCATGACGCATCCCTCCTTCCCAGGTCGGCCATCCGCTGCCGGGGCCGGCGTTTCGCGAGACTACTGGTCAGCCGTCCACTGCCTTCTTCTCCTGGGCCGGCAAGGACGCCTGGGCGCCCGGGCCCGTCCGCTCACCCGTGGCGGTTCCGTGATCGTGCCCGCCGTGGCCCCCGTGTCCTCCGCGCATCATAAAGAGATGCGACAGGGGACACAGGAGAATCAGCAGGAAGGTAAGGAGGGTGCCGATGCCGATCCCCAGAGTCGGCAGGATCAGCAACGCCCCGAGGCCCACCACGCACAGCGTCATCAGCCAGGACCGACTCAGCTTCATCGCTTCCCCCCTTCATCCCGAAGACTGGATCGAAACCACAGATGAACACAGATTCACACAGATAGGATTGGTTTCCTTCCGGCTCCTCAGATTGAACCATCTGCGTTCATCTGCGTTCATCTGTGGTTGCGGTTGCCTTTGCCTATTCGGCGGTGGTCCAGCGGAAGGTCCGCTCCTTCACGCCGGCAACGTCTTTCACGATCAGCTCGATGCTCCTGGCCTCGGAACCCACCTTCCCGAATCGAAGGACAGCCTCACGGTGATGCCCACCGCCGCTGGCTTTCTCCACCACCTCGACCGGATAGGTCTTCCCGGTATCGTCGCGGAGCGTGGCGATCGCCTCGAACTTGTAGCCGTCCAGGTTCCCCGAGTGGGTGTCGAGAACGAGCTTGATCGCCGTCGTCTCCGCCTGATCCTTCAGCAACGTGGCGGCTACGGTCACACCACCCCCAGCCACTTGCTGGCTCAGGTTGCCCGACGGGCCGGCCGAGGCCGCCAGGGCCACCCCGCTCCAACTGATCAGGCCGGTAACGGCAACCACCCCCAGAACGCTCACCCAGAACCCGCGCCGCATAGCCTCGCTCCTTTCGATGGACAAGGGCCTCCTCCCGGCCTTGCCGGAAGAGAAGGCCCAAATTCAGTGACAGCTTCCCTTCGACTTCGGTGCTCCTTCACGGGCCTTGTCGTCCCCCGGCCCCTCGTCAGAACCTCCCTCCGTGCGCTGTCCCTGTCCCTGTCGCTGTCGCCCGCCGCAGCAGCCTCTTCCAAACCAGTGCATGGCAACGAACACTCCCGCCAGGGCGATCCAGAGTCCGTAGCTCTGCGCGAACTCGATCATCGGCGCCCTCCTCCCCCTTCTGGCCCGGTTCCAGTCCGGGTGCCCACAGCAGATCGGGGTCTCCCCGTCCATGAGTAAGGGCAACCCGCGTGCCATTCGGGCATCTTCGAAAAGGGCCGGCCATGCTCTTCTAGAATCAAAGGGTTTCGTCGGTCTTCTGGCACGGAGGGGTGGCTCGGTACCTCGGGATTTGACATACAGTCATTGGGGACAGGATCCGGACCTGTAACTCCAGACTTTTTGTC
>Ga0156237_1042_pt1 | contig 13591 bp, 8 predicted proteins | sample RifCSPlowO2_12_FD_107884 | JGI IMG/M metagenome (GOLD analysis project Ga0156237, IMG submission 107884) | candidate division NC10 bacterium RIFCSPLOWO2_12_FULL_66_18
CACAGAGATCGTCCCGCTGCAACGTCCTCCAATACGCGCCCTAGAAGCGCCAGAATCCCCGAAGAAGAAAGTTGTTTTAGAACCTACGTCCCCCTTTACGTTCGAGGAACGCCGGGCTCCCGACGGCGCGTTGGGTACTCCAGCGGGGGTCGCGGGCATCGGCTCGGGGGTCGGCACTCGGGGCCAGCAGTCGCGGTGCCCGGTGCATGGCCACCCGGAGCACCGGGTGCAGGAGATCATCCACCACCGGATATAACTTCATCGCAGTCCCGCCTGGCCCCCGTCAGCGGAGAACTGCAAACCGTCTCCAATGAAACAGACCCTTAGCTGGCGTAAGGTGTCCGGTACTTTCTTCGCCTTCTTACTCTGTGGCACTATCGCTGCTGAGGTGTGCTCAGTGCGCTGCCCAGTACGCATTGACCTCCTGGACTTGGCGGACCCAAAACTCTAGGCGAGCGAGCGCTTCACGCGAACCATTGAAGCGGCCGAGCTCGCTCGCGAGCGCGAAGAAGCCTTCTCCGGGATTGTTATCATTGCCTCGGTGGACGACGATCGCCGTGAGCAAAGGCCGACCTTGAGCCACCTCGTACCTCAGGATTTCGCCCGACAGCTCTGATATCCGATCGCGATCGGCGTCGTTGTTCATCGAGAGGCTGGCGAGCGGCGCGATGTCGGAATACGTGGTCAACCGTCCCGCGCGCGCGAGTTCAAGCAAACGGTTGTAAATCCCCATGTGCATCCTACGTCTCCTGTGAAGCCGAACGCTTGCGATCAGCGGCCGCGAACGAGCGGGCGGGAGCCCGCTGTGAAGCGGTCCGCTGCATCGCGAGGTTGGGCGTCAATCTCTCGCGCATTGGCAGAGGATTTGATTCGTTAGGTTTTATCGGAGGCAGTTTTTCCATCTCGGGCAGCGATGGCTGCCTTTTTTGATTCAGGCAACTTCTCGTAGATCGCGTTGACGGTCTTCGGATGGCTAACCATTTGGTCAACGATGAGGTTGACCAGGGTAAAGAGTGTATTTGCTGTGTCTTGGTCGTCCTTGAGATCGAGGACGCCTGGGTGGACAGCCTCGTTACCGACAACACGCACTACATCCAACGACCTCTGCACGAGAGGGTTCAGGCCCTTTTTCACTAAGCTGGCAATGTCATCGTCAAGGTTCTTACCCCTCTCGCCGAGATGAACGCAGAGCTTCTGCACACATAGACGAAGAAGCGCTGCGGCACCGCGAGGAGAGAGGTGCACGATCGACTGGGCTTCCTCGTAATCCCGGTGGATGTGGTCCGGAAGGTCGGGATTCGCTTGGGGACCGCCGCGCGCCGGCGGGAACAGCAGCCGATCATGCACCCACACAGCGAATCGATGGCAGTTGTAGCACTGACTAAGGAAGACATTGTGGGCCTCGTGGTACAGATACCGTGCCTGACTTCTCTTCTCAAGAAAGACCTGACCGGACATCCATTGGTCAAACCAGTCCTGCATCTTTGCCTTCATCTCGGCCGGGATATCTTTGTCCGAAAGGACCTTCTTCCGACTTTGCTCATCGGGGATGAATGGAGTGCGCTCTTCCCGGTCCAGCTGCTCCGCGCACATCTCGAACCAGTGCTGGGTGGTGTACGCGCCGCAGTGCGGACAATCGAAGGCAGTCTCTTTGATCGAAGGCGGCACACTCTTGTTCGTCATCCATTTGCTCCCTAGACTCTGGTGGATCGTTCTGCCTTATCACGCGGTCCGCTCGCGGCCTGCTGGCCGCCCAACTACGCCTATCTGGTTTCCGCGTAGGGGGCCATATCTGGCATGGGGTCCGGATAAGCCCCCGCCCCCCAGAACACCGGTGCCCCAGTCCCGTCAAGAAGTTTGCCTAAGCCCCCGGCGCGCCAGCCCTCCTGCGGAGACCCTGCCTGGGCAGAAACAAAACGGCCCCTTGGGGGTCACTTCCCCAAAGGGCCATGCTTCCGCCTCAGAGCCTGACCGGCTCTGCCGGCCTTTCCCCTGTCCGTCGTCCCCGGCCGAGGTCACCCGCTCCCCCTCCTGAATCCACCACGGGGAACCACCGACGGCGGCGAACGTACCGCGAATCCGCTGCCGTGTCAACCTCGGCGCACGGTGTCCGGTACCATTTTCCCCCCTGTTGACTGGCCATTCAAATACTTGTATAGTCCGGCATCGTGGAGAAACGCCTCCTTTGGTCGGGAACATCCAAAGCTGACCTGAAAGCCTTCCCGGCTGATGCGAGACGCGTGGCGGGATACCAACTGTGGCTGGTCCAATTGGGGCGCAACCCGGACGACTGGAAGCCGCTGCCGACCGTCGGGATCGGCGTGAAGGAGATCCGCATCCACACGGGCCGAGAGCACCGAGTAATCTACATCGCGAGCTTCGGGGAAGGTATCTATGTTCTCCACGCCTTCGAAAAAAAGACACGAAAGACGTCCAAGCCGGACCTTGAATTGGCGGGATCCCGCTTGCGTGAGGTAATCAGGCGCCATCGAGCCCGAGAGGCCGAGAGAAGGTAGACGAACATGAAGAAGATGAAGATCACCCCCTCCAGTGGCAACGTGTTCCGTGACCTGGGTTTCTCCTGGGAGGAGGCCGAGCACCTCAAAGTCCGTGCGGTCCTGATGCTCCATGTGCAGGAAATTGTCCGTAGCCGGCGCCTGCGCCAGGCGCAAGCGGCCAAGATCTTGGGGGTGACCCAGCCGCGCGTCAGCGACCTGCTCCGCGGCCGGATTGACCTGTTCAGCACGGACACGCTGATTGATATGCTGACCCGCCTCGGTGGTCAGGTGAAGCTCGTTGTGAAGACACCCGGCAAGAAACTCAGGGTCGCCTAACGACGCCCATATGGTTTCCGGTTCAGGGGCTATATCTGGCATCGGGTCCGGATAGGCCTCCTGCGGGCTGGCCCGCCTGCGGTGACCCTGCCTGGGCAGAACTGTTCGTCCCGTCCCTCCGGAGCGGAGCGCTGACCGTTGATGACTGAATGCTTGCAGTTCAGCGGGCGCGCTCCCGCAGCGTCTTGAGCGTCCCTTCCAGCCGCTTGATCTCCTCCCCGTAGCCCGAGAAGTTCCCCTGGCGCAAGAGATCCTGGGCCCGCGTGTACTGTTGCCACGCTTGGTCGACGAGCCCGCGAACGCCGGCCTCGCCTCCCTTCGGTGACCCCGGCATGGCGGCAGGCTCGGCCCGGGCGACCACTGGCCGTTTTCCGGGACCGCCGAAGATCTGGGCCAGGGACGCCTCCAGATTCTCTTCCATGGCGATCTGGTTCCCGAATGCCACGATGACGCGCTTCAGTTCGGGGAGGGAGCCCTTCTCGGCCGCCAGGTAGAGCGGTTCGACGTACAGCAGGGATTGCTCGATGGGAATGGCCAGCAGGCTCCCTCGGATGACCTGGGAGCCGCGCTGGCCCCAGAGGCTCAACTGCTGCGAGATGAAGGCGTCCTGATCGATGCGGGCCTCGATCTGGCGGGGCCCGTAGATCAGCTTCTGCTTGGGGAAGTTGTACACGATGAGCTTTCCGTAGTGCGCCCCGTCGCTGCGCGCCGCCAGCCAGGCGATCATGTTGTCCTTCTTGCTGGGGTTGAACGGGATCAACAGGATGAATTCCTCGCTCTTCTCCCCCGGGAGGCGCATGATGGTGTAGTAGGGCTCCATGTCGCGCTCCTGCCCTTCGACCGCCTTCTTGGGGATGCTCCACAGGTCTTCCTTGTTGTAGAAGACCTGCGGGTCCCGCATGTGGTAGGTCGCGAACATCCGGGCCTGGATGGTGAAGAGCCCCTGCGGGTAGCGCACGTGCGACCGGAGGTCGGCGGGCATGGCCGTGAGCGGCTGGAACAGGCCGGGGAAGGCCCGGGCGTAGGCCTTGACCACGGGATCGTCCGGCTCGCTGAGGTAGAAGGCCAGGCTGCCGTCGTAGGCGTCCACCACGGCCTTGACCGAGTTGCGTATGTAGTTGCCCAGGCCCCGGACCGGCTCCGAGTATGGGAAGCGGTTGCTGGTGGTGTACCCGTCAATGATCCAGACCAGACGGCCGTCCTGCCCGATGACCAGATAGGGGTCGCGATCGAACTGGATGAAGGGCGCGACCTTCTTCACCCGCTCTTCGATCTGCCGGTAATACATCACCCGGCTCTCGCCGATGATATCGTTGGACAGGACGATCTTGAGGTCCCCGAACCGCAGGGCGAAGAGGAGCTTCCGCAGGAAGGACTGGATCGGGACGCCGCCCTGCCCGGCGTACGTGCTGTACACGTTCTTGTCGCCGGCCGGGTAGTCCAGCTCTTGGGCCCGGGTCTTGACGAAGACGTAGTCGTTGCCGATCTCGCCGTAGTAGATCTCGGGCCGGCTGACCTTGATCGGCCCCGCGGAGACCGGGGGGATGTCCTTGATCCAGAAATCGGGCAGGCCCTCGGGGGTGATCCGGTTCACCGGCCCCAGGACCACGCCGTAACCGTGGGTGTAGGTCAACCGCTCGTTGATCCAGATCCGGCTGGGGAGGTTCTTGTAGGACAGCTCGCGCGGCGAGAGCATGACCTGGCGGAGTTGCCCGTCCACCAGGTAGCGGTCGTTGTCCACGTCCACGAACCGGTAGTAGGTGCGGATCTCCTGCAACTGGCCGTACGTCGCCAGGAGCGGCCGGTGATCCCACAGGCGGATGTTCTTGATGGTGGGGTCGTTCCGCTGCAGGTCCTCGGCGCGCAGGGTCTCCTCCGCGGGGAACTCCTGCTCCTGGATGCGGTCCAATCCGTAGGCCATCCGGGTGTACTTGATGTTCTGCTCGATGTAGGATCGCTCGGCCACTATCTCATTCGGCACCACCCGGAACCGCTGCAGGAAGGTGGGGTACACCCCCAGGCCCAGGACGTTGGCGCCCACCAGGACGGCCAGGGCGATGAGCATCGGGCGCACGCCCCGGCGCCCGATCTGCCAGATGCAGACCGCCGCGCACCCCAGTGACAGGATGGAGAGGATGCGCATCGCCGGGAGCTGCGCGTTGATGTCGCTGTAGCTGGCGCCGAACACGATCCCCCGGGGCGAGAACAAGAGCTCGTAGGTGTCCAGGTAGTAGCCTCCGGCCTTGACGATCAGGATCAGGGCGCCCAAGGTCAGGAGATGGGCCCGGGCGTGGGCGGCCACCCGGGGGCCGCGGGCGGTGATCTGGATGCCGCGGTGGAGCACGCCCGTGGCCACGACCAAGATGAAGGTGATGCCGAGGGCGACCAGGGCCCAGGCGTACAGCGTGCTCAGGACCGGCAGCCGAAACACGTAGAAACCGATGTCGCGCCCGAACACCGGATCCTGCACATTGAAGGGCTGGGCATTCACGAACCGCAGGTAGGTCTCCCACTGCCCGGCGGCCTGGGAGGCCGCCAGGAAGCCCAGGATCAGGGCCCCCGGGAGCAGGAACTTGCGGAAGAGCGGCTCGATGACCAGGCGGCTGGGGAGGCCGAAGGGATCGTCCAGCTCCACGAGGACGTCGCCCGAGGTGGAGCGAGCCGCCAGGCGCACGTTCACGTACACGAGGAGGGCGAAGGCCAGGCCGGCCGCGAGGGCCAGGACTGCCTTGGTCCACAGGATGGTGGTGAAGACCGACGTGAGCTTCACCTCCTGGAACCAGAGATAATCGGTGTAGAGGGGGAAGGCCTGGCCCAGCAGGCTCAGGACGACCACGACGATCAGGATGGGGCCCATGAGGGATTGCGGTAGCATCCGATGCTCCTCTTGTGATGGGTGGAGAACGTATGCTTATATCCCATCCGGGAAAAGCTTGTCAAATCAAGTTACGGTCACGGATGGCGGATGCCCCCGCGGGAAAATCCCTTGCGGCGGTCTCCTGGCTAATGGTAACGTCGCACGCCTACGACGGTTGAACGCCAATTTGGGCAGGGAAACGGCATGCCCTTGCTGCTCGAAGGCATCACGATCCTGGATCTGACGCGGCTCTTGCCGGGGCCGTACGGGACCATGCTGCTGGCGGACCTGGGGGCCGAGGTGGTCAAAGTCGAGGAGCCGGAGGTGGGGGATTATGCGCGCGAGTTCTCGCCCAGCGTCGGCGGCGAGGGGGCGCTCTTCCAGGCGGTGAACCGCAACAAGAAGAGCCTGGCCTTGGACCTCAAGGCAGAGGCAGGCAAGGCCGTCCTCCGCCGCCTCTGCGCCACGGCCGACGTGGTGGTCGAACAGTTCCGGCCGGGCGTCATGGATCGCCTGGGCCTGGGATTCGAGTCGCTCCGCGCCATCAACCCTCGCCTGGTCTATTGCGCCCTCACGGGGTACGGCCAGGATGGGCCGTACCGGGACCGGGTGGGCCACGACATCAACTACATCGCCTCCGGGGGCATCCTCGGCATCACGGGGACAGAGGGGGGGCCGCCCGTCCTGCCCGGCGTCCAGATCGCCGACCTGTCAGGTGGAATGATGGTGGGGTTCGGGATCGTGGCGGCGCTCCTGGCGCGGGAGCGGACCGGGGAAGGCCGGTTCGTGGATGTGGCCATGCTGGACACGGTGGTCTCCTGGCTCAGCCTGCCGGCGGCCGTCTTCGGGGCGAACGGCGAAGTGCCGAAACGCGGCCGGTTCTTTCTGAGTGGCGGCCTCCCGGGCTACCAGGTGTACGAGACCAAAGACGGCGGCTACATCACCGTGGGCGCCCTGGAGGCGAAGTTCTGGCGGAATCTGTGCCTGGCTCTCGGCCGGGAGGACCTCGCCCCCTTCGCCGAGCCCGACGAGGCCAAAGGTCGCGCGATCCAGGCGGAACTGGCCCGCATCTTCAAGACCCGGACCCGGGCGGAATGGGTTGAGCGGTTGTCCGATGCGGAAGTCTGTTTCGCGCCCGTCAATGACCTGGCAGAGACGTTCGCCGATCCGCAAGTACTGCACCGGGGCATGGTGGCGGAGGTGCCGCTGCCGGACGGGACGATCATGGCCCTGCCGGGTACCCCGGTCCATCTGTCCAGCGGGTCGCGAACCAGACACGAGCCCCCACCCGCCCTGGGCCAGCACACGGGAGCCATTCTGTTGCGGGCGGGGTATTCAGCGGAAGAGATCGCCGCCATGCGGGCCGCCAAGGTGATCCGGTAGCCTGAGTTGGAACCACAGATGAACACAGATGGACACAGATATATCATTGAAAAACTGACCACGGACAACCGACAACCGACCATCGATTCGTACTCAGTTGTTGATCCTCTAGCTCCTGGATAGGGCCATCTGCGTTCATCTGTGTGCATCTGTGGTTGCATTGTATTTCTTCGGGGAGGTGGAGCCATGGGTGAAGAGATCATCGGCAAGGTCACGGACTACTTCGCGAAGATCGGCGTGGCCGGGATCCAGATCACCGCGGGCTTCCTGAGCGTGGGGGACACCATCCACATCAAGGGGCACACCACGGATCTCACGCAGGCGGTGGATTCCATCCAGGTCGAGCACCAGACCGTCCAGCGGGCCGACGTCGGGCAGGCTATCGGGATCCGGGTGAAAGACCGGGTGCGAAGAGGGGACAGTGTCCTGAAGGTGACGCCGTAGGGCTTCGGCCCGCCCACCTTTTCGAGATTTCCCTTGACCCTCTCTGTTTGCTTCTGTAGGGTGACTGAGCAATTGCTCAGTTTTCTCACGCAACCCTTTGGAGACTGGCTCGCATGATGAGATCTGCACGGATTCTCGTGGTCTTGCTGTGTGGGGTCGTCCTGGCCGCCGTGGGCTGCTCCCGGGAGAAGACCGGGGCATCCTCCGCCAGTGCGTCACAAGGCGAACGGAAGATTGCCATCACCGTGGCCCGGTCCGACGGGCGGGATGTGGAACGGTCGGTTCAGATCGTCGGCACCCTGCTGGCGCAGGCGGAGGTCACTCTGGGCAACGAGTGGCCCGCGACCATTGACAAGATCCTGGCGGACCTGGGGGATCGCGTGCGAAAGGACCAGGTGCTCATCAGGCTGGACGAGCGCGAGTCGCGGCTCGAGGTGGAACGCGCGGCTGCGAATCTCCAGGCGGCTCGCGAGGCGCTGGCCCGGGCCCGCCAGATGCTGGACTGGAACCGCGCCAACGTGGAGCGATCCCAGGCCGTCTTGGCCGATGCCCAGATCAACCTCAAGCGATTCCAGGAACTATTCAAGGAAGGCGCCATCTCCGCCAGCCAGCGCGATTCGGCCCAGACGCAGTACGATGTGGCGGTGGCGTCCCTCCGGGCCAGCGAGGCCCAGTACGAGAGCGACCGGGCTGCCGCCAAGAACGCAGAGGCGAACGTGGAGCAGGCCATTGCGGGCCTGGAGCTGGCCCGGAAGCGGCTGAAGGACACTGAGATCGTGGCACCCTTCGACGGCTTCGTCCGGAAGCGCCTGGTGAATCCGGGGGAGACCTACAAGGAGAAGACGCCTTTCATGAGCCTGGTGGCCATCCAAGCCTTGAAGCTCCAGGGTGAAGTCCCCGAGCGATTCGCCCCGCAACTCGGCCCGGGCCGTCAGGTCCGGGTAGAGGTCGAGGCGTATCCCGGCCGAACGTTCCCCGGCGCCATCACCCGGGTGAGCCCGGCCGTGGACGTCGAGAGCCGGACGTTCACCGTGGAGGCCTCGGTCCCGAATCCCGGAGGGATCCTCAAGCCCGGCTTCTTCGCCAAGGCCTCCATCATCACCGGGATGGAGCGGAACGTGCCGTTCGTCCCCGAAGAGGCCGTGGTGACCTTCGCGGGGATCGTGAAGGTCTACGCCATCGCCGACGGCAAGGCCGAGGAGCGGCGGGTCACGACGGGCCAGCGCCGGGATGGCTGGGTGGAGGTCCTGGAGGGGGTGAAGGTCGGTGAGACGGTGGCCACTTCCGGCCTCAGCCAGCTCGCCACGGGCACGACCGTGACGGTCCAGGCCGGCGCCCGTGGCGCCCCCTCCCCGGACAAGGCGGACACTGGGAATCGGAAGCTGGAAACTGGAAATCGGAAATAGGAAATCGGAAATAGGAAATCGGACGATCGGCTTTCCTCAGTGTTCATCTGTGATTGCAGCCGTTCGAAATTCGCATCTCATCCCCCGGGCCCGTCCCGTTTTCCAGGTACCAATTTCCAATTGCCAGCTTCCATTTTCCAGTTTCCAATTTCCAGCTTCCCCGTTCGCTGAGCCTCCATGCGCTTAAGTGACCTGTGCATCCGCCGGCCCGTCTTCGCCACCATGCTCATCGTGTCCCTGGTGGTGTTGGGGCTGGCCTCCTATCGCGACCTGGGGTTGGACGCCTTCCCCCGGGTGGAGTTTCCCACCATCACGGTGACCACCACCCTGGAGGGGGCCACCCCCGAGGAGGTGGAGAGCCAGATCACCAAGCCCATCGAGGAAGTCGTCAACACCATCAACGGGATTGATGAGCTGCGCTCCACCACCAAGGAGGGGATTTCCCAGGTCTTCGTGACCTTCGTCCTCGAGAAGCCGGTCGAGGTGGCCGCCAACGAGGTCCGGGACAAGGTGGCCACCATCCTGGACCAGTTCCCGCCCGGGACGAACCCGCCCGTCATCGAGAAGCTGGACCCCGACGCCACCCCCATCCTGGCCATCGTGGTTTCCGGGCCACGGTCGGCTCGGGAGATCACCGAGATCGCCGACAAGCGGATCAAGCGCCAGATCGAGACGGTCAACGGGGTGGGGAGCCTCACCTTCGTCGGCGACCGCAAGCGCGAGATCCAGATCCAACTGGATGCCGACAAGCTCGCCGCCTACAGCCTCGCCGTGGAGCAGGTGAAGCAGGCGGTGCAGCAGCAGAACGCCGAGATCCCCGGGGGCCGGATCACGAAGGGCCAGCGGGAGGAGGGCCTGAGGACCCTCGGGCGGATTGACCGGGCAGAGGATTTCAACCGGCTCATCGTGGCCGACGTCAAGGGCGCACCGGTCCGGGTCGCGGACGTCGGCCGCGCCGTGGACGGCATCGAGGAGCCCCGAACCCTCTCCCGCCTGAACGGCGAGAACGCCGTCTCCCTCCTGGTCCGGAAGCAGTCGGGGACCAACACGGTGCAGGTGGTGGACCGGGTCCGCCAGCGCCTCCTGGAGATCCGGAGAACGCTGCCCCCGGATGTCCGGGCGGTCGAGGTCCGGGACCTCTCCCGCTTCATCCGCCGCTCCATGAAGGAGGTCCAGGAGCACCTGATCCTGGGCGGCATCCTGGCCAGTATCGTGGTCTGCTTCTTCATCCGGAATCTTCGAGCCGCCTTCATCGCCGCCCTGGCCATTCCCACCTCCATCATCGGCACCTTCACCCTGCTGAAGTACATGGGCTTCACCCTGAACAACCAGACCATGCTGGGCCTGTCCCTGTCCGTTGGCATCGTGATCGACGACGCCATCGTGGTGCTGGAGAACATCTTCCGGTACATGGAGGAAGAGGGGGTGGGGCCCATGGAGGCGGCCCAGCAGGCCACGCGGGAGATCGGCCTGGCGGTCATGGCGACCACCCTCTCGCTGGTCGTCATCTTTCTCCCCGTGGCCTTCATGTCCGGCATCGTGGGCCGGTTCTTCAACAGCTTCGGCCTCACGGCCTCCTTCGCCATCCTGATCTCCCTGCTGGTCTCCTTCACCCTGATCCCCAGCCTCAGCTCCCGCCTTTTGAAACCTCCGGCGCACGGAGGAGAGGCCCGGGGCCGGGCCGGCGCGGCCTCCAAGCAGTCCGGATTCTACGCGGCGCTGGACCGCACCTACGACTGGCTCCTCCGCTGGGCCCTGGGACACCGGAAGAGCGTCGTGGTCCTGACGGCGGTCGTCGTGGCCTCCACGATCGCCATCTTCCCCTACGTGAAGAAAGAGTTCGTCGTCGACGACGACATGAGCGAGTTCGAGGTGGTCCTCGAGACCCCGGCCGGGTCCTCCCTGGAGCGGAGCGATGACATCCTCCGGCGGGTGGAGGCGGAGCTGAAGAAACTCCCCGGGGTCGAGACCCTGTTCACCAACATCGGCGTCCAGGGGCAGAACGTGACCAACGTGACCGACGCCTCGATCTACGTGGGCCTCTCCCACCTGTCCAAACGCAAGGAAACGCAGCAGCAGATCATGCAGATGGCCCGGGTGGCACTGGCCCGATTCCCCGATCTGCGGGTGAGCGCCCAGCAGATCAGCCTCATCTCCGGGGGCGGCTTCAAGCAGACGCCGTTCAACCTGGTCATCCGCGGGCCGGAACTGGACCGCCTGGAGCGCTATGCCCAGGAGGTGATGGGCCGCCTGCGGAAACGGCCGGGCTTCGTGGACCTGGACACCAGCCTGGCGGCCCGCCGGCCGGAGGTCCGGGTGCACATCGATCGGCAGAAGGCCGCGGACCTGGGCATCCGGGTGGCGGCCATCGCCGGCAGCCTCCGCACCATGGTGGGAGGCGAGAAGGTGAGCACCTTCCGGGAGGGGGACGAGCAGTACAACGTCCGGGTGCGGCTCCTGCAGGATTTCCGCGACAGCCCGCGGGTCATCGCCCAGGTCATGGTGCGGGGATCGAGCGGGCGCCTCACCCAGCTCAACAACGTCACCGAGTTCAGCACCGGGAAGGCGCCCGGGCAGATCGACCGGATCAATCGCGAGCGGCAGATCACGGTCGTGGCCAACCTTTTCAACAAGCCCTTGGGAGAGGCCATAGCCCAGGCCGACGCCGCGGTGCGGGAGATCGGACTGCTGCCGGGCTATTCCACGACGTATATCGGCCGCGGCAAGCTCATGGGGGAAGCCGCCCAGAACTTCCTCATGGCCCTCATGCTGAGCCTGATTTTCATCTACATGGTGCTCGCCGCCCTGTTCGAAAGCTTCGTCCACCCCGTCACGATCATGCTCTCCCTTCCCCTGACCCTGCCCTTCGGCCTCCTCACCCTGGCGGCCACAGGCCAGAGCCTGAACCTCAACAGCATCATCGGCATCTTCATGCTGATGGGCGTGGTGAAGAAGAACTCCATCCTCCAGGTGGATTACACCAATACGCTGCGGGAGCGCGGCATGGAGCGGTTCCAGGCCATCATCGAGGCGAACCACGCCCGGCTGCGGCCCATCCTGATGACGACCCTCTCCATCGTCTTCGGGATGGTCCCCATCGCCTTCGGCCGGGGGGACGGCGCGGCCGGCCGCGCCTCTATGGCCACCGTGGTCATCGGGGGGCAGATGCTGTCCCTCCTCCTCACCCTCCTGGCCACGCCGGTGTTCTACTCGCTCTTCGATGACCTGGGAAGGCGCGGCTGGGTGCGGGGGCTGCTGCGAGCCCCCGCCGCGGCCGTGTGGGACCGCTTCGCCTGGGGCTGGTCCCGCGTCGAGGGCGGCCGCCGCCCCGAGGTTTCTTAGCCCGGATTATTCACGAATGCCCCCAGACACCCTCACCCGCGCCCTCTCCCATCGAGGGAGAGGGGCACACTTCCTGATGCCCTCTCCCCACCGCGGGAGAGGGCAAGGGTGAGGGGGCAGCCCCGAGGCACGACGCGAGTTCACGAATAATCCGGGCTAGAGGCCTCTCAAGCCCTGAGGCTGCCTCTCCTCCCGGCGGCCCCCCGGCGGGGTGCCGGATGCGCCCTCGGCCATCCCTCGGGAGGGGGCTCCGGATCCCTGAGGGGTCGTTGCACAATCGGCGGCTTGTGTAATCTGCTTGATTTCGCCGCGACCGCCGCCTAGACTGTGCGCCATGTTTCTGACCGAACTCTGCGTCAAGCGACCCGTTTTCACCACCATGCTCATCATGGCGCTCGTCGTGATGGGCTGGTTCTCCTACGAGCGCCTCGGCCTGGACCTCCTCCCCAAGATTGATCGGCCCACCATCACCGTCACCACCCGACTCGCCGGCGCCAGCCCCGAGGAGATGGAGACCCAGGTCACCAAGCCGATCGAGGAGGTGGTGAACACCATCAACGGCCTGGAGGAGCTGCGCTCCAGCACCAGCGAAGGCAACTCGCGGGTGACCGCCGTCTTTGTGCTGGAGCGGGATCCGGACGTGGCCGCCCAGGACGTGCGGGACAAGATCTCCACGATCCTGTCCAAGTTTCCCAAGGACACCGATCCGCCCATCGTGGAGAAGTTCGATCCGGACTCGGCCCCCATCCTGGCCATCGTGGTCTCGGCCCGCCGCGACCCCCGCGAGATTACCGAGTTCGTGGACAAGAAAATCAAGCAGCCGCTGGAGACCATCAACGGGGTGGGAAGCATCACCTTCGTGGGGGATCGCAAGCGAGAGATCCAGGTCATCCTGGATCCACGAAAGCTGGCCGCCTACGGCGTGAGCATCGAGCAAGCCAACCAGGCCATCGCCCGGCAGAACCTGGAGATCCCGGGTGGTCGCGTAACCTTTGGTGAGAACGAGAAGGTCCTGCGAACGATGGCACGTATGCGGCACTCGCAGGATTTCGGGGATATCATTGTATCCGCCAAGACCGGGACGCCCGTTCGCATCCGGGACCTGGGCAGCGTGGTGGACGGCACCGAGGAGGCGCGGACGATCTCACGGTTCAACGGCGAGAACGCGATCTCGCTCTTGGTGCGCAAGCAGTCGGGGACCAACACGGTCAAGGTGGTGGACACGGTCAAGGCGCGCCTCACCCAGATCGCCAGAACCCTGCCGCCCGACTACAAGATCCAGACGGTCCGGGACCAGTCCCGCTTCATCCGCCGGTCCTTCGAGG
>Ga0156237_1070_pt1 | contig 13426 bp, 14 predicted proteins | sample RifCSPlowO2_12_FD_107884 | JGI IMG/M metagenome (GOLD analysis project Ga0156237, IMG submission 107884) | candidate division NC10 bacterium RIFCSPLOWO2_12_FULL_66_18
CCAAGGTTGTCTTCCCTGTGGAGGCTATGTCCCTTCTCTGCTCCTGGGGTGGCGGAATCCTCTGCGCTACTGAGCTACCCCCACCACTCAAGCCAAAGGAGGATCATATGGAGGATTGGATCGCGAACGCGAGGCAGGATGTTTCCCGGCGCGAGTTCCTGGTAGGCGTCAGTGCCACCGGGGTCAGTCTAGCCGGCTTTGCCATCGCCGCCACTCCCGTGGCCGGCCAGATCATCACCACCCCGACGGAGGGCCTGGCCACGGCAGAGGCGAAGGTCCCGGCCGGGGATTTCCAGGTCCCCATCTACGAAGCCCGGCCCGCTGCGGCTGGGCGGTACCCGGTCGTCCTGGTCCTTCCCGAGGCCTGGGGCATGCACGAGCACATCAAGGACGTAACTCGCCGTTTCGCTCGGGAGGGCTTCCTGTCAATCACGCTGGAGCCGTACGCCCGGGACGGAGGTGTCATGCACCTCCCGGATCAGGCCTCAGTCATGCGGGTCATCAACGCCGTCCCCGACGCTCGGGTCATGGGTGACCTGGATGCCATCGTTGCTTACGCGAAGCAACATGCCGCTGCCCTTCCTGAGCGGATCGGCGTGACCGGATTCTGCCGCGGCGGGACATATACGCTCCTGTTCACCACGCACAGCCGGGAGGTCAAGGCCGCTGTTGCCTGGTACGGCCAGATCAAGCCGGCCAAGACGCTTGGCATCAGAACCGCAGGCCCGCTGGACCTGGCGGGGCAGATCACAGCCCCCCTCCTGGGGCTTTACGGTGATGCGGACCAGGGGATTCCCGTGGCCGACGTGAGGGAGATGGAGGCAGCACTCAAGGCGGCCGGGAAAACCGCAGAGTTCGTCGTGTACCCCGGCGCCCCCCACGCTTTCCATGCCGACTACCGACCGAGCTACCGGCCCGAGGCAGCCAGGGACGGCTGGTCCCGCTGCGTGGCGTGGTTCACCAAGTATCTGAAGGGGTAGCGCGGACAGATTTGGCCGGAAAAACCAAGAGCCTCCCGGATCACCGGGAGGCTCTTGTCGTTTTCAGGGCTGTCTACCTTGATCTTCGCTGCGTCGGTCGGAAGGTTTCAAATCCAGCAGGAGCATGATGGGATCAACCAGGAAGTAGGCGAGTGTCCCGCCCAGCACCAACAGGGCCCCCAGCGTCATGAAGCCGTTCAGTCCGACGGCGATCCCGAGGGGAATGGCCAGGAGGGACGCCCAACTGAGCATCCCTCGGATCACCTGCCTGATCCCCTGCTTCAGCCACACCACCGCCGCCGTTCCCCCTTGCCCGGCGCGACAGCATCCCCTTGCCACCGAATGACGCAGGTCATTCGGCCTGATTAATCGCTGACAGCTTCCAGGGATTCGGCCCCACGGGCCGGACCCAGGTCCAATACTCCTCGAACTTCACCGGCTCGCTGTCGCTGCCGCTCACAACCTTGCCCGAGCCCTCGTCCACAGTGTAATCCAGCAGGCTCGCCAGGAATCGGACGGTGAGGTAGTCCCTTCCCTGTTCCTGCCAGGCCTCGGTCAGCCCCACCGAGCGCACGGCGATGTTCTCGAGCTTGTTGAACTGCCGCTTTGCCCGCAATTCGTCGATCTGCTTCCGGAATTCCTCCTGCATCTCCTCGGCCAGCATGGGGCGCATCTTTTCGAGGTCCCGATGCATCCAGGCCGCCTGGACCCGGAAGAACGTGTCGTTGCACCATTCCTTGAACCCGACCTCGTCGAATCGGGGATCCATCTGGCGGATGTGGGCCAGCCCGCCTTCCAGGTCTTCGGCCGCGGAGGGCGGCGCGTCCGCCGTCGCCACGGAGGCGGCGGTCGAGCCGTAGGAATCGGCCGACATCCGGCCGTAATAGCTGGTCGCCGTGGCCTGCTCTCCCCGTGACCGGCGGACCATCCGGTAGATCAGATACCCGATCCCCGCCAGCAGCACGAGCTCGAAGAGACCGAATCCGCCCCCGAATCCTCCGCCGAACCCGCCGGCGAAGCCCAGGCTCCGGAACAGCATGCCGCCCAGGAGCCCGCCGACCACGCCGCCCGCCATCGACCGCCAGAACCCTCCCATGGGCGACGGTTGCGGGACCGGCGCTGGGGTCGGTCGAGGCTGGGTCAACGGCTGGGTGCTCGGGCTGGTCGGCCGTGAGGGTGCCGTGTAGCTCCGGCTCGGGCTCGAGAAGCTGCGGGACCCCCGGCCTCCAAAGCTGCCGCCGCCCCCTGCCCGTCCCCACACCTCATCGGGCATCGTGACGGCGACAAGGCCCACGGCCACGACGAGGGTTCCAAGAAACTTCCATCCAGTTTTCATGCTCACCCCCTTGACACGTCCCGCTTCCGAAGGATTCCGAGGTCCTGCGGACCGGCGGGCTTTGACCTGATACCGGGGTGTATTATGGGGGACGTTTCCCTGGATGCAAAGCCAAAAGCGCTGCCTCCCATCTTCCGGTGCCAGCGACCCAGTCGCCGGGGGCTCAGGAGACCCGTTCGAGGACGGCGACCGACTCCAGATGGAACGTCTGGGGAAAGAGATCCACCGGCTGAAGGGCAAGGCAACGGTACCCCGAAGACACCAGGATCCCGAGATCCCGGGCCAGCGTGCTGGGGTCGCAGGAGACGTAGATCACGCGTGGAACCGCCATTCCCGTGATGGCGTCGAGGACCCGGCGGCTGCACCCCTGGCGGGGAGGATCCAGGACGACGAGGTCCCAGGGGCCCTCCGTCGCCACGGCCGGGAGCACCTGCTCCACCTGGGCCTGGACGATCCTCGCCTCCGGGCACCCGTTGCTGCGGAGATTGTGGACGGCATCGGTGGCCGCCGCGGCATTGGCCTCGATCCCCAGGACCTGCCGGGCGCGGCGGGCCAGAGGGACCGTGAAAGTCCCCACGCCGCTGTACAGGTCCAGGACCCGCTCGGTCCCGGACAGGGCCGCCGCCTCCATCACCAGCCGCGTCAGGGTCCCCGCCGCCAGGCCGCTCACCTGGAAGAAGGCGGTGGCGTCCACCCGGAAGCGACAGTCGCCCACCTGCTCCATGATGGCCCCGTGGCCGTGCCGATCCACGAACCGCGGGTGCTGCCGCGGATCCCCGTCCAGCAGGATCACACCCTGCAGCGTCGGCACCTCGGCCTGGAACCGGTGAAACAGCAGCCGGATGGCTGCACGGTCCTGCGTGCGCGCAAAGAGCGAGACCACCACCTCGCCCGTGCCGGTGCCCACGGCGGCCCAGACCTCCCGCACTCGCGGGAAGAGTTTGTGGAGGGCCGGATCCCGCATGCTCCGCAGGATTCGCAGGACGCCGTTCAGGCGGGCATCCAAGAGCGGGCACCGATCAATGTCCACGACCCGCTGTGTTTCCCGTTGGTGAAAGCCGATGTGGAGGCGGGCGCCCGCGAAGATCTTGAACCGCGCTCGAGCGCGGTACTCCCAGGGCCCGGCCGGAGTGACCGGCACCGACACCGGCACCCCGGGGAGCTTCCCCACGCGCACAAGCAATTCTTGCAGGATCTCCCGTTTCCAGTGGAGCTGGGACGCGTACTCCAGGTGTTGCCACTGGCACCCGCCGCAGTTGCCGTAATACCGGCAGGGCGGGGTCACGCGGACGGGAGAGGGGGCAACCACCTGCACGAGGTTCGCCCGGACGAAATCCTCGCGGGCCTCCGCGACCTCGACCTCCGCCAGATCGCCCGGCGCCGTGTAGGGCACGAAGACCACCCGCCCGTCGGGCAGATGGCCCAGGCCGCTGCCCTGGAAGACCAAGCGCTCGATGGTCACCTGCAGCCGCTGGCCGAAGCTCAGACTCGAAGGGGTGCTCATGGGACTCGAGAGCGTTCGGCAGTGCGGGTGTTCGGGTGTTCGGCAGTTCGGGGGAGCCCTGAACAACCGAACCACCGAACCGTCGAACGCCCGAACGCCGGTAGCTTGATAGCGCCCCGGGCGGCGTAGTCGAACACGTCTCTTTCTCCTTCTTACACCCAGCGTCCCTGGCGCCGCTGCCGGAGGAGGTCAAAGACCAGCCAGAAGACCTTGCGACCCTCCGGAAGATAGACGCGGAAGAAGCTGTCCACGGCGAGCTTCGGGAAGTTGGGTCGCACGTGGTCGAAGACCTTGAGCAGCGCCAGGTGCACGTTTCCCCGGGATTCCAGGGCGGCGGCCAGCCGGAGACTCTCCGTCTTGGGCATGTAGTCGTCCGGGTCGCTGTGGACGACGAAGAGCCGCCCCCGCAGATCCCGGATCACCCGCAAGGGCGACAGGAACCGGATATGCTCGCGGATGCCCGGGCCCAGCCCCGCGACCAGGACGGGGACACGGCCAGGGTCCCGGTTGACGAGCAGCTCGTAGGCCGCCCGGCCCTCGGGTCCCAGGGTCGCCGCCAGCGGACCCGCGTCCACCGCGGGGTTCTTGGCCTTGGCCTCGGCAATCTCCTTCAGAATCTCGCGGTCGCGGACGGAAGGGATCAGTTCCAGATTGTACCGGAGGAAGATCCACCGGCTGTACTCATTGGGGACCGTCCGCCCCCGCACGTCGCCGAACTCGTAGTAGCCCGTGGTGATGAAGGTGATCACGTTGAGCAGATCGTAGTAGCCCCCGAAGGAGACAACGAACTGCACCTGGTCCCGGACCCGCGCATCGGCTGCCGCGATGATGGTGGGCCCCGCGCCGTAGCTGAATCCGATCAGGCCGACCCGGCCCGGGGCCACGCCCCCCGCCCGGCCGGCGAGGTACCGGATGCTGGCCACCAGCTCCTCCACGTCCGAGGGTCGGAGGGTGAGCGACTTGAACCCCAGAAAGTCCGGGGTGAGCACGGTGAATCCCGACCGGGCCAAGAGGTCCGCCAGCCAGACGATCCGGTCATCGTCCTTCCCGGTTTCGTTGACGCCGTGGACCAGGATGATTCCGGCGCCCGATCCCCCTCGGGACGGCCGGTACAGCGTGGCGACCATCTCCCGGCCGCCGCCCGGAAAGGTCACCCCCTGCCGCGCGGGCCCGTCGGTGATGCGGTGCAGGGGTCCCGGGTGCAAGGGGGTCGCTATCTGCACCAGGAGGAGTCCGCTCAGGATCGCGTCCCAGGCCACCGGCCAGGCCAGGGCAAGGAGCCCGACGAGCGCGATCGCCGCCCCGAAGGCTTTCCGCCGCTTGCGCGTCATGGACGGATGCTATCAGAAATGCGCGGGGCCGCCAACGGACTTTCGCCGTCTGGCCGACGGCAATAGCGTTCGGCTGTTCGGCAGTTCGGGCGTTCGCGTCCGACCGAACCACCGAACGACCGAACCCCCGAACGCCTTTTCTTGTAATTCGGGATCCTAGCGTGGGGCGGAGCGTTGAGGGCGAGGGCGAGGAGGATCCTGCCCGCCACCGGCGCCGTCGCCCGGGCGCGGGCGTGCCTCCCCGGGCTCCCGGCGGCCGCGGATCTCCTCCCGCAGCCGCTGGCGCTCCTCGGGGGTCATCTCGCGCAGCCGCTGGAGGTTTTCCCGGATACGCTGCCGCTCTTCGGGGGACAACTGCTGAAACTCCTGCAGGCGCTGTCGCAGCGCCTGTTGCTGGTCCGGCGGCAACTGTCGCCAGCGTTCCAGCCGCTCCCGCAGCCGGGCGCGTTCCTCGGGGGGAAGCTTTTGCCAGCGCTGGTGATTCTCGCGGATGCGACGGCGCACCTCGGGCGGGAGCTTGCGGAATGTTTCGAGATTCTGGCGGACCCGCTCCCGCTCCTCCGGTGGAAGCTGCTTCCAGCGCTCGTAGTTCTCCCGGATGCGCTGCCGCTCCTCGGGCGAGAGCTGCCGCCAGCGCTCCAGGTTCTCCTGGACGCGGGCGCGTTCCTCCGGCGGCAAGGATTCGAGGCCCCGGAGCGCCTCTCCCCCGGGCGACACCTGGCCCCGGGCCGGGCCGGGAACGGCCAGCCAGAGCACCAGCGCCCCCAGCAGGGGAACAAGCATCCGCTTCATGGCTTCCCTCTCTGGTCCGTCTTGGCGCCGCGCGGCGGCGGCTCGCTCCGCACCTCGTCCATCTTCCGCAGGAGATCAAGCTGCCGGAGCAGCTCCAGGTCCCGCAGGATCTCCAGATCTGCCAGCATCCGCGCGTCCACGCCGGCCTCATCCCGCCCGCGGGGCGGCCGCCGCTCCTGGGCCTCTGCCCCGGACGCAAAAACCGCGACCAGGCCCATGCTGGCGAAGAGTGCGGATCCCAGGCGCCATCCCGTCCACATGTGCAGCATCAACTCAGCCGCGGCCGCCGCCCGCCGCCCAAATGCCGCAGGAGATCCAGCCGCTCCAGGACCTCGACATCTTCCAGCAGGTCGAGGTTCTGGAGCACCTCGAGGTTCTGGCCGATGGCCAGATCCTCGCTGACCATCAGGGCCTCGACCGGCGGCAGGTCACGCGGCGCCCGGTGGGTGCGCACCAGGCCAATGACCAAGAGCAGCCCCAGGACCGTCGCTGCCGCCAGCGCCGGGATCGGCCGCAAGCCGGGGACTCGGCCGAGCCAGGCTGCCACCCGCGCCCACGCGGCGGGGCGGGGCGGAGGGACTGCGGCGATCCGCCGGCGCACCGTCGCCCCGAAGTCCTCCCAGAATCCCGCCGGTGGTTCCGGGACGGGCAACGCTAGGACCCGTCCCAGCGCATCGCGGATGAGACCGGCCTCCCGCGTGCAGTTCTCACAGGTGGCCAGATGTGCCTCCACCTGGAGGCGCTCCTCCGTCGCCAGCTCGCCCTCGTGATGGGCGATCAGCCGCCCGCGGATGTCCTCGCACTCATCCATCGCTATGTCCTATGTGCAGAGGAGATGATCTGCTCCCTCGCTCCACGCCTTCCCCCACCCTCCCCTCCCCCCGCCGCGGGTGGAGGGTCAGGGAGGGGGGCTGCTCCCCTGCTCCGTTGCTCCCCCGCTCACGCCTCACGCTTCACGGGTCACGGTGGCTCCCCCGCTTCCCAGTAGGCAGTCGGCAGTAGGCAGCCCTCGCGGTGCCTTCCTCATGTTCCCTGCCTTCCGCCTTCCGCCTTCTGCCTTCCGCCTTCCGCCTTCCGCCTTCTGCCTTCTGCCTTCCGCCTTCTGCCTTCTGCTTTCCGCCTTCTGCCTTCTGCTTTCCGCCTTCTGCCTCCCATCGCGCCTCACTCCGCCTCCTGGAACGCCTGGAGCTTCCGCTGCAGCGCCCGGACCGCATGGAAGTAGTTGGCCTTGGCCGTCCCCTCGGAACAGTCGAGGACCTCGGCGATCTCCTTGTGGCTGAGGCCCTGGTGGACCCGGAGGGTGAGCGTCGCCTTCTGCTGGGGGGGCAGGGTCTCGATCGCCTCCGCCACGGCCCGATCCCGCTCGTCGGTCAGGAGCGCCGCCAGGGAATCCGCCCGCAGGTCCGCCAGGGTGCCATCCACCTCGGACGGATCCTGGCGGGTGGCCGATTTCAGATGATTGAGACACAGGTTCATGGCGATGCGATAGAGCCAGGTGGAAAAGCGGGACTGCCCCCGAAAGCTCCCCAGGGACCGGTAGGCGGCGACAAAGGCCTCCTGGGCCAGGTCCTTGGCGTCCTCTGCGTTGCGCGTCATACGGTACGCCAGCCGGTAGATCTCCTGCTGGTACTGCCGGACCAGCAACTCGAAGGCCGCCGTCTCCCCCGCGAGGACCCGCTCGATCACCTCCAAGTCTGGCTGGCGCAAAGCTCGCTCTCAGGCAGCGTTCAGGGCACGCCGGGCCCCGGAGGGACACGGGACACTCCGCAGGGAGCCTACGTCTACTTCCGGGGTGCCTCCGGCCGGCGCCCTCCGCAGCAGGGATAGTCGCGATGGAGCACCGTGTAATCTGGAACCAGGGCCTGACAGAACGGGCACCGCTTCATGGCCAGCCCTCCTTTCTCACCTCTGCTGGCTTAGACCGGAGAGCCCGCCAAAGGTTTAGCGCCGAGCCGGAAAAAGCATGAACCGCCGGTACCAACGGCATCCGCCTCAGGCGGATTGGTGCGCCAAGGCCGCCAAGAATTGATATCCTTCCAGAAAGCGACCTACTTCTTCCGCCGCTGGTGGCGTGTCCGTTTCAGGAGCTTCTTGTACTTGTGTTTGGCGATCTTCTTGCGCCGTTTCTTGACCACGCTGCCCATGCCATCCCCCCTTTCTTCGATCCAGCCGTCTTGTCCTTATCCACCCGGGATCCTGTGCGGCGTTACCCGGTCTCCTGCCCCTCCGTCGGGGCCATTCCCTCGCCTCCTTCCCGGCGGATCTGGAATTTCTCCAGCCGGTACTGGAGCGTGCGATAGCTCAATCCTAACAGCTTGGCGGCCTTGACGATGACCCCGCCGGACTGCTCCATCGCCTGGAGGATGAATTCCTTTTCGATCTCCTCCAGGTTGATCCCCTGCGGCGGCAGGGGGAAGCGATACGGGCTCTCGCCGGCCGCGGCTGCCCCCGGCTCGCGAAGCGGCAGGGACGAGAAGCGCACCTCGATGGGGAGGTCCATGTAGTCAATGGCCCGGCCGTCCGAGAGCAGCACCGCCCGCTGCAGGACCGTGTCGAGCTGCCGGACGTTTCCCGGCCAGTGGTAGCTCAGCAACAGGCGCATGGCCTCGGTGGTGATCGGCATGGGCGGCCGCCCCGCATCTGCGCAAGCCCGGGCCACGAAGTACTCGGCCAGTTGCGGGATGTCCGTGCTCCGTTCCCGAAGCGGGGGAAGGTTGATGCTCACCACGTTCAGGCGGTAGTACAGATCCTCCCGGAACGTCCCCCGCTTGACCTCGACCTCCAGGTCCTTGTTGGTTGCGGCGACGATGCGGACGTCCACCTTCAGGTCCTCGCGGGCGCCCACCCGGCGGATTTCCCGCTCCTGGAGGGTGCGCAGCACCTTGGCCTGCATGTTCACGTTCAGCTCGCCGATCTCGTCCAGGAGCAGCGTGCTCTTGTCCGCCGCCTCGAACAGGCCCTGGCGGCGGCTGATCGCGCCCGTGAAGGCGCCCTTCTCGTATCCGAACAGCTCGCTCTCGATCAGGGTCTCGGGGATGGCGGCGCAACTGACCGCCACGAAGGGCCGGTCCTTGCGGGAGCTGTGGCGGTGGATGGCGCGGGCGATCAACTCCTTGCCCGTCCCGCTCTCCCCGGTGATGAGCACCGTGGAATTGCTGTTGGAGATCTTGTGCAGCTTTTCAAAAACTTCCTGCATGCGGTAGTGGCTGCCGACGATCCCCTCGACCCGGAAGCGCTCCTCCAGCTGTTGCCGGAGCCGCCGGTTCTCCTGGATCAGCCGCATCCGCTCGAAGGCGCGGCCCACGGTCAGCAGGAGCTCCTCGCGCTCCAGCGGTTTCGTCAGGTAGTCGAAGGCCCCCTGTTTGACCGCCTGCTCGGCCGAGTCCATGGACCCGAAGGCGGTCATGAGGATGACCAGCGTGGGGGGATCCTCCCGCGTGAGCTGCCCCACCAGGGAGAGGCCATCGGTTGCGGGCATCCGCAGGTCCGTCAGCACCAGATCGAAGCGGGTCCGCGCGCTCTTGGCCAGGGCCTCGGCCGCGCTCGCGGCCGTCTCCACCTTGTAGCCCTCGGAGGTGAGGATGGTCCGCAGGATCTCGCGCTGGGCTCCCTCGTCGTCCACGACCAGGATCTGCCCCTTGCTCATGCCTCAGGTACTCCCGTGGGAAGCTGGAGCCGGGCGACCGTCCCCTTCCCCGGCTGGCTGGACAGTTCGATCCGCGCGCCATGCTGGTCCAGGATCTGCTTGGTGAGGGCCAGGCCGAGACCGATCCCCACTTCCTTGGTGGTGAAGTAGGGCTCGAAGACGCGCGGGAGATTCCCGGGGGCGATCCCCACGCCCGTATCCTGGAATCGGATTTCCACCCACTCGTTGGGGGTTGGGGGTTGGGGGTTGGGGGTTGGGGGCTCGGAGCCGGCCCCTGACCCCTGGCCCCCGTCCCCCGGTGCGGCCGCTGCCCTGACGGTCAGGGTGCCGCCGTCAGGGGCCATGGCCTGCAGGGCGTTGAGGACCAGATTCAGGAAACAGGTCTTCATGTAGGCCCCGTCCACCCAGAGCTCCGGCAAGGTGGGGGCGTAGTCCCGCTCCACGCGGACCTGCTGCGCCTGGGCCTTTTGGGTGGCGACCTCCAGAACCTCGTCCAAGAGCTTCCGGACGTCGGTGGGGCGCCGTTTGAGTTCCAGCGGCTTCCCGTACTTCAGGAAGGTCTCGATCATGTCGTTCAGCCGGTGGATCTCCTCCTTGATGATGGAGCTCAGGCGCGCGAACTCCTCGCGCTCCACTGGGACGGTCGGGGCGAATTGCGCCCCCAGATGGTCAATGATCAGGCTGATCGAATTCAGGGGGTTCCGCACCTCGTGGGCGATCCCCGAGGCCAGGTGGGCGATGGCCGAGAGGCGCTCCGCCTGGTGCAGGCGCGCCTCCAGCTCCGCCTTCTCCCGCAGGCGCTCCACCATCTCGTTGAAGCTGCGGTTCAGCTCCCCGATCTCGTCGCGACGGGTGGTGGGCAGGCGCTCGTCCAGCTTGCCCTGGGCCACGCGCCGGGCCGCCTCGACGACGCGGGAAATGGGCTTGGCGTATGTCCAGGCCAGGACCGCCGTGCCCGCGATGCCGACGCCGAAGACCAGGACCGTGGCGATGAGCCGTTTGATGAAATTGACCCGTGCCAGCTCGGCGAAGTCGTCCAGGATCATGCTGATCAGGATGTAGCCGCTGCGCTGGTTGCCCACCACGATGGGGACGAAGAGGTTGTAGGTCTTCTGACCGAGGCCGCTGATGTTTTCCTCGCCCAGGCGCGCCGTGATGAGCAGGTCCTTGCGCTTCGGGTCCACGCGGGCCCCCACCCGGCGGGGGTTCGACGAGGCGATGACCTCCTGCTCGTTGCTGACGATGGAGATCTCGCGGACGCCGCGCCGCTGGAGGCGCTGGACGTAATCCTGCAGGCGCGCCTCGCTGGTCCGGCCCTTGGAGGTCAGCCGCTCCACGCTGATCTGGATCGCGGTGGAAAGATCCATGGTGTGCCGCTCCACCTGAGAGATGAGCTGGCTCTCCGCCCGCCAGTACAGGAGGAACAGCGTGGCCAGCACGAGCATCAGCAGCCCGAACATCATGGCGAGCAGCTTGCCCCGCAGGCTTAATTTCCACCGGCTTCTGGGCCACATCTTCGTCACGACTCAGGGCGAGCCAGCGAAGCTTGGCTCGCCCTGGAATTTCGAATGTCGAACGGCGAATTTCGAAGTTCGAACGAAAGGCGTGTGGGATTCCATACAATATCGAATAACGGACAATCGAAGTGGGAATTTCGAACGTGCATGACTGCGAACGACCTCAACCGGTCTCGTTCACCATTCGAAATTCGTTGTTCGAAATTCGACATTTGTCGGCGGTAGTTTATCCAAGGTGGGCCTTGTCTGTAAAGGAGGAAAGAGGGCAGGGGCGTGAGGTGGGGAATCGCGGGCAGGACTAGGAGGGGTCAGCGGGGAGCCGGTCTCCCAGCCGGGCGTATGCTCCGCGGAAGTGCAGCAAGGGGGACCGACCGTCCTCCAACGGCGCCACGCCGGAATCCACGGCCTCGCCCACGAAGATGGTGTGATCGCCCCCAGGATGCCGCGCCTGGACCCGGCATTCCACGTGGGCCAGGACGCCCGGAAGGATGGGCGCTCCGGTCACGCCCGGCCGGTAGGCAATGCCCTCGAACTTCCGGGCGTCTTTCCTGGCGAAGTGGTGGGAGAGAGTCTCCTGGTCATCCCGCAGGAGGTTCACTGCAAAGGCTTCGGCATCCTGGAAGGCCTCGTAACAGTCTGCCTGGCGGTCAATGCAGACCAGGAGCAGGGGCGGCGTGAGCGAGACCGAGCAGACCGCCGTGGCCGTGAGCCCCCGCGGCTCCCCCTGCCGGTCCCGGGTGGTCACCACGGTCACGCCCGTCGCCAGCGAGCCCATCACCTTCCGGAAGCCGTTCGGGTCCAGCGCCATCGAGCCTCCTTGCATTTGTACGGATGCGAGGTGTCACGCTCGCAGGCAGGCCCGGGTGGAGGATACCCCCAGAGGCGGAGACCGGCAAGGGCACGCTGCTCCACTTCACACGGGCTGCCCCGCCGCCGGGGGCTTTGCTGCTCCTTCGTTTTCCTCTCACGCCTGCGGCAGGCGGACGCGCTCGATCCACTGGCGATAGTCCCCGGGATACCCCACCCGATCCTGGAGACTCTTCACCCGGGCCAGGATGCCCGCCACCCGCTCGCCGGAAAGGCGCGCCTGTCCCGCCAACCGGTCGGCCACCGCGCCCACCTTCTCTCGCGCCTCGGTCGCCGCGTCCGCCAGGACCTCCTCGTAGCCGCTCGCGGTCCCCAGCAGATAGTGCTCCAGCATGTGCTGGGAGACGACTCGCCCGTGCTTCAGCGACACCAGGATATTGCCCTTGCCCGTCACGGCGTTCCCCACGGCGAAGACGCCTTCCAGGCCCTCCACCTCGCCGGTCCCCTGGTCCTTGATCCGGTACGTCTCGCCGCGCATCTCGACGCCCGGGATGGGCTCCGGGACGCTGCCGATGGAGCTGACGACCATCTGGGACGGGACGTTCTGCTCCGTTCCGCCCAGGGTCACCGCCCGGCCGTCCTTCACCTCGGTGGCCGCGACCGTGAGGCCCGCCAGCCGGTCGCCGTCCGCCAGGCACCCCACTGGTACACGTTGATCCTGAAAGGTGAACAGATACTTCTCTGCAAAATTCTGGAGCAGCTTCCGCCGCGTCTGGCGCGTCCGCTCCACCTGCTGAGGTGTGGCGTCCTCGGGAACCTCGGCCAGCGGCATGTCCTCCACCCGGCGCCGGTAGAGGAGGGTGCACCCCCTGAGACCGAGGTCCGCCAGGGTCAGGCCCAGCTCGCTCAAGACCTTCTGGATCCCCCGGCGCTCCAGCTCGTACAGGGCGATGCGATGTCCTCGCGCCCGCTGGGCCCGGGTCACCGTCTCCAGCATGAGGATCTTGACGACGTCCAGCGAGGCCAGGCCGCCCCCGATGACGATGGCGCCGTCCTCCAGTTCGACCGTGGGCCCCTGATACCCGGCTTCGAGATAGTGGTTGAACCAGTAGACGAGCGGGTTCTGGTAGTAGAAGCCGCGCCCGACGAACTGATCCACGCCCGGCAGGGGCAGCGGACGATCCCACCAGGCCCCCAGGGCCAGGACCACGGCGCTCAGGCCCCACCCCAGGACCTCTTGCAGCGAGACATCCCGGCTCAGCCTGGTTCGGGGGACGAAGTGCACAAGGGGATGGGACAACTTGTCGTCAATTTTCTTCTCTTCCTGAAGGCGCAGGTTCACGTGCCAGCGGGGCAGCCCGTCCTCGATCTTTCCGTAGGGACGGTCGTTCCGCTCCACCACGATGCACAGGATGCCCCGCTGGGTGAGCTGGAACGCCGCCTCGGATCCGGCCACGGCCCCGCCCGAGATCAGAACGACGTGCTGCGGATTCGCCTGGGGCATGACACCTCC
>Ga0156237_1198_pt2 | contig 13068 bp, 11 predicted proteins | sample RifCSPlowO2_12_FD_107884 | JGI IMG/M metagenome (GOLD analysis project Ga0156237, IMG submission 107884) | candidate division NC10 bacterium RIFCSPLOWO2_12_FULL_66_18
GCCCGGATCCAGGGCCTCATCGCCGGCGGACATGTCCTGGTGGGGGGACGCCCACAAAAACCTCGCCACCGGGTGAGTGCCGGGGAGGCCATTCAGCTCTGCATCCCACCCGCCACGCCCCTGGGCCTGGTTCCGGAAGCCATCCCCCTCGACGTCCTGCACGAGGATGACGACCTCATCGTCCTGAACAAGCCGGCGGGGATGGTCGTCCATCCCGGTGCGGGGCGGACCAGTGGGACGCTGGTGCACGCCCTCCTCGCCCACTGCAAAACCCTGCCCGGCATCGGCGGGGCGGAGCGGCCCGGCATCGTCCACCGCCTGGACCGGGACACCTCCGGTGTGCTGGTGGTCGCCAAGACGGAGGCGGCACACCAGTCTCTCAGCCGGCAGTTCAAGGAGCGGGTCGTCAAAAAACAGTACCTGGCGCTGGTGCACGGGGAGGTCCGCCAGGACTCAGGGCGGATCGAGGCGGCCATTGGGCGGCGGGAGCACGACCGGAAGCGGATGGGGGTCCGGGAGCACGGCGGGCGGCAGGCGCGAACCGCCTACCAGGTGATCCGGCGATTACCCGGGATGACCGTGCTGGGCCTCGACCTGGAGACGGGGCGGACCCACCAGATCCGGGTCCACCTCTCCCACATCGGCCATCCGGTGGTCGGCGACCAGGTGTACGGCGGGCGACGGGAACGGTCCCGGTCCCCCGTTCCCGGTCCCCGAGCACGGCGCCAAATGCTCCACGCGTGGCGGCTGGGATTCCACCACCCCCGCACCGGGAACTGGCTCGAGTTCACGGCCCCGATCCCCGACGACCTCCGGAGACTCGCTGGCCCGCTCCCTCAACTCTGATTTCCGATTTGTGATTGCCGATTGCCGATTGGCGTGACGACAAGGGGTCGAGGGTCAATTGTGCTACTTCGGTCTGAAAGCTGCGCCCTTCACCGTCATCCGCGAAGCCGCGAAGATGGCGACGAGCTCGCCGGCTTCATTCATGAGGTCTCTCAGGAGCTGGCCCTTCACCAACCCAGATTCCTCGAGTAATTCGAGCCAGTAGAGCGTTTCATCTGCCTCTTCCTCGACAACCCCCAGCTTTGCTGTGAACTCTGCGCGAGACCTTGCCCTGCAAGCTGCTCGATAATTTGCGCCGACAGACGTCGCAGAGCGCAGCATCTGGCCTCCGATGATCCGTGCCACCTCAGTGCGCGGCAGTGACCCCGCCAGTCTGATAATTCCCAGCGCGAAGCGCTTTGTCCTGCGTTTGAGTTCTTCCGGCGTCATATGGCCACCCGAGTGACGGAAGGTTGGAAGAGATATGACGGGCGCCTCAATCGGAAATCGGCAATCCAAAATCGAAAATCACTGACTGGGCTGTGTGAAGGGCAAGATGACCGTGAAGGTGCTCCCCTGGCCCTCGCCGGCCGACTCAGCCCAGATGCGGCCGCCGTGAAGTTCCACCAGCCGCTTGGCCAGGGCCAGGCCGAGGCCGGTCCCCTCGTGATGCTTGGTGGCCGAGGCCTCGAGCTGGACGAACTGCTGGAACAGGCGAGGCAGGTCCTCGGTCTTGATCCCGATCCCGGTGTCCGTCACCTCTATCACCAAAGAAGGCAGAAGGCAGCCGGCAGAAGGCAGTACGGGTGCGTCTGCTGCCTGCTGCTCGCCGCCTGCTGCTTTCTGCTTTGTGCTTTCTGCCTTCTGGTAGGCGCGGAGCGTGATCCGCCCGCCGTCGGGGGTGAACTTCACCGCGTTGCTCAGGAGATTGAAGAGGATCTGCTTGAACCGGACGGGGTCGGCCCAGACCGAGGGCAGATCGGGCTGGATGTCCGCCTCGACGCTCTGATGCTTCTGGTGGGCCAGGCCCCGGGTTGTCACCAGGATGTCCTCCAGGGTGGTGGCAACCGACAGGGACTCGGTCTGGAGGACGATCCTGCCCGCCTCCGCCTTGGACAGATCCAGAATATCACCGATGATCTGGACGAGATGCTGCCCGCTGGCCCGGATGTGCCCGAGGTAGCGGGCCTGCTTTTCGTTCAGGGACCCCACGCGCTGTTCCTGCAGGAACTCGGCGAACCCGATGATGGAATTCAGCGGGGTCCGGAGTTCATGGGACATGTTGGCCAGGAACTCGGATTTGTGGCGGGAGGCCTCCTCCAGCTCCCGGGTCCGCTCCCGGACCCGCTCTTCCAGCTCGGCGGCATGTTGCTGGATCTCCTGGTAGAGCCGGGCGTTCTCGAGGGCGATGGCGGCCTGGGTGGCGAAGAGCGCGAGGGTGGCCCGGTCCTCCTCGGTGAAGTGTCGCCCGGTCCCCTCGTTGTTGATCGTGAGGACGCCCACCAGCCGATCGTGGTACAGCAGCGGTTCGGCCAGTACGGCGGTAATCCCCGTGCGCTCCAGCGTGCCGGGGTGGGCATAGGGGGAGGTCCGATAGTCGTTCACGATCATCCCCTCCCGTCGCTGGGCCGTCGTGCCCGCCACCCCCTCGCCGAGCTGGAGGCGGACTCCCCGTCGCCAATCGGCGAATCCGTGCCAGGCCTCCGCGACGAGCACCTGATCCCGCTCATCCCACAGGAAGACCGTCCCCGAGGCGGCCCCCACCAGCTCCGCCGCCCGGCGAACGATGAGGCCCAGAAGGGTCGGGAGATCCAGCTCCCGGGTGATCTCGGTGCCGACTGCACGGAGCGCATCCAGTTGCCGCGTCCGCCTGATCAGCGCCTCCACCATCCGCTTGCGCTCGGTGACGTCGGCAACCACCGCCATGATGCCGCTGATCTCCCCGTGGGCGTCACGCAGCGGCGCGGTGGAAATGCTGATCTCGATCGGTGATCCATCCCGCTTTTTCCGGCGCACCTCCACGCCGGTGTACGACTCGCCTTGCAGCACCCTCTGGCGCAGGGCCAGGAACTCCTCCTGCTTCTCGTCGGGCACGATGGGGAGGGGACGACCAAGCACCTCCTCGATACTCCAGCCGAAGATCCGTTCCGCAGCCGGGTTCCACGTCTTGACGTTTCCCGCAGGGTCCAGGGCCATGATGGCCAGCGGGGAGGCGAGCACCAGGGCCCGAAGCGTCTCGTTGGCTTCCCGCAGCGCCTCCTCTGCCCGTTTCCGCTCTGTGATGTCGCGATCGATGCCGCGATACCCGCGAAACACGCCCCGGCTGTCCAAGATGGGCGTGGCGCTGGTTTCCAGGATGACCGAGTGGCCATCCTTGTGCAAGTTCACATTGTCGAGGAGGGCAAACGGTTCTCTCGCGCCGGAGATCGGAGCGAACAGCTCAGCCATTCGCTTGGCCTCCTCCGAGGGCATGAGGTCAAAGGGGGTCTTGCCGAGGATTTCTTCGGGGGCATACCCCAGGATCTCGCGGATGCGTGGACTGCAGTACGTGTACACGCCCCTTTCATTGATCTCCCACACCCAGTCACTGGTGTTTTCGACCAGGGTCCGGAATTTCTCCTCGCCCTCTCGGAGCGCGCCTTCCGCGCGCTTCCGCTCCGTGATGTCCTGCTGGATGCCGATGAACTGGCTGATCGCCCCGCGCTCATCCCGCGCGGGGGTGATGGTCAACTCCTCGGTGAAGAGGCTTCCGTCCTTCCGGCGATTGGTCATCTCGCCGCGCCACACCTGGCCCGAGAGGATCGTCTCCCACAGCCGTTGGTAGAACTCCTGGTCGTGCCGGCCCGACTTGAGCAGCCGCGGGGTCTGGCCCAGGGCCTCGGCCGCCGTGTAGCCGGTGAGGCGCGTGAAGGCCGAATTCGTCCAGGTGATGCGGCCCTCGCGATCGGTGATCATCACGGCGTTCGCAGCGGATTGCAGCGCCATGCTCTGCATGTAGAGCTGCTGTCCTCCGTCGCGGAGGGCGGCCTGGGCGTCGCGGACTTGCGCGTCCCGGAAGTCGAGCTTCTGCAGTCCTCGCCGCAGCAGGAGGTACAGCAACAGCGCCGTGAGAGCGACGAAGGTCGCATCCTTGAGGGAGTCCAGCAGGGTGAGCGATCCAGGGTCGGTCGTGAGGACGCTCAGCAGGCGGTTCGAGAGCAAGACCCATAGGCCGGCGACGAGGGCATAGATCAGGGCGAGCGTCAGGGCAGCACGGGACGACTCAATCCTCATGGGGCGCCCGTCTCCACGGTCGGTGGGTCAGCAGTCGGATCCCACCGCCGGCTTCCACCATCGAGGACGATCCTTCGAATGCAATCATCCCTCGCTCCGAGTGCTGGAGGGGTGGAATCACGGTCTGAGGAAACCGATGGAGCCAGGGCTCAGGTGATTACCCGGACCTGAACCGCCTTGGGCCGGCCCCGGTCGTCCTGGCCCAACTCGAACTCGACGGTCTCGCCCTCGCGAAGGGTTTGCCCGCCCTCCACGTCGCTGGCGTGAACGAAGGCGTCCGGTCCCTTGTCCTCCCGCACGATGAACCCGTAGCGCTTCGTCACGTTAAACCACTTCACCTTGCCCTTCATGGTCTCCTCCTGCCCCCTGGTGGGACCTCCCGGTTGAATCTGCGAAATCTGCGGATAAGAAGCCTTCCCCTCAATTGCTGATGGCCGCCAGGCCGTCGTCGGCCGTGGCCTCGTTCGCCTGGCCGAGCTCCGAGCGCGCGCGCGTCTGCGTGTCGAAGAGGAAGATCTTGGGCCGTCCATTCAGACGGTCCGATTCGAAGACGATGAACCGGCCGTCGGCGCTGATATGAGGGAAACCGTCGAAGGCGGTCGGGTGGTTCAGCTCGGGCAGGGGATCCAGCCGCCGCGTCTCCCGGTCGAACAGGAAGACGTCGGCCTGCCCGCGGTTGCGGTCCGACTGGAAGACGATGAACCGGCCGTCGGCGCTGATGGAGGGGTACCCGTCGTTCCCGTTGGTGCTGTTGGCCTCTTCCAGGGGATCCAGCCGTCCGGCCTCGCGGTCGAGCAGGTAGACATGATTCCGCCCGCCCCGTCGGTTGGAGGTGAAGGCCAGGTAGCGTCCGGGGAACGGGGCCCGGACAGCGAGGTCCACGGCGTTGGATGCTCCACCCCCCGGGCCGGGGGTCACCACGGTGACCGGCAAATCCCCCGCCTTGGCGAGCAAGGCCGGCGGGATGAGTGCCGTGAGTTCTTCGCCCGTCTGGAAGCGGGTCGTCACTGCCGTCCCAGCGAGGGACACGAGCGACTCCGGGCGGAACCCGCGGCCTCGAACGGTGATGGCCGTCGCTCCGGAGGCCGGAGCCAGCAGCGGCGGGGCCTCGATGGCCGTCACCTCCGGCACGGGATTGGTTACCGAGAGGGACAGTCCGTTGGACGTGCCTCCCCCCAGGGCGGCGTCGGTCACGCGCACCTCGAGGGTCCACGCCCGCGACAGGAGCGGGGCGGGGATCCGGGCCTGGAGCCGTTTCTGGCTCACCACCGTGACGGGCACCTGGGTCTCGCCGACGCGCAGGCTGGAGGTGGCCGCAAAGTGCTCCCCCTCGATGGACAGGACCAGCCCCTCTGTGCCGACCGGCACCGCGGGCGGATCCAGGCGGACCAGGCGAGGAGGCGGGGGGAGGTACGTGAAGACGGCCGGACTGGTGGCGGTCCCCCAGAGCTCGTTCACCACCTGCACCGGGGCCGGCCCGGGAACGCCGGGGGGAGCGACCGCCTCCAGCGTCGAGAGCCCGGTGCGGCGCAGCACATCGGCAAGCCGGCCGCCAAACTCCACCCGCAAGGGACCCAGGACCACCCCTCCCTCGACCTCGATGGACACCACGGTGCCCCCGCCGGTCGGGCCCTTCTCGGGGCTGAGCGCGACGATGCGGTCCTGGGCATGGGCAGTCGCCGGCGCCAGCAGCCAGAGGGCCAGGGTCAGGAACACGCAGGTGAAACGTGAGGTGTGAAACGTGAGGCGTGAGACAGACAGCGTCTGACACATGGCGTGAAGCGAGATCGGTGACACACCGCGCAGCCTGCGAGTCCAGTCACGCATCACGGGTCGCGAGTCACGCCCGTTCATGGCTTGCCGCTCACGATGCCCAGGCGGCGCTTCTCGAGTTCGGCGATCTTGTCCCGGAGCTCCGCCGCCTTCTCGAACTCCAGCCGCTTGGCCGCCGCCCGCATCTCCTTGTCGAGCTGGGCCATGAGGGCCGGGATCTCCTCCCGCGGGATGAATTCGATCTCCTCGTCCCGCAGGGCCGGGACGGTGTAGTAGTCGCGCTCGTAGATGCTGGCCAGGACGTCCTGGATGGTCTTCTTGATCGTCTCGGGGGTGATGTCGTGTTCCCGGTTGTAGGCGAGCTGGAGCTGGCGGCGGCGGGTGGTCTCGGCGATGGCCTGCTGCATGGACCGGGTCATGACGTCGGCGTAGAGGATGACCTGTCCCTCGACGTTCCGAGCGGCGCGGCCGGCCGTCTGGATCAAGGAGCCCGCGGACCGGAGGAAGCCCTCCTTGTCCGCGTCCAGGATGGCCACCAGGGCCACCTCGGGGATGTCCAGGCCCTCGCGCAGCAGGTTGATGCCCACCAGGACGTCGAACTTCCCCAGCCGCAGGTCCCGGATGATCTCGTTCCGCTGCAGGGTGTCGATGTCGGAGTGGAGGTAGCGCACCCGGATCCCCACCTCGGACAGGTAGTCGGTGAGCTCCTCCGCCATGCGTTTCGTCAGGGTCGTCACCAGGACCCGCTGGTCGCGGCTCGCCCGTTCCCGGATCTCGTGGATGAGGTCGTCAATCTGACCGGTGATGGGCCGGACCACGATCTCGGGGTCGATCAGGCCAGTGGGGCGGATGATCTGCTCCACCACCCGGCCGCCCACCTTTTCCAGCTCGTAGGGCCCCGGGGTGGCGGAGACGTACGTCACCTGGTTCACGCACCGCTCGAACTCGTCGAAGGTGAGGGGCCGGTTGTCCAGGGCCGAGGGCAGGCGGAAGCCGTACTCCACCAGGGTCTGCTTGCGGGACCGGTCCCCGCGGTACATCCCGCGGATCTGGGGGACGGTCTGATGGGACTCGTCGATGATGACCAGGGAGTCGCGGGGGAGGTAATCCATCAGGGTGGGCGGCGGCTCGCCGGGACCCCGGCCGGACAGGTGGCGGGAGTAGTTCTCGATCCCCTTGCACGTGCCGATCTCCCGGATCATCTCCAGGTCGAAGGTGGTCCGCTGGCGCAGGCGCTGGGCCTCCAGGAGCTTCCGCTGGCCCTCCAGCTCGGGGCAGCGCTCCTCCAGCTCCGTCTCGATGGCGGCGAAGGCACGCTCCCGCAGGTCCTGGGGCGTGACGTAGTGGTTGGCGGGGTAGATGGGGACCCGGTGCAGGCGCTCCCGTTTCTCGCCCGTGAGCGGGTCCAGTTGCCAGAGCGCCTCCACCTCGTCCCCGAACAGGTCCACCCGGATGGCCGTGTCCTCGTAGGCCGGGAAGATCTCCACCACGTCCCCGCGGACCCGGAACGTCCCCCGGTGGAGGTCCAGGTCGTTGCGCTGGTACTGGATCTCCACCAGTTTGCGCAGCATGGCGTCCCGCGGGCAGGCAGCGCCCGCCTCCAGCAGGAGGACCATCCCGTAATAGACCTCGGGTGAGCCCAGCCCGTAGATGCAGGAGACGGAGGCAACGATGATCACGTCGCGCCGTTCCAGCAGGCTCCGCGTCGCGGAGTGGCGGAGCTTGTCGATGTGGTCGTTGATCATGGCGTCCTTCTCGATGTAGGTGTCGGTTTGGGGAATGTAGGCCTCGGGCTGGTAGTAGTCGTAGTAGGAGACGAAGTACTCGATGGCGTTCTCGGGGAAGAACTGCTTGAACTCATTGTACAGTTGGGCGGCCAGGGTCTTGTTGTGGGCGATGATGAGCGTGGGGCGCTCCACGTTGGCGATGACGTTGGCCATGGTGAAGGTCTTGCCCGACCCGGTGACCCCCAGCAGGACCTGGTGGCGATCCGCGCGCAGCACCCCCTCGGTGAGCTCCGCGATGGCCCGGGGCTGGTCACCGCGGGGCTGGTAGTCGCAGACGAGCTTGAAGCGGGACATGGTGTCTGTTGGGGGGCTCGCGTCTTGGGGGAGCCGGTCCGGGGCGACACACCGCCTGGGCCCCTCGCCGTTCACGCCCTGCTCCCCTCCGATGCATGCGTCACCCGTTGGCTCAGGGGCGCGGCGCCGGGGAGGGCGGAGGCGGCGGGGGCGCGGCGGGAGTCGCGGGTGCCGCCGCGGGGGGTGACTCGCGGGCGATCGGGACCGGGATCTCGGGGACAGGTGGGACGTCGGCCTTGACCCCGCGCCCCACCTGGGAGGGCGCGGGGCGGGCCCGGGCGATGAAATCGGCATAGGGCTCGGCCGGAACCGCTGCGTTGGGAATCCGGAGCAGGAGCCCCCGCTCGACCCGGTTCGGGTTGGGCACCTGGTCCCGGTTGGCATGCCAGATACGTTCCCACCGGCGCGCGTCGCCGTAGTAGTAGCCGGCGATCAGGTGCAGGTCGTCTCCGGGCATGACCTGGTGGAGAGCGTCCTGGGGGCCCGCGGCCTCGGCGGCGGCCACGTCGGCCGGGCGAGCCGCGATCGCTCCGACACCCACCAGCGACACCAGGATCAGCAGCGATGCCCGCACGGTTCCCATGGCGGATCTCCTCTCACCGGCCGCCCATCATCGCGTGCGCGTCTGCCTCCAGCGGCAGGTACTTGCTCCAGCCCTCGCAGCGTTGGGCGGCGTGCACGAGGATCCCGAGGTAGAAAGCCGAGAGGGGCTTGGTCGGCCGGCGCAGGAGGTGCATGCCGGCCTCGTGCAGCGGCTTGTTCCCTTTCTTGAGGTTACAGGTCCGGCAGGCGCTCACCACGTTCTCCCACACGGTGCGTCCGCCGAGAGACTTGGGGATCACGTGGTCAATGGTCATGCGCTCGCCGCCGTTCCGCCCGCAGTACTGGCAGGTGTGGGCATCCCGCTTCAGGATGTTCTTCTTGTTGAAGGCGATGCTGGGCTGGACCGGCCTTCGCACGAAGCGGTGGAGGCGGATCACCGAGGGGAGCACGAAGGACGTGGAGGGCGAGCGGAACACCCGGGAGGTGTCTTCGACGCGTTCGGCTTTCCCGGCATAAAGGAGGATCACCGCCCTTCGCGCGCTGCAGACCTGGAACGGCTCGAAGGTCTGGTTCAGGATGAGTACTTTAGCTGGGTCCATAGAGGGTGGTGTCGTGTGGCCACGGCGCCCCGCGGCGCAGATTGTTCGCTTTCTTTAACAAAACGCCCCTGCTTTGTCAAGCGGCGCCGCCCCCGGTCCGTCCGGGGACCTGCCTCATCGGCCCTCGGCTGCCTTCGGCGGATGGCCCGAAGTTCCGCCTGACTCGTTGTCCTCAGGTTCCGGACGGCCCGCGACCCGGCTCCAGCGCCGGATGGGGCGAAGGCCCCGCGGTCGATCGGTGGAGGAGGCCAGCTCCCCGCAGAGCGCCGCGACCCGATCGCGGGTCAGCCGGTGCCCGTTCACCTCCGGAGACGACGCGCACCTCGAGTCCGGCCTCGCGCCGGGCCAGGGCTCGGTCTTGAGCTCCCGGTCGGGCAGCAGCCCCTGGCCGAGGCGGGTGATCTCCTGGGCCGCAAACACGGGTCGGAATCCCCCGGCGCCGTCCGGCTCGCCGACCAGGAGCCGCACGGTGTTGGTCCCGACATCGATTGCCGCCACGCGCATTATCACGCCATTGTCGATTTGTGATTTTCGATTGGCGATTTGCCGGAGGGTCAATCGTCAATCCCAAATCGCAAATCGACAATCCAGACGGGCGGCGCTAGCCGTCCCGCGCGGCGAGCTTCTGGACGAGGGACTTGTCCGGGGTCACGACGATGGTCTTCTCCTGGCTGATGGTGACCAGGCCGGGCTTGGCCTTCCTGGGCTTGCGCACGTATTTCCGCAGCGTGTAGTCCACGGCGACCTTGCCGTGGTCACGGGCCTGGCTGTAGTAGGCCGCCAGTTGGGCCGCCTGGATCAGGGTGCGCCGGGGGACGCCGTTCGAGCGGTTTGGAACGCGGACCACCACGTGCGAACCTGAATGTCCCTGCACGTGCAGCCAGAGGTCCTGGGACTTGGCCAGGTGCTGGGTGAGGGAGTCGTTCCCTCGGGTGTTCCGTCCGACCAGGATGGGGAGCCCGTCGGATGAGACGAAGCGGCGAGGCTCCAGACCCGTCTCACGAGTCCGCCCGGGGCGGCCCGCACGCTTCTGCGCCGGAGGGTGAACCGCAGGCGGGCGCTTCGACCGTGCCCGCCCGGTGGCGGAACGGTCGGCAAGCATCGCCCGATCCTGGGGGGCCAGCAGGCGATGGGCCGCCTCGATCTCTTGCTGGATGGTCTCCAGGGTCTCCAGGCTGGACGCGTCGGCGACGCGCTCGGCCCAGGCGTGCACCTGTCCCAACTCCGCCTCGGTCTCGGCCAGGCGGGCCTCCACGCGGATGGTGCCGCGCCGCCCCCGCCGCGCCGCCTTGAAGAACCGCTCGGCATTGGCTGCCGGCGAGAGGGCCGGGTCCAGGGGGATGGTGATGGTGGCCCCGGGTCCCGCGGCGTAATCCTGAAGGGGAACCTCGGTGGCGCCTCGGGGGACAGCGTCCTGATGGGCCATGAGGATCTCGCCCATGCGGCGCGAGAGGTCGGCGCGGCCGAACTCCAGTGATTCGGCGGCGAGCTTGGCCCGGCGGGATCGCAGTCGGACCTCCAGTCGACGCAGGAGCTGGCGTAACATGGTCTGGTGGCGGGTCACGTCCTGCTGATGCTTCAGATGACTCGCCAGGCGCTTCAGCGTCTCGCCCAGGGATGGATACGGCTGCTGCTGGGCCGCCGGTACATGGCGCAGCCGGACGGGTGAGGCGGCCACCGGGCGACCGGCGCTATCCAGGAGCAGGTGCGGCTCCCAGGGGCCGGCTTCGATCTCATGGATCAGGTCCAGGAGGGCCCGGGCCAACTCCGCAGACCCGCCAGGGGCGGGGGTGCGTGCCACGACTTCCTTTGCCCACACCTCCGTCAGGCCCGCGAGGCTCTGCCGCAGGGCGACGCCCGGACCGAGGCCCGCAGCAAGGTGCGGCGCCAGCACCGCGCTGATCGCCTCGACGGTTCCCAGGACGCGCGGGTCCGGCCGCGCCGATGCCGGAGGCGCCTGGTACGGCTGCTCCGGTTGGATGGATCGCCCGTTGGCCGCCGGGTCGTGTCGTGCCGCCTCCAGAATCTGCCGCGTCATCCGGTCCACCAGGATGAGGTTGGGGTGGCGTCCGAACAGCTCCGCGATCAGGAGGCAGCCCGCTTCGCGGGCCGGGACCGGGTAGGCGAATTCCAGGGTGACCACGCGGTCGAGTCCGTGATGGGTCACGCCCTGCAGGCTCGCCCCCGGGAGCACCCGCCGGGCGACCTGGGCGAGGGTGGAGAGGGTCGCCGCCCTGGCAGGCCGGCCCGCACCGCGAGACAGCTGGGGGAACTCGTCGCCGGCCGAGACCAGCAGGGACTCCTCCCCGTCCGGCGTCGAGAGCTCGATCCACAGGCCGTGCGTCCCGGCCGGCTGTACGCCGCGCACGCTGGCCCCCGTGAGGTCGCGCGTGAGGTCCTGAATCACTGCCAGGAGGGTCAAGGCATCCACGTCGCGCACTATACTCCACGATGGGAGACGTGCCAAGGGCCCTCGGGGTCGCCAGCATTCTGAGGTCAGTCCCAAGGGACTCTGCTCATAGCTCATGGCCATAGCCTCTCGCTACGAGCCCTCAACCATGAGCCATCAGCCAAGAGCCCGAACAGTGCAGTTTAACCGCCGGTACCAATCCGCTCCCGGCGGATTGGTGCGCGAAGTCCGCAAAGAAACTCCTCATATTCAAAGCTCTGACGCGGGAAAACTCGGAGATGCGGTTCGGAAGATTTCGGTCCGGCAGCTCCTCTGACTTGATGAGAGATGGCGACTCTTTGCGATCTTTGCGGTCTTGGCGGTGAAATTTTTGGGATGAGCCGAGTTTCATTGACACCCCTGCCGACCCCCGGGTAGACTGCCGCCGCGCGGTTCCAGGAATTCCGTCCGACTCGACGCGGGGAGGCATGCATGGCGGTGACGATTGATCTCGGGGGGAAAGTGGCGCTGATCACGGGGGCGGGCCGGGGCATCGGGCGCGAGACCGCACAGCTCATCGCGGCGGCCGGCGGCCGAGTGGCCATCGTGGATCTCGTAGAGGACTCGGCCAAGGCGGCCGCGTCCGAGATTGCGAAAAGCGGGGGCCAGGCCATCGGGGTGTCCGCCGACGTGACGAAGCCGGCCGACGCCCTGCGCATGGTCGACGAGGCGCTGCGCGCCTTCGGGCGATTGGACATCCTCGTGAACAATGCGGCCCGCTGGACGGTGAAGCCCTTCAAGGACCTGACCCCCCAGGATTACGACACCGACATCGGCATCGCCCTCCTGGGGACGCTGCACAGCACCCGCGCGGCCGTGGACGCGCTGGTGAAGCAGGGCTCCGGCCGGATCATCAACGTCGCATCGGACGCGGGCCGCGTGGGGGAGCCGTTCCTGACGGTGTACTCGGCGGCCAAGGCCGGCGTCATCGGCTTCACCAAGGCCCTGGCCAAGGAGCTGGGCCGGTACAACATCACGGTCAATGCCGTGGCGCCCGGGACCACGCGCACCCCCGGCGCCCAGGAATTCATCCAGGGGGTCGGCGAGGAGAAGATGGTGAAGGCCTACCCCCTCAGGCGGCTGGGCGAGCCCCGGGACATCGCCGGCGCCATCCTGTTCTTCGCCTCGGATCTGGCCGGCTACGTCACGGGCCAGATCCTGAGCGTGAGCGGCGGCTACAGCACGGCCGGGTAGGGGGCTCCCGGAGGGGGCGGCACCACCCGGAGAGGGGCGGAGGACCGCATGGATTTCCAGTTTGTCATCAGCTTCCTGAGCATCGTAATGATCGACCTGGTGCTCGCCGGCGACAACGCGGTGGTCATCGCCATGGCGGCCCACCGGCTGGAACCGTCGCAGCGGAAGAAGGCCATCTTCATCGGGGCGGCCCTGGCGGTCATCCTGCGGGTCCTCACCACCTTCCTGGTGGCGCAGCTCCTGCAGGTGCCATTCCTCAGCGCCAAGGGATGGATGCGCCTGAGAGCCCCGCAGGGCCGCCCGGCCGAGAGAGCTTCGGCGGCCGCCGTTG
>Ga0156237_1077_pt2 | contig 12975 bp, 11 predicted proteins | sample RifCSPlowO2_12_FD_107884 | JGI IMG/M metagenome (GOLD analysis project Ga0156237, IMG submission 107884) | candidate division NC10 bacterium RIFCSPLOWO2_12_FULL_66_18
CCGGGCCGTTCATCAGCCGATGCACCTCGGCATGGGCCAGCATCGGGATGCGCCGGATGGCCCCCTGCATGATCTCGTCGAACAGCTCCCAGTCGGGGTTGAGCAATTGCCGGTTGAACTCCCAGGGCACGCCGTCCGTGGACCAGGCCTTGGGATTGCGCTCGAAGCCGCCGATGAGGAAGCCGCGCACTTCCTCGCGGGCGTAGAACAGATTTTGCGGATCGCGAAGAACCGGAGTGTTCCGGGGCAGCTCGTGACCGGGGATCGGCTTGGTGGTCATGTGTTGATGCATGAGGGGGATCATTGCCAGATGCACGCCCACCATGGCCCCGATCTGCGGGGCCCACATCCCGGCGGCGTTGACAACGGTCTCGGTTGTGATGGCCCCGTGATCGGTGAGGACCCGGGTGACCGCGCCGGTCGGCGACAGGTCAATGCCGGTCACCCGCACCCCGGTCTGGATGGCCGCGCCCATCTGCTTGGCCCGCCGGGCCAGATCCGTGGTCATGCCGTAGGGATCCAGGTGGCCGTCGCCGGGGATGTAGAGCGCGCCGTAGAGGTCCTTGTCGCTCATGTGGGGGTACAGCCGCAGCGCCTCGGCGGGGGAAATCATCTCGACGTCCATCCCCAGCGCCTTGGCCTGGCTGATCTGCCGCTGGAGGGACTTGAAGTGATCCGGGCTGGAGGCCACGCGTAGGCTGCCGACCTGGTGCCAGCCCGCCTGGTCTCCCGCCTCGGCCTGGATTTGCCGGTAGAGGCTGACGCTGTACAGCCGCATGCGCGTGATCGTCGGCGAGGTGTGAAACTGCGTGACCAAGCCGGCGGCGTGCCAGGTCGAGCCGCTGGTCAACTCGCCCTTGTCAACCAGGAGGATATCCGTCCAGCCCATCTTCGCCAGATGATATGCGATGCTGCACCCCGCAATGCCGCCACCGATGATGACGACTCGGGCGTGATCTCGCATGCCTCCCTCCTTTATCCCGGATTATTCACGAGTGCCCCCAGACACCCTCACCCGCGCCCTCTCCCATCAAGGGAGAGGGGCACACTTCCTGATGCCCTCTCCCCACCGCGGGAGAGACAGGGTGAGGGGGCAGCCCCGAGGCACGAAGCGAGGTCACGGATAATCCGGGTTAGGCACACTCTCTATGTCGGTTAAGGCTGGATTCCAGACGAGACGTAGTGGCTCGACGGTCGGCTCACGTCCACAGGTCCGTGCTCAGATATTTCAACCCCGAATCGCACATGGTGACCACGACCGTCTTGCCCTTGCAGGATCCACGGAGCAATTGCACCGCGGCGGCGACGTTCGCCCCCGAGGAGTAGCCGGCAAAGATGCCCTCCTCTCGCGCCAGCCGCCGCGCCCAGGCAATGGCCTCCCCGTCCGGCACCGTCACATAGCCGTCAATGTGCTCCGGGCGGAGCAATGGCAGCTCGGGCATGGAATAGCCGCCCCCCTGGATGCGGTGACCTGGGTGGGTGATGGGCTCTCCCGCCAGGGCGGCCGCGCCCTCGGGTTCGACCACGTAGCAGCGGATGGCCGGGTTGTATTCCTTGAAGGCGGCAGCGCACCCCGCGAAGGTGCCACCCGTCCCGACGAAGTCGCAGAAGGCATCAATCGCACCTCCGGACTGCCGGAGGATCTCCGGGCCGGTGTGCAGGTAGTGCGCGCGAAAATTCCCCGCCAGCCGGAACTGGTCGGCGCGAAAGGCGCGACGCTCTGCGACAATCCGCTGGGCTTCCTCCTCTACCCGCTTCAAATCTTCGCCGGATACCTGTCCCGGTTTGGAGTCCGGCATCTGGTCCACCAGCACGACCTCCGCCCCCAGGGCGGACATCATGCGGGCCCGTTCCGCGGAATTCCCCCGCGACATGACGGCGACGAAGAGATACCCCTTGACCCCGCACACGATGGCCAGGCCGGTGCCCGTATTCCCGCTGGTCAGCTCCACCACCGTCTGGCCGGGCCGGAGCAGCCCCTGCCCTTCTGCATCCTCGATGATCTGGCGGGCGATCCGATCTTTCTTGGAGAAGCCGGGATTGAGGTAGTCCAGCTTGGCCAGGATCGTGCCCTCCATACCGCGAGTGAGTCTGGCCAGCTTGACCAGCGGCGTCTCGCCGATCGCCTCGATTGCAGAGCCAAGCACTCGTTCCTTCCTGGTCATCTCACCATGCTCCACGGCTTGCATCGCGTCCGGCACGAGAGACGCTTCCCGAATGGTGACGGCCCGCATACTTGTACCCCAGAAGTCTCCGCAAGTCGAGCCCAAGACAACGCGATCCAACGGGGCCGCGCGAAGCTCGGACCAGGTGAGGTCAACCAGGCAACCGGGCGGAAGGCGCCACGACATTGTGCCCCCACCCTCCTCCCACCATGTCCGGTGATGGTAACCAGTGGGGCCGAACTCGATGTCCTCCGGGAGCGACTCACCGCCGACCAGCGCGCCGTCCTGAACGCGATCTGGGACCATTACCTCGCCCACAACCAGTGGGTCCCTCGCCGCCTGGTCCATCAGCGCTTCGGCAAGACCACCGCGCTCTCGATCCTCCAACAGCTCGGGGAGAACATCATCTGCGAAGCCCGGGCAACGGGAAGGATCACTATCGGTTGACCTTCCTGGGGGTCCTGCTCACCGATCAGGGAGAGGAATCAGAGGGTCTCCTGGTCCGATACCTGGAGTACGTTCGGGACCGGTGCAAGACCGATCCCAGCCTGGAGTGGGTGAGAAGTCAGGAGGTGGAGGCGGCCCTGGGCCTGACCGCACCGCGATCGCGCCTGTTACGCCAGCTCATCCGGCTGAGTCACTGGTGGGGCGGCGGCAGCGGGTTCGGAGATCAGGAATGGACCGTCGGCGTGCCGGCTGACGTGGATGATCTGTTCCCGGAATCAGATCTGCGCGGCTATGTTCGGGAGCACGTCCTCACGCACTTCCCCCCGGGTGGGCCTTCCTGGAACACCGAGAAGTCTCGCGGGGAGTTCTGGTTCATCAGTGACCCCGACCTGCAACGTCAGCTTGCGACGGACTGGCGCGAGGCCCAGGACGTCTACCAGGTGCGAGGCTGGAAGAGCTGCGTGATCCTTTGTGGCGGGATCCTCGAAGCGGTCCTCCTGAATGCCCTCGCGTGCGAAGCATCCGCACGTGGGGGCCAGGTGATCTCCGCGGAGGCAAGCCGGCGGGACCTTGCGGATCTGGTGAACGCTGCCAGGGATCGGGGCGTCCTCGGCACGGGCCTCCCTCTCCTCGGCCAGGCCCTGCGGGGGTTCCGGCACCTGATCCACCCAGGCGTGCCGACGGGCGAGAAGGTCGAAGTGACACGGGACGAGGCCGAGTCCGCGCTGATTGCGGTCCGGATGTGCCTGCGCCAGATCGCAGCCTCACGCGGTGGTTGAGCGGACGAGCCCGCCGGTCGTCTGACAGATCCTCGACCACCTGGACCTCCCCACCGCAGCGCCCAGCCTGCAACTTCGGGTGGATCGGGCCGTTTGACATATTATGCGGCACGTAATATCCTAAGCGTGTGATCAAATCCTTCAAGCGCAAGGACACCGAGTCTCTATTTCACGACGTCCCGGTTCCCCGCTTCCACCGCATCGAGCGGCAGGCCCGACGCAAGTTGCTCTATCTCCATCGGGCAAGATCGTTGCAGGACCTGATGGCGCCACCTGGAAACCGCCTGGAGGCGCTCAAAGGGGATCGCCAGGGCCAGCACAGCATTCGGATCAACGACCGATGGCGGATCTGCTTTCGATGGGAACAAGGCAACGCGTATGACGTCGAGATCACCGACTATCATTGAGGAGCGAGCCGTGACCAAGAAGCTGCTGGACCCCATTCCACCAGGGGAGATCCTGCTCGAGGAATTCATGAAGCCCCTGGGCATCAGCATCAACGGGCTGGCCCGAGATATTGACGTTCCGCCGAACCGTATCAGCGAGATCGTCAGCGGCAAGCGGGCGATTACGGCGGATACCGCGCTCCGGCTCGGTAAGTACTTCGGTGTTTCGCCCGAGGTCTGGCTTGACTTGCAGTCGGACTACGACCTCCGCGTGATGCAGCGAACCACCTGGCCCAAGATCGAGCCAAAGATTCGCGTGCGTGCCGCCTACCCCGCTTCATTAGCGAAGCATCGACTCTCCTGAATAGTGCGGGTTCGGGGCAGACAAGTTCTCTGCGCGAGAACAGGGTCCGGGGCTCGCAAGGCTCGTTCTTGACACTCATCAAGGGGAGGCGTACATACACCTCCAGCGGGCTCCGGCCCCCCCCACTCTTTCACCGGACCTCTCTCCACACACCCCAACGAAGCACCTGACGGGCCAACCAGCCCGTAATCGCTGCCCACCACGCATGGCCCCCCCGGCCTGCGGCAGCCACCTGGTTTTTGCCCCGATTCGTGTGTCCGGCTATTTCAAAGTCGTACCTTGAACTATCCAGGCATAGCTCCTATCATGCCTCCAAGGCGCCTCACGCAAGCACTCCTCGGCCAGAGTTCCGGACACGGTCAATCGGCTTCCGGGTCGATGAGGCACACTCCGATCATCGGTTGCAGAGCCGCGAGAACGGAACACAGTAGCGGCAACGTGTTTGTCTGTCCCCCAATACACGAGGAGGGGCTCAGCTATGACCGGTGAGAGAATCGCCCCCATCGAGCAACTGATCGTGACCATCCGTGGTCAGCGGGTCATTCTCGCCGGCGATCTTGCGCGAATCTACGGCGTGGTGACCCGCGTCCTGAATCAGGCGATCAAGCGCAACCCAGCGAAATTCCCCGCCGACTTCGTCTTCCAGATCACCCGGGACGAGGTACAAGAGATGCGGCGTCTAAGATCACAAACTGTGATCTTAAGACCAGGGCAGCACGTGAAGTACCTTCCGTACGCCTTCACCGAGCACGGGGCCATCATGGCGGCCAACGTCCTCAACAGTCCGCGGGCCGTCCAGATGAGCGTCTTCGTCGTCCGGGCCTTCATCCGGATGCGCGCCGCCCTGGGGGACACGCGTGAGCTCGCCCGCAAGCTGGCGGCACTGGAGCGAGAGCTGAAGGGGCGGTTGGACGTCCACGAGTCCGTCATCGTCGACATCCTTCAGCGGATGATGGACATCCTCGATCCGCCACTCCTTCCAAGACCTCGGCGGCGCGAAATCGGCTTCCGCGTCGAGGAGGCGGGGCCTGCCTACCGGTTGCGCCAGCCTGCAAGGCGAGGGCGATTGCGGTGAGGCGGCGGGCCGCAAGAATATGTTTTCGGCGCGTCTACCGATAACACGGATGGGTAGTAAGCTTCCGGCGGCGTGGGCGGATCGCCGGGGGTAAGGGCCACTAGAGACGGCCCTGTCCCCTGGACGTAAGTGGGCTGCATTTCAAGCTGGTCCTCGGCTCGTTCTTGACAGTAATCAAGGACAGACGTAAAGCCCCTTGCCGAGAGTGCCGGCTCCCCCACCTTTCCGCCGGACCCATAAGGGGGGACGCTGCGTTAAAAGTCAAAAGTTCTATCTGGATCTACTGACCATCATTCCGCGCCGCACCCCCGCACTCCGTCCTCTGCCCCGGGGCGTGGGGGGTCAAGAGAATGCGCCCCTCACTTACCCGACTTTTCAGCCAGCAGCGTGTTCATCTTTCGCATGACCTCGAACGCATCCGCCACGTAGAGCACGTCGGTTTTCCCCCGCGCCCAGCCGCAGTTGGGATCCAGATTCACCGCCCGGCGTTCGTTGATGAACCGCCACCCGACGGTGTGCGGTTCCTCTCCATGGCAGCAGGTGGACAGGCCCTTGGGGTGCCCCGCGGCGTGGATCCCGTCTGGCCCACCTGGCCCGGCCGGAAATGACCAGGGGTGGCATGTGGCTGGGGTGCAGGTTGCGGTACCTGGCCCGAGGGCTGGGGGCCCCGGTCCGCCCGGAACCGCTTCACCCAGACATCCATCGGATGCCCCGATTCCGACCAGCGATCTCAGGTTTATCCTGGAGCAATTTCAGACCATTCCTGACTAACGCTGGAGACCGGTCGTGCCAACTGCCTACCTAGAGTGGCCTGTGAGGCAGGGGCCAGAATGTTGCGTGGTTACGAAGGGCGAGCGGTATTCCATCTCCAGACGGCTGCGGGGAAACCGGCCCGTTCTCCTTCTCGCCCTCGCCGCCGATTGTCGTTCAAGTATGACATTCCAGTGGCGGCACGGCTGTTGCACCCGCGCCCTGTCATGGCGACTCGCAGGCAGCTACAACGACGCCCGGTCTCTCCATGGCCTGACCATACGTCACCGACGACGATCCATTTCCCTGAATGCTCCTGAACACCCCTGGTTGAAATGAGAGACCCCTTCCCGACAACGGCAAACCCGACGCGAGCCGGGGACGCAAAGCCACGGGTCAGGCCACGCGCCTGACAGCCGAGCTGCCGAAGGAAGGGAGCCGTGAGGCCCCCTCGGGAACATGGTGGTCTTCCGAGCAGCAATGGAGGGTGCCATGTTTTCCGAAACCTGCTCTTCCATCCCTGACGCCATGCCACGACGCGCGTTCCTCCGCATCGCTTCCGCGCTGGGTGGACCTGCCCCATGGTTCTGGCTTCTACCGATCGCGTCTGAAGCGTCCATCTGGCCTGCATCAGCCCCATCCCCGGCAGAGGCGGAGCATCCCACCCGGGTCCACCGGGTGACCGCGACGATTCTCCGGATCCTCCGGGGCCGGGACGCCGAGAGCCTGCCTGGCGAGACCGGCGGTTATGGTGGGAAGCTCTTCGCGGTTTCATTGAAAGCGGCGGGTTTCGTCCTCGTCCTTCTGGTCCTGTCGGCCTGCGCCACGCGCTTCGATCGGTACAACATCGGAACCGCCGAGCTGTGGATCGGCGGACAGGTCCAGGTGCACCAGGAGTGCACGCGACGGGGCGCGGTGGCCTACAGCAACGACGCGAAAATCTATGGCTGCGCCGACTTCCAGGATCGCGTGATCGTCAGCGTCTCCGATCCGAAGATCATCGCCCACGAATGGTGCCACTGGTCCACACAGAGTGACCGTCACGAGGTGTGCCCGACCCCCGTGGTAGACCTCCATCGTCATTGAGCGGGACCCGGCGAAGGGTCCCCCCTGCCTTCTGCGTTCTCTCCGTTGGCTCCGCGAGATCCAGCGGCATCCGGGTCGCGGAGCCATTCGTTTCAACTCCCACGGGATGGACGGCTGATCCCTCCCGCATCCACGCCCCTTCTCTCAGAATCCCGGCTGCCCCCAGACTCGCCCCAACGCCGGATCAGAGGCCTTTCCCCCTGGACAACCTCCCCTTCTTTTGGTAAGGTGCGCCGCGTTTCTTTCCAGCAGCTCAGCCAGCGTCACTCCCAGCCGATCGGGCCTCTCCCCCTCGCCGCACAGGAGGCTGCATGGAAGACCGGCCCGTGTCCGAGTACTGTCCGAAGTGCCGGGTCATCCAACCGACCTTCCAGTTCATCGAGGATTCGCGGACCGTCCGCCGCTGCCAGGTGTGCGGCTTCCCCGTGGAGAGCGGCCTCGTCCTGGAGGCCGCCGAGGCACTCGGCCTCCCCAGCCCGCCGGAGATCAAGATCCTCTGCGTGGATGACGAACCGCTCGTCCTCCAGATGAACGGCGACACCCTGCGATTCCACGGCTACACGGTGCTCACGGCCCTGGATGGACCGACGGCCCTGGAGACGGCCGCGCGGGAGCGCCCCGCCCTCATCCTGCTGGATATCATCATGCCCGGAATGGACGGGTTCGAGGTCTGCCGCCGCCTGAAGGTCGACCCGGACCTGAGGGACATCCCGGTCATCATCCTGACCGCCTTGACCGACACCAACCTGAACGTCCGGGCCTTCGAGGCCGGGGCGGAGCTGGCCCTGCGGAAGCCCGCCGAGGCGGGCACCCTCCTGCGTACCATCGAAGCGGCTCTGGCCCTGGTTGCCTACCGGACGGCCGGGGAAACGACCGAGGGAGTTGCCGAGGTGGCCACGGCGCCGGCCCAGCCCGAGCCAGCGGAGCCCGAGCCGGAAGTCGCGCCGGACCTCACCATCCCGGCCCGGCCCGTGCCTCTGACGGTGTGGTCCATTGACGGCGCCATGCTGCGCGGACATATCTTCCTGCGCCTGAACGTCGAAGCCCACGCCGGACCCGAGACGCTACAGGACCGCCTCAACGATCCCGACCTGTTCCTCACCCTGACCGTGCCCGGCGAGGACCCCCTGGTCTTCCTCAACAAGATCCAGGTGATCCGGGTGGACGTTCCGGCGGAGGAGGAGCCAGCGCCCGAGGTCCCGGAGATCCCGGTGGGCGTGAGCATCGAGCCGATCCGGGTCCAGCTCATCAACGGCGAACAGCTCAGCGGGACCGTGCGCATCGAGGGGCCGACGGGCAAGCGCCGCCTCTCGGACTTCCTGAACACCCAGCCGGCCTTCCTGCCCCTCCAGGGGGTGGACGGCCTGCATTTCCTGCACAAACGGTTCATCGCGCGCGTCGTGCCCCAGGAAACCTGAGCGGGGCCCGATCACCCGGAAGGGACAGCCCATGGCAAAGATCGATGCCTTCTTCAAATTGATGTACGACACCGGCGCCTCCGACCTGCACACCATCTCCGGCAATCCGCCAATCCTGCGCATCCGCGGCGACATGGAGCGGGTCAAATACAAGGTGCTGGAGCACCAGGAACTCAAGGCCATGCTCTTCGAGATCTGCCCCGAGGACAAGGCCAAGATCTTCGAGGAGACGGGGGACATCGACTTCGGCTACGAGATCCCCGGCCTGGCCCGCTACCGGGCGAACTTCTACATGCAGAAGAACGGGATCGCCGCCGTCTTCCGGCAGATTCCCAGCAAGATCCTGACCGTGGAGGAGCTGGGCCTGTCCCCCACCGTCAGCAAGCTGGCCCTGCTGAAGAAGGGGCTGGTCCTGGTCACGGGCCCCACGGGCAGTGGCAAGTCCACGACGCTGGCCGCCATCGTGGACCACGCCAACAAGGTGCGCCGGGACAACATCATCACCATCGAGGACCCGGTGGAGTTCATTCACCAGAGCCAGAACTGCGTCATCAGTCACCGGGAGGTCGGGCGCGACACCCGGTCCTTCGCCGCCGCGCTGCGGGGGGCCCTGCGCGAGGACCCGGACATCATCCTGGTGGGCGAGATGCGCGACCTGGAGACCATCTTCCTGGCCATCGAGGCGGCCTCCACAGGCCACCTGGTATTCGGCACCCTGCACACCCAGAATGCCTCCAAGACGGTGGACCGGATCATCGACATCTTCCCGGCGAACCAGCAGGCCCAGATCCGCGCCACGCTGGCCGACACCCTGAAGGCGGTGGTGGCCCAGACCCTGTTCAAGCGCATCGACGTGAAGGGCCGCTGCGCCAGCCTGGAGATCCTCATGGTGACCCCGGCCGTGTCGAATCTGATCCGGGAGGGGAAGACGTTCCAGATCCCGGGCGTGATCCAGACCGGGAAGAAGTACGGCATGGTCACCCTGGAGGATTCCATCATGGATCTTCTCAAGAAAAAATGGATTGCTCCCGAGGAGGCCTACGACAAGGCAGTGGATAAGGCGAAGTTCCTGCCGTTCCTGTCCAAGCCGCCGGAAGAGCTGGGGCTGGCCTGAGGCCGGCGCCCGGTCGCGCGGAGACGCCATGCAGCGACATGAACTGGATCGGACCCTGACCCGGATGCTGGACGCGCACGGCCCCGTGTCGGACCTGAACTTCACCGTCGGCCGCCCGCCCCAGGTGGAGCATCACGGCGAGTTGGTGCCGGTCGTCACCGACCCGCCGCTCCCGCGCCTAACGCCCTACCAGACCGAGGCCATCGCCCTGGCGCTCATCGGCGCGGACCGGCGCCTGACCGAGACCCTGGTGCGCACCGGCTCTTGCGATCTGCCCTACGCTCTGGGCACCGCGGCCCGGTTCCGCGTGAACATCTTCCAGCAGCGGGGCCACTACTCCATCGTCCTCCGGCGCCTGGCGGCCGAGGTCCCCACCGTCGAGAAGATGGGCCTGCCCGAGATCGTGCACCGGATGGCGGAGGAGCGAAACGGCCTGATCCTGGTCACCGGGGCCACGGGCAGCGGGAAGTCCACCACGCTGGCAGCCATCCTGGACATCATCAACGAGCAGAAGGCCGTCCACGTGGTCACGCTGGAGGACCCGGTGGAGTTCGTCCATCCTCCCAAGAAGGCGACGTTCAACCAGCGGGAGCTGGGAACGGACTTCGACTCCTTCGCCGGCGGCCTCCGCGCGGCCCTGCGCCAGGCCCCCAAGGTGATCCTGGTGGGCGAGATGCGGGACCGGGAGACGCTGGAGATCGGCCTGTCGGCCGCCGAGACCGGCCACCTGGTCTTGAGCACCCTCCACACCGTGGACGCCGGCCAGACGATCAACCGCGTGATCGGCATGTTCGACAAGGACGAGGAGCGGATGGTCCGGATGCGCCTGGCGGATACGCTGCGCTGGGTGATCTCGCAGCGGCTGCTTCCCAAGGTGGGTGGCGGCCGCGTGGCGGCGCTGGAGATCATGGGGATGAACCTCCGGATCGAAGAGGTCATCCTGAACGGCGAGTCGGAGGGCAAGACTTTTTACGAGATCATCCAGGACGGCGAGGCCCTGGGGATGCAGACCTTCGACACCCACATCCTTCGGCTGTTCCAGGAGGGCCTGATCACCGAGGAGACGGCTCTCTCTTACGCCTCCAAGCGCTCGGTGGTCGCCCGGGGCCTGGACACGATCAAGGCCACCAAGGGAGAGAAGACCAGCGACATCGAGGGGCTGGCCCTGGACGCCGACTACGGCCGGAAGCCGCGCCAGCCCGGCGGGCCCCTGCGGCCCGGCCCGCCTCCCAAGCGATGAGGCATCCGTCATGACCGTCACCTGCCCCTCCTGCAACACCAGCCTGACCATCCCGGACGAGCGGCTTCCGAAGGGGAAGGTCCTCACCGCCGCCTGCCCCCGCTGCAAGGGCCAGATCGTCATTGACACGTCCCCGCCTCCGGCGGGGCCCCGCCCGGAGCCCGCGGGCGGCGCGTCGGCTGCGACTGCCCCCGCCCCACGACCCGAGGCGCCGGCCGCGTACGCCGAACAGGCGCAGGCCCGGGCCCTGGTCTGCGTGGCCGCGCCGGCGGAACGGGACCAGGTGCTGGCGGCCCTCAAGCGCGAGGGCTACGCGGCGCACGCCGCTGCCGATGCCGCCGACGCAATCGAGCGGTTGCGCTTCACTCCCTACGCGCTGGTCATCCTGCGCGAGGGATTCGGCTGCGCCGCGGGCGACGGGAACCCCGTGCTGGAGCACCTGGCCGAGATGGGCATGGCGACGCGCCGGCTCATGCACGTGGTGCTGGTGAGCCCCGATGCCCGCTCCCACGACGCCAGCGCCGCCTTCGCCCGGAGCGTGGACCTGGTCCTGCACACCAACGACGTGCCGCACCTGGCGGAGGCGCTGAAGCGGTCCTGCGGCGAGGCGGAGCAGGCGTACCGGGTGTTCCTGGAATCCCTGCGGGCCGCGGGAAAGGGCTAGCCGTCTCGCTCGGCCGAACCTTGTGCAGGCGGGTGGAATACGGCTCAATGGACGGCGGGTCCCTTGAGAGAGATTTGCGTGTATTTGCGTTTCCGCCTCTGGCGGACGGTTGCATTCGTTTTCCCCGCCAGCTTCTGCTGGACGGCGACCGCGTCCGGGTGTAAGATCTTTTCCGTGTCGCAAGAAGGGTGCAGTCCTGCCCGTGCCCGTAGCTCAGCTTGGATAGAGCGTCGGCCTGCGGAGCCGAAGGTCACGCGTTCAAATCGCGTCGGGCACGCCATCTCCAGAAAACGCAAGACAGTGTCTTCGGCTCCCTCAGCCGACGCGTCTCGTACCCAGACCCTCCGCCTGCCCCAGGACGGCTCCTCGTCCAGATCGTCCCGCCCTCCCTCTTGACACGAGCCGTACCCTTCAGCCATAAGATACCCGTAGTCGTACATGGCATCGTGAAAAAGCGGCCTGCTCTCATCCAAGGAGAATCCCTCATGGGGATGGTGGACGTCTGGGAGGTGGAATCCTGCACCGAGTTCGAGGCGGCACGCGGGCGCAGCCCCCGGGCCCGGATCACGGCCCGGCACCGCAACCTGTCAAGCGGCGCGGGCATCCTGCCCGCGGAAGGACTGCACCGGATCTGCGACTTGGACCGGTTCCCCCGGTTCGTCCACAGCGGGGAGGAGCGAAAGCGATCCAGGGTGTACCAGGTCAAGGGGCTGGACGGTCTGGCGGACGGTTTCTACGGGGACAGCGCTCCGGGGCCCGAGATCAAGGTGATTTACAACCGGTGGTTCGGCGGGTTCTCATAACGGGTGGGAGGCAGCTCTGGCCTCTGCGGCCCGGCTGCGGCGACGGTGGATCGCATCCCCGGCCGGAGGACCTTTTGAGGCGTCCCGCCTCCCGGGCTACAAGGCCCATGAACCCAAACAGCGTAGCCCTTGAACCGCCAAGACGCCACGTGCGCCAAGAAGCTCCCCATATTCAAGGGCTGATGGGGACGAGAGACGAAAGCCCGCTCGTAACTTCTGGTCCTGAATTCGGCTCCAGCCTTGAGGAGATCTAGCGCGCCTTTGTGGCCTTGGCGACCTTGGCGGTGAAATATTCAGCATGAAGCACGTGTCGCCTCAGAACAATCTAGTTCCGTGTCCGGGATGCGGCGGACGCGGTTCCTTCGAGTGGCCGGCCAATCCGAAGGTGCCGAAGCAGTGGGCGCCCACGGCTCCCTGCGGCATGTGCCAGGGCACCGGGAAGATTCCCTCGTCCTGGCTGGGTGGGGGGAAGCCCGCCCGTTAGTCCGACGGGAAGGCGTTCGGCTGTTCGGGGGTTCGCGTGTTCGGGCGTTCGGGGAACTGTTGGACCGCTGAACTCCCGAACGCTTGAACCCTCGCACGATCGAACGCTCTTAGCAGGCTGCTGAAAAAGGCCCATCTGCGGCGTTGGCGCGCTCGCGCGGCGCTGCGACGTACGGACTAAGTACGCCTCGCACCTCGCAT
>Ga0156237_1032_pt1 | contig 12873 bp, 11 predicted proteins | sample RifCSPlowO2_12_FD_107884 | JGI IMG/M metagenome (GOLD analysis project Ga0156237, IMG submission 107884) | candidate division NC10 bacterium RIFCSPLOWO2_12_FULL_66_18
CGCCCGCTGGCGCTGTACTGATTGGTGAGGAGGGGGATCCCTCGGGGGCCGCTCACACCACGAAGGCAGGCCAGCCACGCTGCCGAGAGTGGGGCGCCGGTCAAGCGCAGCCAATATCCGCGATAACCGCATTACGATGCGGACCGAATCTGTTCCCGTAAGCGGGGTGCCAGCAACCGTCTGCCCCTTCAGGACGCCCTGGGTGTCTCCCGACTGGAAAGCTGCCGTCTGGGTGTGGAAATGGCAGACCAGATCGAGGAGCCCGTCAACGTTCACGTCCTCCCCATTCGCGTTGCAGAACGCCAGGCTCGGCTCATCCCCCGTCCTGCCAAACTTCTCGGCCTCACCAACTCGCTCTTCAAGCAACCGGCATCCGGGGCGCAGGCACCTCCGCTGGAATCCGACTGCTTAGCGCGGACCCGGGCAGTTGGTGGCACCCAATCCGTTACCCGTAATCGTTGCAGGTCCCGTGAACTGGGCGACGGCGGGAGGGGGCGCACAGAAGATACCATACCCTCCGTTGTTTAGAATGGACTGGCCCCCCTCTTCAGGGGGCGCGAAGCCAACCACGCTTACGTCGTTGAGGTGGATTCCATCCCCCGTATTACCCTGAATGATGCTCCCGCTTGTGAGCATGCCCGAAGATCCAAGGGACAGCTCTAGCCCGTGACCCGTGTTGTTCTCCACAATGGCCCCATTCGTGATGTTGACGCTACTCCCGTTGAACCCGAAGACTCCCCCACCGAAATTGTTTGCCACTCGAGCCCCATTCATCAACCAGACCGCTCCACCGTTCCCTGCCACCAAGGCTGGCTTGAGAGTACCCGTCGCCGTTATGAGAGAATTGGGTCCGCTCACGTAGATGCTTCCCCCTGGATTGGCGATCGCGCCGAAACCGCCGCTGGCCTTGACGGTGGCTCCATTGATATTGATGGATCCCCCGCTCTGAGCCATGACTCCGATCCCGCTATTACGGACAACAGCCTCATTTGACAAAAATACTTGGCCCCCTTTGTCGGCCACCACACCGAATAGCGCGTTATTCTCGATCAATCCCCCGTTGACCCAGAGAGTTGCACCCATCTGCGCCAGGATTCCCGTCTTGCTCCCATTTTCCACGACAGTGTTCCGCAGAGATCCGGCGACGTTCTGCTCCACCAAGATTCCGTACCCGGTCCCCGAGATGTGCAGGTCAACAGCCGAGAAGGTGGCACCCCCCTGGCCCTTGAGTCCAGTGCTACCTCCCACCAGGGCAAGCTGACTGAGGCGGGTGCGGTGGGAGCCATCCAGGGTCAGCACGGTATCCGTGGGCGAAGGAGCTTCCAGGCCGTCTCCCACCGACTTCCCCTGCAACGTGATGCGGTCGCGCCAGATGCTCACCGATTCCCGGCAGATGCCATCTACAATGATCGTCACGCGAGGAACGAAATTCGCGACTCTGTCCTGAACATCCGTTATCCTCTCGCCTGCTGCGCAATTGACGGTCACCGTCAGAGACTGCGAGGCTTCCTCAAGCGCGGAGAGCCGCCCAGATAGCTCATTGATCTGGCGCTGCAAGTCGGCCAGCGGATTGCCGGGCCCCGGGGGCAAGCCCGAATCGCCCCGCTCCCCGGCCAGGGCCACGGGGCCCAAGGCGGTCATGACGAGAATTCCAACCGTGAGGGTTGTCCTGGAGACCCAAGGCGGCGTCGTGAATGGTTTCATGACTGTCCCCTCCTCTTTGATTCGTCCATGGTTACGCTCTGCCAGACAGGCGGATTCTTGCGGACGTCCCGAAAGGTTATGGGGCGATTGCCCGCACGAGGGACTTCTGCCTGCTCACTGCTTTGACGATCGTGAAACGGAAGGGGAATTATCGAAACGCCACCTGTAGGGGTGACGTCGGAATCCGGAGGGAGAAGGTCAGGAATGCGACATCGCAAACAACAGGTAAAACAGCTGATTTCAACCTAATATCGAACGCACCACCGAATCCGTCAAGAGGGGATTTGTTCGCCACTGAGCAGACCAGACTGGTCCACACGCCCGCGGCCTGATCAAGTCCCGAATCTCCAGCCCCACTGGCCCCTATCCTGGAATACGCGGACTTCAGGGGGAAATCCCTGGCGTCAGGATCTGCGTTTATCTGTGCTTATCTGCGTTTATCTGCGTTCGTCTGTGGTTGCATTGCTGAATACTTCGCCTACCAGGACTGCATGGCGTCGCGGAACAGGCGCTCCAGGTCGTCTCGCGAGACGGCCGGGGGGCGGTCCGCGTCCGAGGCCTGGAAGCCCTGGGGGTGACAGAGCGGATCGCTTGCCCCATCCGGATCGCCGGAGATCCCGTCGGCTACCTCTGGGTCTTCAAAGGCCCAGAGCCCCTGACGGACCTGGGCAAATAGGAAGCTGGAAAACGCCGGCGGGTGGGTGGGCGACAAATAATTTTCATTGCAACGGCGGTCACTTCACCGCCCCGACCGTGAACCCGGCAATGAACCGGTCAACGAAGAAGTTGTACACGATGGCGATGGGGACGCTGGCGATGAAGCAGCCGGCCATCAGCGAGCCCCAGAAGTACACGTCGCCGTGCACGAGAAACGTCGGGACACCCACGCTGACCGTGTACTGCTTTACAGGGGAGATGAAGGTCAGGGCGTACACGAACTCCTGCATCACCAGGGTGAAGGAGAAGATCACCACCGTCAGTATCCCGGCGATAGAAATGGGCATGACGATCTTCGCGAACGCGCCCAGGCGGCTATAGCCGTCAATCATCGCCGCCTCCTCCAGGTCGCGCGGGATGGCCTTGAAGAAGCCCATGAGGAGCCAGGTGGAGAAGGGCACGGTGAAGGAGGGGTACACCAGCACCAGGGACCAGAGCGAGTCTTGGAGCCCGAGACCCACCACCACTTTGGACAGCGGAATGAACAACAGCGTGGGCGGGACCAGGTACGTGAGGAAGATCCCGATGCCGAGGTGTTCACCCCAGCGCCCCGACAGCCGGGCCAGGGCGTAGCCAGCCGGCACGGCGAGGATCAGGGTAATTCCCACGACCAGCACGCCCACGAAGGCGGTATTCCAGAGCCAGATCCCGTACAGGGTGTCGTGAAAGAGAACCCGGAGGTGCTCCAGCGTGGGTGGCTCGTTGAAGATGAAGGGGTTGTTGTCCCGGTTGATGAGATCGCTGTTCCGCTTGAAGGTGGTGATGATCATCCAGTAGAAGGGGAAGGCGGAAAAAATGCTGAAGGCCAGCACGATAGCAAAATGTGCCCTATCCGCCGCCCAATACTTCAGCCTCGCCAAGGGTCCCATGTCAGGTCACCTCGGACCGCCGGGCGATACGCAGGAAGGCGATGGCCACGGCCAAGAGCAACGGGAACAGATAGAGGGAGATGGCGGCTCCCTCCGCCGTGTCGCCCCCCACGACGCCGGTGAAGAACGCCAGGCTGGCTAAGACCTGGGTCGTATCGTACGGGCCGCCACGGGTGAGAACATAAATCACCGTCATATCCGTGAAGGCGAATACCACGCCAAACAGGAGCGCCACCATCGCGACCGGAAGCAGGAGCGGCATCGTGATCTGGAAGTAATGCCGCCAGAAGCTGGCCCCGTCCACCTGGGCGGCATCATGGATGTCCCTGGGGATGGAGCTGAGGCCAGCCAGGATGATCACCGTCGCCAGGGGAAGAAGCCGCCAGACGTGCACGGTGATGATGGAACCCATGGCCAGGTACGGGACGCCCAGCCAGATGAGGCGGGCCTTGGGGCCAATGATCCGCAGGGCCTGGAGCGTCCAGTTGATCACGCTGTAGGTCGAATCCAGAATCCACAGCCAGCCGATAGTCCCCAGGGAGATGGGGGCGACCCAGGGAAGCAGGATCAGGAGGCGAAAGAACCACTTCCCCCGGAAGTCCTTCAGGAGGGCCAAGGCCAGCATGTTGGCCAGCACGAGCACGAGCAACTGGGATCCCACGGCGAAGACGAAGGTGTTCCAGAGGGCGGTGCGGAAATTCGTGTTTCCGAAGACGGCAGCAAAATTCTTCAGCCCCACGAACCCCAGGCTTCGGCTGCCCAGGGTGATGTCGCTGAAGCTGTAATAGATGGCCAGGAAGAAGGGGAAGCCCACCACCAGCACGATGTAGAGGATGGCGGGAGCGATCATCAGCGGTCCCAGCCACTCCTCCCGATCGCGGAGGTGGGCAAAGGTCACGCGGCGACTGGCGACCTTGACCGGCGCCGTACCCTGAACCAGCTTCATCCTCGACTCCCGCCACTACCCGCGGCGACACGCCGGCGTCAGGCGAACTGGGCGACCAGTGGCCTCGCCTCCGTCCGGTGGCCCGCGTCCCGGTCGAAGAACCTCAGGTCCTTCTCCTGAACGACGAACTCATAGCGCTCCCCGGGCTGAATGGGGATGGACACCGTCGAGGGTAGCCTGGCGATGACCTTCTGCTCCGGGAACGGGCGCTCCAGCACCCCGTACAGCAGGCGATCCGCCCCGAGGTACTCCAGCCGGGTCACCCGGAACGGCACGGGAGCCGCCCCCGTCATGGGAAAGGCCTCCTTGGGCAGGAAGTGCTCTGGGCGAAACCCGACCAGACAGTCTTTCCCCTCCATCAGGTTCATGGGGGGTGACCCCAGGAAGGCGGCCACGAAGGTGTCGGCCGGCTCATCGTAGACCTCCATGGGCGTCCCGATCTGCCGCACCTTGCCGTGCTGCATGACGGCGATGCGATCCCCCAGGCCCATGGCCTCCACCTGGTCATGGGTCACGTAGATGGTCGTGGTCCCGATCCGCCGCTGGAACTGTTGGAGCTCGTCCCGGGCGGAGGCCCGCAGCTTCGCATCCAGGTTGGACAGCGGCTCGTCCAGGAGAAAGACGGCCGGCTCCCTCACCACGGCCCGGGCCAGGGCCACCCGCTGCCGTTCGCCGCCGGAGAGCTGCCGCGGTTTCCGATGAAGCAAGAGCTCGATCCCGAATAAGCCGGCGGCCCACTCGACCTTCTGCCGGATGGCCTCCGTCCCCATCCTCTGAGCCTTCAGGGGGAATGCGATGTTCTTGAAGACCGTCATGTGGGGGTAGAGGGCATAACTTTGGAAGACCATGGCGATCTTCCTGGCCCGTGGCGGCATCTCGTTCACCACCTCCCCGGCGATCAGCACTTCGCCGGAGGTGGGCTTTTCCAGGCCCGCGATCATCCGGAGCAGGGTGGTCTTCCCGCACCCCGAGGACCCCAGGAGGACAAGGAATTCCCCCTCTTTGGTGGACAGGTCCACCCCGTTCACGGCCTGGACGCTGCCAAAGCTTTTCCGTATATTCCTGGTCTCTACCGTCGCCATAGCTTGTCTGTTCCCTTCACGCGGACCCAAACATGGAGGGAGGCTCCGGACATCGGAGCCTCCCTCCTGCGGAAACCAGCCTTGGTGTCGGCGCGTCCGTCCGCGGTCTGGAAAAGGCGTCCCGTGCTGGCCTAGACGAGGCCCTTCGCCTTCCACTTCTCGAAGATGCGCTTGGAGGCGGCTTCGGCCTCCTTGATGGCTTCCTCGGGGGTGGCCTTGCCGGCGGCCGCCTTGGCGAACATCACGTTGATCACCCAAGTCTGGAAGATCTCGTCTATGGCGGCGTTGGAGTAACCCGGGTAGCCCACGTTGGTCGCCCATTCCAGGACGTCCTCGAGGACCTTGTACTTGTCGGCCGGATGCGCCTTGGGATCGTTGGCGATGAGCTTTTTCAGGTCAGGAACGGTACTGGGGAAGCAGGGGAAGTCGTAGAATTCTCCTGCGATGAACCCCTGCCGGAAATTCGTCACGTAGTCCACGAGGAACTTCTTGGCCCCCTCGATGTTCTCGGCGAACTTCCAGATGGTGTACACGTCCATCACGTGCTCCAGCCCGATGGCCCGCACCGGACCGGCCAGGGCCTTGGTGAGCTGGATCTGCTTGGAGATATCGGGCTTATCCTTCTCCGCGGTGCGGGTGATCGAGATGGCGTTCAGGGCCAGGGAGATCTGGCCCGCGATCATCGCCCGGTTATTCGACGAGGCATCCCAGCTAAAGACCTCCGGCGTCATCGTTTCTTCGAAGAGGGCCTTGACGAACTTCACTGACTCCAGGGTCTGCTTGGAGTTGAGGGCAATGTTGCCGTTTGCGTCCTGCTCGCCGGCCCCAAAGGCGTACATGATGGTTCGCATGGCCATGCCGGTGTCAATTTCCTGCGCCAGGCCAATGCCCACCGGGATGCCCGTCTTTTGCTTGATCTGTTTCCCCGCGGTCCGGACATCATCCCAACTCTTCGGCCCGGTGGGCATCCCAACCTGGCCGAAGAGATCCTGGCGGTAATTGACCGGATCCGGGGTGAAGGACGGGGAGAAGCCGAAGTACTTCTTGGTCTTCGGGTTATAGGTGCTCTTGATGGCCAGATCAATGGGCTTGCCGTGCTTCCTCTGGCACTCTTCGTACACATCCTTCATGTCCACCACCTGCTCCTCGTAGATCGGCGGAGGCCAGTTGAACAGGAACAGGTCGTGGCCCTTCTGGGCTGAGATCTCGCCGGCCGCTCGGGCGCTCAGCCCGGCGATGCCGATGTTGTCCACGGTGACTTCCGTGTCGTTCTTGTCGCCCCATTCCTTGACGTATTTCTTGTTGAACCACTCGTCGTATACCGGCACGAAGTGGACCCACTGGAGAATCTTCAGGGTCTTCTTGGCCGCGCGGGCCCGTCCGGGGATGATGATCGCCGGACCGATTCCCGCCGCCAGCGCGCCAGCCTTGATGACCTCCCGTCTGGAAATGAGCCGCTGTTTCTTCTGCATCATAGCCCCCCCTCCTCTTCAGAGACCCCAGACCGAAACTTCAGAGGTGCAGTGGCCTACCAATTCCCCCGTTTCCCCTAGCAGAGAAGATCTCCCCGAGCCTTCAGGGACAAGGAGAAACGGTGGCGCGGAAGTTATCATTCGAGAGCGGGAGTGTCAAGTCTGGCGCGTTTGGCTGTCGCGTTTGGCCCAAGGCCATCCGTTCGCGGAGAAGCAGAAGAATGTGGCCGACTCCGGCGGACGCAGACCATGGCCTGCAGGCGCGTCCGCCGGAGGGCATTCGTTGCCCAGGGGGCGCCCTGTCGTCGGGGCGTCAGGATGAGCGGGAGGAGAGGCGCTCGCGCTCGCGCTGCACGGCCTCCTTGCCGGCCTGGACCGCGGCCGAGAGGATGGTTTTCTTCTCCTCGAAGACCTCGCGGCCGCGCTCGATCGCTTCCTCGGCCTTGTCCCGCAGGTCCTCGGACACATCGATGGTCTTGTCCCGCACGTCGGAGGCCAGGTCCCGCAGGCGCTCCCGGGTCCGGCGCCCCGACTCGGGCGCGAACAGCACGGCCAGGCAGCCCCCCAGGACGCCGCCCAGGATGAATCCCAACGCGACGGCTGCCGCGGAGTATCCGCGATCTTCACTCATGATCGTTCCCTCCTTTGTCGATACCGCTTCCACAGTGTCTTGACCCCGGCCCGCACGCCCGCCAGGACGCTTGCCACCGGGATGAGCCGCGACCCGAAGACGGCGCGGATCGCGCCGGTGGTCACCCGGAGATTCTCGCCGGCCTCCTCCATTGCCGCCATGGCCCCGCGCAGACGCGCCGTGCTATCGGCCACCCCCTGGGCCGCCTTGGTCATCTCCCGGATCCCCTCCCGCGCCTCCTGCAGCACGGGCCGCAGGTCCAGCTCCAGGGTCCGGATGAATTCCTGCAAGCGCCAGGACGCCCGCTTGAACTCCAGCAGCACCGGGATCAGCAGCGCGGTCCACACCACGCTCACCACCGCCAGGACCACCAGGGCGGCTGCCGCCAGGGCCTCCATCTCAGATCACTCCGTCCCGCCGCAAGACCGTGCACGCCTCCCCATCCAGCCCCAGCCACTCCGCCAGGACCTGGTCTGTGTGCTCCCCCAAAAGCGGCGGCGGCTGTTCGACCGCCCCGGGGGTCTCCGACATCTTGAGGGGGTTCCCGGTCACGCGCACTGGCCCCACCTTCGGGTGCACGACGGTCCGGACCATCTCCCGGGCCAGCACCTGGGGGGTGGAGAAGACCTCCGCCATCGTCTTGATGGAGCCGCAGGGGAATCCGGCCGCGGTGAACGCCTCGAGCCACGCTGCCACCGACCGGGTCCGCAGAACGTCCTCCAGGATCGGGCGCAGGACTCCCCGATTCTCGACTCGCCCAGCCTCGGTGTCGAAGCGAGGGTCAGCGGCCAGCTCGGGCCGGCCCAGGACCTGGCAGAACCGCTGGAAGAGGCTGTTGTTCCCCACCGCGACATTCAGGTGACCGTCGGAGGCCTCGAAGGTCTCGTAGGGCATGATCGTGGGGTGGAGGTTCCCCATCCGCGACGGGCTCTTCCCGGTGGTGAAGTAGATCCCGGCCTGGTAGGTGAGAAAGGAGATCATCCCGTCCAGGAGGGCCACGTCAATTCGCTGCCCCCGTCCGGTCGTCTCCCGGGCGTAGAGGGCGAAGGCGATTCCCTGCACCGCATACATCCCGGCGATGATATCCGCGATTGAGAGGCCCACCTTGCACGGCGGCCCTTCGGGGAAGCCGGTCAGGCTCATGACCCCGCTCTCCCCCTGGACGATGAGATCGTAGCCCGGCCGGAGTGCGTCGGGCCCGGTCTGGCCGAATCCGGAGATGGAGCAATAGATGAGGCGCCTGTTTCGGGCAGCCGCCTCCTCGTACCCGAACCCCAGGCGCTCCATGGCCCCGGGCCGGAAGTTCTCGATGAGGACATCGGCACGGGTCAGCAGGTCGGCCAGCAGGGTTTTTCCCCGCGGGACCTTCAGGTTCAGGGTCACGCTTCGCTTGCTCCGATTCACGCTCAGGAAGTAGGCCGACTCCCCCTCCACGAACGGCGGTCCCCAGCGGCGCGCGTCGTCCCCGCCGTCAGGGTTCTCCACCTTCACCACATCCGCCCCCATGTCTCCCAGGATCATGGTGCAAAAGGGGCCGGCCAGGATCCGGGTCAGATCCAGCACGCGGAGGCCCGCCAGGGGACCGGCCATGCTCACCCCCGCTTCCGCAGCTGGATCAGACGATCGAAGAGCTTCATGAGTTCGGCCAGCGGCCGGCCCTGCTTCAGCTTCCGCACCACCTCGGCCTCGTGCCGCTGCACCTCGAGGGCGCGGGAGACGATCTCGCGCAGCCGCTTGGCGGAGAAGACCACCACGCCGTCCTCGTCGCCAAGGACGATGTCCCCGGGCTGCACCGGCGCCCCCCCGCAGATGATGGGAATCTGGGTCTCCTGGAGGTGCTCGGCCGTCCCGACTCGGGGCGTGGCCGCCCGCGCGAAGACCGGGACGTCCACCTCCTCCAGGCCGCGCAGGTCCCGGACCGCCCCGTCAATGACGAAGCCGTGGAGGCCCTTGCGCCGGGCCTCGATGGCCATGAGCTTGCCCATCAGGGCGGCCTCCACCACCCCGCCGCCATCCACCACCAGCACCTCGCCCTCCCGCGCCTCGGCCAGCGCCTTGAGCAGGGTGAGGTAATCCCCCGGAAAGCAGCGCACCGTATGCGCGATCCCGGTCAGCCGCATCCCGCGGGTCACCGGTTTGATGGCCGCGGCCATGGTTCCCAGGCGACCCAGGGCGTCCGACAAGACGGCGGTGGGAATGCGGGCGATGCGGCGGAGGGGGTCACTCACGGCTGTGCCTCGGGAACCGCAGACTGCACGCGAGCGGGCGGGAGATCGTGGACACCACCGGCCGACGCCAAGATCTCGCCCCCTCACGCGCCACGTGTCGCGGTCGGGATTTCAAGGTAAGATAGCGATCACTCGTGCCGGCGCCGACCCGGCCTCGATCCGCAGCGGCGCGACCAGCAGCTTGGCGCCCTTGGCCGGGAGGCGGTCCAGGTTGGTGAGATTCACGAGCTGCCACTTCCCGGCCTGCAGGAGGGGGCGCATCCCGTCGTCACCGCCATGGGTTCCCGGAGGGACCCCGGGGCCCCAGGTATCCAGACCCACGCCACGGATATCCCGCTCACTGACGAGGAAGGCGGTGGCCCCCGGGGAGAACCCGGGCACCCGCGGCACTCCCTGCGCGTCCAGATTCAGATAGTGGGCCGGGTCGCTCCACCGGCGGGACCAGCCGGTGTAGAGCAGGACGACGCTGCCCTTGGGGATGCGGCCGTTCCGGCGCTCCCACGCCTGCAGGTCCTCCACCGTCGCCCGATAATCCTGCGTCTGCGCGACCTTGGCGCCGATGTCCACCAGCACGGCGTGGACGAGGAACTCGCGGGCCGGCACCTGGGCCACGGTGGGCTTGCCCTTCACGATACTCGCCGGCAGGTTCAGGTAGGTGGCCAGGTCCGCCGACAGCGGAAGGCGCTCTGCCGTACTGTTCCGGTCCCCTTCGGCCAGGACCTCGGGCCGGGGGTGATCCTGCCCTCCCCCGGTGGGGGCACGCTCACTCACGACGTGGGTCAGGTCCACCACCGTGGACTTGCCCAGCATGGCGCGCTCGAGGGCCCCGGCTCTCACCTGCTCCACCTGAACGGGAAGCAGAAGCAAAACCAGCGGCAGGGCCCATACCCTGGCCTGCCGGCCCCCACGACGCCGTGTCCGGGTATTCATGAATAAAAAAGCGGGGCCAAGCCGTGATGCCAACCCTGCCCCCAAAGCCTCCGCACCTCTGCCTTTCCGGAAGGCAGGCGGACCATACCATAGGCGCAAATGGCTGTCAACGCGCGCAGGGGCCGCTTCGCCGCGCTCCGGATGCTGATGCGTGCCCGCAGGGGAGACCCCAGCCAATTGAAAATTCAAGATCCGGGGCTCCTGGGGGGCGGCGCCCGGCTTGACGTTGCAGGAGACCTGGACTAAGCTCATCTGGCACTGGAGGGGGAAAGGAGGCGTCCTCATGGCCGAGGACACACCGGCCGGCCGCGACATCCGATTCTGCCCCTATTGCTTCCAACAGCAGTTCGACGTCTCCGGGATTCAAGGCGACCGGGTCTACTGCGAGATCTGTGGCATAGACGTGGAAGTCAAGGAGTTGGTCAAGCAATGAAGGGGCGTTGTCTGCCAGCTTTTGCGAAGGGCGTCCCCTTCGCGTTGCTTCTGCTCTGGCTGTCCGTGATCCCCGGCCGGGTGGGCGCGCAGGCGCCTCCGAACCTGGGGTGGCTGGGCATCTCCATCTCGGACGTCGGGGAGGAGCTGGCCGATCGCCTGGGCCAGACCTTCGGTCCCGCGGCGGGCACGGGCGTAGTGGTGGTGGATGTGCTGAAAGGCGGCCCGGCCGAACACGCTCCCCTGAAGCGCGGGGACGTCATCGTCCGGGTGGACGCACAGCCGATCTGGGACGTCCGGCAGCTCCAGCGGACGATTCGATCCCAACCGATCAACCAGCGCGTGGTCGTCACGGTCTTGCGCGAGTCCTCTCGCCTGACCCTGCCCGTCACCATCGGCGCCATGCCCGTGGAGGCGCGCGCCCAGCTCGCCGGCGAGCGCTTCGGGTTCCTGGTCCGAGCCGAGGACGAGCGCGATCCACGGCGCGTGCAGACCGCGACGCCATCCCGCCTCGTCGTCGCCTTCGTGGACACGGATTCGCCTGCCGCCCGTGCGGGCCTGCGCCCCCAGGACGTGATCCTGCAGGCCAACGACCAGCCGATCCAGAGCCTCGAGGACTTCGACCGGGCGATGCGAGGCAAGGATCGGTCCGCGTCCCTGCTCGTCGAGCGCCGCGATACGCAGGCGCGTCTCGCCCTGACCCTGGAACTCCCCCACCGGTAGGTTCCCGTCGCAATCCGTCATTTCTCCGAAGCGAGGTGGCGCGTCTGAGGGTCATCAATATCGGCAGAATCTATTTGTCTCATAATCCCAACTGTGCTATCCGTGACTTGGCGGGGAGGGTGCCAGCCCGACGGCGCGACGCCGCCCGGGGGATCGAATCGAGTTCGACGATCGCCGCATCGAACGGAGCAGGCCCCCCGGCCGGAATGGATTCTGGGCAGTCGGGGAACGGAGGAGGATCATGGGCGTGCAGGACAGTCTCGTTGCCCCCACGGGCAAGGAGATTCGACTCACCGAATACGCGGCCTGTGCCGGTTGAGCCTCCAAGCTGGGTCCGGCGGACCTGCACGAGCTGGTGGATCACCTGACCAAGCACGAACATCCCGACCTCCTGGTGGGCCTCACCAAGAGTGACGATGCGGCGGTCTATCGGCTGAACGACCGGCAAGCCATCATCCAGACGGTGGACTTCTTCCCCCCCATCGTGGATGACCCGTACGCCTACGGGGCGGTGGCGGCCGCCAACTCCATGAGCGACGTGTACGCCATGGGGGGACAGGTCCTCCTGGCCCTGAACGTGGCCGGCTTCCCCAAGGAGTTTCCCCGGAGCGCCATCCGCCAGATCTTCCAGGGCGGGGCGGACAAGGTGGCCGAGGCCGGTGGGGTCATCGCCGGAGGCCACACCGTGGTGGACAAGGAGCCGAAGTACGGCCTCTGCGTCACCGGCCTCGTGCATCCCGAGAAGGTGACGATCAAGGGCGGCCTCCGGCCCGGCCACCGGCTCTTCCTCAGCAAGCCGCTCGGCACCGGCGTCATCGCCACGGCGGGGAAGGCCGAGCGGGTCCAGGCGGCTCACCTGGAGGCGGCCATCCAGAGCATGACTCGATTGAACCGGGGCGCCGCCGAGGTGTTGGCAGAGATGGAGATCCGGGGTTGCACCGACGTGACCGGCTTCGGGTTGCTCGCCCATGGCGGCGAGATGGCCCTGGCCAGCGGGTGCGGGTTCCGCCTCCGCGCGGGGGCCGTGCCCCTGCTGCCCGGGGCCATGAGCTATGCGGAGGGCGGATTCTTCGCCGGGGGCATGGGCCGCAACCGGAGCTTCCTCGAAGGCCTGGCCAAGGAAGGGAAGCTGGCCCTGC
>Ga0156237_1203_pt2 | contig 12859 bp, 8 predicted proteins | sample RifCSPlowO2_12_FD_107884 | JGI IMG/M metagenome (GOLD analysis project Ga0156237, IMG submission 107884) | candidate division NC10 bacterium RIFCSPLOWO2_12_FULL_66_18
TCCCCGAAACGAACAGTCAAACACAGGTGTGGACGGCTCTCCCGGCTCCCACTGCTTAACCTCGGAAGTTCGCGGACAGTTCCACCTCGCCTCACTCGGACGCCACTGGGTGTCCGTGGGGTCCAAACCCATATGAGGTGATGGCGACAGCCACGCCCAGCTTCCCGTCCCGCCGACTGACCCGCACGACCCGCCCCTCGCAGTGAAGCCGGACCGGCCGGCTCGGATGGACGTGTTCCAGCACCAGGACCAATTGGATCGGCTCGCTGGGGGAAAACGACTGATCCGTCTCGAAGAAAACTCCCGAGAGACTGACGTCAAAGGTGATGCCCTTCCCGTCTTCCAGTTCGACGGGAAGCGCGACCTGAAAGCGCAGCATCCGACGTCTATCAACGAGACCCGACGCTTTATCCGTCATCATACATGCAAGCCTATCCCACTGTCGGCGGGTCGACAATCCAGCAGAAGATAGATTTTCCTATAACTTTCGATATATACCCGGGTCAGATGGCGGGAGGTATCGCGGTCGGCATGCCGGGGGGGGCCAACGCCGGGGCCCAACCGGGCAAGGGGAAGGCCTCCTCGACGAGGGTCAGACCAATCCGCGCTCTTGCGCGTACAGGGCCAGCTCCAGGCGGCCACCCAGATGGAGTTTTTCGTAGATGTGGTGCAGGTGAATCTTGACCGTGCCCTCGCTGATGGACAAGCTCTCGGCGATCTCCTTGTTGCGCAGGCCGGCGGCCACCATGCGCACGATCTCCAGCTCGCGAGGCGTCAGGACCCCGGCGACCTGGCGCTCTCCGGCCTCGCGCAACAGCATCTTTTCCAGGGCGCGGCCGACGGAGCGCTTCTCCAACCACTGTTCACCGGCGTGCACCTTGCGGACGCACTGCACGAGCATCTGCGGCGCCATCTCCTTCAGCACCACTCCCCGCACGCCGAGGCGGATGGCCTCCAGCAGATCGTCCTCGTCCAGGCCCACCGTCAGGAGCACGGCGCGGGTCGGCAGGCTGTCCTTCTTCACCTCCCGGAGCACCGCCAGTCCATCCTTCCCGGGCATCCGGATGTCCAGGATCAGGATGTCCGGCCGGTGCTGGCGCACCGCCTGGATCGTCTCCTCCCCGTTCACGCAGCGGGCCAGCACCTGAAAGTCTTGCTCCGCGCGAAAGAGCATCTCCAGCCCATCCAGGATGATGGGATGGTCATCGGCGAGCACCAGGCTAATGGGCATCTCCGGCTCCAGGCGGCGCGAGCGGGAGGGTGATGTCCAGGCGCGCCCCCGACTCGGTCGAGTTGATGGCCAGGGACCCCCGGAGGGACGCAATGCGTTCCTTCAGCACCACCGGCCCCAGCTTCATCTCGGTCAACGTCGCGTGATCATAGGTCCCGTGGAAGCGGAAGCCGCGGCCGTTGTCCGCCACGGTGATCCGGACCCGGTCGCCCTGCAGGACCAGCTCGACCTGCGCGGCCGAGGCGTGGGCGTGCCGTGCCGCATTGACCAGGGCCTCGTGGACGATCCGGTAGATCTCGCGAACCAGGGACTCGGGAATCTTCGCCTCCGGGCGTTCCAGCCGCAATTCCACCCGCAGCCCCCAATGCCGCTCGATCCGTTCGCTCAATTCGTCCAGGCGGGCGGCCAGGCTGGAATCCGCCTCCGGGGGGCCGAGGGGGGCCGGCTTCAGTTCCTGGATGAAGAAGCGGAGGTCCCGCTGCTCGTCGGCGATCAGCCGCTGGATTTCCAGCAACCGATCCTGGGCGGCCTGTGGATCCCACTCGAACAGACGGCGGATCGTCTGCAATTGCAGGGCGGCCCCGGTCAAGGATTGGAGGACGCCATCGTGCAGTTCGCGGGCCAGCCGGATGCGCTCTTCCATGACCGCGGATTGCCGCAATCGCTGCAAGAGGGAGAAATGGTCCATGCGCGCCGCCACCTGGCGGGCCACGATCTCGCCCAACACCAGGTCGTCCGACGTCATCCCCGGCCTGTCCAGGCAGAAGAGGCGCCCTCTCACGGCCTGCCCCTGCAGCCGCAAGGACAGCACGGGGCCGATCGCAAATCGCGCCTGAAAAAGGGGGTGGAGGGGTGCTCCGCGCCAGTGCTGCGATCCGTCCGAGGAGGTCCGGAAGGACAGCGGGACCGGGGCTCGGGCATCCGGGCAGAGAAAGTCCGCGCCGGCCAGCGGCTCGGCGACCAGTGGCTCGAAGGTGGCGGGTGGCTCCCGGGTCCACTGGAAGTCCCCGTGGGACAGGGACGCGAGATGGAACCAGGGCTCCTCCGGCTCCTCCCAGCCCATCAGCACGCGCGGAGCGCCGAGGAGGCCGGCCGCGTGTTCCAGCAGCTCACGCACCAGGCTGGAGCCGTCGGGCGGGAACGCCTGCGGCCAGGCCCCCAGCTTGGACATCTCGCCGCGCAACCGCTGTTCGTAGGCGCCCAGGTACCCCAGGAGGGTCGCCACGACCGCCAGGAGCACGCTGCGGATGAGGAAGCGGCTCGGCTCGAAGGTGGGATCGCCCCTGACCCCGACCTCGTATACGCTCAGCGCGCTGAACGCCACCAGCGTCCCCAGCGTGGTCCACAGCGTCCCACGCCACTGCCAGCGCACCGTGGCGCACACGAGGGAGAACACGAAGTAAATGAAAAAGGGACTAGACGGTCCCCCGGTGAAATACATCAAGAAGGAAAAGGCCGCCAGATCCAGGACATGGGTGACGAGGGGCAGGCGGCCCAGGTGCGCGCGCCAGCTCCACACCAAGAGGGCCACGAGCAGAGCATAGACCCCATACCCGGACAGCAAGCCGTAGGCCCAGGGCGTGGGGCTGGCCGCTCCGGAAGGCCCCAACCAGACCGCCAGGAGGGAGAACGCCGCCAGCACCACCCGGCCCGTGGCGATCAGGCGTTCGGCCCGGCTGTGCGGGGACGAGTGCGAATTCATGATGGTCCCGGCGCGAAACGATCCAACCAGCGATTCGCTCGGCCCGCACTGCCTGGGCGGGAGGTGGGAGTCGTGGCCCACGCCTCTCCTGCCCGCGCGGAGCGCCGCCGGGCCTGGCCCTTCCCTCTCCACGATCCGGCCGGATGCCTGCTCTCCGGCGGGAACGGGCCGCGGGGGTCACGAGACCGGGACAACATCCAGGGCGTCCAGCTCGACGGAGGCGGCCTGGTGAATCAGGGCGACCCCGATGACCAGCCGGGCGCGCGACCCCTTGCGCTGCAAGACGCCGCGCAGGCCGGCCAGGGGGCCCCGGATCACCTCCACCAGCATCCCCTCCTGCAAGTACGGGTGCGGATCGAAGGGCAGCGTGCTGGTGACGAGATGGCGCACAGCCTCGATCTCTGAGTCCGGCACGGGCAACGGTCCGTCGTGGTTTCCGAGGATCTGGACCACCCCGTAGGCGGTCATGACGCTGACCCGCGCAGACGGCGGGAACCGTGCGAAGCAATAGCCGGGAAACAGGGGGAAGGCGACCAGCTTGCGGCGATCCTTCCACTGCCGCCAGCGCTCCATCAGCGGGAGGAACGGCTCGATCCCCCGGGCGGCGAGCTGGTCGCTGACGCGCTTCTCGTGGCGGGACCGGGTCCGAACAGCGTACCAATGCGGAGCCGTCTGATCAGTACTCATCGGTCCTCTCCGGACTGAATGCCCGGGGGATTCTCACGTCGCTCTAGATCCGCCGGCTGAAGCTTCCGGCCTCTCACGAGGCCTTCAGTCCGACCAGCTCATACACCGTGACCGGCTTGTCCTTCCCTTTCACCTTCACCTCGCCCAGGGGGCGCGCCTCGATCTCCGCCTTGGCCAGATCGTACGTGAACTCGCTGATGATGATGCCGCTGGCCTCCGGGAAGTCCTTATTCAGGCCCTCCAGGCGGGCCGCCAGGTTCACCGGATCACCGATCACCGTGTAATCGAACCGCTGGTCCGAGCCCAGGTTTCCCACGATCACCTCACCGGTGTTCACGCCGATCCCCATGCGGAAGGGCTCCTTGCCCTCCTCGCGCCATTTCCGCTCCAGTTCCCGCAGTTCCCCCATCATCGCCACGGCGGTCCGGCAGGCGCGCACGGCATGATCCGGCTGGGGCACCGGCGCGCCGAAGACGGCCATGACGGCGTCGCCGACGAACTTGTCCAGGGTCCCCTCGTTCCGGAAGACCGCATCCACCATCCGGGTCAGGTACTCGTGCAGGATCTCCACCACGCGCTCGGCCTCGTGGCGCTCCGAGTACGTGGTGAAGGCCCGCACGTCGGAGAACAGCACGGTCAGCTCCTTGCGCTCCCCCCCGAACCGGAGCATGGAAGGATCGGCCAGGATCCGGCTTACCACCCCCTCGGGCACGTACTGCTGGAACGCCCGCTTGATGAAGAGACGCTGGCGCTCCTCCGTCAGGGCCCGGTGGATGGTGATGGGGATGTAGGTCCCCGCGACGGCCACCATCGGGTAGAACACCGGGAACCACACACCAGCCCAAACGAAGAGACCCTGCGCCATTCCGAAGAGCCCCACCAAGAGCCCGGCCGCCAGGAGGCCCCCGGAAAGCGGGCGGAGCCTGACAAGGATCCTCCCCAGGCCGACGGGGAGCAGCAGGATGAGCGCAAAGACGGTGACCTCGACCCAGGCCGGGCGCTGCAGAAAATGCCGCGCCAGGATGTTCTCCACTGTATTCGCGTGAATCTCCACCCCGGGAAAGACGGCCGAGTAAGGCGTCACCCGGAGGTCGAAGATGCCCGTGGCGGTCGCCCCAATGAACACGATGGCGTCCTTGAAGGCCGCAAGCGGGACCGCGCCGCTCAGCACGTCCGCGGCCGGGTAGTGCGGAAAACTCTTCTCCGGACCGGCAAAGTTCAGGAGCATCCGCCCTTCCACGTCGGTAGGAATCGTCACCGGCCCGACCTGGACTCCGCCCTGAAGATCGAGCACCAGCTGATCATCCGGGACCCCCAGGGCGACCCGCGCCGTCTGGAGGGCCAGCGAGGCGTAAAACTTCTCCCGGTACGCCACCGCCAGGGTCTCGCGCCGGACGGTGCCGTCGGGATCGGGCAGGATGTTGACGTGGCCCAGCTTCCTGGCGGCGGTCGCCAGGGCGGGCAACGGCTCCGTCACTTTCGTGGCGGTGGGCAGCAACAGGGATCCCTGCCCCCGACCGCGCAGGCGGATGAATCCAAACCTGGGTAAAGACGTGGAAGGATCCGGCCCTACCTGTCCACCGGGCTCCAGCGAAAAGTACGCCGCCATGACCACCGGGGCCTGCTGGATGGCGATCGCCAGCGTTCGGTCCGGATCCACCCGTTCCCGGAGGTCCCGCAGCTCCCGCTCGAAGCGAATGGCGGGTTCGCCGCTGCGCGCGACCCCCAGGGTCTGGTACCGCTGCAGCAATTCATCCGCCAGCCGCTGCTCGGTGCTCTGTTCCGGCTCGGCCAGGATCACATCCAGGCCGATCACGCGTGCCCCGGCGGCTGACACCGTCGAGATGAGCCGCGCCAGGGTGGCCCGGGGCCATGGCCAGCGTCCGACTTTCTCCAGGCTCCCGTCGTCAATCGCGACGATCCGCACGGGGATCGCCGCAACGCGCCGACCCCTGAGACGGAAATGTTCATCCAGAAGTTTCAGCTCCAGCGTCTGGAAAAAACCCAGCCGGAGGAAGAACAGGATTGCGACCACGCCCGCCGCCGCCAGCGGAACACGCAGGTAGCGGGGCTTCCCATCGCCGCGAGAACCGCGAAATCGGTTCCCGAGTCGCCCGAGGATTCCCCCACTCGTATCCGGCATGCTCGTGGCCATCCTCTGCCAACAGCGTTCGGACGTTCGGGTGTTCGGGAGTTCGGGCGTTCCCCCAGGTTCCGTACTGCCGAACCACCGAACGCCCGAACACCCGAACGCTCTCTCCGCCCGAATCGCGAGACTCTTAGCATGCAGGTTTCCGGGCGTCAACACGAATTGACCCGGACGAAAAGCGTTCGGCTGTTCGACCGTTCGGCAGTTCGGGTGTTCGACGGGGCGCCGGAAACGGAACTGCCGAACCGCCGAACAGCCGTACTGTCGAACGTCTTCAATCGGTCTGGCGAGTGGGAGATCGAGTAGGCTTCAGGCGCGGGGTGTCCAAGGGGCGTCAGTAGCCGTAATCCACGGGGGCCGCCCAGCGATGCTGCCGGACACCCAGGCCTGCCACCCGTGTGGGCCCGAGGGTCTCCAGGTAGGCCATGCGGCTCGGCAGGTCGAGGATCCATTGCTTGGCCCAGGCCGCGAAGCCCTCGACGGTCCGCGTCGCCAGGTGATATTCGTGATAGAAGGCATGGTCGCGGTTGTAGTAGCCTTGGACGGGGGAGGGGTGGGCCCCGTACGGCTCGTGCACCACCGCGCGGACCTTGATGGGCGGGACCAGGACCCGGTTCGGATCGCTGCGGACCACCTCGGCACTGACGATCTCTTCTGCTATCAGGATGAGGTGATGGCTGGCCAGAGCCGCCTCCACGCTGACCCCAAGGTTTCCCCAGCAGTGGGCGGCCCCCCCGCTGTCGGCGCGCTGGACGTGCAGGATGGCCACGTCAGGCTGCAGGGCGGGCACCAGGACGAACCGGTCCCCGGTCCAGGGCACCGTCCACTCGCGGAGGGTGGGGTTCGTCTTCAGGAGATCGGTGCCCAGCAGGGTCTTCGTCGGGATGAAGGGAACGCCCAGCGCTCCTGCCTGCAGCGCGAGGGCCAGGCTCAGGTTGCTGTGATCCTGGATCTCGATCCGGCGGGGGATTCCCTCTTCCGCGGCACGCCGGTAGTTGTGGCCGAGGCCGGCGCTTACGTTGCCCACCCACGCCGCGATGACTCCGCGGACGCAGCCACCGCCGACGAGCTGGTCGAAGAGGATGTCCGAGATGGGGCCCACCAGGGTCAGGTCGCCGCGCCCCTGGCGCATGATCTCGTGCCCCGCGGCGAAGGGAATCAGCGACTCCAGGGCCGCACCCATCAGGACGGTCGCCCCGTCGGGCACGAAGCGTTGAATCGCCTCTCTCATTGAGAGCAGCTTGGTGCTCATACCTCTCTCGTCTCGTCAGGCGTCAGGGGTCAGGCGTGAGGGATTGGATCGCCTTACGCCCCCCGCCTTACGCCTTACGTCCGCAAGCGGAAGCGCTGAATCTTCCCCGTGGCCGTCTTGGGCAGCTCGGACACGAACTCGATCCAGCGAGGATACTTGAAGGGCGCGATGGTCTCCTTGACGAAGGCCCGGAGCTGCTCGGCGCACTCCGCCGTCGGCTGGCTCCCGTCTTTCAGGACGATGAAGGCCTTCGGCTTGACCATCTCATCGCGGTCCCGGGCCCCCACCACGGCGCATTCCAGCACGGCGGGATGACTGAGGAGCGCGCTCTCCACCTCGATGGGGGAGACCCAGATGCCCCCCACCTTGAGCATGTCATCGGAGCGGCCGGCATACCAGTAATACCCGTCGGCGTCCTGGCTGTACCGGTCCCCTGTCCTGACCCACTCCCCCAGGAACGTCTCCTTCGACTGCTGGTGCCTGTTCCAGTAGAACGCCGCCGCCGAATCGCCCTTGATCAGGAGATCGCCCACTGTCCCGCGGGGCAGGTCGCGGCCCTCTTCGTCCACGATCCGCGCGGCGTGGCCCGGCACCGCCTCGCCCGAGGAACCCGGCCGGGCGCGACCCGGACGATTGGAGATGAATGTCTGGAGCATCTCGGTGGAGCCGATGCCGTCCAGGATCTCCAGCCCGAAGAGTGCCTGCCAGCGATGGAAGATGGCGGCGGGCAGGGGCTCCCCCGCCGAGACGCAGCAGCGCACGGACCGCATCAGCTCCCGGACGGGTCCGGGCCCCTCGACAGCCGCCCGGCGCTCTGCCAGGTGGAGCATGGTCCCGTACAGCGTGGGCACCGCGTAGAACACCGTCGGCCGGTGCCGGCGAATGACCTCGAAGATCGCCTCCGGGAGCGGCCGACCAGGATAGAGCACCGCCGACGCTCCCACGCTGAAGGGGAAGTACAGGTTGTTTCCGAGCCCGTATGCAAAGAAGAGCTTGGCCGCGGAAAAGGTGGTGTCCTGCTCGGTGAGCCCCAGCACGGCCTGGCCCATGGACGCCGCACACCAGACCAGGTCGTGCTGGAGGTGAACCGTGCCTTTCGGAAACCCGGTGCTCCCCGACGAGTAGAGCCAGAACGCCACGTCGTCCCGGGAGGTCTCGGCCGCCTCGCACTCGCTGCCCGCCTGGCGCATGAGGTCCTCGTACTCCAGGCAATCCCCGGTGGCCTCGCCCACCACGATGACGTGGCGCAGGTGCCGGCACCGGTGCCGGAGCGGGGCCAGGGGTTCCCACAGCTCCCGGTGGACCAGGAGGGCCCTGGCTCGGCTGTCATTCAAGAGGAACTCGTAATCCGCGGGACGCAGGAGGGTATTCAGGGGGACGGGAACCACACCCACCCGGATGGCGCCGAAGAACCCGGCGATGAACTCGGGCGAGTCCAGGCACAGGATCGCGACGCGCCGCTCCGGTTCCAGGCCGAGCGTCCGGAGCACGTTTCCCCAGCGATTCACGCGCAGGGCGATGTCCTGGTAGGTGTAGGACCGGGCCTCGTGCCAGACGGCGATCTTGTTTCCTCGCCCCGCCTGGAGGTTGCGGTCCACGAAGTAGACGGCCGCGTTGAACCGTTCGGGGAGGTCAAGCTGCATGAGGTGAATTCACCATTAACCACAGATTTCACAGATTACGCAGATTATTCTTCCGGGATAACCTCCGTGAAATCTGCGTAATCTGCGTAATCTGCGGTTACGTTGGATGTTGTCTTTTTCTCATCTCAGGGGAGGTTGGCAAGTTCGCGGAGGGCCCGGGAGACGAATACCCGCACCATCCGTTTCCGGTAGGCCAATGTGAGATCGGTGTTGTCCAGCGGCTTCGCAGGCCGGTACGCCGCCATGGCAGCCTCTTCGATCAGCTCAGGCGTGAGCCTCCGGCCGAGCAGGACTTCTTCTGCCGCAGCGGCCCGCATGGGGTGGGGAGACACCGCCCCCAGGACGATCCGGGCATCCGCACAGGTTCCGTCCCCTCCCAGGCGAAGCGAGGCGGCCACCCCCAGAATCGGAAAGTCGAAGGAGCCGCGCCGGCGGAGCTTCCAGTACGTGCTGCGCAGGCCGTCTACCGGCGGCAAGAGGATCGCGGTGAGAATCTCTTCCGGCCGCCTGGTCAGGTAGGCCATGCCGTCGTCGCGATACAGGGCGGCGGCTGGCACCGTTCGCTCGCCATCCGGGCCGGTGAGCACCACTGTCGCCCCGAGCGCCATCATCACCGGCGCGGTGTCAGAGGAAGAGACGGCCACGCACCGCGGGCTCCCGGGGGCCACCAGGCAGACGTCTCCATCCCGCTTCATGCAGAAACCGATGGCGCGCCGCCATTCGTAGGACTGGTTGTAGTAGTTGCAGCGGGTGTCCACGCACAGATTTCCGCCGATGGTCCCCATGCGCTGGATCTGCGGGGTGGCCACGCTGCCCGCCGCCGTGGCCAGGGCCGGGTAATGGGCGCGGATGGCCGGGTGCAGGCTGATCTGGTGGAGCGGTGTCGCCGCCCCGATGCGCATGCCCCGCTGGGGATCGCCGCTCACGCCCAGGAGTTCCGGCAGGTGCCGCAGGCCGACCAAGATCCGCGGATCGAACTGCAGCCGCTTCATGTTGGGATAGAGGTCGGTCCCGCCGCTCACCAGCATGCCGTCCGGGCCGGCGTCGGCGATCATCCGCGTGGCCTCCGCCAGGGACCTTGGGGCCAGATACCGGAAGGCGGGCAGTCGCATCATGGCTCAGACACCAACCTCACAGAATGAAACCACAGATGAACACAGATACACACAGATATCTCAACGAAGTACCGACAACTGGTCATTCTCCGGCCGTCAGATGTCTGTGGTCGGTTTTTTATTCCAGTCGTCTGGGTAGACCCATCTGTGTTCATCTGTGTTCATCTGTGGTTGCCCTGCTTTGGAACCTGCATCTCTACGCGCCGGTCGGTTGGACGACCGTGGGTTCGGGGAACGTAACCGACGGGAGCCGGCCGTTCCCCGAGGCGCGGCCTCGGCGCTGATCCTCCAGGGCCTTTACGATCTTTTCCGGCGATGCCGGGACCTCGTCGATCCGGACGCCCACCGCGTCGTAGATCGCGTTGAGCACGGCCGGGACGACCGGGAGAAGGACTCCCTGACCGACCTCCTTGGCTCCGTAGGGCCCGGCCGGATCCAGGGTCTCGACCAGGATGGATTCCATCTGGGGTGTCTCGAGAAACGTGGGGCTCTTGTACTCCAGCATGGAGGGGATCTTGTGGACGCCCTTGCGGAAGGCCTGCTCCTCCATCAGGGCCTCCCCGAGCGCCATGTAGACGCTCCCCTCGATCTGGCCGATCACCAAGAGCGGGTTGATGGCCTTCCCGATGTCGTGGGCCAGCCAGACCTTGTCCACCGTGATGAATCCGGTCTCGGGGTCCACGGTGAGCTCGACCACCGCGGCCGAGTAGCTGTAGGTCGGCGTGGGGCCGACGCCGGCGCCCTTGTATTTCCCGAGACCCTTGGGGGGCGTGTAGCTGCCCACGGCTCCCAGGGTCCCGAATTTCGCCTCGGCCAGCACCACGGCCTCCACGAATCCGATGCCGGCCTCCGGATTGTCCCGGTCGAAGATACGGCGGTGCGCCGCCCGAAGACGGTCGGCGGGCACCCTCAGTTTCTCGGCCGCCGCCTCGAAGAGCTGCGCCTTGAGCTTTCGCGCCGCCTGGATGGTGGCATTGCCGGTCATGAGGGTGACCCGGCTGCTGTAGCTTCCCAGGTCCACGGGAGTGAGATCGGTGTCGGCCGTCACCACGCGGATGTCCTCCGGCTCGATCCCCAGCTCCTCGGCGGCGACGTAGGCCAGCACCGAGTCGGAGCCCTGGCCGATGTCCGTGCTGCCGCAGAAGACGGCCACTCCCCCGCCCCGGTCGATCTTGATCTGCACCCCGGAGTGGGGCATGGCGTTCCAGTAGATGGGCAGGCCCGCCCCGCTGATGTAGGCGCTGCCCGCCAGGCCGATCCCGCGGCCGAAGGGGAGCTTCTGGTGCTTTTCCTTCCAGCCGGAGCGTTCCACGACCCGGTCCAGGCACTCGCCCAGGCCGACCGTCCCGATCCGGAGCTGGTTTATCGTGACGGAGTTGGGCTGGACCAGGTGCCGCCGCCGAATCTCGTAGGGATCCAGACCCAGCGCCTCCGCGATTTTGTCCAGGTGCACCTCCAGGGCGCAGCGTGGCTGCGGGGTGCCGTGGCCGCGCTTGGGCCCGCAGGGCGGCTTGTTGGTGAAGACCCGCACCCCCTCGAACTTGTACCGGGGCATCTCGTACGTGACCGTCTGGAACGCGCCGGTGTAGTACAGGCTGGCCACCCCGTAGCTTCCGTAGGCGCCGCCATCCAGGTACGACCGGAAGTGCATGGCCGTGATGGCCCCGTCCCGCGTGACACCGGTCTTGAACCACATCGTGACCGGGTGCCGCCCCCGGTGGGCGTAGAACACCTCCTCCCGCGTGAGGCAGATCTTCACCGGCCTGCCGGTCAGCATGGACAGCTTGCAGACCACGATCTCGTGGGAGAAGGGATCGCTCTTCCCGCCGAAGCCGCCGCCGTTGGGCAAGGCGATGACCCGGATGTGGCTGGCCGGCAATTCCAGCACCTTGGCCAGGGCGCGGTGCACGTAGTGGGGCGTCTGGGTGGAGGACCAGAGGCAGAGCTTCCCGTCGGGGCCATGGGAGGCCAGCGCCGCGTGCTGCTCCATCGGCAGATGCGTGCTGCCCTCGTAGAAGAAGACGTCCTCCCGGACATAGTCCGCCTGGGAGAATCCCTCCTCCACGTCTCCGAACGTGAGGGCCACCTCCTTGTGGATGTTCCCCCGGGGGCCGTAGTCGTGGATGCGGACGTCTTCGCGGGCCAGGGCCTCGCCCACGCTCATGAGGGCCGGCAGGACCTCGTACTCCACCCGGATCAGCCGGCAGGCGGCCTCGGCGGTCTCCTCGTCCACGGCGGCCACGGCCGCCACCGGATCGCCCACGTAGCGGACCCTCTCGGTGGCCAGGGCCTCTTCGTCCTGGCTGACCGGCAGGATCCCGAACTTGATGGGCAGGGCGCGGCCCGTCAGCACCGCGTGCACGCCGGGGAGGGCCTCGGCCGGTCCCGTGTCGATCGAGAGGATCCGGGCATGCGGGTGCGGGCTCCGCAGGATCTTGGCGTGGAGCATCCGGGGCAGGGCCAGGTCGTCGGCGAACTTCGTCTCGCCCGTGACCTTGGCCATGGCGTCCACCTTGATCAAGGGCCGCCCGATGATGCTGTACTCTGCTTCCTCGTCTGCCATGATTCCTTCGTCCTCGTGCGGCGTGAGGCGGGAGGGGTAAGGGGATCGTCCCCTGACGCCTTCCCCCTTACGCCTCACGGGTTCATACGAGAGGCGGCCAGCTCGACCGCCTCGAGGATCTTGACGTACCCGGTGCAGCGGCACAGATTCCCGGCCAGCGCCTCCTTGATCTCGTCCAGCGTCGGCCGGGGGTTCTCCTCCAGGAGCGACTTGGCCGCCACCAGGATGCCCGGCGTGCAGTAGCCGCACTGGGCTGCCCCCAGTTCGGCGAAGGCGACCTGCAGCGGATGCGGCACCCCGCGCTCGGCCAGTCCCTCCACCGTGACGATGTCCCGATCCTGAAGCTCGATGGGCAACGCCAAGCAGGAGAGGATCGGCTCACCATCCACCAGGACGGTGCAGGTCCCGCACTCGCCCAACTCGCACCCGTGTTTCGTCCCGGTCAGATTGAGATCCTCGCGCAGCACCTCCAGGAGGGTCTTGTGGACCGGGACGTAGACCTCGGAGGTCTCCCCGT
>Ga0156237_1213_pt4 | contig 12713 bp, 11 predicted proteins | sample RifCSPlowO2_12_FD_107884 | JGI IMG/M metagenome (GOLD analysis project Ga0156237, IMG submission 107884) | candidate division NC10 bacterium RIFCSPLOWO2_12_FULL_66_18
CCGGTGCGCACGCCCTTCCAGTGCCACATGTCCAGGCGCTCGCCGGCGTCCTTGGTGTACTTGTTCCCAAAAGGCTTCCCCTCGCCGGTGTGGCAGGCTGACAAACATCCGCGCTGTTCGAAGGCGGGTGAGCTGATGTTCCAGATCACGGCAAACTTATCCTCGTAGTAAACGTTATTATCCCCACCCTTGTCCTCGGGATCCTTAACCTGCTTCCACGAGCCGTCGGCCTGCTTCTGCCAGGGGGCTCGGCGGACGCTCTCGGTCGGATCCTTGTACTGGAAGAGGAAGTACACCGTGTCGTTCGTATAGAGCGCGCGGAGTGTCCCCTCGGTCGAGCCCCCGGTCAGGTGCCGCCCGCCCACGACCTTGAACGTGAAGGGGGACGCCTGCTTCCAGATGTCCTTCATCGCCCCGTCCAGCGCCGGCCCCGTGGCGACCTTCTTGGCCACCAGGACGTTCTGCTGGGCCATACTGGGACCGGCCAGGGCGAGCAGGCCAGCGCCCAAGATGAGCACCGTGAAGACAGCAATCCATGGCAACTTTCGGACTGTGCGCATAGGGTCCTCCTCCCTTCGTTGAACCACCCCACGCATGGGGACCATCCCCCGCGCGGATACAGTAGGTGCCGTCATGCCCTCAGGGCGAGAGCCAGCCCGGACACCCGCGATTACGCCGCGGCCCTCGCCTTGGCCTGGGCGCGGGCGATGTGCTCCTCGTACATCGCCACGTATTCCGGCCGGTCGGCCTGGTGGAGGACGCCCGTGATGATCTTCCCCTGGAGCTGCTCCGGCGTCATCCGCTCCGCCGCCTTGACGTTCACCGTGTTGTCCTTCTCCCACTGCAAGAGTTCCAGCAGGCTGACCTTGTTGGGCCGGCCGTAGTAGGTGTTGCAGTTCTCCAGGATCTCGATCAGGGCGAAGCCCTTGTGCTTGATTCCGCCCTCGATCAGCCGGTCGAGCTGCTGGCTGTGATAGGACGTGCCCCGGGCCACGTAGGTGGCGCCGGCGGCGATGGCCAGCTTGCACGCGTCGAAGGGCGGATCGATGCTCCCCTGCCGGGCTGTGCTGGCGACCTTGCCCGTCGGAGTGGTCGGCGCGAGCTGCCCGCCTGTCATCCCATAGGTCGCATTGTTGAACAGGAGCACCGTCAGGTCAATATTCCTCCGGCAGGCGTGGATGAAATGGTTGCCGCCGATGGCCAGGGCGTCGCCGTCTCCCGTGATCACGATGACGTTGAGGGACGGCTTGGCCAGCTTCACCCCGGTGGCGAAGGCGAGGGGCCGCCCGTGGGTGGTGTGCAGGGTGTTGAAATCCACGTAGCCCGTGAGCCGGCTGGAGCAGCCGATGCCCGAGACCATGCAGATCTCGTCCTTCTGCAGGCCCACCCGATCAATGGCCCGGAGCAGGCTCTTCATCACGATGCCGTCCCCGCAGCCCGGGCACCAGATGTGCGGGAACATCTCCAGCCGCAGATACTTTTCGTAGTCGAACACGCGCGTCTCCCCTCTCCCTCTGGGATTTCCGAATTCGGATTGCCGATTTCCGATTTCTCTCATTCCACAATCGAAAATCGACAATCGAAAATTGGGCGGGGTCCCTCCCCGTGGCCTCTCCCGGGGCCTATCCCCTGGGGATTTCGGATTGCGGATTTCGGATTTCGGATTTGGCTACATTCGAAATTCGAAATTCGACATTCGAAATTGGGGGTCTTCAGGCCAGCTCCTCGATCTTGGCCAGGATCTCGTCCGGCGGGATGGGCTCGCCGGTCACCCGGTTCACCCGGTGGACGGGGCAGCGGCCCCGCACCACCCGCTCGACCTCCAGCACGAGCTGGCCCAGGTTCATCTCCGGCACGATGATGTGGCGCACCTGCTTGGACAGGTCGGCTACAGGCCCCTCGATGAACGGCCAGATGGTCAGGGGCCGCAAGAGGCCCACCTTGATGCCCCGGGCGCGTGCCAACCGGATGGCCGCCTTGGCCGAGCGCGCCGAGGAGCCGTAGGCCACGATGCCCAGCGCGGCGTCATCCAGCAGGACCTCTTCGTGTTTCAGGATGTCCGGGGCGCCCAGCTCGACCTTCCGCATCAGGCGCCGTATCACGTTGTCCACCACCTCCGGGCTGTCCTTGGGCAGGCCGTGGGGGTCGTGGTAGAGGCCGGTGACGTGATACCGGTAGCCCTCGCCGAAATTCGCCATGGGCGGCACCCCCGTCGGCGTGTCGCCGAACGGCAGGTACTGGTCCGGCGGGACCGTGGGCCGCGGCCGCTCCCACAGCGTGATCTCCCCTTTGTTCGGCAGTTCCACCCGCTCCCGCATGTGAGCGATGATCTCGTCCACCAGCAGGGTCACCGGCATGCGGAAGCGCTCCGCGATGTTGAAGGCCCGGATCGTCTCGTCATAGACCTCGCGCACCGAGGCCGGCGCCAGCGCCACCGCCGGATGGTCGCCGTGGGTGCCCCAGCGGGCCTGCATCACGTCGGATTGGGCCGGCGAGGTGGGCAGGCCGGTGCTGGGCCCGCCCCGCATGACGTCCACGATCACGCAGGGGATCTCCGCCATGACGGCGTACCCGATGTTCTCCTGCTTCAGCGAATACCCGGGGCCACTGGTGGCGGTCATCACCTTGGCCCCGGTCATGGCCGCGCCCAGGATGGCCCCCATGGCGGCGATCTCGTCCTCCATCTGGATGAAGCGCCCCCCGACCTGGGGCAGGCGGACCGACAAGTGCTCGGCGATCTCCGAGGACGGCGAGATGGGATAGCCGGCGAAGAACCGGCACCCGGCCGCGATTGCCGCCTCGGCACACGCCTCGTTCCCCTGGAGCAGCTTGACCTGGCGGGATTTCGTCTGTGTGCTCACGCCCCCTCCTGTCTCAGAAAGCTAACCGCCGGTACCAAAGGCATCGCCTTTGGTGCGCCAAGGTCGCCAAGGACATGCTGTTCCTGTCTCTCCACCCAAGAACCCGAAACCGAGTCCTTGGTGCCGTCGGAACCCTCTCTCTTCGCCCGAATGAGCCATTCCTTCCATGGCGTTCTTGGCGCCTTGGCGGTTATGAATTCGGAATCAGGTCTAGCCCTTGGACTTCCCCGGTTCGCCGAATACGACGATGGCGAAGTCGGGGCACAGTTGCTCGCAGCGCATGCACTTGGTGCAGGCCTCCAGGGCCTTGACCTCCACCTTGTCCATGCGGTTCATCACCAGGACGTCCTTGGGGCAGAACTCCACGCAGATGGTGCACCCCTTGCACCAGGCGTCATTGATCTGGATGGTCACGGCCGCGCTGACATAGCTCTTGGTCGCCGCTCGGGCGACCTGCAACACATCCTCGCGGGTTCGAAGCTTGGTGGCAGTGGCCATCATCGCTTCCCTTTCTCCTGGAGAGGATGGTTGGCACGCAAGGCGGGGGCCTTGGAGGTTGTCCGGACCAGCAGGGGCTGCAGAATGCGCGCCTCGATAAACAGGTGCTGGATCAATCGGCCGATCAGAAGCTCTGCCTCGCGGAGCCACTCGGGCGTCGGGCGGGTGGCCGCCAGCTCAGCCAACCGGGCGGTGAGCGCCGCGTGTTCCGCCAGGCAGAATCCCACGGGACCATCCGCCTCGGGCCCGCCGGCCACCAGCCGCGGGAACCACACGTCCTCCGCCTCTTCCACGTGCCGTGCCCACTGTGACGTGAGGTCGTCCAACCCGCCCGTGAGGCTGGCCAGACGCACCGCCCGTCCGGTGGTGGCCAGGGCATCGAGCAGTGCCTGGGCGTTCTCGGAAAGGTCCTGATCGCCATCCTTCCGTTGCTTCACGTCGTCACCGGATGTGTTTTCAACCGATTTCTTTGGAATGCGGGTTGAGGGCGGTAGGGAAAGCAGCAAAGCCTGTGCCACGGGGGGAGGGAGTCGGATGAATGATTCAGGGGGCGCCCTTCACCCTATGTGCTTGAATTGCAAGCCGCGCCGGGCTGCGAGAAACACCTCAGCCACCTGCCACGCCATTTCCGAGCGCTGGCGGGACAGGCCTTCGTAGGATTCCGGACTGTCGTCTGTGGGATATGGCGCAGGACTCTCACATACTGACAATTCTGGATTGAATCAATCCGACATCAATGCAGAAACTGTGGGCGGATCTTCGAGGTGTTCGCGCAGCGCCGCGAGCCGACGCCGATGCTGGAGTGCCCGGAATGCGGGAAGACAGATGTCGAGCGCGCCCTGTAGGTTGCCGGGGACGTTCTATTGAAGTTTTGATAAAGCACGATACGCAGGCCTGGCCCTAACTACAAAACGGGGGCTACCGCTGGGGCTGGTCGAGGCGGAAGACCATCTGGGTGGGACGGACGAAGCGGAGGGCGAGGAGCAGCAGCAGCATGACCGTGGTCATGTACATCACCGCCATGGCGTCCACGGAATACACGGGGCGGACGCCCCCGGCGAAGACGTTATAGAAGAGCGCGACCACCAGCGTCTGGGAGCCGGCGCCGGAGACGAGGAAGGTCAACTCGAAGTTCGACACCGTGTTTACCAGGATCAGGACTCCCGCAGTGAGCAGCCCGGGCACCGTCAGCGGCAGCAGGATCCGGCGGAAGACCTGGAAGCGGTTCGCCCCCATCATGGCCGCCCCCCACTCCAGGTTCATGCTGATCTGCTCGAAGAAGGGCATCAGGATGAAGACCGCCAGGGGGACCATCGGGACGAGGTTCGCCAGGATGACCCCCGCCACCGTCCCCCCGATCGCATACCGGTACAGCGTCGTCGCCAGCGGGATCCCATACGTCATCTGGGGGATCAGCAGGGGCAAAAAGTACAGGAGCAGCAAGAGGGGCTTCCCCCGGAAGTTCCGCCGGGCCAAGATGTAGGCGGCGGGGAACCCCAGGATCAGGGCCAGGACCACGACCGCTCCGGCCACCGAGAGGGTCACGGTGAGAATGCGGCCCAGGTCGAAGTTCGACCATGCATAGGTGAACCACTCGGTGGTGAACGCGGTCGGCAGCGGCGTCCCGAACCAGCGCTTGGCAAAGGCACTCACCATTACGTGGCTGACGATGCCCAACAGGTTCAGGATGAACCCGAGGACGAAGAGGTACAGGGCCAGTCCCCAGAGTCGGCCGCGCATCGCAATCCTCAGTGAGGGAGGGTCACGGAAATCGCAAAGCCAATTGAAGCGGTCACCGTTTGCCGACTCCCATCGTGGCCGCCATCACCATCCGTCGCCGCAGCAGGACGATGATGACCAGTCCCGCCATCTGGAACACCCCCATGATCACCGCGATGGCCGAGGCGTAGGACATGTCGTAAGACTCGAAGGCCTGCTGGTAGGCTGCGATGGCGATGGTCCGGGTAGCGCCTGCCGGCTGTCCCAGCAGGATCGCCGAGGGGAACACGCCGAAGCTCATGACGAACACCAGGGCGAAGGCGATGGCGATGCCGGGGGCCATGAGCGGAAGCATCACCTTGTAGAACACGGTCCAGGGCCCCGCCCCCAGGGTGCGGGCGGAGTTTTCGATGCTGGGATCAATGCCCGAGATGTAGCCCAGGAGCATGAGGAAGCAGAACGGAAACTGCTGCATGAAGAGCGACAGCATGACCCCGATGTAGTTGTGGGTCAGGACCAGCGGTTCGTTGAGAAGCCCCAGCCCCAGCAGGAGCTGGTTGAACCAGCCGCGAGCCCCGTAGAACCCGATGATCCCCTCGGCCAGCAGGATCACCCCCAGCGAGATCGGGAGCACCAGGATGGTGGTGACCGTCCGCTCCAGCCATATGCCCCGCCGCATGCCGTAGGCCAGGAGCAGGGCGACGGACACCACCACGACGGTATTGGGGACGGCGATGTTGAAGGTGATCCACACCGTCCGGTACTGCCACTCGTCGCCGAAGAAGGTGAGGTAGTTCGCCAGGCTGAACCCCGCCACCTTGGCGGGGCGGAGGCTCATGTAGATCCCGTAGAGGAACGGGTAGACGAACATCACGAGGACGTAGAGCAAGGAGGGAACCAGGCAGGCCGTCGCCATGAGGTCCAGCTCGCTCGGCTCCCCCGCGCGCGTTCGCCTCATGCCGCCCCCCCGGCCCCCTCCGGCGGAAGCAGGATCACCTTCTCCGGGGGGAAGACCGCCGTCACCGATTCACCCGGGGTCACCCGCTCCGGCGTATGCACCCACAGGCGGGCTCCGGTTTCCAGGGCCAGGATCACCTCGTTCCCCCGCCCCAGGTACTCCACGATCTCGACCTTTCCCCGAAAGCTGTTCGACCCGGCAGCCTGCTGCCCCACGACGACATCGTCGGGGCGGATGGCGGCCACGGCGGCGGCTCCGGGCACCAGGGCGTGGCGGGTCCGTCCCCGGATCCGCATGCCGTTGCCCGCCGCTTCGACGCTCCCGTCGGGGTGAACCGACGCGACCTGCACCGGGAAGAAATTCCGGAAGCCCATGAAATCGGCCACGAACAGGTTCCGGGGCTGGTCGTGGATCTCCTGCGGCGTCCCCGCCTGCATCAGGACGCCATCCCGCATCACCACCACCCAGTCGGAGAGCGACAGGGCCTCCGTCTGATCGTGGGTCACGTAAATGGAGGTGAGGCCCAGGTTGGTGTGCAGCCGCTTGATCTCCGCCCGCATCTCGATGCGAAGCTTGGCGTCGAGATTGGAGAGCGGCTCGTCCAGCAACATGAGGCGCGGCTGCAGGACCAGGGCCCGGGCGATGGCGATGCGCTGCTGCTGGCCGCCCGACAGTTGCCCGGGGTACCGGTCCTCGAATGCCGGGAGCTGGACCAGCTCCAGCATCCCGCGCACGCGTTCGCGGATCTCCGCGGCAGGCCGCCGCTGCAGTTGCAGGCCGAAGGCGATGTTGCCGAAGACCGTCATGTGGGGGAAGAGGGCGTAGTTCTGAAAGACCATCCCGAACCCCCGCTTCTCCGGCGGCAGGTGGTCGATCCGCTCCCCGTCGATCCACACGTCCCCGTCGGTGGCGGGGATCAGGCCGGCGAGGATGTTCAGCGCCGTGGACTTGCCGCAGCCGCTGGGCCCCAGGAAGGTGACGAACTGCCGCCCCCGCACCTCCAGGGCGAAGTCCCGCAACACCGTCTTCGCCCCGAAGCGCTTGGTGATCCGGAACCGGAGGGATTGAATGGTCACTGCCATGCGGTCCCGCCGACGACAAAGGAAGGGGAGGGCCCACTCCTCAGACCCTCCCCCACTGTGGACATCCGGGGCGACCTGCTACTTCTTGATCTGCTGCGCCCCCACCTCTCGGTCCCACCGGTCCATGGCGTAGTTCAACTTCTTGACCGGAAGCTGCGGGGTCGTCTTCCACTTCTTGCCGATCTCGTCGTACTCGGGCCGCCAGAACTCCTTCACGTACTTCTGCAGGTCCGGCGGGGCCTTGTCCAGGGTAGCCGCCTTGATGGAAGGGCCGATGAAGGCCTTGTAGGTCAGGACCTGCTGGTCGACCCGGCGCATGAACTTCATCAGGTCCAGGATCACGTCCACCTCGTTCTGCGGCACGCCCTTGGGGATGGCCCAGTAGTGGCCGTCAATCACGAAGGTGGTGTTCTCCAGGATGGTGATCTTGGCATCGGGCGGGATCACGCCCTCGGCTCGCGGCTTCATGTCCCACTCCATGATGCCGGCGATCATCCACCGCTGCTCCTGGGCAAACTCCTTCAGCGTGAAGCCGGTCCCGGTGGGGTAGTATTCGACGTACTTCCCCAGCTCTTTCAGGAACGCCCACGTCTTGTCCCAGCCCTTCTCCGGATCCTTGGGGTCCTTGTCCTTCACGATGAAGGGTATCCCGGCCAGGATGGAGCGGCCGGGGCCACTGTTGGCCGGGCGGGCGTAGATGAACCGGCCGGGGTTGGCCTTGGCCCAGGCCAGCAACTGGTCGGCGGTCTTGGGCGGGCTGGGCACCTTCTTCGGGTTGTAGATGAAGACCGGGCCACCGCTGTTGACCACCGAGGGCAGCATATACCCCTCGCCCTCGTCCTGGAGCGCCTTGCCCTCCTCCGTCAGCTCGTCCCGGGGGAACAGCTTGTCGTAGGTCGGGAACAGCTTGATGACCTGGCCGGCTGCCGCCAATTGGGAACCCGCGTCCTGCCCGGTCAGGATCAGGTTGATGTCCACCCGGCCGGCATCCTGCTGGGCCTTGATCTTGGCGGGAAGCTCCGGCGCCGGCGCCCGCTGGATCTTGATGTCCTTGACCTTGTTGGGAAACGCCTTCTTGTAGTTGTCCAGGATCACCTGGACCGAGGCCAGGTCGCCGGCCACGTCAATGACCGAGAGCGTGATCGGCTGCTGGGCCGAGGCGGGTCGCCAGGCCCCGGAGGCCGCGAGCGCGAGGAGCGCCCCCACGATCAGAAACCATAAGGCCTTTCCGCGATTTGGCTGCATGGCTTTCCTCCCGCGGCCCGCCGCCAGCGGTGCCGCTTCCATGGGTGCGGATGGTGCGGGGTCACACGTGCGGATGAGGCGCCGCCCACGGTACAAAGACCCGCGGCGTCAAGTCAAGGGGATTCTCGACCCATCACCGATTCCGCAGGGGGGTGTCCGGCCCACCGTGCATGGCGGGGCCATCCACCGGAGGCCGGGGCCGGCGGCTCTGCGGTGGCTGGGCCAAGCCCGCGCTGTCGTAGCCCCGCTCCCAGGCCAGGGCATCCAGGTGAATCGTGGCCAGATCGCGCCCGAAAGGATCCCCCTCGGCCTCGCCCCCTGGCGCGATCCGCGTCTTGAGGTACCGCCGGCAGGCATCGCACAGGTCCAGGCGCATCCCCGGATCCTCCTCGATCCGGAGATAACGAAGCCGCGTGTGATCCGTCGTGGCGCAGAACGGGCAGCGCAGGCGTGGGACTCGCCACGCGCCCTCGCACAGGGCGCAGCGCAGATACCGCCGCCCCGGCTCTCCCCGCAGCTCTGCCAGCGAGGGGACCGATCCGCAGATCGGACAGAGGGGACGATGCCACGGGACGTCCTCGGTCAGGGGTTGGAGGGACTCCGCGTGGCGGCGAAAACTCGGCCGGAGCGCGGCCAGGAGGACGAAGGCGAAGAATGCTGGGGGAACGCCGCGCGTCTCCGCCAGCACCTCATCCCTTCCGGCCATGAGGGCGTCAGCCACCGCCTGGAAGTCGAGAGGGCGCTGGCGGACCGCATCCAGGAGCCAGGCCGCCTGCGGCGTGGCCACGATCCGGCAGATCTCCTGAAGGATGCGTCCGGCCACTCCCGCATCTACGGGCGCCGATACCCCGGCCAGGAGCGGGTGGCCCGCCTGCAGGCGCAGCTTGGCCGTGGCCGGGTCCAATCGCACCGGCTCGATGTCCACCCGCGCATCGCGGACGACCCGATGGATCTCGCGCAACCGGTCCGAGAGGTCCATGGCATGGCCCCAATGCAAAACCGACAACGGATCCGCCTTTGGCGGAACAACCAGCCAACTTGTCTCGGCCTCCGGGTTGACCGGGTGTCGGTTGTCAGTTTTCCATTTGAAATTCCGCGGCTAGCCGCAATGCTGTTCATTTAGGCCCTCAGCCGGGCGAAATCCCCCCTCTCCCCCCTTTGGTAAAGGGGGGTTGGGGGGATTTGCTCGGACGCTGACATCGTTGTCGAATCCTATGTGAACAGTATTGCGGCTAGCCGCGGGAGCTCAGCGCGAAGCGCGTCACACGCTCCAGCGCCGCGCCCAGCGCCCCAGTACCCGCCAGGCCCTCGGGCAGCCCGTAGAGCGCTGAAGGCCCAGGCAAGAGATAGAGGACGTGGAGGCCGCCCATCTCGCGTTCGCCGTAGATCACGCCGCGGGGGAACAGCTTGTCCCGCCGCGCCTTGGCCTCGCGCAGCAGGCGCGCCCGCCCCCCGTACTGGAGGGCGCCGGAGGTGCAGGTCTTGACGCAGGCGGGCGGCAGGCCGTTCATCACCCGGTCCACGCACCCCGTGCACTTGGCCGTCTTCTTCGTCGTGGGATTCAGGTGCGGGACCTGGAATGGGCAGCTCTCCACGCACCGGAGGCATCCCTGGCACCGGTCCTGGTTGATGACCACGTTCCCTTCGGGGTACTTGGTGATCGCATCATTGGGACACACGGCGTAGCAGATGGCGTCGGTACAGTGCATACACTGCGCCTTGCGGAAACGCCAGTGCAGCCCATCCCCGTCCGCGCTTTCCCGAAACTGGACCAGCGTCCAGGTGGTGGCCGACAAATCCGGTGGGTTCTGGTAGCTCCCGGTGAAGGTCGTCGTCTCCCCCGGGAGCCGGTTCCACTCCTTGCACGCTACCTGGCAGGCCCGGCAGGCGCTGCAGCGGGTGACGTCAATCAGGATTGCCATCTCAGCCATGACGGATCACCCTCCTCGCCGAACGTCGCACAGGAACGCCTTGAACTCGGGGATCTGGGTGTTGGCGTCCCCCACGTGCGGCGTGAGTACGTTGGCGGAATCTCCCCGGGAGATGCCGACGAATCCCCAGTGCCATGGGAGGCCGATCTGGTGCACCGTGCGCCCGTTCAGGGCAAAGGGCTTCAGGCGCTCGGTCACGCAGGCCACGGCGCGGATCTGGCCGCGGGCCGAGAGGATGGTGCATACGTCCCCGTTCTTGATGCCCTTCTCCTCGGCCAGCTCGCGGCCCATCTCCACGAACATGTTGGGCATCATCTCCACCAGCCAGGTGAGATACCGGGTCGTGGCGTGGTGGTGCTCCGCCAGCCGGTAGGTGGTGGCCACGATGGGAAACTGCTTCGCGTCGCCCAGCCGGTTCCAGTCGGCTGGATTGATGCGGACCAGCGGATTCCGCTGGACCTTGGAGAGGAGATTGCTGACGGGCGATTCGAACGGCTCGTAGTGCTCGGGGAAGGGCCCCTCGAGGAGCGCCGAGAAGAGTGCCCCCTTCCCGTCGGCCCGCATGATGAAGGGGTTGCTGCCGCCCGGCGCGGTGGGCGCCAGGTCCCCCCGGAAATCGGGAATATCGTTGCCCACCCACTGGGTGGCCACGGGATCCCAGCGCAGGACGACCCGGTCCGGATCCCAGGGCTCGCCGTTGGGCCGCGCTGACGCGCGGTTGTACAGGATCCGGCGGTTCAGCGGCCAGGCATAGGCCCAGCCCAGGTGGGCGCCGATGCCCTCGGGTTCCGCCTTGCGCGACTTGGCCCGGTTCTCCTCGAAGTAGAAACCGGACATGATCCAGTTGCCGCAGGCGGTGGAGCCGTCGTCCTTGAGGGCGGTGAAGTTCCGGACCTGCTTGCGGTCCACCCAGTAGTAGCCGTTCACCTCGCGGGCGATGCGGTCCACGTCCGGCCGGTCCTCGCCATAGCCCCAGTGCAGGTCCAGGATGGGGCGGTCCTTGGGCTGCAGGCTGCCCACGTAGAGCCGCTTCAGCCGCAAGACCAGGTTGTTGATGAACCAGCCGTCGGAGCGGGCCGCGCCCAGCGGCTCGGCCACCCGGTAACGCCACTGGATCCAGCGGCCGCTGTTGGTCACGCTCCCCTCCTTCTCCAGGTACGTGGAGGCGGGGAGCAGGAAGACCTCGGTCTTGATGGTGGAGGGATCCACGCCGGGCGCGTTCCAGAAGTTGGCGGTTTCCGTTGGGAACAGGTCGCGGACCACCAGCCAGTCGAGCTGGCCCAGCGCCTTCCGCTCCATCCCCACGTTGGCGCCCGACACGGCCGGGTTCTGGCCGATGACGATCAGGCCCCGGAGCTTCCCCGCCAGCATCGCCTCGAACATCGCGAGGTACGAGCAGTCGCCCGAGACCTTGGGCAGGTAGTCGTAGCAGAAGTCGTTCTCCCGGGCGGCCTTGTCGCCCCACCAGGCCTTCAGCAGGCTGATGAAGAACTTGGGCTTGTTCACCCAGAAGCCCGCCTTGGGCGTCTCCTTTTCCAGATAGGAGGCCAGCGTCGGGTGATCCTGTTGTCGCGGCAGGGCCAGATAGCCGGGCAGGTTGCCGTACAGCAGGCCGAAGTCGGTGGAGCCCTGGACGTTGGCATGGCCCCGGAGGGCATTGATGCCACCGCCGGCCAGGCCGATATTGCCCAGCAGCAGTTGCAGGACCGCGTGGCAGCGGACATTCTGGCTCCCCACCGTGTGGTGGGTCGTGCCCATGGCGTACAGGATCGTCCCCGCCTTGGCGGGGGCGCCGGTGGCGCAGAAGGCCTTGGCGGCCTTCAGGAAGGTATCCTTCGGAATCCCGGTGACCGCGGCCACCATCTCGGGCGTGTACCGCGCGTAGTGGCGCTTGAGGTGCTGGAACACCGACTGGGGATGCTCTAGCGTCGGGTCCGTCAGCGGCTGGCCGTCCGGCCCGGCCTGGAACGTCCAGGTGGCCTGGTCGTAGCGTCCGGTCGCCTGGTTGAACCCGGAGAAGAGGCCGTCTGTGAACGCGAACTTGGGGTGGACGAGGTACGGCGCATTGGTGTAGGCGGCCAGGTACTCCCGGCTGATCAGGTTCTGCTCGATGGCATACCGGATCAGCCCGCCCATGAAGGCGATGTCCGTCCCGGGGCGGATCGCGCAGTGGATGTCCGCCTTGGCCGAGGTCCGGGTGAAGCGGGGATCCACGTGGATGACCGGCGCCCCCCGGTCCTGGGCCTTGCCGATCCACTTGCAGGCGATAGGGTGCGTTTCGGCGACGTTGCTGCCGATGATCAGGATGGCGTCACTGTTGGCAATGTCAATCCAGTGGTTGGTCATGGCCCCCCGACCGAAGCTGGCCGCCAGACCGGCGACCGTCGGGGAGTGTCATATACGCGCCTGGTGTTCGAGG
>Ga0156237_1216_pt5 | contig 12675 bp, 10 predicted proteins | sample RifCSPlowO2_12_FD_107884 | JGI IMG/M metagenome (GOLD analysis project Ga0156237, IMG submission 107884) | candidate division NC10 bacterium RIFCSPLOWO2_12_FULL_66_18
GGTCCCGCTCCATCATGTCCACGAACCGCTGGAAGAGGTAATTGGCGTCATGGGGGCCGGGGGAGGCTTCGGGGTGGTACTGGACCGAGAAGAGGGGCAGGCGCCGGTGCATCAGCCCCTCGCAGGTGTTGTCGTTGAGATTCACGTGCGTCAGGACGATGTCCTCGGGGTCGCCGACGACCCGGCTCTTGGGGTCGGCCGTGAACGAGTCCATGTCCACGGCGAACCCGTGGTTCTGTGAGGTGATCTCCACCTTGCCCGTCGTCAGGTCCTTGACCGGCTGGTTGCCCCCGTGGTGGCCGAACTTCAACTTGTAGGTCCGGCCGCCCAGGGCCAGCCCGATGATCTGGTGACCCAGGCAGATGCCGAATATCGGCTTCTTGCCGATGAGTTCGCGGACCGCCTCGATGAGATACGGCACGCCCTCGGGATCTCCCGGCCCGTTGGACAGGAAGATTCCATCGGGGTTCAGGCTGAGCGCCTGCTCCGCCGTCGCCGAGGCCGGCACGATCGTCACGTCGCATCCCGCACTCACCAGTTGCCGCAGGATGTTCCACTTGATGCCGCAGTCGTACGCCACCACCTTGAAGAGTTGAGAGCCGCGAGCTGAGAGCCGCGAACCGAAAAGGTTCAACTGCGTCCTTTCGGTTTCTCCTCTCGGCTCTCGGCTCTCGGCTCTCGGCTCTGTGTACCCGTACGGCCAGTCCCACGTGCCCCGGCTCCAGGTGAACGGCGCCTCGCAGCAGACCTCCTTCACCAGGTCGCGCCCGATCAGGCCGGGCGAGGCCTTGGCCTTGGCCACCAGGCTCTTCGGATCGTCGTCCACCGTCGAGATGACCCCCTCCTGGGCGCCGTGGTCGCGGATGTGCCGGGTCAGGGCGCGGGTGTCAATCCCCTGGATGCCGACGATGCCATATTCCCGGAGGTAGTCTTCCAGCGACTTTCGCGCCCGCCAGTTGCTGGGCAGGACGCTCCCCTCCTTCACGACGAAGCCTTCCACGAAGGGGCGGTGCGACTCGACGTCCTCGGGGTTCACCCCGTAGTTGCCGATGAGCGGATAGGTCATCGTGACGATCTGGCCCTTGTAGGACGGATCGGTCAGGATCTCCTGGTACCCGCTCATACACGTATTGAACACGACCTCGCCGACGGCCTCCCCTTCCGCGCCAAAGGAGATCCCCTCGAACATCGTGCCGTCGGCCAGGGCGAACACGGCCTTCTTCATGCCAACTCCTTCACCACCGGAGCCATGTCAGCCCGGATTATTTGCGAACCCGTTCGCGAATAATCGCGGGAATGACCAAATCCCAATGACGAATGACCAAGTGCGGATGGGATTTCCGCCATGCTCCTTGACGGCGCGCTGTGCGCGCCCACCATCATTGGTCATTGGAAATTGGCCATTGGTCATTTGATCCGGAGAATTCACGAATCTCTTCGTGAATTATCCGGGTTAGCCTTCCAGTTCCCAGACCACCTTGCCCTCCACGATGGTGGCCAGGACCTCTCCCCGCAGCTTCCACCCGTGGAAGGGGGAGTTCCGGCTCTTGGAGGCAGACTTCCGCACGTCCACCACCCATTCCCGGGTCGGGTCCAGGATCGTCACGTCGGCGTCTGCCCCCACCGACAGCGTCCCCTTGGGCAGGTTGAAGATCCGGGCCGGCCCAGAGGTCAGGCGGGCGATCGCCTGGTTCAGGGTCAACACCTCCCCCTCCACCAGCACCGTCATGGTCAGGCCAAAGGCCGTCTCCAGTCCGATGATCCCGTTGGGGGCGTAGTCGAATTCCTGCTCCTTCTCCTGGACCGTGTGGGGAGCGTGATCCGTGGCGATGGCATCAATCGTCCCATCCGTGAGCCCCACCTTGAGGGCCTCGACGTGACGGGACGAGCGGAGCGGCGGGCTCATCTTGGCGTTGGTGCTGAAGCTGCGCACGGCCTCGTCGGTGGTGGCGAAGTGGTGGGGCGTCACCTCACAGGTCACGTGCAGCCCCTTCGCCTTCGCTTCGCGGATCAGGCGGATCGCCTCGGCCGTGCTGACGTGGGCCACGTGGAAGTGGCTTCCGGTCAGCTCCGCCAAGAGGATGTCGCGGGCGACGATGACCGCCTCCGACGCGGCCGGAATCCCCTGCAGCCCCAGCTCCGTGCTCACCAGGCCCTCGTGCATGACCCCCTTTCCGGTCATGTGCAGGTCCTCGGCGTGCTGGATGACCGGGATGCCGAACATCCCGGCGTACTCCAGAGCCCGGCGCATGATCTCGGCGTTCATGACCGGCTTGCCGTCGTCGGAGATGGCCACGCACCCCGCCCGGACCAGCTCGCCGATCTCCGCCAGCTCTTCCCCCTGCTGGCCCTTGGTGATGGCCCCCACGGGAAAGACGTTGACCGCGCCCGCTTTCCGGGCCCGGTCCAGGATGAACTCCGTCACCGACTGGTTGTCGTTGACCGGGTTGGTGTTGGGCATGCAGCACACCGACGTGAAGCCGCCGCGGGCAGCCGCGCGCGTCCCGGTGACGATGGTCTCCTTGTCCTCGCGCCCCGGCTCCCTGAGGTGGACGTGGAGATCCACGAAGCCCGGGCAGACCACCTTCCCGCGCGCGTCCAGGACACGATCGGGGGGCGCGGCATTCTTGGCCGGGGGCTGCGGGCCGAGCGCGGCGATGCGCCCGTCCTCGATGCACACGTCCAGCACGGCGTCCACCTTGTTCGCCGGGTCGATGACCCGCCCACCTTCGATCAGGATGCGCATTCGTCCTCCATGCGCCGTTCCCGGTTCAGGGTCCGCCGTTCAAGGTTTGAGAACGGCAGCACGTTGAACCTCGAACCGTGAACCGCGTCAGTTGGCCGCCGCTTGCCCTCCGGCCAGCAGGTACAACACCGCCATGCGGATGGCCACGCCGTTCTCCACCTGGTTCAGGATCAGCGAGTAGGGACCGTCGGCCACCTCGGGCGAGATCTCCACGCCGCGGTTGATGGGACCGGGGTGCATGATCAGGACGTCCTGCTTCGCCGCCTTGAGCCGGTCCAGGTTCAGCCCGAACAGCTTCGAGTACTCCCGGAGCGTCGGGAACAGGCCTCCCCCTTGCCGCTCCAGCTGGATGCGCAGCATCATGATGATGTCCACGTCGGCGATGGCCGGCTCGATCCGGCTGAAGACCTCGACCCCCAGCCGATCCATGTACCGCGGCAGCATGGTGGCCGGGCCGCAGACCCGGACCTGCATCCCCATCTTCTGCATGGCGAAGATGTTGGAGCGGGCCACCCGGCTGTGCAGGATGTCCCCCACGATGGCCACCTTCAGCCCCGCCAGCGTTCCCCGTTTCTCCCGGATCGTGAACAGGTCCAGCAGGGCCTGGGTCGGGTGCTCGTGCGCCCCGTCGCCCGCATTGATGACGGAGGCCTTCAGGAGGCCGGCCAGGATCTGGGGCGCCCCGGCCGCCGAGTGGCGGATCACCACGACGTCCGGGTGCATCGCCTGCAGTGTCAGGCCCGTGTCCTTCAGGGTCTCCCCCTTCACCACGCTGCTGCTGCTCGTGGAAATGTTGATGACGTCGGCGCTCATCCACTTCCCCGCGATCTCAAAGGACGTCCGGGTCCGCGTGCTGGGCTCGTAGAACAGGTTGATGATCGTCTTGCCGCGAAGCGTGGGCACCTTCTTGATGTCCCGAGAGGCGATCTCCTTCATGGAGATCGCCGTATCCAAGATCAGGCCGATCTCCTCCGGCGAGAGATCCCGGGTCCCCAACAGGTCCTTGCGCTTCAAACCCGTCCCCATTGCCCACCTCCGGCTCGGGCTCCCCTTCGCCTGGCCCTATGTCTCAATCGGCTGTCTCTTCCAGAATCACGACCCGGTCCACGCCATCCTCCTCGGTGAGCAGGACCTGGACCTGCTCCTGGTGCGAGGTGGGCATGTTCTTCCCCACATAATCCGCCCGGATCGGCAACTCTCGGTGGCCGCGATCCACCAGCACGGCGAGCTGGAGCAACCGCGGCCGCCCCAGGTCCATCAGCGCGTCCATGGCCGCCCGGCACGAACGGCCGGTATACAGCACGTCATCCACCAGGACGACCTTCTTGTCGTTGATCGCGAACGGGATCTCGGTCCGTCGGACAACGGGCTGGGTCTCCGCCTTGCCCAGATCGTCCCGGTACAGGGTGATATCCAGCGCCCCCACGGGGACCTTGGTCCCCTCGATCTCCTCCAGCTTGACCGCGATCCGGTGTGCCAGGTCCACCCCGCGGCTCCGGAGGCCGACCAGGACGATATCCTGCACGCCGTTATTTCGCTCAACGATTTCGTGCGCGATGCGGGTGATGGCGCGGGTGATCCCCGCCGCGTCCAGGATCTGGGCCTTCTCGCGGCGCTGGCTCATAGGACCTCCGGGCATAAAAAAACCTCCTCGCCCTCGCGGGCAAGGAGGTTTGTACGATTCCCCAGCGTTATTGCAAGCACACCCAGGCTCCTTTACGGGCTTCACAGAGCCCGCTTAAAAGGTGCCGCTTATGTACCAGAATTTGAGCGACCCGTCAAGGCAAAATTGGCAACTGAACAGCGTTGATACCAGATAATCCGGGGTCTATATCCGAAGGCCCTCCGTGGGCTTATGGCCGGGAATTCCCTGCACCTCCGCCCCCCGAGCCGCCTGCGCCGGCGACGCGGCGGCTCCCGGCGGGCGACCATTTGTCCAGGACACCCTGCAGAACCTCCTGGACCGTGAAGGCCATGCTCCGGTCAAAGGCGACCCCCCACCGCTCCCTCACGAAGCGTGCATTGATCTCCCACAGCTCCTGGGTCGCCCGGTCCACGTTCATGACGCAATCCGGGTCCAGGGTATTGGGACCGGTGAGGCCGGTGAAGTTCTTGTAACAGTAGTTCAGGGCGGGTTCGCCGATCGTCAGCAGCTCTGGGCTGAGCGTCGGGTAGCCGTACGTCCGGCAGAGCAGGGGACGATTCCGGTGCAACCGGCAGGCATCGTCGGTGAGGATCGGGCAGGGGGGCATGGCGGTCCGGCTGGCCTCGCGGAGCCGCGCCTGCTCCTCCGGCGGGAGTTGCCGCAACTGCTCCCGCAAGTAGAATGCCTCGACCGGCGATAGGATCAGCCGCGGGATCCTCCGGCAGCACTCGCTGCAACCGGCGCGACACTCGATCTGACCGGGATAGCGCTCGCGGACGCGGACCTGGAACCCCTCCACCCTGGCGTTCAGGGCCTCGTACTCTGCGAAGACCTCGGGAGGAATCTCATTCATGCGGAAATGCCGCCCAATGGAAAACGGACAACCGACAACTGACAACCGACATTTCGGCCGGCGGGGTCGCGTTACGAGGCACGGAGGAGCTCCACCGGCGCGTAATCGTCGGTGAGGATGGGGACATCCGAGACCGGAATGGGGAGCTCCAGCAGGTACGAAGCATACTCCACCAGGTCCGAGGCCGGGACCAACCTTCCGCCTACCCGGCCCACCCGCGCCATCAGCTCGGCCCGGGTCAGTCGCGTGCGGTCCTGCGTGGCGATCAGGATGATGTTGATCTCGCTGAGCGGGAAGCCCCCGCTCACGTCGTAGGTCGGGATCACGTGAACCCTGGGAAAGCTCTCCGCCAGCGTCCGGTACATGGCCCGGAAGAAGGCGCTCTGGGGTCCCCGCAGGCTCCCGATGATGTTGGACACCACGATCCCACCGGGGGCCAGGCGTTCCTCCAGTTCCCGGTAGAACTCGCGGGTCGTCAGGTGGAACGGGATGGTGTCGGAATTATAGGCGTCCAGGAAGATCAGATCGTACTTCGCGTCCGTTTCCCGGACGAAGCGGCGGCCGTCCTTGGGGTGAAGGCGCATCCGGGAATCCTGCGGGACCTGGAAGTAACGCGTGGCGATGGTCAGGACCTCGGGGTCAATATCCACCGCGTCCACCACGACCTGGGGAAAATCCCGGTAGAGCCGCTTGGGGAATGATCCGCCGCCCAGGCCCAGGATCAGGACCCGCTTGGGTTCGGGCTGGAAGGCCAGGGCCAGCGCCAGGAATCGGGTGTAGCGCAGGCGGAGCTCCCACGGATCCTGAAGGAGCATGGCGCTCTGCCGCAGATTGTCGAAGTCCATGTAGCGCGTGCCGCCGTCGTCCACGACGTGAATGTGGTTGTAGAAGGAGTCCATGTCCAGGATGAGCCCCGGCTCCGCCGCCCGCGTCCGCGCCTCCCAGACCATGGCCGACAGCAGCACGCCGGCGCACACGAGCGCGAGGACGGCACGCACGACTCGCCGTCCCCCGAGGAAAGCCGCCACGGCCACCAGGAGCAGCGTCAGGCCGAGGCCGTGGACGATATTCCCCACGCCCAGGACCGTGATGAGGTAGAACGCCGTGAGGAGCGTTCCCGCGATGCTGCCCGCAGTGGACACCGCGTACAGGGCCCCCGCCGTGGTCCCGACCGAGGCCACCGTCCGAGCCTGCAACCGCACGGCGAAGGGCGAGACCGTCCCCAGGAACACACTGGGAACCAGGAAAAGGACCAGGCTGGAAACGAGGGGGCTGAGCCGCGCCCCCAGGTCGCTCCCGGCGATGGCGCGGTTCAACGGGGGATAGGCGAAGGGCAAGAGCGCGATCATGACACCCGGGATGGCGATGAGGACGCCCAGGACGTGGAGGCGCGGCCAGCGGTCCGCTGCGATCCCGCCCAGCCAGTACCCCAGGCTGAGCGCCGCCAGGACGACGCTGATGAGGCTCCCCCACACGAAGATGGAGTTGCCGAAGTAGGGCGCCAGGATCCGGCTCCCCACGATCTCCAGGCCCATGAGCACCGCGCCGCAGACGAAGACCACCGCGTGGAGCAGCCACGGGTTGGCCGCCGGCCCGCGCGAGCCCGACTTCTCGGCGTGCTCCTGTGCGTGACGGTGAGCAGATCGCTTGGGCATTCGGGATGGTTCCTTTCGTGACGGCGAGGGAGTTCAGTCACGACGCAGGACGGGCGCGCCCGCGGTACGGGGTCTCCAGGTGGCGCCGGGCCAGATCCTTGGCGATCCCCTCGGTCTCCACGCCCAGTGCCTTGCGGTAGCGTCGCACGGCCTCCTCGCGGTCCCCCTGGAGGTCATGGATCATGCCCGAGCGGGTCCAGGCCCAGGCGGTGACCCAGCGGTACCGCGCGGGTGTTGGGGCCTGGACGGCGCGCTGGAAGAACGTGAGGGCCGTGGCGTACTCGCCGTGCTCCATGTAGATTTTGCCCATGAGCTGGTTGTACCGCGCCGAAAGTTCCGGGATGAAATGGGGGCGACCCTCGGCCATGTTTCGGGACAGGCGCCGCGCGATCTCCAGCGCCTCTCCCGTGCGGCCGAGTTCCGAGGCGGCGTGTGCCGTGGTGAAATAGAGGTCCGGGTTTCCCGGATAGTGCTGGAGCAGGTCCCGCCCCAGCCGCAGCGCCTCGGCATATTTCTCCTCGGGGCCCGCATACAGGTGGAGCAGGGCCACCCGGGCCGTCATCTTGAGGGAGGTCCCCTGCTCTGCCACGCGGTCCAGTTCCTGGAGGCCGTGGGCCGGATCGCCCCGCGGCAGAACGATCGTGACCAGCGGCTTCAGCAGGGCCGGCAACCGCCCCAGGGAAAAGTTGTAGAGCCCGATGCCGTAGTAGGCGTCCACCAGGTTCGGATCGAGCTGGAGCGCCTCCTGGAACCGGCGGTGCGCCTCGCGCAGGGACTGGAAGGCTGCCAGGTAGTTCTTCCGCGCCCCGTCGGCCAGCGCCTTGCTCCCGTGGACGAGGCCAAGGAGCAGCTTCACCTCCGCATCCGTCGGTTGGGAGCGCTCCAACGTCTCGGCGGCCGCGACCGCGTCCGCCGCCTGCGCGAGGAAGCGGTCCAGGTCGGGATTGGGATCGTCCTTGTCCTCCGCCCGGGTGAGCGTCACCAGGCCGAGGCAGAATTTGCCCGTCGCCTCGCCCTGGGGCAGCGTCAAGAGGGCCTGGCATTCCGTCTCCGCCGCATCCACGTCCAGGTTCAGGATCAGGTCGGCCGCCCGCAGCATGCCGGCGCGTACTTCTGGTGCGGTGTGGAAGGCGGCCGCTCCAGGGGCAACCATGAGGATCGAGATCCCGGCGAGAATGCTGATCCGGAAGCGAAACATGTGGTCACTGTATGCCGACCCCCGGCTCGATGTCAACGGCTGGGAAAGCAGCCTTCAGCCATCGGCCGCCACCTAATAGAAGCCGGGTGCTGGGGGTTAGGGATTGGGGTTGGGGAACCGACCCCTGACCCCCGGCCCCTGGCCCCTGTTGTTGCTCTTGCCGTTCATTGACGCTCATTCCGCCTCCGTGATACGCTACCGTCGACCTGGAGAAGCGATGCGCCCACGTTCACAGGATACCGCCCCGTCCGTCAGCCCGTACCGGGCGGCCCAGGAGCGCCTCACCGAAGAGATGTGGCGCCTGAACCGCACCCGGCTCTTGCGGGGCGAGGCCCACATTGATCCGTTCCTCGACCAGCCGGAAGAGGATCAGCGCCGTTGCCTCACGCTGCTGGCGCGGATTCCCCCGACTCTCCACCCGGCGCTCCTGGATATGCAGGCCCGGCTGCTCCGCGCCGGTCCGGCCTTCGGGTATCCCACGGCCTCGTTCCACTTCACGATCCGGGGCATCTACGACTACGGCAAATACACCCGCGTGGATGCCGACATCCGGGAGATAGGAGAGATCCTGAGCCGCCTGATCTCCGATCTGCCTCCGCTCACGGTGCACTTCCGGGGAGTGAACGTAAACCGGTCCGCAGTCTTCGTTCAGGGGTTCTACGATACGCCCACCCTCGGAACCTTCCGCCTGGCCATCGCAGAGGCCCTGGCCGCATTCCGCGTCGCGCCTCTGCCCACCCTGGACGTGGACATTGACTTCGCCTGGGTCAACCTCCTCCGCTTCACCCGGACCGACCTCGAGTCACTCGTGGGTGCCGTGGCCGTCTTCCGGGAAGTCGAGGTGGGCACGGCCGAGATCCACGAGCTCGAGCTGTCCGAGATTGACAAGTTCTGCCTCCCGGATTCGACGGTGCGCTTCCGCACGTTCAAGGCCGGATCAGGCTAAGTGCTGCGGAACGCAAATACGGTGACACTCATTTCTGCCCCCTCTCCCTGGATGGGCATATGCGCTAACTTAAGCCCCCCTTTGAAAAAGGGGGGGAGGGGGGATTTCAATCGGGGTTGTGCCATGTTGAAGTACAATGCTCATCTCAAAGACAAGGCCCGTCGATTGCGGAAGAATCTGACAGACAGTGAAGCAGCTCTTTGGTCACGCTTGCGGAACAAACAGCTTCTTGGCATCCAGTTCTATCGGCAGAAACCCATCGGTGAGCACATTGTGGATTTCTTCGCGCCACGGGCAAAGCTGGTCGTGGAAGTGGATGGCGCCCAGCACCTGGAAGGCGATCACGCCCTGAAAGACAGAACTCGGGATAGGTACTTGGTCTCGCTTGGTCTGAAGGTGTTGCGCTTTAACAGTAGAGAAGTTCTGAAAGAAAGCGATGCTGTGGCGGAGGCGATCTATCGGATCGCTGCCGAACAGTTGAATGCAGAAATCCCCCCTGGCCCCCCTTTGACAAAGGGGGGATAGCAGGAAAAGACTTCTAAGTTAGCGCATATGCCCTGGATGGGAGAGGGCGGGGGTGAGGGTGCAAGGAGAGGCGCCGCACCCAGACCCAGAGGGTACCCGACGGTCCCCCCTCACCCTGGCCCACAGTGGGGAGAGGGGATCGAAAGGCTGCGTCGAGACAGTACGTCACCGTAATTCTGGCCAGAAGCACTGAGCGGAACGGAGTTCGGCATGCCTGATCCGACCAGCCGCCTGATCGTGGCCCTGGATGTCCCGACGCTCTCCGAGGCCACGGATCTGGCCCGGCGCCTGGCCCCGCATCTGGCCGGAGTCAAGATCGGGAGCCAGCTCTTCACCGCCGAGGGGCCGCGCGCGGTTCATGCCATGCACGACCTCGGCCTGCGGGTATTCCTGGACCTGAAGTTCCACGACATTCCCAACACCGTGGGGGGAGCGGTGGCGGCGGCCACGAGCCTGGGTGTCTGGATGCTGAACGTGCACGCCAGTGGCGGCCCGGCCATGATGGCCGCGGCCGCCACTGGCGCGGGTGGGCGGACCCTCGTCTTGGGCGTCACCGTCCTGACGAGCGTGGAGGAGAAAGATCTCCAGGCGACCCTCGGGACCGTCCGGACGCTGCGGGACCACGTGCTGCACCTGGCGCGAGAGGCCAAGGCCGCCGGGCTGGACGGGGTTGTGGCCTCGCCCCACGAGATCGCCGACATCCGGCAGGCGTGCGGCCCCGGCTTTCTCATCGTGACGCCGGGGGTCCGGCCGGCCGGGGCGGAGCGGGGCGACCAGCGCCGGGTGATGACCCCGGGAGAAGCCATCCGGGCCGGCGCGGACTACGTGGTTGTCGGACGCCCGATCCTGGCGGCGAAGGATCCCGTCGAGGCGGCGCAGCGAATCACGGACGAGTGCCGTCTGGGCAGAGCCGAGAGCCGCGAGCCACGAGCCGAGTGAGAGGTTCCCGATGCTGAGCGATGCCGAGCGCAAGCTGGTCAATGACCTGTACGAGATCCAGGCCCTGAAGTTCGGCGAGTTCCGGCTGAAGTCCGGGGTCCTGTCCCCCTTCTACGTGGACCTTCGTGGCATCATCGCGCACCCGCCCATCCTCCAGGCCGTTGCCCTGCGCATCCTGGACATCCTTCGACCGCTCCGCCTTGATCGGATCGCCGGGATTCCCTACGCCGGCCTCCCGATCGCCACGGCCGTGGCTCTGGCGGGGAATCTCCCCATGCTCTACGCCCGGAAGGAGGTCAAGGATCACGGCACCCGCCGGGCCATCGAGGGAACCTTTACTCCGGGTGAGGTGGTCGTCCTGATTGACGACGTGATCACCGACGGGGCCAGCAAGTTCGAGGCGGCCGCGCCGTTCCTGGAGGCCGGCCTGGTGGTCAAGGACTTCGTGATCTTCCTGGACCGGGAGCAGGGCGGGGCCGATCGGCTCCGCGAGAAGGGATACGCCCTGCACAGCGCCCTGCGGATCTCCGCCGTCCTGGCGCACCTGCGTGACGCCGGCCGGCTGACCCCCGAGCAGTTCGGACGCTGCATGGACTTCATCGCCGCCGTTCGCTTCTAGCGAACGCGGCGGTTCGCCGTTCAAAGTTCGAGGTTCAACGTTGAACCTTGAACTTCGCACATCGCACCGCGATTGCCATGAGCCTCGAACTCTTCCCCCGCGAATCCCCGCCGCCGCGAAAGGCGGCTCCCCTGGCCGACCGGATGCGGCCCAGGACCCTGGAGGAGTTTGTCGGCCAGGCGCACCTGCTGGCCGAGGGCAAGGTCCTCCGGGTCGCCCTGGAGCAGGGGGAGGTCCCGTCGCTGATCCTCTGGGGGCCGCCCGGCACGGGCAAGACCTCTCTGGCGATCCTCATCGCGGGTCACGTGCGGGCGGCGTTCATCCCGTTCTCCGCGGTGACCTCGGGCATCAAGGAGATCAGGGAGGTCATCGCCGAGGCCGATCGCAGACTCCGCGGCGCGGGCCAGCGCACCATCCTCTTCGTGGACGAGATCCACCGCTTCAACAAGGCGCAGCAGGACGCGTTCCTGCCCCACGTGGAACGCGGCACCATCACCCTGATCGGCGCCACAACCGAGAATCCCTCCTTCGAGGTGATCGCCCCCCTGCTCTCCCGCACCAAGGTCCTGGTCCTGCACCCGCTGTCCGAGGCCGAGATCCGCCTGATCCTGGACCGGGCGCTCAAGGACCCTGACCGGGGACTGGGGAAGAACTCGCTGCAAGTTGCCGAGGACGCCCTGGCCGCCATCGCCCGCTGGGCCAACGGGGATGCCCGCGCCGCCCTTAATCTGCTGGACCTGTCCGCCCGCCTGGCCGAGGCGTCGGCCGAGCCCGGCGTCATCAGCTTGCCCATCATCCAGGAGGCGGCGCAACGGAGGAGCCTGCTCTACGACAAGGCGGGGGAGGAGCACTTCAATCTGATCTCGGCGCTGCACAAGAGCCTGCGGGACAGCGATCCGGACGGGGCCCTCTACTGGCTGGCGCGGATGCTGGCCTCCGGTGAAGACCCTCTGTACATCGCGCGGCGCCTGATCCGCTTCGCCTCGGAGGACATCGGGAACGCCGATCCCCAGGCGCTGTCGTTGGCCGTGGCGGCCAAGGAGGCCTACCATTTCCTCGGAACCCCGGAGGGAGAACTGGCCCTGGCCCAGTGCGTGACCTACCTGGCCACGGCGCCGAAGAGTAACGCCGTCTACGTCGCCTTCAACGAGGCGCAGGCCGACGTGGCCTCTGCCCCGGCAGAGCCGGTGCCCCTCCACATCCGCAACGCCCCGACCCCGCTGATGAAGGATCTGGGCTACGGTGAGGGCTACAAGTACGCGCACGACCACCAGGACGCCCAGGTGGAGCAGGATCATCTGCCGGCGAGTCTGCGGGGCCGCGTGTACTACCGCCCCACCGATCGCGGATTGGAAGCGGAGATCCAGAAGCGGTTGGCCGCCTGGCGCCGGAGAAGCTAACCCGGATTATTCGCGAACATGTACGCGAATAATCGCGGGGAATGACCAAATCCCAATGACCAATGACCAATTGCGGATGGGATGTCCGTGAAGCCCCGTGACGGCGCGCTGTGCGCGCCCACCATCATTGGTCATTGGAAATTGGTCAT
>Ga0156237_1084_pt1 | contig 12610 bp, 10 predicted proteins | sample RifCSPlowO2_12_FD_107884 | JGI IMG/M metagenome (GOLD analysis project Ga0156237, IMG submission 107884) | candidate division NC10 bacterium RIFCSPLOWO2_12_FULL_66_18
GTCTGTGCAACCTTCACTTGCACCGTTGCGACAATCTGCTGGACAAAGGCATCTACCGTTATCCCATGACTTTCCCAGACCGAGCGACCGACACGATACCGGATCTCATCGACGTGCTCCAGCTCCACGCCTTCATTGCGAGCGGCCTTGACAGCGTCTCCAAGCTCAGCCTGCGACGGCGAAAGCATGTGCCCGATACCAGGCACGAAGCGCGCTCGCAGCCGAATTTCGTCGCTGTCGAGCGTGTCCACGGGCTGGTCAGCGTTCACCGGCACCACGCATAGCCAGTATCGGTCCGGACCGGCGGCGGCGGTCTTCGCCTGAACATTACTCATGCTTACGGTGCTAGAACGCGTTGCCTTGATTTCGATCTTTGCAACCCCGACCTCAAGTCGCCCGATGTCTTCCTCATCTGGGGCAGTGAGCGTCCCGAGGTATGCCTCCAGATCGTAGCCCACAAAACGAACCTCTACTTTGAGCTTCAGATAGTTCAGCTTCAGATCGTCCAGCACTTCCTTAACCAGCCTTTCCACCTTTCGACCCAGAGCCTGGCTTGATTCCCACTGTCTCTGCATCCGGCGTGCGGCCTCAATGTTCTTAACGAGTTCGTCAATCTCGTCGGGACTGCTGACCAGTTTGGTCAATTCGGCCAGTTTCCGTCGCAGCTGCAGTCGTCGGCCTTCGTCGAATCCTAGCAAGGCCTGTTCCAGGACGTTGACACCAATCAATTCCAGGAAAGCCTGAAGCCCCTCGCGTGTCATCAACGGGGCCAATTCAGGTTCTCTGTGCATCAGGGCAGCAAGGCTCTCGGTTGTCGCGTACTCGGTGTGCTTGCCTCTAGGAACCCATTGCGTACGTCGAATCCAGGCCAGCCAGTCACATGGGATGATGGCGTGTTTCTTGCCGCCTTCGCACGCAACTTCTGTTCTTTTTTGCCACGAATCATCAGCAGTCGCAGCGTACTTTAATACAAAGTGCAGGAATCTCGCAGCACGCTCGTGACTCTTCCGAACCGCGTCGGAGAACTCTGATGTGCCGACCAAGGCGAGTTTACCGACCACCACTTTCTGTTCGTCACCTTGAACTAGAGCGTGGTCGCCTTCGGGGAGGCGGTCCAACGCGAGCCGCTCGATCTGTTCGTCCGTTATTTCGACCTCCTCTGACCAGAGCAGGTTCCGCAAGACGATCCCCTCGGCTGCCAAGAGGTCCCACGCGGAATGCGGCACGCGTTTAGAGTACTCGTCTACGAGGATCGAACCAGGCGGGAAGGCGTCCCAGAAGGTATGAGCCTCGAGAGGCCACAGAGTTCTCGGCGCGAGCAGTTTGGCCTCGCCCGAGGATGTCTTTCGCACTACCTCCTTGCCATCGCGATCGAGCGCGATGACAGGGAATGAGTCTTTTAGATCCGTCCAGCGGTCCTTCTCCGTGAACCAGCGAAATGCCGATAAGCACGAACTGCGGAACGCGGGGTCAGCCGCTGCTGTGGGGTCCTCGCACCGCCTCTTGAGTCGGTCTTTGACGCGGGGCACGACCTGGTCTTCGGATTCGAGCCGTGAAATGACTGAATCCATGTGACGTACACCCCGATGCAACAGTGTCCTACGGATCGGTTCGCCCAGGGCCTCCAGCACGTCCTTGAGGAGGTCGTCAATACCGCCGTCTCGGGATAGGTCGTTGTGTCGACGGAACACCCCATTCTGATCCGGCAGTAGGCCGTCGAAGCTGGTACCTCGCTGGGCGACAGGGAACGCAGCAATGAGATTGTTCAACCACCCTATCGCTTCGTCGACTTCGCAGCCGAGGGAGGAAGCGAGGGTCGCGAGGTCTCGGAACTCTCGAACGGTGGTGAGGAGCCGTGAGGGCTTCAGGATGGAAGAGGCGATGAGCGGATGCTCGCCTCCGAGAACCTGGAACCAGTCACCAGCCATGCAGGAACAAGTGCCAGTGATGGAGGCATCCGGCAGCCTTTCGGCGAAGAGTGGCGACGCGAAGCGGAATAGGACATCGGATGGTAGGATTCCGTCTCCGATTGGGAAGATAGCCCTCTTGGACGGGATTACTTCGTCCCGCCGCGTGCGAACGAGCGGGATATCCGCGAGTGCTTCAAGCAGGCTCCTCTGGAAGTCTTGGTACCACTTCAGGTCGGTGAGCCAGGAGTTCTGTCCCTGGGACGAGTGGACCAGGAGAAGTTCGTGCAGGTTGCCACAGCCTTGCCTGGAGCAGGCCGACGCGGCCTTAGCCAGCACATCAACGCACCGCGAGAGGAGGCGCTTGTTTGTTTCGGTCTTCGGCCCCTCACCCTGGGCGAGGTAAAGACCATCGCGATCCTGGGTTGGCTCGAACGATGCGCTGTGAAAGACGGCGGGGAGGCCAAGACCAGACGTCCCTATGAGAGGCAGAAAGTAAAAGAGACGGGGAACAGCATCGATCGGCTGCAGCGCGTAGACCCCATTCGCCGCTCGGGCAATAGGAAAAGCTACGACGGTCTCTTCCCCACGAGCGAGAGCTAGCCGCACGGTTGCGTCACCATCCTCAGCGAGCGATAACACCAGGATCGATAGTCCGTCCAAGTCCCGCTCCTCGCCGAGTCGGCAGATGATCGGGGTGATTCCGTATAGCCCTAACTCGATGCGGCCAATATTCTGGTCGAAGGCAAGGACATACGGGATCGCCGCAACTTGGGTCCCTATGTCTTCTGCTGTCGAAGCCTCTCGTGTGCGGGGAGAACGGTAGATGTACTCCGTCCACGGAGACGAAGGAACGGCTCCCGAATTAGCCGACTCCAGGAAGCTGTCGTAGGAATTCTCCATGGCGTTGCCGATCTCAGTGGCGGTGGACCCTGATCGATCCAGGACAAACCGGAAGCCGCTAATGGGGCGTCCTTCTTGGGCCAGCGAGCCGTGAACCCCCACCGTCAGAGACAGGAGGTGCGAAGAGAGGAATCCTGTGCCGAACTTCCCGAGCTGGGGCTCGGCAGCACTCGCCTTTGTGGAGCCGTGGTAGATGAGGCTGAGGATCTCCTCTTGGGTAAACGGCCGGCCATTATGGCGGAAGTGGATCTCGTCGTCCGCCACGGTGATCGCGATTGTCATTTGCTGACCCGGCTGGTGGGCATCTCGGGCGTTTTGAATAAGCTCCCAGAGCCATCGGCTGCGGTAGTGTGCCCGGTGCTCCTCCAGCTTCCCAAGTGCCTCGTGGATAGTCTGGGCGTTGTTCCGGGTCAGGATCTCTGTGCGCTTCCTGTCTAGCTCGTTGCGGTCAACTGTCATTGCACGCTCGTTCGGACTGGCATGGCCCTGCCATTGGACCTGGCCAGCCAGATAGGGTGACATTGAGGACCCGGGCGCGGTGTAGGGTATCCCCTCGATAAGCCTGTGATGATGCTGAAGCTGGAAGATGGCTTTTTTTTCGATGTGGGTCAAGGAAAAAGTCCAGGATAAAGAGGCGGTAGCGTTATGAAGGATTGGGGACGTCTTTGACTAATTTAACCTGCTCCGTCGCCCCCGGGCGTAGGCTCGTGTCGCTGGCGGGTGCGCCTCTGCCCGGCACCGGAGCCACCGCGGAGGGGAGCACGCCCCGGGCGAGGAGCGACCGCCGGACGCGCAGGGCGCTCCCCGGAGCGAGGGCCGTTCGCGACGAGGGTGAAGGACGCCGGTGGCTGGCACCGGCCACCCGTCCAACCCGCCGGGCCGGCGCGGGCACGTCCTGGCTGGCGAGGCCCCCTCCGGGTCGCTCCACGTCGGGGTCGCGCAGGCCGCCGCCAGATGCCGAGCATGAGGAAGTTTACTTGGTCAAATACGTCCCCCATTATGGCGGGCCTGAAGTGCGCAAGTTGGGCTAGGGGAAATTGGCACCTCGAATTGGTACCTGACGCCTATTCCGACCTTATGCCGTGATTAAATGGTGTCCGGTACCATTTTTCTTCCCGGAAAGTGAAAGGGCCTCGCCGGATACCGGCGAGGCCCTTCAGCGATCGCGACGCGATGGTCTAACGGTATAGCGGGGGGCTCAGGTCAGGGCCGTGCGAGACGGCGAGGACCGCCTCAATCGTCGTCCTTCCACTTCTTCTTGCCCTTGCCGTGTCCCTTCGCCGCGGCCCAGGGCGGAGGACCGTGCTTCTTCTTCCAGTGGCCCGGCGGGACTCGATAGTATTCCACCGGCACCGTGAGGATGGGCTGGGGCACGCGCTGCAGGGCAACGACCGTCCATGGCCCATTATAGGACAAGGCGTAGTGCCATGCCCCATTATGGTGCAGGTAGTAGCGCCCACCGTAGAAGAAGTAGTTGTAGGCTACCCCCGGGGCGTGATAGACGGGCGTCCCCGGCACGACGACAAGCTTCGGGGGTTCCCCGATGTTGATGCCGAGGCTCAGGCCATCCGTCCTGATGCCAATGCTGACGTTGTCTGCCATGGCGGGCACCGCAGGCAGCAGGCCCGCCGCGGCCACCGCCAGGATACTCGCGAAGACGATGGCGGGTCTCATGATCCATCCTCCCTTTTTCGGAATCGAGGCAGCACAGCGGGCTCCCGGTCCCGCTGGCCTCCGCGCACCCGGTAGCTCTCGCTGGAGGTTAGTCAGGGTCGAGCGAAACACCGCCTGCGGCCACCCGTCTCTCCCTATCCGGCCGTTCAGGCGTTCCAGGGGACGGCCAGTGCGGTCCCGATCCCGTAGTTGCGTTAGCGCATGTGACCGGGAGGGATCTTCCCCTTTTTCTGCAGCCCAGGCGGCAGTTGCCTGTGGAACTGCCCTGGAGGCAGCTTCGCCAGCATCGGCGGAGGAGCGCTGACGATCCCCCAGGGTCCGGTGTATGAGCCGGACACGTACCAGCGTCCCCCGTACAGGTAATAATACTGGCCGCCATGATAGACGATATCGTGCCCCTCCAGGATGTAGACCCCCCACTGAGGCACCCAGATAAGCTGCGGCGAGGGAACGACCACGGGCGGAGGCGTGACGACCGCCACCTGCGGGGCCGCCGCGGGTGGTGCCGGCGCCGCCTGCCTTGGCTCGTTGGCCTGCATGGCATCCCCGATCAGGGCGCCGCTCACCGCCCCGACGCCGGCCCCGATGAGGGCGCCGGTCCCCGCATGGCCCGTCGTGCTCCCGATGGCCGCTCCGGCTCCCGCCCCGATGGCTCCGCCGGTCAACGCACCCTTCTCCCGGGTCGTCAGCGGGGTCGCGCATCCGGCTACCGCAAGCGCTACCGCGAGGGCGATCACGATTTGCTTTGAACCCATTGCCTTATCCTCCTGCAGGAGATCGGTCCCACTTCCCAAGAGACTCGCTAGAATGGAGAAAGACCCACCCTTGCTCGCCCCCTCAAAGCAGCGACGTGGGTGGTACAGTCTCGAGGGGTGCAAGCAGGGTACCACCTGGCTGTCTCGGATCGCCCGATCCTGTACAGTGTTATAAATCAAAAAGTTAGGCGATGTGCCGTTGGCCAACTGCGGTTACATCCCCAAGCAGGTGACGCCTATTGACACAGCCCGGGAGAGATATTTCAAGGGTGTCCGGTAACTTTTTACACACCTCGCGGGCGGGCAGGGACGCTGGATGCTGAAAGATCGGGAGGGGCATCTTGTGGCGCCAGACGCCGTGGCACTTCAGCCTCCAACGTTGAGCGTCGAGCGGGTAGAGCGTGATGGGCAGCTTCTTGGCGTGTGTCTCGAGGAGCAGGGGGGCATTGTTGAGGCGCCGGGAAGTAGGGGCCCGGCCGTTTCTCCGGTGTCAAGGCGGATCCCTCCTCTCGATGCCGGTGCATCCCCGTGAGTGCGTTTATGCCGTCCCACCCCGTACAGAGAAGGGGACGGAGAAGGGGACGTTCTTGACTAACTATACCTGCTCCTTCACCCTTGGCCGTAGGCTCTTGTCGATGGCGGGTGCGCCTCTGGCCGGCACCGGAGCCACCTCGGCGGGGAGCACTCCCCGGGCGAGGACCGACCGCCGTCCCCCATTACTTCCGATGTATCCTGCCTTCGGAGTCCTCTTCTGAAGCCGCTTGATCACCTCCAGAACCTCGCCCCGCGTGATGAGGCCCTTCCGTTCGAGCACGCTTGGCAGTAGCCTACTCGATGACCGGGATCTCGTCGCTAAAGTCGGCGCCTGTGAGGACCTCTGGGCCGGCCGCGGTGACGAGAACCAGATCCTCCAACTGGTAGGCCGATCCGTCCGGGTCTGCATGAATGTGCTCAACGTTCATCACCAGATTTTCGCGGAGCGGGGCGTCGTTGCCCGGGGTGATCATCGGGGCCTCGTGGAGTTCCACACCCAAGCTGTGTCCGATGTGTGGCAGGAAGAATCGGAGCCCTTCGCTGAGGTAGATCTCTTTGCACTGGTTGTAGAGGTCGCAGAACCTCGTGCCCGGTTTCATGTTCGATATGACCGCCTTGTGGGCCTTCATCATCTTCCGATACACCGCCGCCTGGTGTGGCGTGGGCTTGCCCACGGCGGCCACCCAGGCCATGTCTGCATGGTACCCCTTGAACAGTGTGCCCACATCCTGGCGGACGATGTGACCGGGCTCCGTGGGGATGTCCGCGGGAATCGGGTGCACGATGCTGCTCCGCTTCCCGGTTCCCAGAACCATGAAGGTCATCTCATCCGCCCCAAGCTCGAAGAGGTTCCTCAGGATCCGATTCGCGATTTGCCGCTCCGTGTCACCAGGCTTGGAGACCAGGAAGGCGGCCTCCACCGCCTTGCGGGTCGCCCGGGCTCCCTTTCGGAGACAGGCCACCTCCAGGGGTTCTTTGTAGGGTCGGAGTGCCTCGAAGACCTCGCGACAGTCCACGAAGGCGGTGTCCCGATCTGCCGCGACCAGAACCTCGAAGTCCTCGGCACATAGGAACCGCTTCTCGATCCCCACCCGTCGCCCTCGGCACCCCTTCGCGCGGAGGATGTCCGCCAGCATTCGTACCGGATTCTCCTGGAATTCCACGTAGGTGCGGATATCCTGAATCCACGACTCCGCCCGCGCCAGGCTCTCCTCGATCCCGCACACGAGAAAGGTCGGCTCTCCGTTTCTCGGGAATATCGCCGCGGCGATTCGATCCCGAACGAGCTTCTGAGTGATGATGTAGGCGCCGGTAGCATACAGCACATTCTCGGGGGACACAGCCACGACCGCATCGAGGTCTCGCTTTGCCAATTCGGCATTCAGCTTCGTCAGGTCCATGGGACACCTCCAGGGCGGTGAATGCGCCGCCGAGTTCACTTCGGGAAAAACAGGTACGGAAGGAAGGTGGCCAGCGGCGGCACGTACACCACCAGGAACAGAACGGTCATCATCGCAGCGACGAAGGCCCAGATGGTCGCTTGGCGGACCGGGATGCCCGCAATGGCACAGGCAATGTAGAGCTGGAGTCCCACGGGGGGCGTCACAGTCCCGATCAAGAGGATCACGATAACCACGAGGGCGAAATGGATCGGGTCGTAGCCCATCGTGAGGGCAACGGGATGGAGCACCGGCACGAAGATCAGCATGGCAGCCAGGGCTTCCACGAAAAGACCAATGATGAAAAACACGACCACAATGAGGAAGTAGAGGATGAGTGGGTCGCTGGAGATCCGAAGCAAGAGTCCTATAAGGTGAACCGCGAACTGCTCGCGCGCCAGGACCCAGCCAAAGATCGACGCCATCCCCAGGATGAGCATGGGGATGGCGGTCATGTTGGCCCCGTCCACGAGAATCCGCGGGAGGTCGCGCCACCGGATTTCCTTGTACACGAACACCCCAACCACCACGGCATAGCCCGCCGCGACGGCCCCTGCCTCCGTAGCGGTGAAGATGCCCCCGATGATCCCGCCGAGGATGATGACCGGCACCACCAGCGCGAGGGTCGCCTCCTTCGTCCGGCGGAGGCGCTCCCGCCAGGCGGCGCGTGCTCCCCGGTGGTATCCCCGCCGCCGAGCGTAGATTGCGACAATAGCCATCAGCGAGAATCCAATCAAGACACCGGGGATTGCGCCCGCAAGGAAAAGCTTGCCGACCGAAACATCGGCGATGGCCCCGTAAATCACCATCACCAGACTGGGCGGAATGATCGGTCCCATGGTTGCCGCCGAGGCGATCAGCCCCGCGCTGAAGGATTTTTCGTAGCCGTCCTCGGTCATGGCGGGGATCAGCATGGATCCCAGGGCGGCCGCTTCCGCCGAGGCCGAGCCCGACACCCCAGCGAAGAACATGCTGGCCACGACGCTGACGTGGGCGAGGCCGCCTCGCCAGTGACCGACCAGGGCGCTGGCCAGGGCAACGAGGCGTCGGGTGATGCCGGCCTCGTTCATGAGCAAGCCGGCGATGATGAAGAAGGGTACGGCCATCAGCGGGAAGGAGTTGATGGTGACGAACAGCCGCTGGGGAACCAGGATCAGCGGGACCACCTGGAGGTGGATCAGCGTCAGGGTCGCGGCAACACCCATCGAGAAGGCGATCGGCATCCCGAGGAACATCAGTCCCATGAAAATCAGAAACAGCTCCAAGATGGTCACATCTGGTCTCCCAAACTCGATAGCCCGAGAGGCCTGCGCTCTCCACTCCCCCGGTGGGCCCTCCACATGTTCACGATCATAAGGACGGCTCCAAGCGGGACGCTAGCGTAAATGATCCCCTGGGGCAGCCACTCCATCGTATAAGACGGTGCCATCATGAAGGTGGCAGCAAGCTCCACGCCCTTGACACTGATGAAGAGCAGAAAGACTGTGACGACCCACATGAACAGCCAGCGAATCCGCGACTGGAACTGTGGCGGCAGGTGCCGGACGAAGTAATCCACCTCCAGGTGGGCCGCCCGGCGACTGGCGATGGCTGCGCCCAGGTACACGATCCAGATGAAGAAGTAGCGCGAGAGCTCTTCGGCCCACGGGAGAGGCTCATTGAACACGTACCGCAACACCACCTGGGTGCACATCACCAGAATGGTGGCGGCGTAGATGGCCGCAACAGATCCCTCCAGCAGGCGATCCAATGCCCTCGCAACTCGCCTTCGCACTTCCATTTGGAGCCTCCGACCGTGAGGGTGCCGGGGGGAGAGATCAGGGCTTTCCTCCCGTCTCTCCTCTCCCGGCACCAGAGGTGATGCCGCCGTCTATTTCGCCGATAGCCTGTACACCATGTCCAGCAGTTCCTTCGCCTCTGGCCCTTTCTGCTTGACAAACTCCTCGTGCTGCGACAGCACCCTCGTCCGCCAGGCCGTGCGATCCGTTTCGCTGACCGTTATGCCCCGCTCTTTGAGCTTCTGGTACGCGGCCTGTTCCGCCGGGTTCGCCACATTCCAGTTGATGTGGTCCACGCCCTCCACGGCGGAATCGCCGAGGACCTTGCGGGAGGCCTCCGGGAGCCGCTGGTAGAACTTCTCGTTGACGACCATGGTGAGGACCGCGAACATGCTGTTGGTCTTCAACAGGTGCTTCGACACCTCGAAAAACTTCATGTCCAGGAACATCTGAGGCGGCGCGTCCACCCCCTCTACCACCTTGGTCTGCAAGGCACTGTAGACTTCCCCCCAGGTGATGGGCGTCGGCTTTGAGCCGAGAAGCTCGTACATGCGAATCCATGCCCAGGCCTCGGGGGACCGCATTTTGAGCCCGCGCATCTGGTCGGCCGACTCGATCTTCTTTTCCACGAACAGCATATCCCGGAACCCGAGGTGCAGGAATCGCAGGATCCGGATATTGCTCCGCTTGAGCATCAGCTCGGCCATCTTTGCTCCCACGGGGCCGTTGAGGGCTCGGTCCACGTGCTTCCAGTCATCGAACAGGTAGGGAAGGGCATCCAGGCCCATGGCTGGATGGTATTTGCCCATGAGCGACGGCGAAACAATGGACATGTCCACGGTCCCTAAGTGCACCCCGTCGATCGCCTCCATCTCCTGGCCAAGCTGGGCCCCCGGAAAGACTTGCACTTCGATCGTCCCGCCACTTTTGACACGGATCACATCCTTGAACTTGTTGGCTGTCTGGTCCACGACCCCGCCAGGGGCGTGATGATGCCCTAACTTGATCACCACCTTCTCCCCCGCCACGGCCCATCCACCCATCCAAAGAATGAGCACCATCCCGACAATCGCCATCCAGAGCTTGCGCCACATGGCTCGTCCTCCTCCGGGACCTGCGCCCAAAATGCACTGCTGGAAACTACTCGGAACGGGCTCGGCCAAGGGGGACCCGGTTTCCCTTGGCATACGCCTACTCCCTTCGCTGCATTGGTCCGCCTTGTCCGGAGGGACCCTACACTAAAGGAGCGAGGGTCAGGTCTTCCGGAACGCCTTCAAATCTGAAATGTCGCGAATGCCAAGATCTTCCAATCGTCAGCGGGCGCGTCAAAATCAGCGAACGCTATCCCGCACCTAACTGCATTGTCAAGACCAAACTAGTCTGATATCCCGCATCGGAAGATGAACATCTTGCCTGCGTGGAGAGGAGGACCAGGTATTATTGTCAAATTGCTTTTCCTCCCGGTCAGGATGGTGGGTTGAACTCACAGGAGAGCGGCGAGGATGGCGCGGGTGAGGTCCAGGTCCCCCCGGAAGCAGAGGATCTTCTTTGCTTTGCATTCGGGGGTGGCGACAGGGTAGCTGAGTTTCATCGCATGCATCTCAGCATCGTGGGCGAGGAATTCGCCGCCTGCATTCTTCTACGGACGATTCGGCAAGCCCCCTCTGGAATGTGATCAGGCGCCCGGGGACCCGGTCAGGATCGCCTTCAGGCGGGCGACGGCCGCGCTGGGGCTGGTGAGGACGGGCACGCCGACCTTCGCCTTCACGGCCGGCCGCGCCCGCGCCATGGAGAACTGGGCGAGGCAGATCACGTCCACGCGGGGGGCCAGGCGCTCGGCCTCCTCGGCGACCAAGCGGTCGTGGGTGGCGGTGTCCCCGGCGTTCAGCGCCTTCAAAGCCTCCGGGACGGCCGCCGTCTCGACCTGGATGGTCTTCCTTTGCTCGGCCGCCGCGGCCTGAAGCTGCGCCGCCTGGATAGGCGCCGTCGCGGGGAGCGTCGCCAGCACCCCGATGCGGAGGCCCGTATCCAGGGCAGCGGCGATCATCGCCTCGTCCGGCTTCAGGACGGGGATGGACACGAGCTGCTTGGCCACGTCCATGGCCGGGGTGAAGGCGGAGCAGCTGAACAGGATCCCGTCGGCGCCGGTCCTGGCGGCGTAGGTGGCGAGGTCGCAGATGCGCCGCACGATCCGGGGCGTCAGGCCGCCCTCGCGGCTCAGGGCGCCCGTCAGCCCGTCGTCCAGCAGGTTGCTAACCTCCGCCTCGGGCCAGCCCTCCCTGAAGGCCTCCAGGATCGGCTGGAGGGATACAGTCACCGCATGGATCAACACGATGCGTTTGCTCACGGCTCTCCTATCCTTGTGCCGCTTTCGACCGCTGTCGCTATCCCTGTCGCCCTAACAGGCTGCTGAAAAAGGCCCATCTGCGGCGTTGGCGCGCTCGCGCAGCGCTGCGGCGTACGTACTAAGTACGCCTCGCATCTCGCATCGCGCGCCGCCTTGCATCTGGACCTTTTTGAGCAGCCTGGGCAAAAAGGGGTTTTTCCGCATCCTGCTAAAGGCCCGCCGGCAGCGGGACGCCAAACCGCTTTGACATGTCCCGCAGCTTCTGGACGGTCCCTTCCGGGAGAGGAATGCCGTTCCGAAGGCGCTCGTCGTACACCTTGTCCTCCGGCTCGCCGGGGACGAGGATCTCGTCAACCCCCTTGGCCTTGGGCAGGGCCTTGAGGCCCTCGATGATGGCATCCACGTGGGCCTTGTATTTCTCCACATCCGTGAACGTCCCGATGTTGACGGCCGCCACCACGCTGTTCTGATGGTGAATCATGGCCCCCTCTTTGCCCTGGAACGCGGGCTCCAGGAGCGGATTCCCCACCATCAGGCTGGAGAGGCACTCGAACATCATCGCCAGGCCGGAGCCCTTGTATCCGCCGAACGGCATCAGGATGGTGGCGAGCTTCGGGTCGGTGGTGGGGTTCCCGTCCTTGTCCAGGGCCCACCCCTCGGGGATCGAGACCCCCTTGTCCATCGCCAGGGTCAGCTTCCCCCCGGCGGCCACGCTGGTGGCCATGTCCAGCAGGAGCGGGCGGTGCCGATTCCCCGGGACGGCGATGGCGATCGGGCTGTTGTGCAGCCCGGCCGCGCGGGCGCCGTGCGGGGCCATGTTCGGCGGGTTGCACACCAGCGCGATGCCCGCCATGCCCTCCCGCGCCGCCATCAGCGAGTAGTACCCGATGGCCCCCTGGTGCATGGTGTTGCGGATGAGGCCCCAGCCGATCCCCACCTCCCGTGCCTTCTTGATCACCCGGTTCATCGCCTGCACGGTCACCACCGGGCCGGGCGCGTAGTCGGCGTCGAAGAGGACGGTGGCCGGCGTCTCCTTCTGCACCTGGATCTGGGGCCGGGGATGCATGTGGCCCTTGTCCACCAGCTCCACGTACCAGGGGATCCGCAGCACGCCGTGCGAGTCCACACCCCGCAGGTTGGCCCAGACGAGGACGTCGGCCTGGACGTCGGCGTCCTCGGGTGAGAACCCCACGCGGATGAAGACCTCCTTGCTGAATTGCTTCAACGGATCTTTGGCGACGCGCACTTCCTTCGTTCCCATGGCCTTCCTTTC
>Ga0156237_1106_pt1 | contig 12331 bp, 10 predicted proteins | sample RifCSPlowO2_12_FD_107884 | JGI IMG/M metagenome (GOLD analysis project Ga0156237, IMG submission 107884) | candidate division NC10 bacterium RIFCSPLOWO2_12_FULL_66_18
CCCGCATAGAAGCTCTGCTGGCCATCCGTCTGGCCGAGCCGGCTCGCCGGCACCACCCCTATGTACAGCCGCCCGATCTCGCGGGCCCCGGGGCCACTCCTGCTCCAGCCGCCCAGACCCCGGATCGCGCCCGCGCCATCTTCAAGGCCCTGCGGTACGTGGACGCGCACCTGGACTCGGTGCTGAGCCTGTCCGTCGTGGCGCGGGCCGCGGGGATGAGCAAGTTCCACTTCTGCCGCCGGTTCAAGGCCTGCACGGGTCTCCATTTCAGGGAGTACCTCCTCCGGCGACGGATCGCACGCGCCAAGGAACTGCTGAAGACCACCGGCCAGACCATCACCGACATCTTCCCCGAGGTGGGGTTCAAGGACATGTCCCACTTCGGGCGGGTCTTCAAGAAGCTGGAAGGCCAGCCCCCCTCAGAATTTCGCCGGGGCCTCAGGGGCCGCCTGCCGCGAGACCCCGCTGACCCGGGTCGGAAGAATTTGTTGAACTGACAGGCGTCTCGCTGCTGACCCAAGTCCATGTACGGTGCTGCGCGGCGCAGTGAGGGTCACCCTCGCCGGGGTCAGCGTGCCCCGGGGCGAATTCCTGGGTGGCGGCATGGAGGTGTGACGAGGACGCGGGGTGTAACCCAGCGAAATCGGGCATGCTTCATGGACACATGGAGGTTCACGTGAGACTCAAGGGAAGAGGTGCTCCGTTTCTCAGGCGAGTCCGGCTACTGAATTACTCGACCTGCATCAGTGGCGTGCTTGTCCTAAGCTTCTCTCCAGGATGTGTCTCGACGAGCATTCCTACGTTGGGTGTTCGTCCTAATCAGCCTAACCTGGAGTATAGCGAGGCTGTGGTGAACCGATGTAAGAAAGAGGCGGTTCCTGACACTGCACCGGCCTACGGTGACTGCCTGTACTTTTACAACATTCTTGAGTGGGGTCAGGATCTTTCGGAAGCATACCGGACCCGGGCGACGCTGAACGAGTGGGGAGTCATGGCGGCCGGGATCGTCGCGCTGACGGTTGTCGGAAGCCTCACCGGACTTGCCGCATTTAGCCAAGCAGGCTCTGACGCGGCCAAGATCATTCCCCTTGCCGGGGCCTTCACCGCCGGCGCCGCGGCGCTGTGGGATAATAAGGCTAGAGCGGGGGCGTATACACATGCGGCCAACAGTATCGACACGGCACTCGCAACGTATAGTAAAGGGGTGACCGGGACAAACTATAGGGAAAAAGCGGCAGCGCTTCATGAAGCTATCACATCTGCAAAAAACGAACTGGAAACCAAGCGGAGCGAATTTGCAAACATTGAGGAGAGACTGAAAAAAGCCGAGGAGAATATCAAGGCACTCCAGCAGCAGCGTAATCCAAGCCGGCAGCCCCCGTCGAACCCACCATCGAACTAAGAAGAGGTGGCGCGACCACCTTCTTCCGAGTTCCCGTAAGATTGAGGTGCGGAATCTGAGTGTGAAGATGCGTTTCTCAAAAGAATCTGTTTGTGTGAAGCGGAAACAGGTGAGCCAGCAGGAAGGTCGCACTCATCTGCAAAGACTTCCGCACGATGCGTCCCGTATTGAGTGGCATTCCGCGAGAATCGCGGAATGGCGAAGGCCAGGCTGCGGGGAGGACGCATGGACTACGTGAAGGCGATCAACGATGCGCTGGACGGTTTTGTTAGAGTCCTCTGGCCGCTCGCAACTGCATTGGCCGGAGTGGGACTGGCGACCATGGCGGTGTTGCAGGTCATCAAGGACCTGACTCCGGCCCGCCGATGGTTCCAGCAACAGCTTTTCGAACAGTGGGTCAGGCGTCGCGCAAAAAAGACCGGGCAGAACGCTGAGGATGCGCTCACGGACCTGGTAGGCCTGGCGACGGCCGGCGATGCCAGATCGTTGTATGACCTCCCCATCGAGCAACTCGCGGGGCAGGTCAATGCGGCAACTCAGGTGGTCCTGGACTACCCGTCGCAGCACGAGGCTCTCCTGCGCATTCTGGCCTATGGTGCCTCGGAAGAAGACCTCCGAAGCCTCCTCGCCCCCCCGCCCAGGAGACGGACCGAGGAGATGTCAGATTCGGAGCGACAGATCTTGACCACCTTCGTGGACGCGCGCAATCGGGTGACTCACCAGCTCCAGCGGAGCCTTGACGCCCTCCAGATCGCCATCGGGAGCCGCTGGAAATGGCTCATGCAGCTCTGCTCCGTGATTTTCAGCGGGGTCTTCATCCTTGTTGCCCTGGCCCTCTTTGCGCCCGGATCCGTGGCAAGCCCCCGGCGGATGATTTTCGGGCTCGTTGTCGCCATCCTTGGCGGCTTCCTGGCCCCGGTGGCGAGGGACCTGGTGGCGGCCCTGCAAGGGCTTCGGACGCGAGCCCGATGAGTCCAGTCTCCGGCGACCTCTCGGTTCGGACGCGAGGTGTCGGTGGCCCCGTGGCCCCCGAGGTTGTAGAGATCCCAAGAGGGTGGATGCTGGGCCGAAGGCGCGTCCTGGTCCTCGTCCACGGCTACAACAACACCGAAAACGATGCGCGCCAGAGCTATCGGGTGTACGCGGAGAACCTCGAGGCGGGCCCCGCGTGCGACCGGCTGCCGGACCTTGGCCGATTCCTCTGGCCAGGAGACTCGGCCTGGGGCTTCCTCTCGGCTCTTAGTTACCCGTGGGAGATCGGAGACGCCCGGCAGTCCGCCAGTCGGCTGGCTCGGTTCTTCGCCGGGGTGTTCGGGCCGGAGGGTGGACCGACGGAACTGAACTTCGTCGGGCACTCCCTGGGTTGCCGGCTGCTCCTCGAGGCCCTTGCCCTCGTCGCGTCGGGAACGGTGGGGGGATGGCCGGAGGTTCGACGGCTCTGCCTGATGGCGGCGGCCGTGCCCGTGGAACTGGTGGAGGCCACCGGACGCCTTGAGGCAGCCGCCCGATGGCCTCGCAGCCTGCTCCTCCTGTACTCGCCCGACGATGCCGTGCTCCACTTTGCCTTCCCGATCGGGCAGGCCGCCGCCTATGCCCTGGGTGAAGAAGACGGGCTCTATCTCACGGCGGTGGGGCGCCACGGGCAGCCCTCGGGCCTTTCCCCGCATCGATTCGAGCTTTCTGAGAACGGTCACAGTGACTACTGGTCGGACCGACGCGCCGCGGACAGGATGGCAGTCTTCCTTGGCGAGGCCGTGCCCCGCGAGCTGGCGAGCCACGGCAGACTCACGCGTCCGGAGCCGGAGGCCAGGCCCTTGTCGAAGCGGCAGATCCAGAGCCGTGAGTCCCCCGAGGGATAGAGCGCGCAGCGACATACCCGGCATACCTGCCGATAAACCCGCGACCCGTGGGAGACTCTCCCACATGACCGCCCCCGAATACCTCCACCCCGACCTCGCCACTCTCTTGACCGCCGACCCGCCTTGCCCATAGACTGCACCCCCTATAATGCCGGGTCCGTTGCCCGCGGCGTCAGAAGGCCCCGGGAATTTCCAGCAAACCTTGCAAGCGTGACAAGGAGGGAAGGGCATTGACCAGGCCAAGTGCGGGATTGCGGTTCGCGACGGTGCTGTGGGACGGGCAGGCGACGCTGGTGGGCGTCCTGGACGTGGCAGTCGTTCACCTTGGGGCGGCGGCGCGCGCCCTGCGCCGCGGCCGGAAAGACGTGAAGACGACCGGTGCGCTTCCCACCGATATGCTGGGGCTGGTCGGCGGCGGTCCGTCCGGCCTCAGGGCCGCGAAGGCCGTTCTCCAGGCCGTGGCGCACTGCCTGTCGGATGGGACGTGGCGCACCGGGCCACGCAACCCGGTGGTGCGTCCGCTGGACCGGACCCGGTTTCTGAGCCCGATCCCGCGACCCCCCCGGAATATCTTCTGCGTGGGACGCAACTATGCCGAGCATGCGAAGGAGCGGGGGGCCGACGTCCCGACGGTGCCGGTCTTCTTCACCAAGCCGCCCACCGCCGTCGTCGGCCACGAGGCCGGGGTGATCTGCTGGCCGGCGACCCAGAACCTCGACTACGAGGCCGAGCTGGCGGTCGTGATCGGCCGTCGGGGACGGGACATCCCCCGGGCCCGGGCCTACGAGTACGTCTTCGGCTACACCATCATGAACGACGTCACGGCCCGGGACCTGCAGAAGAAGCACACGCAATGGTTCAAGGGGAAGAGCCTGGACACCTTCGCCCCCCTCGGGCCATGGATCGTCCACAAGAGCGCCCTTCCGGCGCCCCACGCCCTCCGGATCGGGCTGCGGGTGAACGGCGAGCCCCGGCAAGAAGCCACGACGGGGGACATGGTCTTCCGGATCGAGGAGCTGATCGAGGTCCTCTCGGCCGGCATGACCCTGGAGCCGGGAGACATCATCGCCACGGGGACGCCGTCCGGCGTGGGGGCCGGCTTCGTGCCTCCGCAGTGGCTGAAGCCGGGCGACGTCGTCGAGGCCGAGGTCGAGGGAATCGGTATCCTCCGCAACCAGATCGTCGCACCCGGGCGGTAACGGTGGGTTCCCGAGGCGTGCGGGACCCGGAGCCAACCGGCGGAGGACTTGGCAGCGTTGCTGGAGAGCGGCGGCGGTTGCCCCGCCCCTCAGCCCACCGGGACGTTCGGGTGGTCCGCCTTCCCGTCCATCCCCGGGGAAGATTTTCCGTAGCGTAACACGGGCAGGAGCGCCAGCGTCACGACGCCCAGCAGGATGAGGCCGGATGAAAAGGAGGAGACCTCTGCCAGGTATCCGATCGCCGGCGGGATGGCGCCCGCTCCGAGGAACGATCCGACGATGGTCACCATGGAGACCGCCAGATTCCGGAGATGGGGTGGAAACATCGCGGAGAGCATGGAAAAGCCTGCGGGGAAAAAGCAGACGATCGAGGTGGACTGAAGGATGACCAACACCGGCGTGATCACCCGGCCATGAACCACCCCGAGCAGCAGCGTGAACGTCCCCATCGTCAACAGGGAGATGGCCAGTGCCCTCCGGTGGCCAATCCGATCCGTGATCAGCCCAGAGAAGAACACGAGGAGGATCCCGGGGCCCCGGGACAACCCGGCGATGGTGTTTGCCAGTTCCCGCTCCAGCCCGATCTCGGTGACCAGGAAGAGCGGCATCATCGTATACACGCCCAACCCTGATCCGATGGAGACGGTGAACAGCGTCGCGATGACCCAGAACGAGGGATCGCGGGCGATCTGCTTCATCGTATCGAACCGGGGGGGCTCGGCCCGGCGGCTCCCTCCGTGGCCTGCCAGCGCGAAGATGCCCCCCATGAGGATCGCCAGGCTGCCCAGAACGGCCAGGACGCCACGCCAGGGCAGGAACCTCAGGAGGGCCTCCGCCAGGAGGGGCGCCGTGACGAAGCCGAGGTTCGGCGCCAACTCGTGGATCGCCAGCGCCTTCCCCCAGTGCTCCTTCCGGATCTCTCCCGTCAGCGTCGCGATTCCTGACGGCAGATACAGCCCCGCAAAAGCGCCCAGCAGGACGAGCTCTGCCCGCAGCCCGGTGACCGAGGCTGATCGGGACATGACCAGCAGGACGGCCCCCAGGGTCGTTGTGGACACCAGGATCGTGCGGCGGTGGTTCAGCCACGACGCGACGAAGCCGGATCCCAGGAGACCCAGGCAATAGCCAATCTGGATCAGGAGGAAGAGGGAGCCCGCTTCCCCGTGGCGCAAGCCCAGTTCCCCCTCGAGGACGGGCAAAAGCGGCGAGAAGACGATGCGGGAGGTGATGTTCAGATAGAAGATGACGACCAGGAACCAGACGGGCAGCAACGGAAACGGACGGAGGTTCGTTTCCCTCAGACGGACAGACTCGCCAGGCACTGGCATCGGCATCCCTGGAACCTCGCTTCCACACACTAATCGGGGGCAGCGAGATTCGCCAAACGTTTTCTTGAGGAGAGACAGGTCTGGTTCTCGGGCCAGACATTTTTCATTGCGTTGACTGCCCGAGCGGATGCCCTCAATAGGGGTACAAAGAGACGACTGCCCTCGCGGGGATCCGGGCGGGGGCGATCCCTCCAAAAAGTCGGCACGGTGACCGAGACGGTCAATCCCGGGGGCCACGCGGGCGCGATGGAGGATCAAGGTGGCGGACGGATCGGGGGCGGGCCTCAGGCCATGCGCAGCTTCGGATCGAGGACGTCGCGCAGGGCGTCGCCCAGCACGTTGAAGGCGAAGACGGCCGCACTGATGGTCAGGCCGGGGAAGATGGCCATCCAGGGGGCCCGCTCGGCGAATTCGACGGCCGCGCCCCGGAGCATGAGGCCCCACGACGGTATCGGCTCGGCCGTGCCTAGGCCCAGGAAGCTGAGGGAGGCCTCCAGGAGGATCGCCTGTCCGAGGAACGCGGTCAGCATCACCAGGTAGGATGCCATCACGTTGGGGAACATGTGCCGGAGGATGATCCGCGAGGACCCCATTCCGAGGGCGCGCGCGGCCTCGATGTACGGCATCTCCCGGATGGCCAGCGCGCTGGCCCGCAGCACCTGCGAGACGCGGGGGATGAACGGGATCATGATGGCCAGGATGAGGTTGAACGTCCCGCCACCCAGCATGGCGACCACCGAGAGGGCCAGGATGATGATGGGGAACGAGATCAGGATGTCCATGCAGCGCTGGGTGTACAGATCTACCCGCCCGCCGAGGTACGCCGAGGCAACGCCGAGGATGGCCCCGAGGGTCGCCCCCAGGAAGGAGGAGGCAAAGCCCACCAAGAGGGCCGTCCGGGCGCCGTGGATGATCCGGCTCAGCACATCCCGGCCGAAGGCGTCGGTGCCCAACCAGTGGGCCTGGGTCGGCGGCCCCAGCATGGCGTCGAAGTCGGTCTCCAGCGGGTCGTAGGGCGCCACCACCCCCGCGGCCAGCGCTCCCAGGGCCATGGCAACGATGATGAACCCTCCGGCGGCTCCCAAGGGCTTCTTGCGCAGGAAGCGCAGGAGGGATCGCATCCCGCGGGGTATCGCGGCAAGGGGTCGCGCCTCGACCGCAAGCCCTGGAAGTTCGATCGTCCGCTCGTCCATCGTCGTCCGTTCAGAGGGACCCGCTGACCGCCAAGGCGCCAAGACCGCCAAAAGCTCCGATCTTGGCGTCCTTTGCGTCTTGGCGGTTCATGCATGATCCCCTTGCCGTTTTCATCCTTCGCACTCGCCTACCGCAGCCGGACCCGCGGATCCAGCATGGCGTAGAGCAGATCTAGCAGGAAGTTCATCACGATGAAGGTGGACCCCACCAGCAGGACCAAGGCCTGGGTCATGGTGTAATCCCGCCGCGCGATCGCCTCGACGAACAACATCCCGATCCCGTTGAGATTGAAGACCTGCTCCGTCACTACCAGGCCGCCGATGAGGAAGGCGAACTCCAACCCGATCACGGTGGTGATCGGGAGCAGGGCGTTGCGCAGGGCGTGGCGGGCGATCACCCACGGCTCCCAGAGGCCCTTGGCCCGGGCCGTCCGGATGTAATCCTCCCGCAGGACCTCCAGGACCGCCGACCGGGTCATCCGGGTGGCCATGGCGGAGTACCGGTAGCCCACGGCCAGCGCCGGCCAGATGAGCTGGGAGAGATTGGCCCAGGGGTCCACCCAGAAGGGGGTGAAGGTCATGGGCGGGAGCCAGCGAAACAGGATGAGCAGCGCCAGGATCATCAGGATGCCCAGCCAGAAAGACGGGGTGGCCAGGCCGGCGATGCTGAAGACCCGGACGAGGTGGTCCACCCACGTGTCCTGTTTCACGGCCGCCAGGGTTCCCAGCGGAATGGCCAGCAGGCTGGCGATCGCCGTGGCCATGATGGCGAGCTGGACGCTGAGCTGGAGGCGGATGGCGATCTCGTACCGGATGGGCCGGCCCGTCCACATGGAGAGGCCGAAGTCGAACTGGATCACGCCCCACATCCAGTCCACGAACTGCCGCCACAGCGGCTTGTCGAGGCCCAGCCGCGCCCGCTCCAGATCGAGGGTCTCCTTGGGGACGAAGGCTCCCTCGCCCGCGTACTTGAGTTGAACGATGTCCCCGGGCACCACCCGCAGGAGGAGGAAGACCAGGACCGCCACCCCCAGCAGGGTGGGAATCATCACCAGGAAGCGCATCAGGATGAACGTGCGCATGGGGAATTCACCGGGCCTGGCAGCCTGGCGGCCCGCGCCGCCGCCCCGGAAAACGTGACGGCCCGCTGCACGCTATCCGGATCGGGCCGGATGCCGGCCGCGGGCCGCCCTCTCAGTCCGCCCTGTCTCCACGTCGCCGGGTTGCCGCGTCACTCCTTGGCCAGCCAGACGTCCCGCAGGTCCTGGTTCAGGTAGTGGCTGGGAGTGATCTTCCAGCCCCGCAACTTCGCCCAGTGCGGGATGATCCGCTGCCACCACAGGGTGGGCCACTGGTAGGCCATCTCGTCCAGGACCCGGCGCTCGAAGGCCCAGACGAGCTTCTTCCGCTCGGCCGGGTCGGTGGCCCGCGCCTGCTTCAGGTAGAGGTCGTCCAGGACGGGGTCCTTGTACCGACCGTAGTTGGCCGGGCTCTTGTCGCTGGACAGGTACTTGAAGAGCTGGAGGTCCGGCTCGTCCATGAAGTCGCACACGAAGTCCAGGCTGGTCTCGTAATTGCCCGCCCGCAGGTCCGCGGTGTACGGCCCGGTCTCCTGGACGACCTGGGTCACGTTCAGCCCCACCTTGCGCCACTGGTCGATTAGGTAGATACCCACGGGCTGGTACGGCATGGCCACGTCGCGGTTCTTGAAGGTGAACTTGAATCCGTCGGGGACTCCTGCCTCGCGCAGGAGGCGCCGGGCCTCGGTGCGGGAGGCCTCGATGTTCTTCCAGAACCCGGCCAGCTTGATCAGCTCCGACTCGGGCATGGCGTATTCGGAGCCGGGCCGGAGCACGCCGCCCACCTCCTTGACGAAGGCAATCTTGGGGAGGACCCGGGAGGCCTCCCAGCGATCCACCGCCAGGGAGAGGGCGCGGCGCACCCGCGGGTCGTCGAAGGGCTTCTTCTCGGTGTTGATGGCCACGGTCAGGGCGCAGATCCAGGAGCTCTCCTGGACCACGATCTTGTCTCCCAGGGCCCTGACCAGGTCATCGCGGGCGGCGGGGGAGTCCCCGCGGAACTCCACCAGGGCCCGCCCGCCGCGCACGGCGGCCAGCCGCGCCGCCGTGTCCCTGATGAACAGGGCGCGGAATCCGTCCAGGTACGGACGGCCCTTCACGAAGTAATCCTCGTTCCGCTTGCCGACCCAGTGCGAGCCGGAGACGTACTCCACGAACTTGAACGGCCCCGTCCCCATGATGTTCTTCTCGTACCAGCGGGGATCCTTGGCCAGGATGTCGGCCTTGTAAATGAAGTTCCAGGGCGAGGCCAGGTTGGCCAGCATGGATGCCTCGGGCCACTTTAGCCGGAAGACCACGGTGCGGGCGTCGGGCGCCTCCACGCGCTCCAGGGCTGCGTAGGACGCCTTCCGCACGCTCACCACGCCGGGCGGGGGAAAGGCGATCTTGTCGTAGGTGGCCTTGATGTCCTTCGCTGTCAGCAGGCTCCCATCGTGCCACTTCACTCCGTCCCGGATCTTGAACGTGTAGGTCACCCCGTCCCGGGAGATGGTCCAGCTCTCGGCGAGGTCGCCCACGATCTTCGGGTAGGTGTCCGGATCGAACTTCAAGAGCAGGCTGTAGTGCGGGGCGACCGGGTGGATCATGGCAAAGGTCGTCTCCCGGTGCCCGTCGAAGGAGGGGGGCTCGGCCGCCACGGCGAAGGTCAATTCACCTCCGGGCTGCGTCTTTTCCGGGACGGCCGCCCGCCCCACCGATGGAGCCCAGGCCTGTACCCCGAGGGCCGATACGACGGCCAGCACCGCAACTCCCCGCATCCGCCACCCAGCGTTTTCTCCCGAGCTTCCTCTTGTCATGTCCCCTCCCCTCGCGAGTTGTCCCAGCCTCCGGCAAGCCAAGTGACTCTATCGAGAGTGCGAAAACAATGTCAAGGAAAAACCCGTGTTCATCGCGCGGAGGCGCTTCTTTTGCCCCGGATGCGCCCAAGATGGTTCTCAGGTGCGCGGGAGAGGCAACGCTGAGAGGGGGAGTGCGACGACTCCGCCGGCCCCCTAGGGATTGGAGTGCCCCAGGCAGGGGAAAGCAGCTCGGCCACTGGTGCGGGGTGACGCCAGGCAGGGTAGGAACAAAAACGAAAAGGTACCGGACACCTTTGGGGAGCCAACTGGCTGATTTCCTTGGAACTGCTTCTGGATTCTTGGGGAGCGGGGTTTGGGATAGGGAGAGGGTGAAGCCCGATCCGTCGGGGGATGACCGCCTCTGTCTCGTCCTGCGCGTGGCGATGCCCCAGCGCCGCGCCTGTGGGTTCTCGGATGGGGTTCTGACAAATATGACTTGTAATGCCGGGTCCCCCTTTACCCCTTTATGGCCAGCATCGCCGCCGTGTAGTCCTGGACCCAGCCCACGAAGAAGACCCCCAGGACCAGCCACAGGACGGCCGGCAGCCACCCTCACTGGACGGCGATGATTGGCCCGACCATCGGCCCCAGGGCGACGATGGACTTGAACTGGTAGCCAAACAGCACGCTGGCGCTGGCCGGCATGAAGCCCACGCCGTCATTCAGGCAGTTCGTTGGCCTCATTCACCCCCTTTCGCGGTAGGTTCGAGCGAGTCAATTCCACGAGTCCGCCGTCAACTGTCCGAGTGCCAGTGCCGGGATTGTAATAATTGGCCTAACCACCCGACATCTCTGGGGGTTCCCCAGGGGGATGGTGAGGCGGGCCCGGGCCTGCCACCCGGAAAGGCCGGCCAGGGGCTGGGAATCCCCGGCCGATGGAAATTCCTTGACCCTGGCCACCCGGCATGGCATAAGAAGGCCAAGCGAATAGCGATGGAGTTCGCGGGTCCCCGCCTGTGGCGGGGTGATAACTCCTACTGGCAATGCCGGTAGGAGTTTTTCATTGTTGGTTGTGGTGGGGCGGGAAGCCAGTAGAGCAGCGGAGCGATGGCAAATTGGTGAGGGACCAGGGCGGCAAATGAACCGGTTGAGTGGACTATTTCAGGACGTCCGGATGATTCTCCGGTCGGCGGATCCGTCGTCGAAGTTCATCACCTACTTCCAGCTCTTGGACGCCTTTCAGGAGCCGGGCTGCCCGGTCTGCACGCGGCTGGAGCAGGCCGCACTGAAGGCCCTGGATGGCCTGATGTACGAGCAGGTGAATGACCCGGTCACCCGCGACCGTCTGCTGGAGTCTCACGGCTTCTGCAACTGGCACGCCTGGATGCTGCCCAGCATCAGGAACAGCGCCCTGGGCGTGGCGCTGATCTACCGGCATCTCCTTCAGGAGACGCTGGAGCACCTGCAAGCGGCCAGCCGAGCGGCCCGCCCGCGGGGTCGCTGGCAGCGGCTCCGGGAGCGACTGACCGGCTCGCAACAGGACCGGTTGCCAGTCCTCGCCTGGCGGAGCAAGAAGTCCCGCTGTTACATGTGCTCGTTCGCCCGACGCTCGGAACGGGATGACCTCCGGACGATCCTGGAATTCATCGGCGAGGCGGAGTTCGCCGCGGCCTTCGCCCGGTCTGCCGGGCTGTGTCTGCCCCACCTGTATGCGGCCATGGCCATTGGCCGGGACCATCCGAATCTCCCCACCCTGCTGGCCATTCATGAGCGCCGCTGGCAGGACCTCTCGTGGGAGCTGGAGGAGTTCGCGCGGAAGTTCGATTACCGGTACGCGGACGAGGCCAGGGGGCGGGAGAGCAGTAGCTGGCATCGGGTGCTGGACGTGTTCGTCGGACGCGCCGGTGTTTTCGGGCCCGAGCGGGAGGCTGGGCCGGTGACCCAGGCTGCGGAATCGGCGCCCCCGGCGCCCGCCGAGGCAGGCAGACGCGGGGGGGCGGATGCGGATCAAGGGACCGAAATCGGGAGCCTCCGCTTCGAGAACGAGAAACTTCACCGGCGCATCGAGACCTTGCTGGCCCAACAAGCGGAGGACCGCCGAGTCCGCCTCGCCCTGGAGTTCCAGGTGCTGAAGCTGACGGCGGATCTGAAGGCGATGGCTGTGGACCTGGCCGTCATGCGAGGAGAGCCATCCCCCGCGGATTCGACTCCCGGGACCATCGTCTCGGACGGCCAACCGTCTCCAGAGGGAGGTGTAGATGGAGAGCGCGTGGATTGGAATGGTCATGGGGATCCTGATCCTCGTGGCCAGCATGGCGTCGGTGGAGATGGGGATCTCGGTCGCCCTGATCGAGATCCTCCTGGGGGTGGTTGCGGCCAACACCTTCGGGCTTCACAGCACCCCATGGATTGACTTCCTGGCCAGCTTTGCCAGCATCGTCCTCACCTTTCTGGCTGGGGCAGAGGTGGACCCCGACCTGATGCAGGCGCGCC
>Ga0156237_1176_pt1 | contig 12013 bp, 14 predicted proteins | sample RifCSPlowO2_12_FD_107884 | JGI IMG/M metagenome (GOLD analysis project Ga0156237, IMG submission 107884) | candidate division NC10 bacterium RIFCSPLOWO2_12_FULL_66_18
CCTGCGGGAAGGACGGCCAGTCCGTGCCGGTGGGCGTCGGATTGCCGACCATCCTGATCAACGGCCTGACGGTCGGCGGGACGCAGGGCTGAGGTGCACGGTTCAATGTTCGAAGTTCGACGTTGAACGTTGAACCTCGAACGGCGAACGGCGTCGGAGCGCGCATGGACTACCGCGAGCTGGCACATGATCTCTTGAAGCAGGCGGCAAGCAAGGGCGCGAGCGGGGCCGAGGTCATCATCGTCGAGGATGAAGCCTTCTCGGTGCAGGTCCGGATGCGGGCCATAGACACCCTGAAGAACGCCAAGGAGAAACGGCTGGGCCTTCGCCTCTGCGTCGGCCAGCGGTCGGCGACCACGGCCACGTCGGACTTCTCGGCGGAATCCCTGCGCAAGCTCCTCGACGATACGGTGGCCATGGCGCAGGCCACGGCGCCGGATCCGTACAGCGGCCTGCCGGAGCCCGAACTCTTCACCTCGGAGATGCCGGACCTGGAGTTGTGGGATCCCGAGGTGGCGCAGTTTCCCATCCAGGAACGGATCGCCCGGGCCACGATCGCGGAATCGGCCGCCCTGGACTTCGACCCCAGGATCACCAATTCCGAGGGAGCGGACTACAGCCACCAGGACGCCCGCGTCGTGTTCGCCAACAGCTACGGCTTCACCGGGGAGTATCGGGGCTCCTCGGTGGTCCTCTCCGTGTCGCCCATCGCCGGGGATGACGGCGGGATGCAGCGGGACGGCTGGTATTCCTACCAGCGTCGCCTGCGAAACCTCGAATCGCCCGAGGCCATCGGACGGATGGCGGCGCGGCGGGCCCTTCGCCGGCTGGGCGCGCGAAAGGTCGCCACGCAACAGGTGCCGGTGATCTTTGATCCGGACATGGCCGCCAGCCTGCTGCGGAGCATTTGTAGCGCCGTCTCCGGCTCCGCCATCTACCGCAGCGCCTCGTTCCTGACGGGGCGCCTGGGGGAACAGGTGGCGACCCCCGATCTCACCGTCGTGGACGACGGCCGGATGGTGGGCCACCTCGGCTCTCGGCCTTTTGACGGCGAGGGCCTTCCCACGCGGCAAACGGTGGTGATCCAGAACGGCGTTCTCGCGAGTTACCTGCTGGACACCTACACGGGACGGAAGCTCGGCATGCCCTCCACGGGCAACGCCTCGCGCTCCCTGGGGCAGCCGCCCACGGTGGGCCCGACGAACTGCTCCATCGCTCCCGGCCGGTACTCGCCCGACGAGATCATCCGCTCGGTGGACCAGGGGCTGTACCTCACGGAGATGATCGGCTTCGGCGTGAACCTGGTGAACGGGGATTATTCGCGGGGAGCCGTGGGACTCTGGATCGAGAAGGGAGAGCTGGCCCACCCGGTGGAGGAGATCACCATCGCCGGGAACCTCAAGGACATGCTGCAGCAGATCGAGATGATCGGCAACGACCTGGAGTGGCGCGGCTCCATTGCCGCTCCGACCCTCAAGATCGCGCGGATGACCGTGGCCGGGCACTGACTCGGCGCAATGGAAAATTCCGAATCGGCACCCGGCAATGCAAGACAGGCGATTGAGATCACGCCGCCTTCGTTGTCAGTGGCCGGTCATTGGTCATTGGGAATTGGTCATTGGTCATTTAAGAGGAACTCGTCATGATCGTCGTTTCGAATCGAATCCAGGTAGCTGCAGGGCACGAGGCGGCGTTCGAGAAGCGGTTCGAGGGGCGCGCCGGGCTGGTGGAGAATCACCCCGGCTTCATCCGGCTGGAGATCCTCCGTCCGACATCCGTGAAGATGCACGGCACGACGATGGGTGGCTCCGACTACTACGTGGTGCTGACGTATTGGGAGAACGAAGCAGCGTTCCTGCGATGGACGGAGAGCGATGACTTCCGCGTGGCCCACGCCAATCGCCCGCCCAAAGAGATGTTCGCCGGCCCCAACGTGTTCGAGATGCACGAGGTGATCCAGACAGCGGCCAAGTCTCACGCGTGACCGCCAGCAGGAGTTGCCCCTGTCCCACCGCCCGCCATCGCATCCCCACACCGCCAAGCTCAGCCAATCTCGCTCCGTGCCTTCACGGCAGGCTGTCAAAGGAGACACCCCACACCTCCTGCGCCCGCGAGGCAGCGTGCGAAAGCACCAATAACCTGGACGGGCAGCCGAACGCCGGGTTGCCAGGCCGACACCGGGGCTTGCCCCATTGTACGCTTCCCATTATAATATAAACCGTGATACGGTCTTTTGTGGGTCGTGGCACAGCGGACATCTTTGACGGCACGGACTCAAGCGCCGCCAGAAGAACATGCCCTCAGAGTCTATGGTCAGTTGCGCACAGGAAGCTCGACCAGGTGAATCGGGTTCGCGATTTGGGCGAGTTGGCTGTACCTCCGGGTAACCACCTCGAACGCCTCAAAGGGAAACGGGCCGGCCAGCATAGTATCCGCATCAATGAGCAGTATCGTATCTGCTTGCGCTGGAAGAATGGCTATGCCGACGATGTCGAGATCACGGACTACCACTAGCGAGCGCCGGGGGCGCACTCGGCTGGATCGAGAAGTGGTATCTCGGCGGCTTCCGACACATCGCCCGCCGACTCACCCGGGTGAGATGCTGTTGGAGGAGTTCCTGAAGCCGTTCGGCATGAGCCAGTCGGCATTTGCTGTGCGGCTGGGGATCTCCTTCCCCCGGTTGAATGAGATCATCCGCGGGAAAAGGGGTGTCACCCCTGACACAGCCTTGCGCTTGGCACGAGTTCTCGGGCTGTCCGCCGACTTCTGGCTGGGCCTGCAGCAGGACTGGGATCTGTGGCACGCAATGCGGAGCAAGCGGGCCGCAGCGATCGCCGAACTGGAGCCTTTTCGTCGAGCGGGTTGAATCGCCCCCTGACTGCCCGCTCAAGCCGCCGATCCCGTCCTGTCACGGTTCATGCCCGGGTCACGTAACTTGACACCGGACCTGGGCTACTGGTACGGTTGGCCAGCTTCGGGGTTCCCCGCGGCGCTCAGGGGAGGGCGATCGCGTGACCTCGACCGAGGACAACAACACCAAAGGGAAGATCGTCCGCGAAGGCGGCGAAGACATCTACTACTTCCTGGTGTCGTCAAAGAGAGCTGTCTAGCTTGAGGTGAAACATGCTGAAGATTCATGCCTGTCCTTCATGTGGTAGTGATCGAATTCGTTCGGTCCGCCGGAACTGGTCTGGCGAGTTCAAGGGCCACCAATACACGGTCCAGCAGCTTCGATTCTTTAAGTGTCCGGCCTGTGGGGAAATGGTGTTCGACCCAGAGGCTATGCGGCGGATCGAGAGCAAGCGTTCCGCCATCGCCGGTTCTCGCCAGGTGAGGAAGTCTGCATAGAGTTGGGGCTGTAACCCGCGGCTCACGCCCACGGTCACCCTTATTGCCCGCCGTTCTTCGACAACGTTGAGCCCCAACCTGCACAGGATCTCCGCCATACAGGATCTCCGCCATACTTGACACCGGACCAGGGTTGCTGGTACGGTTGCCAAGCTTCGGGGTTCCCCGCGGCGCTCAGGGGAGGGCGATCGCGTGACCTCGGCTGAAGACGACAGCGCGGCGAGGACTTCCGTCCCAACGGAAGCACGCACGGCCACCCACGGCCCTTTGGAGGCGCTTGTGCCCCAGCGGGCCATTTTCATCCCCCCCTCTCTCCTTCCCCACCGGGCTCCACAATCTTCCTCACGAACCGGCCAACGAGCGGGAACGATAACGGCGGTGTGGAGAGATTCCTCCGTTACAGTCTGCATATACCGCCTCCCGGCGGGTCCTCCAACGACGCGGAAGTGCTTGCAGGAGCGAAGTTATGCGATTCTCTCGTGATAGAGTCGAGCGTCATATGCAGAAAAGAGCCGTCTGTGTTTGAGGGCTTATACAGACTGCATAATCGTTATGTGACATTGGCTAGTCGCTTGACTTCGGTCAATGTGCTGGAGCGAAAACCATGACTGAATACGATGCAGAAATGGTGAAGCGACTCGCGGACCTTTCGGCTCTTGCGTATGAGGACGAGGCCCACATCAAATGTAGTATCGGGAGCTGTGAATCCTTCGACGAAGCAGATACACAAGCCGTTCTGACGCGCAGTGATGAGTTTGATCTGCTGGCGTTTCGCGGGACCGAGCCTACGAATTGGAACGATTGGAAGACAGATCTGAAGATTGTCAGAGAGAAATACCAGTTCGGCTCGCTGCGATCCGGAAAGATTCATAGAGGCTTCAAGAACGCCATAGACCATGTGCGAGATCGGATTGACGAAGCGCGCCAGACGGACCCTGATCGTCGGATTTACGTCACAGGGCACAGTTTGGGTGGCTCCTTGGCAGTTCTATGGGCTGCGAGTCAGTCTGAACACCCAAAGCGCATTGCCGGCGTCTACACGTTTGGAGCTCCTCGCGTTGGTACATCGGCTTTCGCCAGGTGTTACGACGAATTGTTCAAAGAAAGGACGTTCCAATTCCAGAATCGACTCGACATGGTACCTAAAGTTCCGAACCGCTATTTCTGGCGGCATGTCGGACATGCCCTGTATTTCGATGCTGACGGAACGCTTCACTGGAATCCAAGTTACTGGTTTTGCAAATTCGTCGACGCGCGAGCGAATTACCAGAAACGAAATGTTAGCCCTAAGGCGTGGGTCGGCGATCACTCTATGAAAGAATACCGCGAACGTGTAGAAACGCTATGACTCCGAATCCGGCAGATACGAAGGCTTTTTGCACGTGACACCGTGATTTGCCACATAACCAATCACGCACCAGACGTGCCGGCCTTCACGTCGGCCCGTGGGTTTCCGTCCAGCCTGGCCGGCACGCTGGTGATTTCAATCGACGGACAGAAACTTCACCGGACTTTCAGGAGAAAGGAGAAATTGTCATGGCCCGCAAATGTCCCCATTGCAATGGTACCGGCCGTGTCATTGTGCTCGGCGACAAACCGGACGCCATTCCACTTTGCCGCATGCCCCGGTGGCCAGAGCGCCCGAAAACAATGCGATGCGGCGTCTGTGGCGGCGACGGAGTCATTGACGCCGAAGACATTTTCCCGGTGTACCGCGTTTGGTGCGAAACGAACGTGCCCACAACAAAAACGAGGAGAAGGCCATGACAAAGACACCAAACGATGAGCAAGAATTGACCTTGAACAAACCGAAAAAACAAACGCCAAAGAAAGTTATGGAGTTGACCGGCACGGGAAAGCCCGGCAGTAAGGTTAGCGTAAAAGGTGTACGTAACGAATTTGGCAAGCCCGTGCAAGCCGACGTTGGTCGCAACCGTAAGTGGGCCGCAAACGCCATTGCGCCAGCGGAGGAAGGAGTCCACAAAATCTCTGTGGAATCTAGCGGTGCAACAACGAGCACCACTTTCGAGGTAGCGGTTCCGGGGAAACCAAAACAGAAGCCGAGAAGGAATTAAACCCGCAAGAACATACAATCGCCAACTAACAATCGATGCACCAGACCCGGCTCGCTGTTGGGCGCTTCCGACATCGTTCGCTCCGGTGACGGCTTCCGGCGCGCAAACGTTTTCTCCGTTGGCCCGCCGGCCTGGTAATCTTGAACGTTAGGACCGGACAGAAAGAATGGTGTGAGTGGAGTTCGCGCCGCAACGATTGTGGCTGGTTTGTGGTTAAATTCTTCGCTGGGCCTTGGCGGTTCACATGTGCTTTCCGAGCGCGGTCGCCTGGGCCCGGCGCAGGGCCAGCATGCTCAGGGGTCCCAAGAGGACGCCGAGGGCCAGGATGCCGAAGGCCGGTCCCCACTGCTAGGGCGAGGCGGCCGCCGATCCCCCGGAGACGGACTGGAGCCGATCCAGGAGGAAGCCGATGGCGGCCGGCGACAGCGCCGCCGCCAGGAATCCGAGGCAGGATTGGACGGCCAGCGTGGCGCCCAGGGCCGACGGGTCGGCCAGCTCGGTAACACCCGTGGACAGGGCCCCGGATTCCGAGGTCACGAAGACGCCGTAGACTGCTGCGACCGTCAGCATCACCCAGAGCGGGGCATCGAACAGCCAGCCGATCGCGAAGGAGCAGGCGGCGCTGAGCATCTGCGAGGTCACGATCACCCGCAAGCGCCCCCACCGATCCGAGGCCCACCCGCCGAGAACGTTCGACCCCGCCCCCACCAGCAGGATACCCGAGGCCAGCGTGGCCGCCAGGCTGCTCGCCTCTACCACGCCGGCGCCCCTGTGCACGAGTGCGGCCGCGAAAAACGGCGGGAGCCAGGCCCGCATCCCGAACAGCTCCCAGTTGTGGGCGGAGTAGCCGGCGATCATCCAGAGGGCCGGCCGATTCCTGAAGACGCCTGGGTCCAGCAGACGCGTGCTCCGCGTGAGCGGCGGCGGGGGGGCCGGCGAGAGGACGGCGGCGGCCAGCCCGGCGGCCAGGAGTGGCCCCAAGGCGGTGATCCCCATGGCCAGCCCCCAACCGCCAATGCGAGCCAGGTATCCGGCGAGGGCCAGCGAGACCGCCGAGCCCAGACCGAAGGCACTGGCATACAGCGCAATGGCAAGGCCCCGGTGCTGCGAGGCGAACCGCTGGGCCACGAGGCGCATCCCGGGGACATAGGTCCCGGCGAGGCCGATCCCGGCCAGGGCCCGGAGGAGCGCGGCAGAACGGAACCCCTGGGCGAACACAGGGAAGGCCAGGCCGGCCACCCCGGCCCAGATGGCGGAGGCAAGATAGATGGTCCGCGTATCCATCCGATCGGTGAGGCTGGCCAGGACGAGGACGGCGAGAAGGTAACAGGCCTGGTAGGCGGAGAAGATGAGGCCGGCCTCTCCGTGCCGCATCCCCCACTCGACCTGGAGGATCGGCAGGACGGCGGTGTAGTTGAGGAAGACCAGCATCGTGGCCATCTCGCACACGCAGACGGCCCCGAGCCAGACCGCATCGGTGCGCCGCATCGCCCTTCAGGATCCTCTCTGTGATGATCGTGTCCGGGAATGAATCCGAATGCACGAATCACGAACCGGGAACGCTGCTCGGTGCCGTCCGATGCCAGAAGAACCAAGCTAACCCGAGGCGGGGCGGTCGTTAGCTGCGATTGGGCCCCACGTTCGCATCGATCCATGCAATGAAGCGCTCGACACTCCGGAATGTTTCCAGGGGGCCCAGCGCATTCAGGCTCTCTGCGCTCGCCGTCGCGGCCCAGGCCGCCCCCAGCGGAATGACGCCGGCTTCCCTTGCGGCCTCCATGTCTGACGGTGCATCGCCGACATACGCAACCTGGGACGGCACGACCCCCCACTTCGTCAGGACCTTCTGGATCGACCGGGGTTTCACGCCCCCCTCCGCAGAACCGGTCTCCACGACATCGAAATGCTCTGCCAGCTTCAGATCGCGCAGCGAGATGGCCGCGCTGTGGGCGCCCTTGCCGGTGACGATGGCGAGTGCCACGCCGCGCTCCTCGAGCAGGCGGAGTGCCGTCTCGATGCCGGGAAACAATCTGGCGTTCCGCGCGGATTCTCTCTCGTACTCCGCGAGATAGGTTTCCAGACAGGCCTGCCAGTGGTCTGGGACCAGCCGTTGAAGCATACCCTCTTCGCTCGGCCCGAAGAGCGCCGCAATCTCCTCGTCCGTGTGGTGGCGATCCGAAAACTTCCGCAGCGCCCGCCGGAACGCCGCGAAGCAGACGGGGAGGGTGTCTCCCAGCGTCCCGTCGAGATCGAAAATAACCCCCGCGAGCTTCACGACCGTCCCCCGATGGAATCCGAAGGTCCCCCTGCCGCCCCTCTCATGGCAGGGACCGCACCAGGCTGTTGCATGAGGCCCCGGGTGTCTCCGCCCAGTCCCGGCGGATGACGGCCTGGTTCGCTTCTCGCGACACAGTCTACCCCCGGCGGCATGAGCCGCACAAGCAAGAGGAATCCCCCGATCCGGGGGAGACCCTGTGCCTCGCCAATAACCAACGGATGATGCGATGGGAAAATGGGGGTCGGAGGACGCTCGCCAGTCCCGGAAGGAACCGGCGAAGCCTCAGGCGGGATGGATGGCCCGGATGTAGTGGGCGTGATAGGTCACCTGGCTCCCCGGGGCATCATCCGGCGCGAGGGTGACCACCAACCCATCCGCCGCGTCCAGCGTGCCGACGATGCGACCCGTCCGGGTCGGTCCCCCGGGGGCCTGCGGCGTGAGGTCCAGTTTGACGCGTTTCCCCACGGCCAGCTTGATCTCCTGATTCGTCATCGGATACCTCCTTCGGTCGTCTCGGTAATTCCTGCCTTGGACTCACCCCCTACGGGTAATCGACCCTCAGACTCGTATGCAGCGCGCGCCCGATCCTCGATGACGAGTTTGGCTGGAGGAACTGGCGATAGTGCATGCCGCACTTCCGTCTTCGCCATCTCACACCTGGGGGAAGAACAGGTCGCCCGCGGTCCCGCCCCGCATCTTATCGATACAGGCCGACACCGCCCCCTCCACCGTTTCGGCGTTCACGTACAGGTGCGGACGCGGCACCCGCGTCGGGTGATCCGGTCGTGCCTGACAGCGGGTGGCCGGATCGGCGACCGCGCCCAACTCCTCCTCGACGAGGATATCGGTGGTCCCCAGGGCGCACCCGCGCCCGCCGGTGAACCGGAAGCGGTGAACGCGGACCAGCCGCTCCCCTTCACGAAGGAAAGGAATGGTCATGTGCGGCTCCGGGCCCGGCCACCGCTCGGGCCGGCCTCCATGTGGGGAATGAACCCTGATCCGAGATTCATCAACCGCCAAGGACACCCAGCGCTGCCGCTGGGTACCCGGCACGCCAAGACCGGACGGTACATTGTTTCTTCGGATTCGGGCGGAACTACCTCTCGACCGGGACCCCGACCATCGAACCCCACTCGGTCCAGGACCCGTCGTAGTTCCGGACCTTGGGATACCCCAAGAGTTCCTTCAGGACAAACCACGTGTGGGCCGATCGCTCCCCGATGCGGCAGTAGGCGATGATCTCCTTGTCGGGCGTGATCCCCCGCCCCTGGTACAGCGCCTTCAGCTCATCCGCCGACTTGAAGGTGCCGTCCGGCCGGACGGCCTCGCCCCACGGGATATTCGCGGCCCCGGGGATGTGCCCACCTCGCTGTGCCCCCTCCTGCGGGAGATTCTCAGGAGCCAGGAGTTCGCCGCTGAACTCCCGAGGGGACCGAACGTCCACCAGTCCCCTGCCCGGCTGGCCGAGGCTCTGGAGGACCGCATCCCGGAGCGCCCGGATGCTCGCGTCTGGCTCCTGCGCCTTGTATTGGACTCTCGGGTAAGAGGCAGCCTCCTTGGTCATGGGGCGGCCCTCGTCCATCCATTTCTTCCGCCCGCCGTTCATGATCCGGACATCCCGGTGACCGTATAGCCTGAACAGCCAGTAGGCGTAGGCGGCAAACCAGTTGTTGTTGTCGCCATAGACGACGATGGTCGTGTCCGGGGTGACCCCGGCGGCCCCCAGAAGCCGCTCGATGGTCGCCTGGCTGGCAATCTCGCGGTGGGGACGCTCCTCGAGATCCTGGAACCAGTTGAGGGCCACCGCGCCCGGGACGTGCCCCTGATCGAAGGCCGCCTGATCCACCGACACCTCGATCACCCGGACCTTCGGATCCTTGAGATGATCACCACCCCACTGCGTGTCCACCAACACTTCTGGTCGAGCGTATGCGGCCATGGCTTTCCTCCCTATTCGGTCTGTGTGGTGTGCAGAGAAAGCGGAACACCCCTCTCCCTCTCTATACGATTGGGAGGCCTTGCAGCGTCGTCGAGACAGTCAGTCCGAGAGCGAGTATGCCGTCCGATCAGCGAACGGATCGGCCGGTGCGACCCCAGGAAGGAGGTTCAGTGCCAGTAGACTGGGAGAGCCGCTAAGAGATCCACCGGAACAGCGGGGTCACACGCAGAGCCAGTCGGAGACGAGACAATGAGGTCGTTCGTTCTCCTATCTCTTTCGGAGTCTCGATGGTCCCCCTTCGGGCCTGTTCCAGGTTTCTCATACACAACCAATGTAATCTAGTATAACAGGACACCCGAATCCGTCAAGCCCGCCGCCCGCTGAGCCCGAACAGTGCAGTTCAACCGCAAAGCACGCGAAGGACGCAAAGGAGCTGCCCATATTCCCTGATTGGCGATTGTCGATTGGCGATTTTCGATTTTCAAATCGGCAATCGGAAATCCGCAATCGAAAATTGGCGAGACGCGCCCCGGAAAAATTCGGTCCGGAAACTCCTCTGAAGTGATGAGTGTTGGCGAGTCTTGGCGATCTTGGCGGTGAAATTTTTGGGCTCAGCGGATATAGATGGGGATGGCGGACAGCGGGGGCTCGGGCACGACCCGGCCGTCCAGGAAATGCAGCCAGTGCCGGCGCTCCCCGTTGGAGATCTCGACCCGGCGGAAGCCTGGGGTCTCCAGGGTGATCTCCGGCTCCTGGCTGAGCGGGGAGAACTGGAAGGCCAGGGCAGGCACACTGACGAAGAGCACACCACGATAGCGCCAGCGGCGCACCTGGTGGACGTGTCCGTAGCCCACGACCTCCACCTGGGGATGTCGGGCCAAGACCTCGAGGAACTCCTCCTGGTTCTGCAGGCCCAGGGCATCCAGCCAACGGAGATAGATAGGCAGCGGCTGATGGTGCAGAAAGACCCAGGTCGGTCGGTCGGAATGGGCCGCCAACTCGCCCTCCAGCCAGTCCAACTGGTCGCTGGCAAGACGCCCCTCCACCTTGCCCGGCAGCATGGAATCCAGCAGGAGAAAACGAATCCCGCCCCGCTCGAAGGCCTGACAGAGCGGATCGGCCGACGGCGGTTCGCCCGGGTGGAACACCCGGCGGAACGCCGCCCGGTCGTCGTGGTTTCCCAGCAGGAAGTGGATCGGCGCCTCCACCGGCTGAAGGAGCGTCCGCAGGCGCCGGTACGACTCCTCCGATTCGTCGCTGATCAGGTCGCCGCTGGCGATGATGAAGTCCGGCCGCAGCGCATTCATCAGGGGGACGGCCTGCCGGAGGATGGCGGCCGTGTCCGCTCCGTGCTGACGGCGACCCTCGTCTCCCAGAATGTGCAGGTCCGAGATGTGGAGAAAGCAGAGGCGACTGCCAGGCATCCGATCCCCCCTGTCGGCCGTCATGCCGGGATGAAGTGGAGCGCCGGGACCGCCGGCAACTCGCCAGCATCGGCCAGGAGCTGCAGGAAGGTGCGGAGCCCGTCCAGGTGCCTCGAGGTCAGGTCGAAGCAGAGCCGTTCCCGCAGGTACCGCCGGCACGCCTCGGGCGGAAGGCCGGTACGCTCGCAGGCCAGGGCCACCATCGCCTCGGGATGGGCCTGGCTGTACGCCTTCGCGGCCAGGAGGGCCCGGTGGAGCGCGCGGACGTCCTCCGCCGCAGCGACCCAGACCTCGGCGCGCGCCGCCCATACCGCGAAGACGAAGGGAAGCCCCGTGAGCGCGTGCCACGCCTTCCCCAGGTCCAGCCGGTTCCGGTACCGGGGGCCGAGGCGAAGTGCCTCGTCCCCGATCATCAATCGCGCCGCCGCGCCGGACGCCTCGGCCTCCGTCAGGAAGCGGGGCCGGACATGGTACGCCTTCTCCAGGAGGAGCTTTACCAGGTACACGGAGGTCAGCGAGTGGCGGCTGAGGGCCACCGGCAGACCGTCCAGTTCCTCCACTGGCCGCTCGCTCGCCAACAGCACGCTTTCCACGGGCCCATCGCAGGCAATGGCCAGCCCGGGCAGCAACCGGTAGGCCTCGGGGCGGAGCACCGCCTCCATCACCGAGATGACCGAGACGTCCAGGTCGCCCGCGCGCAGGCGCTCGTTCAGTTCGGCCGGCGTCCCGTCGTGGATCTCGCAGTCGGCGGGGACGATCCCGTGCTCCAGGGCATAGTAGACCGGCTCGCAGTTGACGTAGCGGACGCGTCCCAGTTTCAGGCGCATGGCACCCCCTCGAGGCGGCGGTGGCGGAGTTCGCCTTCCACCAGGGTCAGCAGGACGTCTGCTCCCCGCGTCCCCGCGATGAGCGACCCGGCGGGATCCGATGCCATCATCGCACCCGCCGA
>Ga0156237_1157_pt2 | contig 12008 bp, 10 predicted proteins | sample RifCSPlowO2_12_FD_107884 | JGI IMG/M metagenome (GOLD analysis project Ga0156237, IMG submission 107884) | candidate division NC10 bacterium RIFCSPLOWO2_12_FULL_66_18
CCGGCACCATGAGCATCAGCGCGCTGATGGAGGCAACCTGCAGCTCGTATCCCACCGAGGTCCGGTACATGTACACCGGCAAGGTCAGGATGAACGGGCTCCCCACCAGCAGGGTCCCGGTGAATTCGTCCAGCGAGTACAGGAACACCAGGAGCGTGCTGGCGATGATGCCCGGTGTGGCCAGCGGCAACGCCACGGAGAAAAAGCTCTTGAGCCGGGAGGCGCCCAGGTTGATGGCCGCCTCTTCCAGCGACTCCGGCACCGACTTGAACACCGCCGTCATGGTCCAGACCGCGAAGACCAGTGCCCCCACCATGTGGATCAGGACGACGCCCCAGAACTTCCCGCCCTGGTTGATCCGGTACAGCAGGGTGGTGGAATTGACGAACACGGGGAGCTGCGGGAACGCCTGGGGCAGCAGGAAGATCATGAGGATCACCGGCTTGAAGGGGATCGGGGTGCGCGCCAGCAGATACGCCAGGGGCACCGTGATGACGAGCGTCAGGACCGTCACCACCGCCGCGATCAGGAAGCCCGACTGGAGCGCCCGCAACATGTCCCCCTGAAGGACCTTGGACCAGTAGAAGAGGCCGATCTGCTGGGGGAACAGATGCGGCCAGTACCACTTCTCGGCAAAGGACCAGATGACCAGGCTGGACAGCGGCCCGAAGATGATCACCGCCGCCAGGACGGTCCCCGCCATCCGGAGCACGCGCCTGCTCATGAACATCGAGACAACCCCTGACATGCAACCGCAGATGAACGCAGATACACACAGATGGGTTCGGACTCAATATCGAGGCCCTTCGCAGTTATTCCGGGATATCTGCGTACATCTGCGTGCATCTGCGGTTACGTTTCTTTTTTCGTTATCGTCCGGAGGTAGTAGCCGGCCACGCCCATGGCGAGCAGGTACGAGACGACGCCGAGCGCGTTGGCCGTGCCGTAGTCCCCCTGGTAGTTGATGCGGTAGTAGACGTCGATCATCACCATCTGGGGAGGCTCGCCGCTGCCGATCATGAGCGGCACGGAGAAGGAGGCCAGCATGGAGGTGAAGAGGAACGCGCCGGCCACGGCCAGCGACGCCGCCGACATGGGCAGCAGGATGTCCCGGATCTGACGGAGGGTGGATGCCCCGAAGTTCCGCGCCGCCTCCAGGTAGGTCTCGTCCACCGACCGGTAGGCCCCCAGCACCAGGAGCACGGCCAGGGCCAGGTTCTTCCAGATCAGGGAGACGGCGATGCCCATCCACCCGAAGGCGATGGATGGGGGGTCGTTGAGGTTGATCAGGCCGATCTGGCTGAGGACAGAGTTCAGCGTCCCCTTGGGGGCCAAAAGGACGCGCATGGCGTGCCCGACCACCACGAAGGGGATGAACAACGGGACCTTGAAGAGGAACTCCACCGGCTTGTTGGTGTGAACCCGCAGGTAACCGCAGAGCAGCACGGCGATGCCCAGGACCGCCGCCAGGCTGACGAAGGCGATCCAGAGCGTATAGAGGATATCATACCGGTAGAGCCGCCAGACCAGGAAATAGTTCCGGAGGGTCCACTGGTCCTCGCGCAGGAAGCTCAGGTGCGCCGAGGACAGAAAGGGGATGAAGAACAGCCAGACGACGATGGCCAGGGGCGGGAGCGCGATGATCAGGCTGGCGATCCGGAGCGAGGGTCGCATAGGAAAAGGGCGAGGGGTTCCTCACCCCTCGCCCCCTCTCCCGGGTCTCGGTGGTCTCAGTTTTCTTCGTAGGCTGTCAGCATATCCTTGAAGTACTGCTGCTGGGGGAAGACCAGCCCGTACTTCTCCAGCGCGTCCGGCGGGACGTCCCCGAAGAGCATGGCCTTGGCCTTGGGGGCCACCACCGGCAGCACGTGCTTGGCGTCAATGCCGGGCAGCCAGCCATTCCGCTCCACGATCACCTTGGCCTGCTGCTCCGGCGAGGTGATGAACTCCACGTACTTCTTGGCCATCTCGTAGTTCGCCGCCTTCTTGGACACCACCAGGTACATAGGCTGGCCAGGGAAGCCCGGCGAGATGAGCTTCATCTTGATCTTGGGGTCCATGCGACCCTCGTTCTTCATGTTGATCAGCATGTCCACCCAGACCGGCCCCATGGCGATCTCGCCCCGGTTCAGCTTGTCCAGCGTGTCGTTGTTCCCCGTGGTCATCGTCACCGGCAGGCCCTTCAGCTCCTTGATCGCCGCGGGCCAGCCCGCCTGGGCGCTCTTGTCATAGGCACCCTTGGCGTACTGGTCGTACTTCCCCGTCTTCCAGTAGGTCCAGCCGGTGACGAAGGCGGTGCCACTCATGCCGCCTTTGACCCCGTTGTACCCGAATTTCTTGGGGTTCGCCCTGATCCACGCCACCAGCTCATCGAAGGTGTTGGGCGGGTTCGTGACCATGTCCGGGTGGTACGCCAGGACCACCTGGCTGTGGAACATGGGCATGACGTAGCCTTCGACGTTGAAGCCCAGGGCGTTCCGGCCGTCCGCCGCCGTCATCAGCTTGTAGGTGGCGATCTCCGGCCCGTACTTGGCCAGCAGGTCGTTCTGCAGCATGTCCGGCATGATGCTCTGGTGGACGATCGCCACGTCGATGTCGTACTTGGCGACGTTGGCGTCCTTCTGGCTCTTCAACTTCTGGAAGATGACCCGGCTGCCCGGATCGCCCGGTCCGCTGCCCACCGCGTTGATCTCGACGTTCGGGAACTTCTGCATGAACGCCGTGCCGAAGACGCTCTTCTGCAGTTCGTGCATGTTGGTGTCGCCGGCCGTGACCACGTTCAGGACGATCTTCTCCCCAGCAGACGCGGGACTGGCCAGACCCCATGTCAGGACCGCCAGCCCGATTGCCCCCAGCATCATCCATGACTTCACGCGCTTCATAGGTCCTCCCCCTTTTGTGTCCCTGATCTTCGGCATACGGTCCCGACCCTCGTCTTGCCGGGAAGGGCCCCGGACCCCGCCCGGCGGGGACAGTCGCCGCTGGCAGTGGGGTTCCATCGAATGGCGGGCAAATAAAGGTGCTTCACGGTAAAGGCACCAGGCGGGTGCCCTATTGGAGTGAACTCTATCCCTGCCTCCAGCCGGGTGTCAACAGTTTTCCCCGCATAGTCAAGGCGCCCAAGGTGAAAATCTGGGCAATCGCCAGCCGAGGCGCCTGTCGCGTGGGCACACTTGCCGGGCTCTCCCCTGCCCTCCCCCCCAAGGTTTCCGTCTAACCCTTCGTTACGCTTGCCACGGATGCAGCTTCGAAGCAGGGGGACTGGCGATGGCACAGAAGCTGCTTCCACCCCGTTCGAACCCCGAGGGGTCTGTCCGCATTGATTCCTGCGCCATGTGGTAGGTTTTCCCCTTGGCCGTCCGACCCGCGACCCGACGGAGGCCAGACCAAAGCCCGTGTCACACATCGGCGAGCGCCAGCAATCGAATCGCCGGGTCTTGGAACTCACGACCCTGTATGAGATCAGCAAGATCCTGGGGTCGTCACTGGATCTGGAGCAGAGTCTGACCGGCACCCTCCGGATCCTGAACTCCTTCATGGGGATGCGGAAGGGCACCATCCTGCTCTACGATGCGACCACCGGCGAGCTCTCCATCCGGCTGGCCCTGGGCATGACCCCGGCAGAGATGGCCCGGGGAAAGTACCAGATGGGGGAAGGCATCCTGGGCAAGGTGATGCAGCACGGCCTGCCCATGGTGATCCCCGACATCGGACAGGAGCCTCTGTTCCTGGATCGGACCCGGTCGCGCGGGGACCTCGGCGCGCAGCCCATCGCATTCATCGCCGTGCCCATCAAGGTGGGCGGGGAAACCCTCGGGGTGCTGAGCGTGGATCGCCTCTTCGCGGAGGAGACCTCCTTCGAAGAGGATGTCCGGGTGCTCACCATCGTGGCCTCCCTGATCGGGCAGACGGTGAATCTCCAGCAGCACGTGATGCGCGAGCGGGAGGGTCTTCTGGAGCAGACCCGCAGTCTGCAGCAGGCCCTCCGCGCCCGCTACCGGCTGGACAACATCGTCGGCCGCAGCAAGCGGATGCGCGAGATCTACGAGGCGGTGGAGCAGGTGTCTCAGACCCGGACCACCGTCCTCATCCGGGGCGAAAGCGGAACCGGCAAGGAGTTGATCGCCCGCGCCATCCACTTCAACTCCCCGCGCGCCTCGGGCCCGTTCGTGAAGCTCAACTGCGCCGCCCTGCCCCAGAGCCTGCTGGAGAGCGAGCTGTTCGGGCATGAAAAGGGCGCGTTCACCGGGGCCACGGCAGCCAAGAAGGGACGCTTCGAGCTCGCCGACCGGGGCAGCCTGTTCCTGGACGAGATCGGGGACATCCCCATGCCGGTCCAGGTGAAGCTCTTGCGGGTGCTGCAGGAACGCTGCTTCGAGCGGGTGGGCGGGACCAAGACCATCGCCGTGGACGTGCGCATCATCGCCGCGACCCACCAGGACCTGGAGGCGGCCATCCCCCGAGGCGAGTTCCGCGAGGATCTCTACTATCGGCTGAACGTGGTCCCCCTCCTGCTCCCCTCGCTCCGCGAGCGGCGCGAGGACATCCCCCTCTTGATCGAGCACTTCCTGGCCAAGTGGAATCGCGAGAACAACCGGCGCGTGCGGATCACCGGGCGGGCCCTGCAGGCCATGCTCAACTACGACTGGCCCGGAAACGTCCGCGAGCTGGAAAACTGCATCGAGCGCATGGTGGTCATGTCGCGCCGGCGACTGGTCCTGCCGGAGGATCTGCCGCTCTCCCTCGAGGCCGCGCAGGAGGAGCCCGAGGAGGCACGGGCCAAGCCGGTCGCGGGGCGCAGGAACGATCCCGGCGGACGTTCGCCCGCCGTCGGACTCTCGAGCCTCCGCGATCTGGAGCAGCAGCAGATCATCCGGGCCCTGGCCCGCGCCGACGGCATCCAGGCCAGGGCGGCGGCTCTGCTCGGCATCACACCGCGCCAACTGGGCTATCGGCTGCGCAGGCATCAGATCGTCCGGTCATTCCAGCTCCCCGAGCCGCCTCGCGCTCGGGAGGCCTAACGGGGACTCCGGTCTCCCGCCGCTGTCCGCCCTCCGCCATTTTCCTTTCGCTCTCTGGCTCCTGCCTCACCCTTCACGTTTCACGCCTCAGCTTCAGGGCCCACGTTTCCCGCCCCCCCTGCTCCTCCTCCCCTCTGCCCCCCTGCCGCTCGCCGCGGCTCCCGGCTCGCGGCCTCTCTCGTTTCTTCATCCTCGGCTCTCGGCTCTCGGCTCGCGGCTCGCGTCTCCCGTTTGTCGAAACCAACAACTTTGTCGTCTCTGACAAATTCGTCGGGACTCGGAAACGCGGGTTCTGAGGACTTTCACGGCCTACCTGGAGCCAGAACCCCCACCAAATAGAGAGTTGCAGCCCCTTGGTCCCTGCACGAAACCCCGCGGCACGGCGCTTGCCAAGTCCATATGTCGTCATGTCGTCAGCGTCGAGGCAACCCGCTCGTGGCATAACTGGAACAGACCATAGGGGAGCCCCAATGAAGAAACTGGATCTGATCATTCGTCCCCACAAATTGGATGAGGTGAAAGAGGCGCTCTCAGCCATCGGCATCCAGGGAATGACCGTCAGCGAGGTCAAGGGTTTCGGCCGGCAGAAAGGAAAGACCGAGACGTACCGCGGCAGCGAGTACACGGTCAGCTTTTTACCCAAGGTGAAACTGGAGATCCTGGTTTCCGATGCCATGCTTGAAAAAACCCTCAAGGCCGCCAGCGAGGCGGCGCGCACCGGCCGGATCGGCGATGGGAAGATCATGGTGACCGAGGTGTTGGATGTCATGCGGATTCGGACGGGTGAGACGGGCGAAGCAGCCATCTAGCACGGAGAGGGAGAAAGGGAGGAAATTGATCATGGTGCACTGGCGGAAACGGATGCGGGGTCTGGCTATCCTCTTGTCTTTGGTAACGCTTTTCGGGGGGGTTGGGGTCGTTCTCGCCGCAGAGGAGCCCACGAAAGATGCGGCCGCTCCGGCGGCCGCGGCAGCAGGAGCCGCCACCGGCGCAGCCACTCCGGCGGGGACGGCCCCGGCATTCACGAAGGAAATGGCGGACGCCATTAAAGACACGAAGATCGCCATGGACACTGTCTGGGTGCTGGTAACCGCGTTCCTAGTTTTCTTCATGAACCTGGGCTTTGCCATGGTCGAGTCGGGCCTGTGCCAGGCGAAGAACGCAGTGAACATTCTCTCGAAGAACTTCATCGTGTTCGCCGTTTCGTCCCTGGCCTTCCTGATTCTCGGCTGGGGCCTGATGTTTGGAGACGGGAACACGCTCTTCGGCACCCAGGGGCTTTTCTTCCTAACGGGGGCCGACAACAGCCCGGCCGTAGGGGATGCCTATAAGGGGGTGTACAGCGCCATCAACTGGACAGGTGTTCCTCTCTGGGCGAAGTTCTTCTTCCAGTTGGTCTTCGCCGGGACCGCGGCCACCATCGTCTCCGGGGCGGTCGCCGAGCGCATCCACTTCCGGGCCTTCATCCTCTTCTCGTTCCTCATGGTGGGCGTCATCTACCCCATCGTGGGCCACTGGATCTGGGGCGGCGGCTGGCTGGCGAAGCTCGGGGTGTTCGATTTCGCCGGGTCAACCGTGGTCCATTCCGTAGGTGGCTGGGCTGCCCTGGCTGGTGCCGTGATTCTGGGGCCCCGCCTCGGGAAGTACGGCAAGGACGGTCGAGTCAATCCGATCCCCGGCCACAACATGACGGCGGCCACCATCGGCACGTTTGTCCTCTGGTTCGGCTGGTTCGGATTCAACCCGGGCAGCACCATGGCCGCCGACTGGTCCGCCATCGCCCGCATCGCCACCACGACCAACACGGCGGCGGCGGCGGCGGCCTTCAGCGCCACCCTGGCCGCCTGGTGGCTGCTGGGAAAGCCGGATCTGTCCATGACCCTGAACGGTTGCCTGGCCGGCCTGGTGGCCATCACCGCCCCCTGCGCGTTCGTTAGCGTGCCCAGCTCGCTGATTATCGGGTTGATTGCCGGCGTGCTCGTGGTGGGAGCCGTGCTATTCTTCGACAAGATCAAGGTGGATGACCCCGTCGGAGCGATTTCGGTTCACTTGGTCTGCGGGGTCTTCGGCACGCTGGCCGTGGGACTGTTCGCGCAGGATCTGATCCCCAACACGACGGGCAACGGCCTGTTCTTCGGCGGTGGGCCGAAGCTCTTGCTGGCCCAGCTAACCGGCGTCATCGCCGCCGGGGTCTTCACCTTCGCCATCTCCCTGATCGGCTGGGGCCTGATGAAGGTGACCATCGGGATCCGGGTGAGCCCTGAAGAGGAAATGGAAGGCCTGGACGTGGGCGAACATGGGATCACTGCCTACCCGGACTTCCAGTTGGCCTCCACCCTGCGGACGCCCACGGGCGCTGGCCTGACCAAGCGGGAGACCCTGGCGGAACCGAGTCTCGTCAACGTCAAGGCCCCCTTGGCCTGAGGGACAACCCCCTGCTCGCCGGGAGGAGAGGCGAACGGCCCGAGTGCGACTCACCTCTCCTCCTCGCTGGGCCCCCGCGTGGCCCTCACCCGCGACCGGGAACGAGGCATCAGGTCAGGGAAGGCGTGGCCGTGGAACGAGCGATCCTATTGGTTGATCCCGATGCGGACCACCGAGCGGTCCTTCGGACGACGCTGGCCGGCAACGGTAGCCGCGTGGTGGGCGAGGCCAACGATTCTGAAGAGGCCATGCGTCAGGCCGCCATGACGAGTCCCGATGTAGCAATCGTGGCGGCCGACCTGGGACAGGGCGACGGAATTCACCTGGCCGGTCGCCTGGCCACCGAGCACGGGATCCCTGCAGTCCTCCTGACACCCGCGGCCGATTTTGCGGCCATCGCCAGGGCGATACAGGCCGGCATGATGGGAATTCTGGTGAAGCCGGTGGAACCGGCCACCCTGCAAGCAACGCTGGAGGTGGCCGTGTGCCGCTTCCAGGAGATCCTGGCCCTGCGGCGGGAGGCGGAGGCGCTCCGGCGGTCCCTGGAGGCCCGCAAAGTGATCGAGCGGGCCAAGGGCCTGTTGGTGGAGATGGAGCGGGTCTCGGAACAAGAGGCCTTCGCTCGGATCCGACAGAAGAGCATGGACACGCAGCGGCCTATGGCCGAGATCGCTCGCGCCATCATTCTGGCGGCTGAGGTCAGAGGGAGATTCCGCTAACGGAAGGGGTTCTGGAGAATCTGATCAGAGAACGCTAGATCGAGGCAAGCATTCCTGGTGGACAGTGCGGTCCACCCCTCAGGCACAGGCGCCTGCCAATGGCAGGCGCCTTTTTTTGTCCGGAGGCGGTCATTGAGTCAGAGATCAGAAGCTGAGCGCTGAAAGCGGACGGCCGGGGAGGCGTGGCCCCAGCCGTCCGCCTGAAGGGAGATCTTTGAGGGAAATCAGGCGGCTTTCTTGAGAGGCTCGTGCTCGGCCGCCGCATGGGCCGGCTTCTCACTCATCCACCCGTACACAACCGCGGCGATCACGGTCGCCAGAATCAGGCCCCCCGCGATCAGCGAACCCAAGACCGGCAGGTACTGTGGGTCCAAGGTCATGACTTCCATGTGTATCACCTCCCATCGAGGTCAACGAGGTGCGCTTTTCAGGCGCCCCGAAACGGTTCCTCCCACCTCCCAACTAAGAAGCTAGGGCCCGGGGGTCCGCGCCGCTGTGACAGGTGTCACACAATGCCTCGGACGGTCTGTGGAAGGAGCCTAGACGCGGGTGGGCGGCGATTCCGGAACCAGAGCTTGCAGGCGAGCCTTCTGGATGCAGAGGGTTCGACCTCGCTGGCTCACGATTCCCCGTCGCTTCAAGCGCCCGAGGTGGCGGGTGACTGTCTCGCGACTGGTCCCGATCAGGTCGGCGAGTATCTGGTGGGTCAAGGGGAGGGCGATGGCGGTTCCCGCCTCCTCCTCGATCCCATGGGCCGCGCTCAGTTTCAGGAGGGTGAGGGCGAGCCGCTGGAAGGACCACTTGTGGCTGGACTGTCCACGGTCGAGAGCCATCTCGGCCAGGTGCCTCGACAGGACGCAGATGAAATTGAATCCGATCTTGGGAATGGTGGAGAGGAGGTGGAGGAACGTCTTCCCAGGAATCACGGTGACCACACAGGCCGTGAGGGCCGTGGCCAGGAAGGGTCGCTCACTGACGGTCAGGAACAGCTCTCCGAACACGTCACCGGGCCCAAAGACCCGAAGGATGGATTCCTGGCCGTCTTCGGATACGTGACTGAGGGTGACCAGTCCCGACGTCACGATGTAGAGGGCATCCGGCGCATCGCCCGGCGCGAAGATGGTGCTCCCCCTGGAGAAGCGCCGCTCGGGGCAGCACCTCGCGACCTGTTCGCGCTCCTCGCGAGAGAACCCCTCCCATAACTCCGCCGCCGGAGCCATCCCAACACGCCTCGTGGCCCGCTGGGCCGACCGGACGCGATCGCGTCAATCGCCCTTTTTGCTCAGCCAGCCCTTCAGGCCCTCGGTCCGGATCACCATGAGGCGACCCTGCTTGGACAGGAGACCGTCACGCCGCAGCAGATTCAGGTAAGAGGTGACCCGGACCCGGCTGGCCCCGATCATGCTCGCCATAGTCTCGTGGGTGACCGGCACCGTGATCAGGGTGCCCTGGGGGGTCCGCTCTCCCAGATTGTCGGCCAGCTTCTGGAGGAGGTGGGCGAGGCGGGGCCGGGTCCAGGTCCGGGAGAGGGCCGCCAGATCCCGCTCCGTGTCGAATAGCCGGTCGGAGATGAGCCGAATGAAGTTCAAGCCGCACAGGGGGGAGGTGTGCAGCAACTCCAGGAACGTGGCTCGGGACATGATCGCAACCCGGGCCTCATCCACGGCGACGGCGTCGAACGGCCGCCGCTCCACCGAGAAGAGGATCTCGCCGAAGACATCCCCAGGCCGGAAGACGTTCAGGATGCGCTCCGCGCCGCTCTCCTCCAGGGACACCAGTTGCACATGGCCCGTCTCCAGGAGGTAGAGGAACTCCGGGCGATCCCCCGTCGAGAACACCGGCTCTCCCCGCCCGAAGCGCTTGCGGATGCACGAGGCAATGGCCCGCTCCCGCTCCTGTGGGGAAAGGCCCTCGAAAAGCCGATTCGCTTCTAACGGGACCCCGCGATCCCTCACAGCGAGGATAGGCCTCTTCTTTTTTGCCATGACATTCCTGTTTCTTCATTAAAAATATAGCACATTTACAGGCCATTTTTGTCATGCTTTTAACAAAAGAACTGCTGCGTCAAGTCTCATGCATGGCAGAAGTGCCCAAAGAAATGACTAATAGTGTCGTGCCCTTACCCAGACCCCATGAGTGGACCTCATCCTGAAGAGATGCCGAGGACTGCCGGATAGAACCAGCCCGACGGCCGAGGAGGACAGCGGGAAGCCCTGAGGAGCGGATGCGGGCCACCTCGGAATCTGCCGGATGTTCGATTCCCACTTGAGGAGTAACCGAAGGAGCAGCGGTCTGCGAGGGTGACGGAAGCGTCTGTGGGTGTCCTGAATTCTTCGGGGTGGTAGCGCGGGGAACCGCGCGGGAGGGGGGACATGAGCGCAGAAGGCTATATCAACCGGTGGTGGCGCATCGTTGGGGGGCTCTCCATGAACCTCGCCCTCGGCGCGGTCTATGCGTGGAGCATCTTCGTACTGCCGCTCGAAAAGGAGTTCGGGTGGAAGCGTGTTGACACTGCCTGGGTGTTCACCATCCTGGTCTTTGTGTTCGGCATCACGTTCATTTTTGGCGGGCGGATGCAGGACAAGCTGGGACCCACCCGGGTGTCGATCATTGGCGGTGCGCTGAATGCTATCGGGTTCTTCATGTGCACCTGGACGACCAGCCTGCCCTGGCTCTTTTTCTGGCTTGGCGGGGTAGCCGCAGTCGGCCAAGGCTTCGGCTACGCGACGCCGATTCCCGTCATGTCCAAGTGGTTCCCTGATCGGCGGGGTCTGGCGGTTGGGCTGGCGGTCGCGGGATACGGCGGGGGTTCCGCCATCTTCGGCCCGTTGGGCGGAAGCTGGCTGATCCCGACGTACGGCTGGCGAACGACCTTCACAGTCTTTGGGATCATCTTCTTCGTGATGAGCATGATCGGGGCATTCCTGCTCCAGAATCCGCCGGTGGGCTACAAGCCGGAGGGCTGGACGCCGGCCCCGGCGGCCAAGGCTACGGCAAGTAAATATGAGTTCAGCCCAAGTGAGGTGATCAGGACGCCGGGCTTCTACTTCATGTGGATTGCCTACGCTCTTGGTACATCGGCGGGCCTGATGGTGATCAGCCAGTTGGTCCCATTTGCCCGCGGCAAGGGGATGTCTGCGGCGCTGGCGACCACGGCCATCTTCATTGGGGCTGCCGGAAACGCCAGCGGCCGGATCTTCTCGGGCTGGATGTCTGATGCCCTCGGGCGCCTCAACGTCTTGCGGTTGATGATCGGCGTTTCGGTCGTGGCCATGCCGATCCTGTACTATGCGGGCAACACTGTCCTGCTGTTCTACGTCTTGGTGTTCGTGGTGTACTGGTGCTACGGCACCCAGCTCTCGGTGAACGCCTCCACGGCCGCGGATTTCTGGGGGACCAAGAATGTGGGCGCCAACTACGGCGCGCTGTTCACGGCGTGGGGGGTGGCCGGGATCATCGGTCCGATCATTGGCGGCCGGCTGTTCGACACATATAAGGACTATCAGATCGCCTTCTACACCGCCGGGGTGATCTGTGCGGTCGCGCTGGTCTCCGAGCTGTTGGCGAAGCGTCCCGAGGAGCCGGCGACGACAGCCGCCAAGGTGACGGCGTAGCCCGGGCCGCTTCAGCCGACCGACAACCGCACACGGGTCCGGCACCGGGACCCACGTGTCGTGTAGCAACGGGTGGGGAGGAGTCAGGACCTCCCCGCCCGTTGCTTTTTCGATGGCTGGCGGGGTCCGGGAGAAGAATGGTCCACGAAGAACCCACGAGGCCGATCAGGGATGTCCGGTGCGAATTCCTTGGGGAAGGAGAATTACAGAAAGAGGTTTTCCGACGTGAT
>Ga0156237_1109_pt2 | contig 11907 bp, 10 predicted proteins | sample RifCSPlowO2_12_FD_107884 | JGI IMG/M metagenome (GOLD analysis project Ga0156237, IMG submission 107884) | candidate division NC10 bacterium RIFCSPLOWO2_12_FULL_66_18
GGCTCGGGACACGCCGAAGCTGACCCAGCGCTGCCATTCGGGCTTCCAGGCGTCCACGGCCAGCATCTCCATGAACGTGGCGAAGGCCTCGTTGAGCCACAGGCCGTTCCACCATGCCATGGTCACCAGGTCGCCGAACCACATGTGGGCGATCTCGTGGGCCACCACGTCGGCCACCCGCGCGAGCTCCGCATGGGTGGCGGCCCGCTCGTCCACCAGGAGGGCGGTCTCGCGGAACGTGATGGCGCCCAGGTTCTCCATCGCCCCGAAGGCGAAGTCGGGGATGGCGATCAGGTCCAGCTTGTCCCCCGGATACGGCAGTCCGTAGTACTCCTGGAAAAAGCGCAGCGAGAAGGTCGCGACCGCCTGAGCGAACCTGGCCAGGGGCATCTTGCCCGGCGCGCACCAGATCCGGATTGGCGTGCCGTCCACCAGGGTCGCCTCGGTCGCCACCAGTCTCCCCACGACGAAGGCCACCAGATAGCTGGACATCCTGATGGTGGGAGCGAAGCGCACCGCCTTCCTGCCGGTTCCGGGAATGGGCTCCTCGCTGACGACCCGCGTGTTGGAGATCGCCGTGAGAGTCTCCTCGATCACGAGCGTCGCCTGGAAGACGGCCTTGAACGCGGGCTCGTCCCAGCACGGGAACGCCCGGCGCGCATCGGTGGCTTCGAACTGTGTCACCGCGATCAAGGTCTCGTCCGGACCGCCGCCGGTCTCAGGGGTTTCCCTCGACGAGGGGGGAGAGGCCTTCATCCGACTCCGATAGAATCCGCGGAGCTTGTCGTTCAGGGCGCCGGTGAAAGCGAGCGAGAGCCGCCACGGGCCGGGATCGATCGTCTTCGGGAAGCGGAGGCGGGCCCGCTCCGTCTCCTCCTCGAGCGTCGCCGTTCCCCGCAGCTGGGCGCCGTGGCTGTCCTGGATGGTGACCTCCTGGATCGTGAGTTCCGCTGCGTTGAGGACGATCTCGCGCACCGGCTCTCGCACCGTCACCTCGACCGTCTCGGCCCCGGCGAAGGTCCCCGATGGAAGATCGGGCTCGAGCCGGATCTCGTAGCGGCCCGGCACCACGCTTCGCGGCAATCTATACGCTTGCTGTCCTGTCTGCGTCATTCGTCTCTGATCCCCTCAGCCTCACGGAACGACAGGGCGCAGTTTGTATTCCGCCTGGCAAGCATTGGAACTGCTCTCTTCACCGTTGCGCTCGCGGTTTCAATCCACGTGAATCAGGATAGCATGGTAGGCCATGGGGGGTCATCCATCGGCCCCTGTCATGGAAGGAGGAAGCTTGATCCGCTGTCCAGTTTGTGCAGAGACGTAGCCCGAAGAGGCACGGAGTCCCCCATCCACCACCAGGGTCTGTCCCGTGATCCATCTGGCTTCTTCGCTACAGAAGAAAAGGACGGCGGCTGCTACATCCTCGGGTTGTCCGATCCTACTCATAGGTGTGCGGGCCAGCAGGTAGCGTCGGTAATCCGGGTCTCCCAGGACTTCCTGCATGGGCTCCGTCTCGATGCTTCCGGGAGCCACAGCGTTTACCGTAATACCCTTGGGGCCCAGTTCCACCGCTAGGGCCTTCGTGAGGAGGTTGGCACCCCCCTTGGCGGCCGTAAAGGCCACGTATCCGGGCGTTACGTGCTCTCCTCCGAGCGAGGTCATGTTGACGATTCGCCCATGACCTTGATGTACCATGTGCCGGGCGGCCTCCCGCGCACAAATAAATGGTGCCGTGAGATTGCTGGCCAACACCTTTCCCCACAGTGCATCATCCGTGGCTTCGAGCGAAGCCCGCGACTGCAACCCCACATTGTTGACGAGGACATCCACACCACCCCACGCTTCAACCACGGTGCGGATCAAGTCGCAGGCCTGATCCGGGAAAGACACGTCGGCCTGGAACAGAAGGGCCTTCCCGCCGAAGGATTCGACCTCCCGAGCGACCTGGCTGGCCGCCTCTTTATTCATTCGGTAGTTGACCGCCACATCTGCACCAGCCCTGGCCAGGGCGAGAGCAACCGCACGGCCGATGCCGCGACCGCTTCCGGTGACGATGGCCCGGGTCCCGTGAAGCTGGAACATGCAGCCTCTCCTTGCTACCCTGGGCTCACTTCATCCGCAGCAGTGATCGAACGGCCGGCTCGCCTCCGGGTCACTTCAAGAGCTAGCCATAGCCCGTACGTCACAGCGATACACCTCCGCCAGCACTCGGGCCAGACTCTCGAGATCCGGCTGAACGGTCGGCACCATCGGTAGGTTCCGTTGAATCACAGAGGGATCCTTGAGGCCGCTCGATGTGACGATGAGGACGACGGACTCTCCCGGCCGGATGAGGCCTCTCACTGCCGCCTCCCTTACACCGACGAAGCCGGCCACAGAGGAGGCCTCGTAGAAGTGGCCCCGGTGGGCCAGGGCCTCCTGCATCTGGATAATAGGTTCTTCCTCGACCGACAGGGCCGTCCCGTGGGATCCCCGAATGGCCTTGAGCCCATACATGGAACTCGTCGTCCCTGCGATGGAGACGGCCACGGTTGGCCCGACCGGGACCGGCTCTAGATGGTCCAGGCCCTCCGCCTCGGCTTTCTCTAGGTGGCCAAACCGCTCGACGGCGATGTGTCGGGGAACCTTCGGGATGAGCCCCAGGGAGTGGAGTTCCGCAAACCCCTTGAACACGCCGAAGAGCGTGCTGGCATACGAAACCGGGGCGATGATCACATCCGGAGCCAGGCGGCCGAGTTGGGCCCAAACCTCATACGCAATCGTCTTGTACCCGTCGGTGCCGAAGGGGTTGTTCCCCAGCGGCGGATCGGAGTAACTGGCCGTGGGATACCATCCCCATTCCTCCACGCAACGAGCGAGGAGCTTCATCCGATCCGCGGAGGACTGCAGGGCCACGACCTTCGCCCCGTATGCCTGCATGAACGTCATCATGGTCGAGGCGGTGTAGGCCACGGTGAAGACGACACACGGCAGTCCGGCCAGGGCGGAATATGCCGCGGCCGAGGCGCCGTGGTTGCCCGTGGAGGATACAGCGACGACCCTGGCGCCGAACTCCAACCCCTTGGAGACGGCCACGGCGCACATCCGGTCCTTGTGGGACCAGGTGGCGTTCCGTGACTCGTCCTTGAGGTACAGGCTCGGGAGGTCCAGGAGTTCCCTCGCAGGACGGAAGGGGACAAGGGGCGTTCCCCCCTCCCCGAGGGACAACCGGTGACGAGGATCGCGAACTGGCAGGAGGGGAGCGGCCTTCCATACTGTCGCCCTGAGATCTTCCAGGAACTCCAAGCCAGGGCCCCGTCGGACCGCGTCCAGATCGTACGTCACGGTCACGTTGCTGGCCCAGCCGGGTCGCCGGCACGCCGGGCAGCCGTTCAGCATCGGGCCTTCCGGAAACCGCGCGCCGCACTGGATGCACTCCAGCCCGGTCACATACGTGGTGTCTTCCGCTGTCGTGGTCATACCTTCCCCCGTTCAGTTCCCGGGAAGCTGTCGGGCGGGCCGGCAACTTCCGACTATGCCAAGATCCGAAGCTCCATCGGTGAGCGAGTCAAGAGCTCACATCCGGTCTCGGTGACCACCACTGTGTCCTCGACCTGGAAGCCACCCTCACCGATCTCGTAGTAAGGGATCTCGACGTTGACGACCATACCGGTTACAAGCGGTTTTTCCGTCGCCGGACCCAAGAGTGGCGGCTCATAGAAGTCCAGGCCGATCCCGTGGCCGACGTGATGCCTCCGGAGGTGGGGAAGCCCTGCCTGACGTGCCGCCGCCATCCCGACCTCGAAGATGCCCTTGGGCATGGCCCCGGGCCGGACCATGGCCAGGGCGGCCCGGTGGCCGGCGAGGATGGCGTCGTAGCAGGTTCGCTGGTGGAGCGACGGCTCTCCGAGGATTGCGTTCCGGGCGATGTCCGAGTAGTACCCCTGGAACCAGCACCCGATGTCGAACCGGATCAGATCGCCGCGCCGCAGGGTCCGATCCGATCCGAACACGTTGCCCCGGGCCCCCCGCTCGCCGAAGCTCAGGATGGTATAGTTGGGGCGCCCGCCCATCCGGGCGATGGTCGCCTCGAACTCGAGGTGGAGATCCCGCTCGGTGGCCCCGGGGCAGGCCATCCGCAGCGCGGCCTCCATGGCCGCCTCGATGATCCGGACGGCTTCCCGCAGCCGGCGGATCTCCTCCGAACCCTTCACCTGCCGGATCTCGCGGAAGACCTCCCAGGCCCGGGAGAAGCTGACCGAGGGGAGCCGTCCCCTCGCCTCCTCCATGAGGGCCGGATCCATTCCCTGCTCGTCCACGCCGATGGTTCCAGTCATCGCGCCAAATCGTTCCAGCAGTCGGGCGAGGGCGTCCAGCACCGTCCGGTGCCTCGGGGAATCCAGGGCCAATTGCTTCAGCCGCTGATCCACGGGATCCCGGAGCGGACCCGGCCCCTCACTCACGAAGTACTCCCCATACAGCTCGACGGGGGGATCGGGAGGGAGGTACTCAGCCACCGGCCCGGCATCGTTCACCGGTAGGACCAGTCCCATGGGCGCCCCGGGGTCGCGCGGGATCAACGCGTAGACTTGGGTCCAGCGCGTAACGTACCACTGGTTCTGGCTGAAGTGTCCGCTGGCGTAGTAGACGTTTTCCGGCCGGGTGGCCAAAAGGAAGTCGAGGCCCCGTTCCTCCATGATCGCCGCGGCGCGTTTTCGGTCCACCAGCATGGCGGCAGCTCCTTACCCCTCGCCACCCGTCGGGAGTAATAGCGGCTCCAGCTCCTCGATCCGGGCGTGGATATGCTCCAGACCCTGCGGGAACACCTGGTCCACGGCGGCCGGCTGCTTCAGGCCGGACCCCGTCAGGATGCACACGACCCGATCCTCCGGACCAATGATCCCTTCGCTGGCCAGTTGCTTGGCAGCCGCCACCGTGATGGCGCTGGACGGTTCCACGAAGAGGCCGTCCCTGCCAAGGAGCGCCATGGCCTCCAGCATCGCCGAATCCGTCGCCGCCACCGCCCGTCCCCGGGTATCCGCCAGGGCCCGCAGGATGCGACGGCCGCCGCCGATGGGGGCATCGGAACCGATGCTCTGGGCGATGCTGGCCCGGGGGTCGCCGAACCTCTCCGCCACGGTCTTGCCTGCCTCGAACGCCCTGACGATCGGTGGCGATGCCGTCGGCTGACAGGCAACCAGCCGGGGCAGGCGATCCGCAAGCCCCAGGGCCTTCAATTCCCTGAAGCCCTTCCAGAGTCCGTAGAGCCCCCCGCCATTGGACACCGGCTGAATCACCCAATCCGGAACCCGTCGCCCCAGATCGTTCCAGAGCTCATAAGCGTAGGACTTGTACCCTTCGTGGCGGTACGGATTGATGAACAGGACGAACTGGTAGATGCCGAGCCGTTTCACGGCTTCTTCCAGCATCCGGGTGACTTCCGCGAAGGAGTCATAGGACAGGATGACCGTCCGGCAGCCATAGATTCGGATCATCGCGATCTTCTCGCGCGTCGCCCAATCCTTCACCAGGACGACCGAGGGGATCCGCGCCTTCGCCATGTAGGCAGCAAACGATGCGCCCGCGTTACCGGAGGTGTAGGTGAAGCCAAGCCGAACCCCCAGCTCCTTGGCCTTGCTGACGGAGATCGTGAAGCTCCGGTCCTTGAAGGAGGCCGTGGGGTTCATGGCATCATTTTTTGCGGCGAGTCGGCGCAGACCGATGGCTTCGCCAACCCGCTCGCACATGAGCAGGGGTGACCCGCCTTCCCCGAGCGTCACCCGATGGTTGTCGTCCACCAGAGGAAGTAGTTCGCGCCAGCGCCAGACGGTGTTGGGCCTCCGGAGCACCGCGTCCAGGTCCAGGCGCTGGCGCAGACCCTCCAGGTCATAGACCGCATCCAGCAGGCCCCCGCACCCTCGGCAGGTGTTGACCGGATCCAGCAGACCGTAGCGGGCGCGGCAGTCGTCACATTCCAGATGCGTCGCAGCTGTCGTCATGCCCGCTCCCCCTGGACCCCGCCCGGGGCAACCGACAGGACCCGACCGGCCCGGACAACCAGCCGCGGACGGAATTCCTGGCGGACGGGGATCGCCTCGCCCTCCGAGTCCTGGAGGACCTTCTCCACCGCGTCGAGGTCCAGCACGGTGAGGTCTGCCTCCCCCCCGACCTGGACACACCCGAGGTCCTTCTCCCGTCCGAGGGCCTTGGCGGGCAGGGTCGTGACGCGGCGGACGATGTCTCCGGGCGCCAACCCCAGGGCCAGGAATTTCGTCATGGTCGTCGCCATGTCGAAGACTGGCCCATGGACGCAGCCCGTGTTCACGTCGGTCCCGATGAGGAATTCTCGAAAACCCAAATCGGTGAGGATCTGGTACACCCGGCAACTGAAGTTATTCTTGCCGTGACCCACATCGAAATGGACCCCCCGCTTGACCGCGGCCCACAGGGCCGGCGTGATCGTGCCATCCGCCTGCAGGACGCCGCCCATCCGGGCGGTAAAGGGGTGCGTGAGGATGTCCCCGGCGTCGAGGAGGTCGAGCACCTCCCCCGCGGTGAAGGACGGCATGCCGGTAAAGTCCCGGCCCTCCCCGATATGGACCAGGACCGGGACCCCGAGGTCCCGGGCCAGCCGCTTCGCCCGCCGCAGGCCCTCAAGACCGACGCGCCCGAGGTTCCTGGCCGTGGCACGCACCTTGATCCCCACGATCCGGTCCCGGTTCTCGTTCAGCACCTTGGCGGTGAGTTCGGGGTCATAGCATCCTTCTTCGCTCATCTCACCCAGCACGGTCCGGATGATGCCGGTGACGCCCATATTGAGGAAGCACAGGACGCGGGTGGTCGCCGGCTCCATCAGCCAGCGACGGAATCCCCCGAAGGTGATGGCGCCGCTGCTTCCGGTGTCCACGACGGTGGTCACACCCGTCTGGACACCGACCCTGTCCGGGGTGAGGCCGATCTGACAGACCCCTTCGAAAACGTGCGCATGGAAGTCCACCAGTCCGGGAACCACCATCGCGCCGTTCACGTCATGGACCGTGGTCGTGGGGCTGGCGGCCAGCCGCGGGGCGATGGCGGCAATCGTGGAGCCGGAGATGCCGACATCCGCCAGGGTCTCGCGGCCCTGGATCGGGTCCAGCACCCGCCCACCTCTCAGGATCGTATCGTAGCTCATCCCGACTCCTTTCTCGTGCGTGTCTGGCTCGTGCTCGTCCGAGGGGATTCCCTCACTCCAGGCGACCCCGCCCGAGCCGCGGATCCAGGCGGTCCCGAAGCCAGTCTCCGGCCTGGTTCATGGCCAGCACGGTGAGCGTGAGGACCAGGCCCGGGAAGGTGGCCAGCCACCAGGCCACGCTGATGTAGTCGCGGGACTCGCTGATCATGAGTCCCCAGGACGGGGTGGGGGGCTGAACACCCAACCCCAGGAAACTCAAGGAGGCCTCGGTCACGATCATCCTGGATACCATCAACGTGGCCACGACGGTCACCTGGCCCGCCACGTTGGGGAGCACGTCCTTCCAGATGATGCGGAGGTGCGAAGCCCCCAGGGCTACGCTCCCCTCCACGAACTCCTTTTCCCGGAGCGACAGGACCTCGCCCCGCACGATCCGGCAGTAGGTGGGCCAGGCGGCAACGCCCAGGGCGATGACCGCGTTCTGCAGGCTCGGGCCGAGGACCGCCGCCAGGGCGATTGCGAGGAGCAGGAATGGACAGGACAGCTGGATGTCCGTGAGGAACATAATCACCTCATCCACCCACCCGCGGAAGTACCCGGCCAGGACCCCCGCGGAGACCCCCAGCGTGCCGGCGAGGGCCACGGAAACCACGGCGACCACTGCGGAGACCCGGGCCCCGAAGGCGATGCGGCTCCACACGTCGCGCCCGAGGTTGTCCGTGCCCATGATGGCCGTCGTGGACCCCGCCTTCAGCCAGCTCGGCGGTTGCAGCCGGCTCTGGAGCCGCGGACGTCCGGGATGGCTGGTGGTGACCAGGGGGGCGAAGACGGCGGTCCCCGCGATTCCCACCAGGATCAGTCCGGCCAGAAGGGGAAATCCACGCCGCCGAATCCGCGCCCAGATCCGGCCCGGCCCGGAAAGGCCGAAGGATCCGAAGGCCGGCGCCTGGACCGATGCGTGGGTCATGCGGTCACCCGGATGCGTGGGTCCAGCCAGGCATACAGGAGGTCCAGCCCGGTATTCACGAGGACCACGCAGAACGCCAGCAGGACCAGGGCCGTCTGGACGACGGCGTAATCCCGCCCGAAGATGGACTGCACCAGGAGCAGGCCGACTCCCGGCCAGGCAAAGACGGTCTCGGTGATGATGGCCCCACCCATGAGCGTGCTGAACTGGAGGCCGAGGAGGGTGACCACGGAGATGGCCGCGTTGCGAAGGGTGTGCCGGAAGATCACCGTCCGTTCGGGCAGTCCCTTGGCCCGGGCGGTGCGGACGAATTCCAGTCCGAGGACTTCCAGCATCCCCGAGCGGACCAGCCGCATGATGGCTGCGACCGGATAGGCACTCAGCGTCAGGGCGGGCAGAATAAGGTGCGGGAACCCTCCCAGGCCGGACGTGGGGAGTAGGCGAAGCTGGACCGCGAAGATGATGACGAGCATCATCCCCAGCCAGAACGTGGGGATGGAGAGACCGACGGCGGCCGCGCCCATCGCCGCTCGCTCGGGAAGGCGACCCCGGTAGAGCGCACTGAGGACGCCCAGGGGGACCCCGATCCCCGCCGCCAGGAGAATGGCCACAGCCGCCAGGGCGAAGGTGCGCGGGAGTCGCTCCACCACCACCTCGATGGCCGGCGCGTTTAGGCGAAGCGACCTCCCGAAATCCCCGACCACCGCCCGGCGGATGAAGTACGCAAGTTGCACATGGACCGCCCGATCCAGGCCGAGCTGGTGGCGCACGCTGGCGATCTGCTCCGCGCTGGCCGCCTCGGCCACGAAGAGCGTGACCGGGTCCCCCGACAGGCGCAGCAGTATGAACGCGCCCACAAGGACCCCCAGAACGACACCGGCGGCCCGCAGGCCGCGAGTCAGCACATATCTGAGCATGTGCGGTCCAGGAGGTTAGCGGCGGACGTTCGCCTCGGTGAAGTCAAGGGTCAGGTCGGGCCGGAAGCCCACCCGTTCGACTTGAGGTTTGGTCGCATAGATCGCCACGATCTGGTAGAGGAAGATCTCCGGGGCGTAGTCCCGGAACCAGGCCGAGAGCTTTCGTAAGGCGGCCAGGCGTTCCCCCTCGGTCGTCAACCGTCGCTGTTCGACGAACAGCCGGTCGAATTCTGGCTCCTTCATGAGGTTCCAAATGCTATCACTGAGATGAAACGAGTACGGCAGCTCCAGGTCCATGGCGGGCAGATACTGCCAGGCGATCGTGAAGACCGGGCCAACGGTGCCCGCATACACCTTGGCAGTGCGTGCCGCACGTTCGAGGACATTGACCTTCGCCCTGATTCCAACTTCCGCGAGCTGCGCTGCCACGACTTCGACCAGTTCCCTGTCCTTGGGATATTGGCCGATAGCGGTTTCCCAGACCACGTCGAAACCCTGAGGATATCCCGCCTCGCGGAGAAGCTCCTTGGCCTTCGCCGGGTCGTACGGGTATGCCTTGAGGCCAGGGCCATAGCCGAAGCCGTCCGGGCCTGCCAGTTGACCCTCCAGCTTCATGGCGTAACTCAAGAAGAGACTCTTGACTATGGCGTCCTTGTCCACGGCATAGTTCATGGCCTGCCGGACCCGCTTGTCCGTCAGCGGACCTCCCATTGTCGTCTTGAGTTGGACCACTTGGCTAAAGCCGATGGGGACGGGGCTGACCTGGTACCCTTTTCCCTTCAGCCGCTCCACCTGTTCGGGGGGGACCTCATAGATGAGATCGACTTCTCCGGCCTCCAGGGCTGCCAGGCGGGTCGACGCTTCCGGCATGTGTTTGAACACCAGGGAGTCGATCTGCGGTTTCTTTCCCCAGTAACTGTCATTTCGGGCCAGTTGAATCACGCTCTCCTTGGTCCACTGGACGAACTTGAACGGCCCGGTCCCCACGGGGGGATCGAGGAATTTCTCCTCGCCCTTGGTCTGCCAGAGCTTGGCCGGCAGGATGTAAATCACTGCCAGATTCTTCATCAGGGTGCCGAAGGGCTGAGAGGTCTTGATGACGACCGTGAAGGGATCAGGGGTTTCAATCTTCTCAACGAGTGTGATCCGGGGTTTCCAGGGGGCCTTGGTCTTCGCATCCAGGACCCGCTCCAGCGTGAACTTCACGTCGGCAGATGTAAATTCCTGGCCATTGTGAAAGCGGACCCCCTTGCGCAGGGTGATACGCCACGTCAGGGGATCGATATCTTTCCAGCTCTGCGCCAGGGCTGGTTTTACCGCGCCCCCCTCCCCGATTGTGATCAGGGGCTCGTACATCGTCCGGTACACGCCTTGGGCCTGGGCGGAGGTATCGAAGGTTGGGTCGAGGGTCCGCGGGAGGACGTTGATCCCAACCGTGACCGAACTCGCATCCGCCAATGTCGCACCGAAGAGAACGAGTGTGGCCACCCCAACCATCACCCAGTGCACACCCACGCGGCTCACCTTCATGACGGACCTCCTCTCAATCTGGCGCCTGCCTGACTCGGGCGGGACCCGTGCCCTTGATATCCGTTGCGGGAATCCGCGGAAACTCGATTGTGTACCGATACCTGTCGGCCCGAAAATAGGTTTGCCCGTGGCTGATGGGCTCTCCCTGCCTGGTCCGGATCTCCATATGGATGAGGAGTAAGGGCGTTGAGAGGGGGACCTTCAGGGCGCGCGCGATTTCCACATCGGCCAGCGCAACCTCGATGCTCTGCCGAATGGGGCCGATTGCGAGCCCCAAGTTCTTTTCCAGGGTACGCAACATGGATTGCCGGCGGAGTTGCGACAGAGTGACCCGGCGTCCGATCCTCCAGGGCAGATAATTGATCGCGTACGACAAGGGCATGCCGCCGGAGATCCGGAGACGGCGGATGCAGACACTTTGCTCGCCGGGCGCCAGCCGGAAGAAGGCCCCTACCGGGCGGGGAGGCTCGACGACCGCCTTGTCTGCTTTCGCAATCGTGATCGGGATGCCCTGGTACAGATAATCACGAACGGGTCCATTCAGCTTCGTCCTTGCCGAGATCGGCTCTCGATCTACCACGAAGGTCCCGCGCCCTCGCCGACGGAGCAGCAGACCTTCATCAACCAGCAGGGCGATGGCTTGAGCCACGGTGCCGCGGCTGGCCCGAAATTCACGGCAGAGCTGTAACTCCCCGGGGATCACGGAGCCCCTGGCCCACGTGCCGTTCTGAACACGTTCTTTCAGCAGCAGGCTCAGTCGGTAATAGAGAGGCACCGCCCGGTGAAAGGCGGCGTCACTGGTGGCAGCAAGCGAGGTCGGATGCATGAGCCGCATAGACAGGAGAACTTGTCTACTACTATGGACAAGCCCTCAAGCGGACTATCTCACAGGCCTTCCCTCCTTGTCAATCGTGTTCGATGCATTCCCGGCCGTCCGCGTGGCCGGATCGTACGATCCCGCCCGGTTAGGAGCCTGCGCCGCAGGATTCCTGGTCAAGATGGCCGGCCATGGTACCTCCGGCGGGAGGTACGAGGAAACACGACGGCAGCGGACTTCGAACCGGAGGCGGCCGGCCGTGCCGCGTGCGCCAACGGGACCGGATCTGCAGGCAAGGTTGCTGCGGGCGTAGCCGGGAGGAAGCGCTAACGCCGCAGCGCGCGCAGAAAGGCCTCGACCTGGTCGCGATCGGGGAAAGAGGTCTGGGCGCCACGCTTCGTGCAGGCCAGCGCGGCGGCGGCATTCGCGAGCGGGAGGACTTCTTCCCACGTGCCGCCCGCCGCCAGCCCAACCGCCAGGGCCCCGTTGAAGGCGTCCCCCGCCCCCGTGGTGTCCACCGCCTCCA
>Ga0156237_1116_pt2 | contig 11847 bp, 8 predicted proteins | sample RifCSPlowO2_12_FD_107884 | JGI IMG/M metagenome (GOLD analysis project Ga0156237, IMG submission 107884) | candidate division NC10 bacterium RIFCSPLOWO2_12_FULL_66_18
CTCGCGCACCGGCAGGATGAACGACCACGAGGTGACGAAGCCCAGGAGCAGCGCGAGCAGCAGCGACGCGAGGACGAAGCCGCCCATCAGGTAGAAGGCGTGACGATTCGCGCGGGCGGTCGCCTCGCGCTGGCGGGCCATGCTGTCCTCCTCGATCCGGACCACCTGCTCGACGAGGCCCTCGAGCTGCTGGAAGAGCGGATAGCCCTCTTTCAGCTGGAGGCGCATCGCCTCGTCGATCTTGCCGTCGCGGACAAGGTTGGCGACGTCGGCAACCGTTGCCATGACCTCGCCCTGGGCCGTCCGGATGCGCTGGATGATCTCGCGCTCCTCGGGGGGCGCCGCGTTCTCGATCTCGGCGAGCCCGCTGTTCAGCCGGTTGTTCTCGCGGAGGATGCTCCCGATGGTCGCCTCGTCGCGGAGAAGCAGGGCCATGGCCGTGTAGCTCATCTGCATGGCGAGCGCGTGCTGCGCCTGCCGGGACGCGGTGACCCGTTGGTGGGCGTGGTGCATCGCCTCGCTCTGCTTCGACATGGCGCTGATGATCTCGAGGCTCATCGTGCCCATGACCGAGACGAGGAGGGCGACCAGCATGAAGGCCGCCAGGAGCTTGAAATGGACGGACAGGTGCAGGCGCGCGACCGCGCGCACGAGCAGGCCCAGGGGGGTGTGGGAGAGGAGGAGGCGAGCCGCGCGCTCGCTCCACCCCGGAGCGGCCGCCGGGGCGGATGCGGCTGAGTCGCCGGTGGATCCGGCCTCGTGAGGGGGCATGGAGGGCAACGCAACGGCATGCTAGCAACCGCGGAAAGAGGAGTCAAGGACGCTGGCGCGCGGCGGGGCGCTTGACACGCCAGGCGGCCGGGGCTTAGCGTCGCTTCGATGCCTCCGAAGATCCTCATCATCGACGACACGCCGCTCAACGTGAAGATGCTTGTCGATCTCCTCTCGGCCAAGGGGTACGCGACCGCGACCGCGGCGTCCGGGCAGGAGGGGCTCGAGCGGGTGGAGGCGGAGCGCCCGGACCTGGTGCTGCTCGACGTCATGATGCCCGGCATGGACGGCTACGAGGTCTGCCGGCGGATTCGCGCCAACCCCGAGTACGGCATCCTGCCCGTGGTGATGGTGACGGCGCTCGACCCGGCCCGCGAGCGCATCAAGGGCCTCGAGGCGGGGGCCGACGACTTCCTCACCAAGCCGGTCAACATGGCCGAGCTGGTTGCGCGGGTGCGCTCGCTGCTGAGGATCAAGGACCTCTACACGACCGTCCAGGTCCAGGCCGCCGAGCTCGCGGACCTCAACGCCAACCTCGAGCAGCGGGTCCAGGCGCAGGTGGCGCAGCTCGAGCGCCTGGGACGGCTCAAGCGCTTTTTCTCGCCGCAGCTGGCCGAGGCGATCGTGACCGGCGGGGCGGAGGATCCCCTCAAGAGCCACCGGCGGGAGATCACCGTGGTCTTCGTGGACCTCCGCGGCTTCACGGCCTTCGCCGAGACGGCTCCGCCCGAGGAGGTCATGGGGGTCCTCCACGAGTACCACGGCGAGATGGGAAGGCTGATCATGGACTGCGAGGGAACGCTCGAGCACTTCGCCGGCGACGGCCTGATGGTCTTCTTCAACGATCCCGTCGAGGTGCCGGACCCGAGGGAGCGGGCCATCCGCATGGCGCTTGCCATGCGGGGTCGGGTCGACGCGCTCGTGCCCCGATGGCGGCAGCACGGCTACGACCTCCACTACGGAGTGGGCATTGCCCACGGCGCGGCGACGCTGGGCGCCATCGGATTCGAGGGGCGCTGGGACTACGGCGCGATCGGGCCCGTGTCGAACCTCGCGGCTCGCCTGTGCGCGGAGGCGAAGCCTGGGCAGGTCCTGATCTCTCACACGTTCCTCTCCGGCATCGAGGCGCTGGTGACGGCGGAGCCCGTGGGCGAGCTTCTGCTCAAGGGCTTCGCCAAGCCCGTCTCCGCCTTCAACGTCCTGGGCCTCCGGCCCCCGGAGCTTCCGTTAGCGTAGAGGGGTCGTGCGACACGTCCAGGGCAGAGGATTCACGACATGGCCACCTGAGAGGGAAGAGCGTTTGTTGTTGATCCGATGCGCCCGATGGCCGGAATATCCAACGGACGCGTGAGCGGTATCCGGCGATGGAGCACTACATGGAGCGCGCGCCGTGTAGGTGAGCAACCTGGGTGTCGTCGACCCTGTCTCGGACGCGCCCGCTGGCCTCCGAGCCCTGTACGCTTCTCACACCGCCCGCAGGGCGCGGGCGACGACCAGGAGGACTTCCTCCCGGGAGAACGGTTTGCCCAGGCGAGGCACACCGGCCTGTGCGAGGAATTCTCTGCCCTCGGCACTCAGCGCGTCGCCCGTGACACACACGAATCGGCGGCGCAGATGCGGGTAGCGATGTGCGAGCTCCCGGTAGAAGCCAGGGCCGTCGAGCTGCGGCATCCGGAGGCTGCTGAGAACCAGGTCGTAGTTGCGCCGTCCGAGCTGTTCCAGAGCGATGACCCCGTTTGATGCGGTGTCGGCGTGGTGGCCCGCGGCGGAAAGGATCGCGGCCAGCAGAGCGGCCACCTCCGGCTCATCGTCCACGACCAAGATGGCCCTCTCTCCGAGGGCCGCGGGGACCTCGCCCCCGGGGATCTTCTGCTCTGCCGCGGGAAATGGTTCCACGGGAAGGGTGACGACGACAACAGCGCCCTGGCTTGGCCGCTCGACGGTGATAGATCCTCGATGCTCCTCGACGATCCCCCGACAGAGGGCCAGGCCAAGTCCGGTCCCTTCGCCGGGGGCCATGGTCGTGAAGAAGGGCTCGAAGATCCGCCCCTCCAGCTCGGGAGGGATCCCGGGGCCGCTGTCAGCGACGGTGAGCGTCACGCAGCCCCGCGGAGGGTCATACCGCGTGCCAAGGGTCACTCGACGGGGCGGAGCGGTGTGGAGCGTGGCGTGGTGCGCGTTGCTGATCAGGTTGACCAGGACTTGATGGAGCTGGTGTGGATCGGCCGAGAGCGTGGGGATGTCGGAGCCAAGGTCCAGCGCCACCTCCACGCTGTCCTCTCGCAGCGGAGAGGCGAGCGAGTCGACGGCGTCCGTGACGACCTTGTTGAGGTCCACCTGCGCGCGCTCGGGGGGCCATTGCCGTGCCAGGGCGAGAAAGTTCTTCACGATCCTGGCGCACCGCTCGGCCGCTTGAACGATCCTCTCCGCCTGCTCCGCGAGGGGACCGCCGCCGGCCGCCTCGCGCAGCAAGGCCGCCCGCCCGGTGACCACCGACAGCGGGTTGTTCAGCTGGTGAGCCACCCCCGCGAGGAGCTGGCCCATGGCCGCCAGCTTCTCGGCGTGGTGCATGACCTCGCGCTGGCGATGCAGCTCCTCCTCGGCCCTCTTGCGCTCGCTGAGATCGCGCGCGATGGTCGAGAGGAACTCCACGCTGCCATCCGGGACCCGGTGGGCGATGATCACCTGGGAGACGGGGACGACCCGCCCCGTCCGGCTGAGGAGCGCCGTGTCGCCGCTCCAAATCCCGTCACGAATCGCCGTCGGGATCGCCTCGCCCACCACCAGCTGCCTCGCCCACTCGGGATGGGTATCCGTGATCCGGATGCTGGAGATGGCCTCCCCCTCGGCGATGCCCAGTATCCGCCGGGCCGCCGGGTTGAAGTAGATGACGCGCCCATCCACGTGGCAGAGAGCCACAAAGTCGGACGTCGCCACCAGGACCGCCGCGAGTCCCTCCACCCTCTCGTGGGTCTGGACGCCCTCGGTCGTCTCGGCCGCCAGCGCGAGCGGCCGTTGCCCCACCCGATCCTCGGGATGGCCGGCGGCCCGGGCTCGCTCCAGGGCGATGGCCACCTGATTTCCCACGCCCTCCAGGATCGCCAGATCGCGATCGGGAAGCCACCCGGGCCCTGGTCCGGCAAGGTTCATCACACCGAGTGTCCGATCGTCGATAGACAACGGGACGCTCGCGTGATACCGCAGTCCTCCGGTATCCCCTTCTGCTCTCGTCAGGCGTTCACACTCGAGAATGATATTCGTCGCCCGGGTGAGCTCCCCCGAGCGGAGGAGCCTCCGGCACAAGCAATCCCCCTCCATCGCCCCGGCGACAGCCAACCCGGGAGGCAAACCCCGGGCGGCGGCAAGCCGGAACCCGGCCTCCCCCTCCCGGAGAGAGATCCACGCCGCCTTGACGCCGGGCAATTCCAGAGCCCGGTCGACAGCGAGCTGGGCCACTTCGTGTTCTTGAGTCGCGCGAGTCAGTCCTTCGGAGATGCGATACAACGCCTCGAGAAACAGGGCCGAACGCTCGAGCTTGCTCTGCCGCGCCGTCAGATCTTCGCCGGGATCCCCGAGATGGACCATATTCCCTTTCCTCTCGTGCTGTTGAACGGACCAGGAGAGGCTCCCCAGCCCATTCTGCCAGGCACAGTAGCACAATCCCATGCGCTCGCGATGAGCCGACGGATCATTGTGTCGCTCCTCTCTGGGGGTCGTGGCCGAGGTCGGGGACGTCCCGAGTTTCCTGCGCGCCGGCGGGACGCGTCGACGCCGGCCCGGGTGGAATCGACGCACGCCGTTCACGTCGGACCTCTGGCGATCCATCGAGGCGATCCACGCGGCGGTCTGCCTGCTCGCCGGCCCTTGACTCAGCCTCTCCGTCGTGCGATCACTGCCGCACAGGGGGACGGTTGACGGAGTCGGCCAGCGCCGACAGGACCTTGACGTTCGTCCGCTCCCCGTGCGTGGCTCCGCGTCCCGAGGAGGGCGGCGGAGCAGGAGGGACGGCAGACATGCGGCTCCCCTTCGTCCTTGCCGTGGGTCTTGCCGTCGCGTCCGGGCTGGTGGGCCCGGGACCCGTCGCCGCGGACGACCTGATCGAGATCGCGAGCCACAAGTGGACCGACCAGGTCACCGAGGACCGGCAGCATGGCCGCACGTTCACGGAGACGGCGCCGGTCGCGCCCCTCATTCTCTGGATGTTGGTGAAGGCATCGCCGGGGGCGCTGAAGGCCTTGGCCGAGCGTGGCAAGCTGCCGATCTTCCACCAGTGGTTCCGCCTGGCCATCGCCGGGACGAGCGCCGAGGGTGCGACCGAGATGATCGACAGTATCGCCCTGGACGCCGGGCGTCCCGACATGCTGCGCCAGCTCGGCCTCGAGGTCGAGCGCCGCGGCTTCTTCGACTGGCGCACGTGGAGCCGGAAGGACAACATTCGGGCCGGGACCTGGCTCGTCCGCATCAAGTACGCGGACAACACGCCGTTGCGCTGCGGCGGCCAGGCCTGCGAGTTCCGGATCACGGTGAAGTAGGCGGCGGGGGAGTCGACCACCGCCCATGAGCGCCGCGCCGGCGGCCGAGGTTCACCGCGACCCCGGGGGCCCGCCCGCGATCCTCACCGAGGCCGTGGACGACGCCCAGCTTCTTCTCGCCTACGCCGCCGAGCACGGCAAGGGCATCGACGTGGAGGCGACCCGCATTATTATCGGCTCCCGGCGGCTCCGTGACGGGGGGGGAAACGAAGACGGCGCCGAGGTGGCCTTCTGGCTGGCGTTCGACAAGCTGGCGCGGGCTCTGGCCCCGGTCACCGTCCTGAGCCTCAAGACCTTCGCTCGGCGTGAGCCCGACCGCTCGCTCAGCGCCCGGCTGGTCCGTCGTCTCCTCGGCACCGCCGGGGGCCAGTCGGCGGCGCAGGGCGCCATGCGCCGGATCCGGCGCTGGGCCCTGCTCACGCTCGTGGTGCTGGTGGCCAGCCAGATCTACTGGGTCGTGGGGGCGACGCTGACTCGAGACATCCCCGGCTTGCTGAAGGAAGTGCGCGACCGCCAGGTCAAGCTGCACGAGCTGAAGGGGAGGCTGGGCGAGGCCGCGGCCCGCGCGCTGGAGGTCACCCAGCTCGAAGCGGAGATCGACAACCAGGAGATCCCGGTCCTGGTCCACTACGAGATCCTCCAGGCGTGGAACAACGTGTGGCAGGCGGAGCGCCTGCGCCGCTTCTTCGGTCCACTGCCGGCCCAGACCACCACCGCTTACCAGAACCTGCTCAAGGAGCTGATCACCGCTCAGTTCGTCCTGTCGGCACTGCAGCAGTACCTGCTCCCCCTGCTCTACGGGCTCCTCGGCGCCGTCATCTACGTGCTGCGGACGCTGGCCGCCGATATCAAGGCCCGGAGCTACACCCCGGACGCCGAGGTGGGCTACCGCCTGCGCATGGTCATGGGCGCCCTCGGCGGCCTTGTCGTCTCCTCCTTCGTCGCCGCCGACACCAGCGCGGCCACGCTCAAGACGCTCTCCCCCTTTGCCCTGGCCTTCGCCACCGGCTACAGCGTCGAGATCCTGTTCGCCATCCTCGACCGGTTCATCACCGCCTTTTCCCGCCAGGAGGGGACGGGACCGGCGCCGCCCCGGCGCTGAACCTCTGCGAGCACTCCCGCTTCCGCGCCGTTCAGCGGGAGTTGCGCCGCGAGGGCGAGAGGCAGTGGGATGGCTTCCTCTCGCGCGACCGGAAGTGGCTCGAGACGGCGGTGAAGACCGAAGCGGGCGATCTTGCGCGTGACTTCGGCCGCTGACGGCCGGCCGGGCGCCGCCGCCGTTTGACGCGCCGTTGACGATCTGGCACGATCGGCGCCGAGGAGCACTGAACCAAAGGAGGTTCGATGACCCCGTTCGCCGTTTCCGTCGCCTACGTCTTGATCTGGCGGCTCTGCGTGCTCGCCTGTGGGCTCGTGTGCGTCATCCTCGGATACCGGCTGTTCCAGAGCGGGTTCGCCGCGCAGCAGGGCACCCTCGAGGCCGGCATCAGCGGCAACACGCTGAAGCTCACCAACGTCGCGCCCGGAACATTTTTCGCCCTCTTCGGCGCGGCGATCATCGCCATGCTGGTCTGGACCTCGCCGCCCGAGATCGTGATCCCGAAGGCGGCCCTGCAATCCTCCGGACAGGTCGACGTCGGGCAGGGCGGGCTGAAAGTCCGGGGGGAATAGCCATGTGGCGGCTGGCGCTGGCCGTCCTGCTGACTCCCGTCGGCACGGCCCAGGCGCAGGACTTCCAGAAGAGTTACGCCATCGTCGTCGGCGTCGACGACTATTCCGGCGTCGGCCTGCCCAAGCTGGCCAACGCCGAATCGGACGCTCGAGCCGTCGAGCGTTACTTTCGCGCCCAACGGTACCAGGTGACGCCGCTGATCGGTCCGCAGATCGCGACGAAACGCAACGTGGAGAAGGCGGTGCGGGAGATCAGCGAGCGCATCACAGAGCAAGACCGCTTCGTCTTTTTCTTCGCCGGCCACGGCAAGGCGCAGCGGCAGGAAGGGGTCGACGTCGCCTACCTGGTCGTGCCGGGCGGGCGGGACAAGAACGATCCGTCTTCGCTGGTCTCCACGGGCGACATTGCGAAATACTCGCGCAGCCTCGACCGCGCGCGGCACCAGCTCTTCATCTTCGACAGCTGCTACGCCGGCTTGATGGGACAGTTCCAGACGCGCGCCGTGGGCGAGCGGCTGCAGTACGACAGCGAAACCTTCATGGTGCGCGACCTCAGCGCCCGACGCGTGCGCCAGTATCTGAGCGCTGGCGGCGAGGACCAGGAGGTGCTCGACAACGGTCCCGCGAACCTCAGCTGGTTCACGTATTTCCTCCTGAAGGGACTGGAGCCGGGCGTCGTGAAGCAGCGTTCGAGCGGGCTCGTCACGTTCTCCGAACTGGCCTCCTACGTTCAGGCGTTGAGCGCCAACCCCAAGCACACGCCCGCGTTCGGCAGCCTCGCCGGTCACCACGGCGGCGAATTCCTGCTCTACTCCACTGCCCAGGGATCGCCGCCCCTCGCACCGCTGCCCACCATCACTGTGAAGACTCTGCGCGACCTCGGCTTTCTCACGCGCGCCGATGCCCCGGAGCAGGTGGCGCCCGCCATCGACCGCATGCGGGAGCCGATCGACCTTCTCTATCAGGCCTGGATGCAGAAGGACGTGGGCCTGTACCTGCGTCAGTTCGACAGCGGCGCGGTGCAGACGGGCCGGTTGAAGAGCGGGGGGGCCTACAGCCGCGGGTACGAGGAGATCGCGCAGCGCCGGCGCGTCGATTTCGTGCGGGTCGACCACGTCGATGTCTTGAAGTACGAGATCATGTACCAGGGGAGCGACGCCCGGGAGGCGACCTTCGGCGTGCGCTACAGCATGGATTTCTACTGGCGAGACGGATCGGTGACGCGGGAGCGCAACATCAACGAATGCTACCGGGTCCGCCCGCGTTCCGACGGGCGCCGCTGGGTGATCGTGCGCAACGACGACTATCAACGACGCATCTGCTATCAGTAGGAGAGGGGCCATGGAGTATCTGAAGGTCGAGTTCGAGGAACGACGGCGGGTGATGGTGAACAACGTGCCCAACGGCTTCACGAACAGCGTCATCGAGGCGCCGGGCGGGGCGCATACGGTTACGCTGGCGCCGCCCGTCGACTTCTCGCCCACGAGCCAGGAGGTGTGGCTCGAGAACACGGCCCCCATGGACGCGTGCCGCATCTCCTTTCACAAGCTCCCGCCCGCGGCGATCCCGCCGGCGCCGGGCCGTCCGTCATGAAAACCGGGAGGCGCGCGGCGGCCGTCTTTCTCCTCGGGACCCTCGGCCTCCTCGTCCCGGCGTGCGCGCACTATCCGTTGAACGCGCGGCTCACGGAATACCGGGCGGACGGCGGCTACCGCTTCGACCCGCTTCTGGCGGACGAAAAGGCCGACGAGCTGTTCGTGTGCCTCTCCTTCTCCGGCGGGGGCACGAGGGCGGCCGCCTTCGCCTACGGTGTGATGAAGTCGCTTCGCGAGACGACCATCCCGCTTCGCGGCACGACGGTGTCCTTTCTCAGCGAGGTCGACTGCATCTCCTCGGTGTCGGGCGGCTCCTTCACCGCCGCCTACTACGGGCTCTTCGGCGACCGCATCTTCACGGAGTTCGAGGACCGCTTTCTCCGCCGTGACATCGAGAGCGAGCTGTTCTGGCGGGTGCTCAGCCCGATCAACTGGGCGCGGCTCGCCTCGCCCTACTGGAGCCGCATCGATCTCGCGGCCGAGCTCTACGACGAGACCGTCTTCAAGGAGAGGACATTCGTGGAGCTCATCGCGTCGCCCCGGCGGCCGTTCATCATCATGAACGCCACCCGTCTCGCCAACGGCTCGCGCTTTCAGTTCACGCAAGAGGAGTTCGACTTCCTCGGCTCCGATCTGTCGGAATACAAGGTTGCGCGCGCCGTCGCCGCGTCCTCGGCCTTTCCGGTCCTGCTGAGCCCGCTCAGCCTCTGGAGCTATCCTCCTCCTGCGGGATCTTCTCCCCCTGAGGACTACGTCCAGGCGCTCAAGAGCGCCGCGGCGGACCAGGGACGCTACTACCGGGCCCTGCACCGCATGGAGCTGATGACGGGGGACCGGAAATACATCCACCTGATGGATGGAGGCCTGGCGGACAATATCGGGCTCCGGACGATCATGGCCGGCTGGGAGTCGACCGACGGATTCATCCTCCGGCGGATGAACGACGGCGGGATCAAGCGTCTCGTCGTCATCGCCGTCAACGCCCGGACCGATCCGCCCGAGTACCTGAGCAGCAGCGAGCGGCCGCCGGGGCTCGGGTCGGTTGCCTACAAGGTCGCGACGGTGAGCATGGAGAACTACAGCTTCGATACGGTGGATCTCATGCGGCGGCTGGAGCAAGGGCGAGATCAGCTCCAGCGCACGACCGCCGACTGCCAGCGGCACCTGGACAGGTCCTGTCCCTCTGCGCCGCCGGTGGACCAGCTTCGGCGGGTGCCCGCGTGCATCGTGGAGGTGAGCTTCGAGGCCATCCAGCCGGAGGGCCGGAGGGGGGAGTTCCTGGGCTTGCCGACCAGCTTCGCCTTATCCGGGCGCCAGGTGGACGCGCTCATCCAGATCGGCGGGGAGCTGCTCGCGCAGAACCGCGATTTCCAGAAGCTGCTGCGCGCCCTCAGGGGCGAGCCGAGCCTCGGCGCGGGCGCGGGCGAAAAGGGCAATTGCTCCTGACGCCCTCCCGCGCGCAGATCGGTTCGGAGGGGTCGGCGGCTTCCAGCCCGGCGCCACGCTTGACAGCATCGCCACCTGCTTCCGCGACCTCGCCCAGCGGACCGCGTGCCAGGCCTGACGGGCCGCTAAGTTGCTGCCGATGCGCCGCCGGCGGACGACGCGTCGCACACCCGGTTCCGCCCGGCCTGCTTGGCGCGGTACATCGCCTGATCCGCTCGCCCGACGAGGTCGCGCACGGTGGCCGCATCTGCGGGGTACGAGGCGACGCCGACGCTGACCGTCAGCGTGAGGGTCACCCCGTCGCCCAGGTCGATTGGCGCCGCCGCGATCGCCGCCCGCAGCCGGTCGGCGACAATCAGGGCGCCGGGCCCGTCGGTGTTCGTCAGGATCACGCCGAACTCCTCCCCGCCGTACCGGCACGGCACGTCGGCACTGCGCAGGCCGGCACGGAGGCGTGCGCCGAATTCTCTCAAGGCGACATCGCCGGCGGGGTGGCCGTAGCGGTCGTTGACCGTCTTGAAGTGGTCGATGTCGAGTATGAGGAGGGCGACCGGCTGGCCGTAACGCCGGGACCGGTTCACCTCCTCTTCGAGGCGCAGCTGGAAGTGTCGCAGCGAGTAGACCTGGGTCAGCTCGTCCGTGATCACCAGCGCGTAGAGCCGGGCGTTCTCGAAGGCGACCGAGCAGTGGTTGGCGAGCGCCCCCATCAGGCGCTGCGCGTCGGCGTCGAACGGGCGATCCCTCGGCTCGTCGGCGACGATGAGCCCGAGCGAGCGCTCTCGGAAGCGCAACGGCAGACAGGCGCCGCGCGTGTCCGGGTCCAGCCGCTGCGCCGTCATCTCGCCGGCGACCCACGCGCGCAGCAGTGCCGAGGGCAGCGGCCCGGAGGCCGAGGCCGGCCCCGGCATCCGCACGACGTGTCGTTGCGGGCTGTCGGCGCCGGCGGCGCGCACGAGGACCTCCCACTCGTCGGGCTCCGGCCCCGCGGTGACGAGCACGACGCGCGGCGAGCGCAGCACCTCCGCCGTCAGGTCGAGCACGATCGGTTTGAGATCTTCGAGGAAGACGCTCCTGCTCACGCGCTCGACGATCGAGTAGAGAACCGCCATCTCGAGCCCCTGGTGCCGGATCTCCTCGACGGAATCGGCGAGGTGTGCCGCCATGGAGTCGAGCGCGGTTCCCACCGCCGCGACCTCGTCGCGGCCGCGCATGCCGACGCGCGTGCCGAAGTCGCCGGCCCCGATGCGGCGCGCCGCTGTGATGAGCCGTTGCAGCGGGTGGTGAACGTAGCGCGTGGTGACCCCGAGCAGGGCCAGCGCGAGCACGACCAGCGTGACCGCCCATGTCGCCGTCAGACGATGACGGACCGTCGCGAGCACGGCGGTCGCGGCGCCCGCGTCCCGCTCGACCAGCAGCATCCCGGTGAAGCGCGCCGCCGTGCCGTGACACCCCTGGCAGCGCGGCTGGTTCGGGAGCTTGGTCGCCATCCGGAAGACCGGGATTCCAGACGCGTCTGTGGTGAGTGACGTCAGCGCCGTCGCCGGCTTGCCGCCGTCGTGGCAGTTGCGGCAGGGAGCATCCCGCGTCTTGTCGAAGACCAGCCCCCGCTCGGATCGTGGGAATGCGTGGGCCACTCGCCCCGAAGGGTCCACGACCAGGAGCCGGCGGATCTCCCCACTGTCGCCGACATCGGTGAGCGTCAGCTCAAGCAGGTCGTCGGTGATGCGGAGCATCTGCTGCTGGAGGGCCGCCTTGAGGACCTCGCCCAGCGCCGCCATCTGTCCTTCCATCTGCTGACGGAAGGCGCGCTGGAGAAGGACGTCGAGCCCGGC